>Ga0335080_10004890_pt1 | contig 13715 bp, 7 predicted proteins | sample Lox_Sample_34_FD_206720 | JGI IMG/M metagenome (GOLD analysis project Ga0335080, IMG submission 206720) | Soil microbial communities from Loxahatchee National Wildlife Refuge, Florida, United States - Lox_Sample_3.4 | ecosystem: Environmental > Terrestrial > Soil > Wetlands | place: USA: Florida... | reverse complement strand
CGGCCTTCCAGGTCGCTGAACAGGAGGGTCACGGCTTTGATCCGCTTCTCATCCGTCAGGTATTTGAGGCGCTCCTCCTGAATCTGGTGCATGGGAACGCGCTTCATCCGCTGCTCCTTCGCATGCAGGTTCAGTTCTTCTAACTCGGCATAAGAAAGCCGTAGAAAGTCATGCAGCTCGCTGCTCATTTGTCTCCTTTGGGCTGGGGTTCCGGCGGTATTCCATCGATCTGCGCAGTCTGCAGGGACTCGGATGCTCTCTCGAGGCGAAGCCGCCCTGGCCGAGTGCGAGGCCCTGCCGACTTCAATTTCGATCCTCTCATTGTCGACGCAAACTCCGGCGCTGGCAACGCTTTCGCCGATAGAATTTCTTTATGGGGCCGGTTGGCGCGGCTTTGGCTCATGCCAGGCCGCCTGGGAGGGGTTTCTAGTAGCTCAGCGTGCCGGTGCGCGGTTCCTCTTCGGGGCTGGGTAGGTACAGCGTCTTGCAGTGCTCGCAGCGGTAGATTTCGGCGTCCGCTCCGAACTTCTGCTTCACTTCGTCGCCGAAGAAATACCAGCGCTTCAAGTGGCCGGCACACAACTTGCCCTTACCATCCTTTTCACTGCAGGCCCGCATCCGCGGGATGCGGACTTTGACCTTGGTGCCATCGCTCAAGGTGCCCACCAACTCGGCCACCGGCAACGGCTTATCGGAAGCGGCGTACTTCGGATTCGCCATAGGAGAACGACCAATATAGCATCGGAAAGCCTCGCCGGCTCGCCCCACTATTAGCGGATCCAATGCCGGCATAAAAAGTATTGAAGCTCTTATACTCTCGTTCTATAATGTTCATAGAAGAGTTCAGCACCTCTTTAAGGTGGTGTCTGCCATGAACGCTCTATCCTCTTACAAACAAATCATTACCACCGCTGAGAGCGCTGTCGAGTTGGTCCGGTCCGGCGACCGGGTTTGGGTGCAGCAAGGCTGCGGTGTCCCGGTCACGCTTCTGGACGCGCTGGTGGGACGGGCGGCGGAGCTGCGGGATGTCGAGATGTGTCACATGCTGACTCTGGGGAATCTGGCCTACACGCGGCCGGAGTTTGCCGCCAGTTTCCGTCACAACGGCCTCTTCCTGGGCGGCAACGTGCGCCAAGCGGTAGCGGATGGGAGGGGCGACTACACACCGATCTTTTTGAGCGAGATCGAAGACCTTTTCGACCACCAGCTGCCGATTGACGTGGCCTTTGTGCAGGTGAGCCCGCCCGACGAACATGGGTTCGTGAGCCTGGGTGTGGGAGCGGATTGCACCTTGACGGCGGCCCGGCGGGCAAGCAGGGTGATCGCGGAAATGAACGAGCGCACGCCGCGCACTCTGGGAGACGACTTCCTGCATCTCAGCCAGATTACGGCGCTGGTTCCCACTTCCAGGCCGATGGTGCAGATTCATTCGGAGCCACCGAACGAAGTGCAGGGGCGCATCGGCGAGCACGTGGCCGCGCTGGTGCCGGACGGCGCCACGCTCCAGTTGGGCATCGGCGGCATTCCGAATGCGGTGTTGGCGCGCCTGGCCGGCCATAAGAACTTGGGCATCCACAGCGAAATGATTCCCGACGGGGTGGTGCCGCTGATCGAGGCGGGCGTCATCAACGGCGCACGCAAGACCCTTCATGCGGGCAAAGTGGTGGCGGGGTTTCTCTTCGGCTCGCAGGTGCTGTTCGATTTCGTCGACAACAATCCCATGTTCGAGTTCCATCCCACCCGTTACGTCAACGATCCATTCGTGATCGCGCAGAACGACAATATGGTCACGGTGAACTCCGCCATCCAGGTGGACCTGACAGGCCAGGTCTGCGCCGATTCGATCGGGACGCGTCCTTACAGCGGATGCGGGGGGCAAGTGGATTTCGTGCGTGGCGCAGCGCGCTCGAAGGGCGGCAAGCCGGTCATCGCGCTGCCCTCCACCGCCTGCAAGGGGAGTGTCTCGCGCATCGTGCCGGTTCTGGACCCTGGCGCCGGCGTAGTCACGTCGCGCGCCGACGTCCATTACGTGGTCACCGAGTTCGGCGCCGTCGATCTCCACGGCAAGTCGCTGCGCCAACGGGCGGAGGCATTGATCAGCATCGCCGATCCCCGTTTCCGCGACAGCCTCTTCGACTTCGCCGTCCACGCCAATTATCTCGAGGCGCGGCCAGCGCTGGTGGCGTAACCGGCGGTGCGGGAGTCCCTGGCGCAGCAGGATGGCGCTAGCCCACGTAGCGGGCGTAGAGACTGCGGGCGACGCCGGGGTCGGAGGTGCCTTTGATGATGGCGCGCCCGTCGGGGAAGACCGTCATCTCATAGGGACGGACGGCAAATCGGAGGGCGAACTCGCTGCAACGCACTTCGCCCAGCGGCTCGAGGCGCGCGCGCAGTTGCACCAGATCTATCGGGCCCTGGCGCTCGCGGATTTGCACAGCGTCGCGCCCGCACATCCGCACCGGGGGCCGGCCCGTTTCCTCCAAATACGGAAACTCCCGCCTGCCGCATGCAGGGCACGCGGCGTCGCGCGGCGGCCCGTCGATCTGCCGGATGCCCCCTTCCCATACGTCGATGGTAGTAATGCGCGCCCGCACCAGTTCGCGGCGCCCAGCGAGAATCTTCAAGGCATCCGCCACCTGCAGCGACGCCACTGCGGAAACGGCCGCGTTCAGGACGCCGGCCGTCTCACAGGTCGGCTGGGGGGCCTCGGGCGGCGCCGGATAGACGCAGCGCAGGCACCCCGTGACGCCTGGGACCACCGGGATAGTGATGCCGTAGCTGCCCACTGCGGCGCCGTAGATCCAGGGAATGCCGCGGCTCACCGCAAAATCGTTCAGCAGGTAGCGCGTCTCGAAATTATCGGTGCCATCCAGGATCGCCGTGGCGCCGCCGAGCAACTCCGCGGCGTTTTCCGCCGTCAGATCGGCCACCACACCGCGCACCTCCGTGGAGGAGTTGATCAGCCGGAGCCGCCGCTCTGCCGCGGCCGCCTTGGGCATGGCTTCGGCGGCATCGGCTTCTTCGAACAGCCACTGGCGGTGCAGGTTGGAGGGCTCCACGTAATCGCGGTCGATAATCGTCAGCCGCCCGACGCCGGCGCGCGCCAGCGCAGCGGCCTGAAAGCTGCCCAGAGCACCGCAACCGGCGACCACTGCGTGGGAACGCAGCAGCGCCTCCTGCCCAGCTTCGCCGATGCCCGCGAAGAGAATCTGCCGCGAGTAACGCTGGCGCTCGGCCGCAGTCATCAGTTCGATGGTAACAAACCTGCTATTCAGGGCTACGCTATCATGATTCTGGTGCGCCGCCCGTTCGCAAGCATCGCCCGCATCATCGCGCTATCCCTTGCCGCACCAATGATTTTGCTGCTGGCGCAGGACTCTTCCTGGGAAGGAAAGCGGATCGCCGCCATTCAGTTCGACCCCGCCCGGCAACCACTCGATCCGGCTGAAATCAACCAGATCTTACCACTGAAAGCCAACCAGCCATTGCGCATGGCGGATGTTCGGGCCGGCATAGAACGCCTGTTCAACACCGGCCGGTACGCCGACATCCAGGTAAACGCCGAGCCGTACCAGGACGGTGTGGTGGTACGCTTCATCACCAAGAACAGTTGGTTCATCGGCCACGTGGCCGTCAGCGGAAACGTCTCGAATCCGCCCAACGCGACGCAGTTGGAAAATGCGGCCCGGCTCGATCTCGGCCAACCGTACACGGAAGCGGGCCTGGCTGAGGCCGCCGAAAGCCAGAAGAAGCTGCTGGAGTCGAACGGTCTGTTCCGCGCCGGGTTGAAGACGGTCCTCGACTGGGACAACGACTACCAGCAGGTGAACATTCGCTTCGAAGTCGAGAGCGGCCCGCGGGCGCGCTTCGCGCCCCCCTCGCTGAGCGGCGACCTTCAGCTGGATCGCGGCCGGGTGCTACACGCCACGGGGTTCCAGCGCTGGATCATTCACACCTGGAAGCCGATGACGCAGGTGCGGCTGCGCGGCGCCCTGGAAGGGGTGCGCGCCCTTTACGCCAATGATCACCGGCTGGAAGCCAAAGTGGCGCTGCAAGACGTGAAGTATGATGCCGCAGCCAATCGGGCCGTGCCGCTGCTGGCCATCGACGCGGGCCCGCGGATTCGCCTGCGCGCCGTCGGCGCGAAAATATCGGAGCGCAGCCTGGGACGCTTTGTCCCCATTTTCGAGGAGCACTCGGTGGACGCCGATCTGCTCGCCGAAGGCGCCCGCAACCTGGAAAACTACTTCCAGGCTAAGGGGTACTTCGATGCCGAAGTGGAATTCAAACAGCAGCGCGTGATCAACGACCAGGCGACGATCGACTACCTGATCAACACCGGCCCACGGCACAAACTGGTTTTCATCGGCATTCAAGGCAACCGCTATTTCTCCACCGACAACATCCGCGAGCGTATGTTTCTGCGCGCCGCCTCCTGGCTGCAGTTTCCACACGGCCGCTACAGCGCCGATCTTTTGCGGCGCGACGAGCAATCGATCGTCAGCCTCTACGAATCCAACGGATTCCGCGATGTGAAGGTGTCTCACCGGCTGGACGATCACTACCAGGGCCGCAGCGGCGAGCAGGCGGTCTGGATCACGATCGAGGAAGGGCCGCAGACCTTCGTCAACAGCCTCACGGTGGACGGAATCGAGCAGCTGGACAAAACCGCGGTTCTGCCGCTGCTCAGCTCGATCGAGAACCAGCCGTTCAGCGAGTTCAATGTGGCGGTCGACCGCGATGCCATCCTGGCGCAGTATTACCAGCGCGGCTTCCCCAATGCGACCTTCGCCTGGAGTTCCAAGCCGTCCGCGCCGAACCGTGTCGATGTGAAGTACACCATACGCGAGGGAACCCGCGAGTTCGTGCGCCAGGTGCTCTTCAACCCCGGCGGCCTGGCGCACACGCGTCCCAGCCTGGTCTACCGCAATCTGCAACTGAACCCGGGCGACCCCCTTTCTCCAACCGCCATGAGCGACACGCAGCGCCGCCTGTATGACCTCGGCGTCTTCTCGCGAGTGGACATGGCGATCCAGAACCCGGACGGGGATACAAATCAGAAGTACGTGGTCTACGATCTGGACGAGGCGCGGCGCTACTCGCTTTCGGTCGGCGTGGGCGCGGAGTTTGCGCGCATTGGCGGCTGCGCCTATTGCCTGGATGCCCCCGCCGGAGAGACTGGATTTGCGCCTCGCGTCTCGCTGGGGATCACGCGTTCCAATCTCTGGGGTATCGCGCACAACCTCAGCCTGCGCACGCGGTTCTCCACCCTGGAGCAGCAGGCCATTGTGAACTACGACTGGACCCGCTTCGGCGGCAACGAAAACATGCTGCTCACCTTTACCACCAGCTACGAGGACTCCAAAGACGTCCGGACCTTTTCTTACCGGCGCGAGGAAGTTTCCACGCAGTTGAAGCAGCGGCTGAACAAATCGATCACCGTGCTCTACCGCTACGCGTACCGCGCCGTGGACGTGAACCAGGGGACGCTAAAGATCTCCCCGGAGCTGATCCCTCTGTTGTCACAGCCGGTCCGCCTGGGTCTGCTTTCGGGCAATCTGATTCAGGACCGCCGCGACGATCCACTGGACCCGCACAAGGGCGTATACAATTCGCTCAACGTCGATTTCGCGGAGCACGTGGTGGGCTCGCAGCGCAATTTCGTGCGGCTACTGGCCCGCAACTCCACATACCATCGCCTGGGCAGCAAGCTGGTGCTGGCGCGCAGCACCGAAATCGGCAACATCGCGGCGTTCCATTACAACGGCGATGCGGCGGACGCAGTACCGCTGCCCGAGCGATTCTTCGGCGGCGGCGCCTCTTCCGATCGCGCCTTCCCGGAGGACCAGTCGGGGCCGCGCGATCCGGAAACCGGCTTTCCCATCGGCGGCAACACTCTGTTCTTCAACCAGACCGAGATGCGGTTCCCCCTGATCGGAGAGAACATCGGCGGCATTCTTTTTCACGACTTCGGCAACACCTTCACCGGCGCCAGCGATTTCTCATTCCGCGTGAAGCAGGACGGCCTCAAGGACTTCGATTACATGGTCCACGCCGTCGGCTTCGGGATACGCTACCGCACGCCCATCGGTCCGTTCCGCGTGGACCTGGCCTACAGCATCAACCCGCCGCGCTTCTACGGTTTCAAGGGAACGGAGCAGGACCTGGTGAATGCGGGCGTCAATCCGTGCCAGAACGCGGTCAACCAGTGCACGCAACAGAGCGTGAGCCATTTTCAGTTCTTCTTCTCGATAGGACAGACCTTTTGAAGTGCCTTCCCCAGCCGCGCCGCGCCTGGTTCGCCTGCCCGATGCTGGCGGCGCTGGCGGCGGCGTTTGCGTCCGCCACCATCATCGATCGCATCGTTGTTTCGGTGGGCAACAGCGTGATCACGGCCAGCGGCATTGACCGCGAGATTCGGGTAGCCGCATTCCTGAACGGCCAGGCGCCCGACCAGAGCCCGGCCAACCGGCGCGCCGCGGCAGACCGCATGGTGGAGCAGAAACTGGTTCGCCGCGAGCTGGAGACCAGCCGCTACCCGACGCCGCAGCCGGCGGAGATCGAGCCTATCCTCGCCGCCTTCCGGCGGCGTTACTACCCGGCCGATGGCGCGTACCAGCAGGCGCTGGCCCAATGCGGCATCAGCGACCAGGAAGTGCGAGACGCCCTGCTATGGCAGCGCACGCTGCTGCAGTTCATCGACGTGCGATTCCGTCCCGCCGTGCAAATCACCAGCGAGGAAATCCAGAGCTACTTCGATACCGTGCTGGCGCCGAAGCTGCGCGCATCGCGGCCGGGGCAAACCGTTTCGCTGGACGACTATCGCAGCCAGATCGAAGACACGCTCGCCGGCCAGCGCGAGGACCGCGAGATGGACAACTGGCTGCGGGAGGCGCGGCGCCGCACTGTGATCGTCTACCACGAAGAGGCGCTGCAATGAAGCGGCGTTGGTGGCGGCTCGTCGGCTATTTTGCCGCGGCCCTGCTGGTGGCGGCGGCCGCCGGGTACTTCGCGTTGCGCAGCGAATGGTTTCAGAACCGGGTGCGCGCCTGGCTGGTCAGCTCCCTGCAGGCCGCCACCGGCGCGCGGGTGGAAATGGGAGGGTTTCACTTCGATCTGGGCGCCATGCAGGCGCGGGTGGAGGGGCTGGTGGTGCACGGCACCGAACCCTCCGGCAAGCCGCCCCTATTCCGCGCCACTTCCGTCACCGTCGGGCTCACGGTCGTGTCGCTCCTGAAACGCGATATCGACATTCGCTCGCTGGAGGTGGAAGCGCCGCACATCGCCCTGATCGTCGACGCCGACGGCCGCACCAACCTGCCGCGGCCTAAAGCGCAAGGCCGGCCGGGCGACCCGCTGGCGACGATCTTCAAGCTCGCCATCGGCCGCTTCTCCCTCCGGCACGGCGAGTTTCAGGTGGAGGCGCGCGCCAGCAAGCCGTTCGCGGCGGAGGGCCGCAACCTACAAACGTCGCTTGCCTACGACGCCAAAGGCCCGCGCTACCGGGGCACCGTCGCCATCGAGCCTCTCGAGGTGGCGGCGCCCGGCGTCGCCCCGACGGCTGTCAAGGTCGACGCCGCCTTCGAACTGGAGCGCAATCGCGTCACGGTGGCGTCGGCCGGCCTGTCGACCGGCAAATCGCAGGTAAGCCTTACGGGCCAAGTCGAGAATCTGGCTCGCCCGCGCGGCGCCTTCCAATTTCAGGCCCGCATCGACGACGGCGATGCCGCACGGATCTTCGAGACCAAGCTGCTGGAGCGGGGCACGGCAGTAGTGAAGGGCCGCGCGGAATGGCGCGGCGGCGACGACGTCACCGTAACCGGCAACCTCACCGGCGCCGGCCTGGAATACCGCGACTCGACGATCCGGCTATTCAACTTCACCGCCAGCGGCCCGCTTACCTCCGACCTACGTACGGTCACGGTGAGCCCGCTGCGGCTTTCCGGGCTGGCCACCCTGAGCGGCCAGACGCTACCCGCCGAAGCCACCATCTCAGCCGCCGCGCTGCGCGGCACCGAGCTCGAACTCCGCGAAGTCTCCCTCAGCGCGGTCGGCGGCACTTTTAGCGGTTCTATCGGGCTGAGCGAATTCAACCGGTACCGGGTCCAGGGCGTGGTCGACAACCTGGACGTGCGCCGCGTGGCGAACCTCGCGATTTCCGCGCCGCTTCCCTGGGACGCCACCGCGGAAGGAACCTTGCAGATGCAAGGCTCGTTCGCCAATCCGCGCGAATTGCATCTAATTACCGGACTTCAAATCGGGCCTGCGCCGGGCGGAGCGCCGGTCGAAGGCGAGGTTACGGCGGATTGGGAATCGCAAAGCGAAATCCTCGACCTCGGACATTCGCACCTCAGCCTGCCGCACTCGCGCCTGGTGTTCTCCGGGGCCGCCGGCCGCGAACTGAACGTCCACCTGCAGACCCGCGACCTGGGGGACCTGCTGCCGGCCCTGGGCGAGAGCGCCGCGGCTCTTCCCCTCAAGCTGACCGGTAGCGCTGCGGCATTCGACGGAAAGGTCAAAGGCAGCCTGGATCAGCCGCTGATCCAGGGCCGCCTGCAAGCCGGGGCCTTCCGCTACCAGGACCGTTCGTTCGACGCAATCGACGGCTTGGTGACCGCCTCGCCGGACAATGTCAGGGTCGAGCGTGCCACACTTGCGCGCGGCAAACTGCGCGCTCAGTTCTCCTTCGCCGTGGCGTTGCGCGATTGGGAAGCGGGCGACGCCAGCGACATCTTCGGTAATGCCACGGTTCACAACGCGCCCCTGACCGATCTCGCCGCTCTGGCCGGCATCTCGCCCTCGCCGGCCAACGGGGCTCTGGACACGACCGTGGCGATCACAGGCGTGGCCGGCGATCCGATTGTCCAGGCCGATCTGGAAGCCAGCCACGGCGACATCGCGGGCGAGCCCTTCGACAGGATCAACGGGCGCGCGCGTTATCGCAAGGGCACGCTCGAGCTTTCCGCGGGCGAGATACGCGCCGGGGACAGCCAGATCCGTCTGGATGCCGCGTTCACGCATCCGGCCGGCCGGTTCGATAGAGGCACCCTGAAATTCCAACTTTCCACCAACGCTATGCCGGTGGAGCAAATTCGCCTGCTGGCGAAGGAACGGCCTGGTTCGAGAGGTGTTGTGCAGATGCAGGCGGACGGCGTTCTCGACATTGTGCCTCCGCAAAACGGGCGGCCGGCATTCCACATTCAGGATCTTCATGCCGTAATCAGCGGCAAGAAACTGCAGGCGGCGGGCGGCGAGTTGGGCAACATACAGATCACCGCCACAACCGGGGGCGGCGCCTTGCGGGCGCACCTGGAATCGGACTTCGCCGGTTCGCTGATTACCGGGGACGGCCAGTGGCGCTTGGCGGACAATTGCCCGGGCAGCGCGACCATTCATTTCACGAAGGTGGACCTGGCCCAGTTGCGCGCCTGGCTGGCGCCGGCAGGCTCGCTCAGCGGGCTGGCCGGCGCGGCGGAGGCCTCGCTTCGTCTGGATGGGCCGGCGCTGAATCCCCGCGCAATGACGGCGGAGCTGCGGATCACGCGGCTCGAAATGGCGCCCGCCGCTTCCATCGGCCTGGCGCCGGCAGCGTTCACTCTCGGCAACTCGGGCGACATCGTGATCACCATGGCCGGGTCGGTGGTCACCGTCGCGGCGGCCCGTCTGACCGGGCCCAACACGGATCTGAGCGTCACCGGACGCCTCTCCTTCAATCAAAAAAGCCCGCTCGACCTGCGGGTAAGCGGCCACGCCGATCTCAAGCTGGTGCACGACGTGAACCCCGATCTGACGGCCTCCGGCGAGGTCAAGGCGGACGCCTCGGTGCGCGGCACCCTGGACGCGCCACAGATCGCCGGGCGCCTGGAGTTCGCCGGCGCGGGCTTCAATATCAGCGATGTTCCCAACGGCATCTCCAACGCTAACGGCGTCTTGCTGTTTACCGGCGACCGGGCCTCAATTCAGAGCTTCAGCGGCGAAACCGGCGGCGGCACGATCGACCTGAGCGGCTTCGCAGCCTACGGCGGCGACGGGCCCACCGTGTTCCGGCTGCATGCCCGTGCGCAACAGGTGCGGGTCCGTTATCCGGAAGGCGTGAGCACGGTCGCCAACGCGGATTTGCGTTTCACCGGGACCTCCGGCAACAGCATTCTTTCCGGCACGATCACCGTGCTGCGCACTGCGTTCAATCCGCAATCGGATTTTGGATCGCTGCTGGCGCAGTCCTCTGAGCCGGTGCGCACGCCGCCGTCCCGCACCGGCCTGCTGGGCGGCCTCACCTACGATGTCCAGGTGGTGACGTCGCCGGATGTCCAGGTGCAAAGCGCCCTGACTCAGGACGTCCAGGTGGAGGCGAATCTCCGCCTGCGCGGCACCTACACCAGCCCCGGGGTGCTGGGCCGGGTCAACATCACGCACGGCCAGGTAGTGTTCCTGGGCACGCGCTACAACATTTCGCAGGGATCGGTCTCGTTCTTCAACCCGGTGAATGTGGAGCCGGTGCTCGATGTCGACCTGGAAACCAAGGCTCGCGGCATCCAAGTCACCCTCAACGTGTCCGGCCCACTCAGCAAACTGAACCTGACGCCGCGTTCGGACCCACCGCTGCAATTCGGCGAGATCGTGGCCCTGCTCGCCACGGGGCGCACGCCCACCGACGAAGCGTCGCTCTCCTCCGGCCAGAACATCGCTGCGCCGGCCTGGCAGCAATCGGCGGGCTCAGCGCTGCTGGGCGAAGCGATCTCGAGCCCCGTCACCGGCCGCCTGCAGCGCTTTTTCGGCGTCAGCCGGCTGCGCATCGATCCCACTCTGCCCGGCACCGAGTTCAACGGCACAGCGCGCCTCACGCTGGAACAGCAAGTGACACCCGACATCACGTTCACCTACATCACCGACGTCACGACCAGCAATCCGCAGGTGGTGAGTGTAGAATGGGCCTTCGCCAAGAAGTGGTCGGTCGTGGTGGAACGCGATGAAAATGGCCTCGTCGGTATGGATATCCTCTTCAAAAAGCGCTTCTAAGATGACGGCCGGCGTGGTGAAGGGAACCCAGGCGGCGAGCGAACGCAGATGAGCGGCGCTCAGAGGTCACCGGCGCCGGCGCGCGTCCCCTGGCTTCGCTGGGCAGCGGTGGCGCTTCCGGCGGTGCTGTTGCTGGCATGCAAGCCAGCCGGGCTGACGGCCCAGCAGGATCATTTGCTGGCGGTATTTGCGGCCACCATTGCGGCGCTGGTAGCGCGCCCCGTGCCCATGGGCGTGAGTTGCGCGATGGCCATGACGGTGCTGGCCCTTACGCGCACAGTGGCGCCCGCGCAGGTGCTTTCCGGCTTCGCCAACGTCACGGTGTGGCTGATCTTCACCGCCTTCCTCTTCTCGCGTGCGTTCACGCAGACCGGCCTCGGCAAGCGCATCGGTTACCTGTTTATCCGCCGGTTCGCGTGGACGCCGCTCAGCCTGGGTTACTCGCTGGCGGCTGCGGACCTGGTGCTGGCCCCGTTCATCCCCTCCGACACGGCGCGCGGCGGGGGCGTGATTTTCCCCATTGCGCGCAGTGTGGCGGCCGATTTCGGCTCCGAGCCGGGCGGGGCCGACGCCTCCATCGGAGCCTTTCTGATCCTGGTGTGCTTCCACACCACCTACGTCGCGTCCGGAATGTTCCTCACCGGCATGGCCGCGAATCCGTTGATCGCGGATTTCGCCCGGCAGTATGCCCACGTGGAACTGACCTGGATGCGCTGGGCGGCGGGCGCCATCGTGCCCGGCCTCTTGACGCTGGCGATCGTTCCCTGGCTGCTCCGCCGATGGTGCCGGCCGGCCATTCGCGACACTTCTCAGGCCCGTGCATTCGCCGCAGCCGAACTGGCGCACCTGGGCCCGCTCTCGAACCGCGAGAAATGGCTGGTGGCGATCATGCTGGCGGTGATGGCCGGGTGGGTGACTTCACCGTGGCACGGCATCCCCAACACCTTTGTCGCGCTCGCCGGCCTTTCGGCTATTCTGTTGGCGCGTGTGCTGGCCTGGGACGACCTGCTCGACGAGAAGAAGGCCTGGGACGCGCTCATCTGGTTCGCGCCGCTGATCATGATGTCAGACGCGTTGTCGAGCGGCGGCACCATCGGAGTACTTTCGAAAACTCTGTTCCGCGCGTATGCCGGATTGCCCTGGATGATTGTCGGGCTGGCGCTGGCGCTGACGTACCTCTACGTGCATTACGGGTTCGCGAGCATGACGGGCCACGTGATGGCGCTGTATCCCGGTTTTGCCGTAGCCATGCTGGCCGCCGGCGTGCCGCCCATGCTGGCGGCGCTGTCGCTGGCGTATTTCTCCAACCTCAACGCGGGCATCACGCATTACGGCACTGGCTCCGCCCCGGTCTTCTTCGGCTCCGGCTACGTTAGCCAGCCCGACTGGTGGCGCTTCGGGTTCTACATTTCACTGGTCAATTTGGCGATCTGGCTGGGAGTGGGCTTCTGGTGGTGGAAAGCGCTTGGGTTGTGGTGAGGGACCGGCCAGCGGTCCCGGGCGGCTGCCCGATCTTCACGATGCCCGGCCGGCTGAGGCCTCGCCACTTACGGGTCACGCAGGAGCCTCGCCCGCCAGCGCCTTGCCGTCACAAATGCGGCACGCCCGGTCTTCCTTCCCCGCCCAGCACACGCTCCAGCATGTCCGGGATTTCGAGGACCGCGCGATTCTGTAGTCTTCCGGTGGCGCCGCGGAAATCCGCATAGGCGGCCGGCTCAAGCAAGCGCTCTACGGCGGACGCAATTTGGCGGAAGTTCTGGAGCACGATGCCGACGCCCTGTTCCCGCACCCATGCGGCGTTGAATCGCTCCTGCGGCAGCGTCCAGGCATTGCAGTCGACAATCACCGGCAGGCGCATGAACACCGCCTCCGAGATGCTTCCCGGCCCGGGCTTGCCGATGAAGTAATCGGCCAGTTGCATATAGCGTGGAATCTCTTTGGTGAAGCCCTCGATAAACACCGGAGCACGGCGTGTTGCCTGCACCATCCGCGCCAGCCGGGCGCGCAGCTTCTGATTGTGGCCGCAGATGAGGATGAGCTGCCGGCCGGGCAAGCGGCGCGCGATGTCGAGCATCACGGCGGCTCCCTGGCCGCCGAACAGCACCAGGCCGACCGGCTGGGCGGGATCGAGTCCGAGCGCCTGCCGCGCCGCGTCGCGCTCGCCGGCGCCGAGCGGCGCGATTTCATAGAAGCGCGGGTTGAGGATCATGCCGGAGGCGCGGAAGATGCGATCGCCGGCATGTCCCATGACGCGGGCTTGTTCCACGGCGCGTTCCGATCCGCACACGAAATACTGCTCCTGCCGCTCGATCCAGAAGTGCGGCGGGTAATCGGCAATATCGGTCAGGATGGTGACCAGTGGCGTGCCGGGCGCGGTGCGGCGCAGGCTTTCGCCGATCGCCCGATTGAAGTTAGGCACGAGAGAGACTACCAGGTCCGGCCGGCTCTCGAGCCAGTGCGCCGCCAGCATACTCACCTGTTTGCGGTGGAAAAGGCGGATCACCAGGTGCATTCCCACGGTGAGCTGCGGCGAGCCGAGCGTCCAGCCCTTCTTCAGCATCAGGTTGTAGAGGTCCTGCAAGCGCACCCGCGTCACCTTGCGGAAGACGTCGATCTCGTCCAGCACCTCCTGCAGGTTCACCAGCCGGACCCCTTCCGCCCCGCCCCGCCGCTCCATCACCTGCCGCAGGGCATTG
>Ga0335080_10004889_pt1 | contig 13715 bp, 16 predicted proteins | sample Lox_Sample_34_FD_206720 | JGI IMG/M metagenome (GOLD analysis project Ga0335080, IMG submission 206720) | Soil microbial communities from Loxahatchee National Wildlife Refuge, Florida, United States - Lox_Sample_3.4 | ecosystem: Environmental > Terrestrial > Soil > Wetlands | place: USA... | reverse complement strand
ACCATCAACTTCAACTGGGTCGGGATCTACGCCACCATCAACTTCAACTGGGTCGGGATCTACGCCACCATCAACTTCAACTGGGTCGGGATCTACGCCGCCATCAACTTCAACTGGGTCGGGATCTACGCCACCATCAACTTCAACACCAGGCGCTGTTAGCGGAAACTGCGGCATGCAGTTGGGCGGGGCGGTTACGTTCTGCGAAACCTTCGACAATAAGAATCCCGGAATCCCGAGCCGCACCGGCGATCTCGACCCCAATGTCTGGGGAGTATCTCGTGCTATTGGTGACGGCGTTAATTTTGGTCAAAACTGGTATAACGCGTGGGCGGCGACAACCCAGCTTCTGACTTGTAATGGGACGACGACTGTCAGCCCGCCCAATGATGTGATGATTTGTAACGGTCAGCTTCGTGAAGCTAGCAATGATAATCCTGATGGTAGTTTTGAGGGCGGCACGGTGACCACGTTAGCGATGTATGTGAAACAACCATTCGACTTTGCTGGGCGTACTGGCACAATATCGTTTGATGTATCTAATGATACGCATAATAATCACTCGGCGTGGCCGGAATTTTGGATCAGTAATCTTCCAGTTCCCGCACCGTTTGTTCACACTGGTTCGTGGGTGTCGAACCCACAACACGGTTTTGGAATCCGTTTTTCTGCGCAAGCCACCCCCGGAACTGGAGGGCTGTGCCCAAATAGCAACAATCTTAATGTTAGCCGTTGGACAGTTGATTCGGCTGTTGTAGTCCGCAACTACGTTATGGAAGACGTCGATTACACAGGTGTCGATGATGGCACCGCGTCCAATCCGCCGCTCCAAATCCATTTTTTGGATTGCGTAATCGCACCGCCGGATGGTTCAGGGATCATGAACCATGTTGAGGTGCGGGTGAACCAAAATGAAATTGATGTCTACGCCACAGATGCGGGCGTCGCGGCCTCGCCTTCGACTTTACGGAAGATAGCGTCCATTACCAATGCCAATCTGACGTTCACGCGTGGTCTGGTTTGGCTCGAAGACGTTCATTACAATGCCGACAAGGGTAATCCGCCTTCAGAGAAAATCCATACCTTTGTTTGGGATAACCTCGCTTTTGACGGACCATTTACGGATCGAGATTTCAGTTATGATGCCCTGGATACCAATCAAGCAGTGGCTGGAGATCCTAAAAGGGTGAACCTCGGTCAATTTTCGAATGCCAACCAGACCGCGAGTTGGAATGTGCTCAATATGCCGGCTAATCCGCAGGCATCAGCGGTGCGCGTTCTCTTCAACTTTTCTAGAGAAGGTGACTTACCCAATCCGACTGTACTCAACGTCATTGTCAACGGCCATGCGCACCCGACACCTTGGCCGTATCCGGATCAAGTAAGTTCGTGGCGCACCCTTGCCGTGACCATTCCAATTACCGATCTTGTGCCCGGCACCAATGTTGTGCAGCTTGGGTCAGACCAGCCCATGGTGACATCCAACGTCGATATCGTGCTCGCGGGCGTGCCCGGTGGCGTACCGGTTTTGCCGGGATCAAATAATGCGTATCCCGGTGGTGGCGTTTTGCCGACCCAGTAGCTTCGAAGGGGGTCTTACTTTTCAATCGGCAGAGAGAGGACGGCGACCCCCATCGCACGAGCGATCCGTAACCACTCGGTGACAGGCGGCTTGTCTTAGGGATAGTGCTGGATATGGAGCACTGGTTAGCTCTGTATCGGCACTATGTCTGGACCTGCTGCTAATCCTCCACATATCGTCATCGCAAGCAACGCAGCGGTCCTGGTCCGTGCAGCATTGGGGCCTCGATGCGCAAACGGGATGGAGCAATGCGCCTATCGTAGGCATACGCCTTGATGCACCTGCGGAAACGAGCGCTGCGCTCTGCCAGCTACTGACTCTCGGCGAGCGGGAACGCGCGGAGATATTCCGCTATGACGAACATCGGCTGTACTACACCCGCGCGAGCCTACGGCTCCTTACCGAGCGCCTGTACATTCGCCCCGGGCAGTCGAATTCGTCGAGACTAAGCCAAGCCGGCTAAGCGCAGCCGGCGGAGCAGCACTCACCACTGCGCGTCTGCCTGCGCCAGCTGCTTGATGCGCACGACCAAGCGATCTAGTTCGGGGCCTGCCTGCAATAGCTGTGTGTGATCGACGCCCTCCAGCTCGAGAAGCTTGCCGCGGCTGGAGCGTGCGACCAGTTCGGCGTACAGCTCGACCGCAGTCGTTGAAGCTTCCTCTTCAGGAACTTGCTTGGGAAAGGCCACCTCGACAGGTAACGAGGAAAGTATCGGGGGGCCGGGCGAGCGTCAGGGCCAAACACTTTTCGGAGCTCGAGGAATTTCGCTTTGCATTTCTTGTGAGAAGACTATCCGGTAACCGCCGCCCAAAAAAGATCACCTTTCCGTTAGAACCATTCGTTCAACCCATCTGCGGCGAAGTGGGTCACAGTGGCGTGAGCTTCTCCGAGGACTTCCCATGACACCGAAAACAATTGCGACGTTACTTTTCCTATCCGTCTTCGCTATTGCCGGAGCAAACTTGGCTTCGGCTCAAGGGGGAGATTTCAGCGGCGGTGGCTTCTATGGTGGAGACAACGGGTTTGTGAGCGGCTACGGAAACGGAGGCGGCTACGGAAACGGGGGCGGCCACGGAAATGGGGGCGGCTACGGAAATGGGGGCGGCTACGGAAATGGGGGCGACAAAGGATATGGCGACTGGTACGGAATCTCTCTCGGTCACAAGGAGTGCCCTCTCTTCCGCCAGGGTGTGATGACCCCCGATGGATGGCGCATTCAAAAGGTTCCCATCTGTTAAGCTGGGCAAGTGCGGTTGCCGATCAATTGCCTGATCCTGCCCGTCAATCGGCGCTCAAATTTGACCCCCGTATTGCCTCATCTGAGGATGTTACTTTCGCTTGACGGATGTAGCTCCGACTGTCGGCCAGTCCGAGGTTGCGTCATTGCTCGCAGGATCGGAGGGACTGGGGACGTCGCGGAGTACATCACACGCAGCGCCGGCCCTAGTCCCGGGATCACCGATGGTGGCTGGTGCCGTACCCCTGGCCATCCGTGCGATGATCACCTCGGCTGCGTCGCGTCTGAGTGATCGCAACAAGCGCTGCACGATGGTGTGCTGCGGTGGTCCGAACTTTTAGGCGTCGTGTTCGGCGAGACGACCGAGGATGGGCCAGCGCGGTCAGACGAGGTTCGGCCGCGAGCCAGAGCAACTTAGCCTGGGTGCGGAATGGCAGTAGCCGCACTCTGTTCGTCGTTGCCCGTTCTCGTTCCGCGAGATGATACGCAATTGGAACAGCGGCGGTGAAGACGCCGTCACCGAACGCGTTGTAAGCGCAACGGGCAGCAGGGTGTGGAATACGCTGATGACGAACAGGCGAAAGAATGTGCCAAGAAATATGTATCTGGCCACAACGCGGAGCTGGCATCAGGATCGGTTTATAGCGACATGCGCCGCGCGCTGGGCGATGTCTGATCGCCCCGAAAAAATCACCTTCGCCGAGATGCGCAACATTAGCATGCGCGGGCTGCTGATCTTGCGATCCGATGGGGCAATCGGTTTTCTCGGTCCACGGCCGGATCGAACCGCCTTTCGGGCCTCGCGCGACCAAAAGGATCGACGAAAGAGACCTTTGATCTGACGCAATGGTTCTCCAAAATCGCTCAAATGGGCAAGTAGTAGTGGAGAAAAATTCATGAGGCAAAAGACAAACGTTGCAATTGCAGCCTCGACCGTCGTGTGTGCAGCGCTGCTCTCCTTCGGCTGGTCTGCACAGCGCGGCGTCTCGCTGGGGGTCGAGAGCGCCCAAGCCGCGGATCGGTCGACCGTTGACCCCATTCGGCCCGCTGGGGTTGCGCGTCGACAGTACCGGGGCTCCGGGTACGGGATGTTCGCGGCCGCGGTCGCCGCCACCACCTCGCCTTGGAATTACGATGACTACTATTGCTATGGTTTCCCTTACACTGGCGGCTATTACTATCGCAGCTACCCTGGGGGCTACTGCCTCAGTCGCGGCGACGTCACCGGATTCTACACGCGGCCGACGCTGTTTCCGCGCTACTACGGCGGCGGCTGGTAAGCGAGCGCTCTGGCGGCGCGAAAGCGGCACCTACGTGAAGTTCACCGACAGCGGCACGGCCTTTTGCTTGGCGTATCAAGGCTTCGGCTCACCGCTGCCGCAGCCGTTTGATGGGTCACAACAGCACCTTCCCTCGCCTGATTTTCTCGCGCCTGCTGGTCGGCGACCGGGCCCCACGGAAGTGCCGCTGGTGCAATCGCGGCGGGTGTCGCCATCATGGCGGGGTCTGCCCTTCACCAATTCGGCCACGCGGCGAAGAAGCGCGCGACCTAGATCGATGCGTTGACTGCTGGGCCAACGTCGCTCGTAAATATCGTGACGCGACTGAGTGAATACTACACCCAAGGCGGCATCGCCGGAGTGGTCTCATTTGCCCGCAGGCTACAATCCTTGTCCAAAGAGGAGGAGTTGTATGAATTGGTCTCGTCGACCCTCACGCGCGAGATTGCGTCAGAGAAAGCCAGATTTTGAAGAAGGGCGGCGTAAAATTGAGACGGTCAGCAACGCTATGAGGCTCGGTCGCGTGCGCCGACCCTATCCACCACGCAAAGACGCGCGTCAGATCGCGGCGACACACGTTCTAGCCAGGCCTCTCGCCAAAAAATTAGTTCGTCCTGAGGGCAAAGACCGCAATACTCTCCAGTCGCCGATACACCTTCCAGGACGATGGAAGGATCTTTCATAGCCAACATTCTCCCACTGCCTTCTTCGACGATATTTCGCAGGACCGAAGCTACCCGAAACTCGCCACCGCAAAAGCGATGCATCTCGCAGTCGAAAAATAGCCCACGATTTTTCGAAGCGAAATTCAACGTTTGCTCAATAGCCTGCTTCGTCTTTACGCGCACAAGCTCGCCCGGCTGTAGATCGAGCACTTCCTTCGGAGTGGTTTTACGATCCGTCGGCTCGCGGTGGGGGGCTTTCGCACCGCCGCTTCTCCTCTGCGCGCGATTGAACAAATCGAGTGCTACCGCTGCGAGGAACGGTTTGAGCCGCACGTTGCCCGAAGGTAGGTCGCGCCAGTAGTGCCTTGGGTCATTCCAACTCAGTCGTGTCGTCGCCCCTGGTAACTCAGTCATTTGACAGACGTAGCGGACTTCGCCGTCATCCGCGGTCCGTTGAGTGTGTTGGTCCAGCCGCGACGGGATGACAGCCTCTATGATGTCCGCTTGAATGATGTCCGCTTGAGAGATGTCGCTTGGGACGAGCCAGGCCTCCTTCCAGATCAATCGACAACCGGCCTGGCAGCCGCCATGCGCCGAGCCGTCGCATCGCAAATCCTCCAACAAGACTGAATCCCGCAAACGCCGAAGGTGAGGCGCGACCGGGCCAAACCAGTAATGGATTTTTTCAATTCGCCTAAAGACCCTGTAGCGTTGGCCACAGTGAGGTACCATCTCGGGCATGAACGGCAGACCGTCCAATCGCCCTTCGTTATCGAGTGTTGCGGAAATCTCCGCGAAGGACCGGACTTTCACCCATTCGCCCGGCCACAGACGCAACCGAGCCGGCGAGCCAGAAAGCAAGGTCAGTAAGCGGCGCCGCAAGCGAACAAAGACACCAGCTGAGCGTTCGCGCGGCCCACGGGAATAATACGGTCGGCCACTCAGTTCCATGGTGTCGCGATGGAGGCCGATGAGCCCGCCAATCGCGACGAGGCTCGCGATGGCCGCGACCGCCAAACACAGCAGCGACAACAGCTGCATCGCCGACCATAGAAGGAGACCCATCCACGGCGTGATCCACAAAGCCATTGCGGCCGTAATGGCAAGCGAAGCGACGACCAGCGCGCCTGCGACAGTGCTTCGATAAGTACTACGATAGCTCATATTCAGGCTTGTTCCGTTAATAAATGCGTGAGAACAGCCAACGGGGCTTCGGTCCCGCGCTCTATTTATAGTCCACCGTATACGACCGATCGCATTTAATTCAAGCCGCGAAATAAATGATGTGAATTTAATAATTAACCGTCCTTAAGGTTTTGCCTCGTGGCAATCTGCCAACGCCCTGAAATCGCCGTTCGCTAGGCAATCGGGCGCTGGCGGAAGGCATCGGCAACGGACACCGGTGAAAGGCCCTGACGGCACGCCTGCGGCCGTTCGGCTTACCCTGTTTTAGGCAACAACCGCCAAAAGCACTTGCAGCAGTCCACTCGAGACGTCAGCGCAGGGCGATTTGATGTCAGCTTTCAAGACGGATCTCGCATTGAGCAGGTGCATCTATTCGAAAGCCTGCAATCAGGCGCATGGATTGTCGCGAATGTACAGCGATCACCGAGGCGCACCGCAAATTTCAAAAAAATCGGGCACCGGCCTCGCGCAAGACGCATAGGCAGGCGAATGCACACATTTTCATGTGGTTGCCGCAGAGGCTTGCGGCTCGCTTTAAGCGGCCACCGTATTTCCGCTGCCCAATTCCAGCCGAGCTTATGCTGCGCCTCTCATCCGTCGTCTCGGTGCGGGAGCGCAGTATGACGAGGGCTCAAACTCTAAGTTCGACTGGTTCACAGCTGTTGACGCGAGAGATGCTCGCCGCTTTTTCGCCGATTTGAGTAGGCCTTTAGATCGGCGTAAATGCCAACCGTTTCGTTCACCTTCCGCGCGAAGGTTGTTGAGCTGTGCGGCCAAATTGGCGAGAACAGACGAGGTAACCGACAATTCAACGGACATTCGATTGATTTGGATCAGGCGCGATTTAATGTCAGATTTGTTTCGGTGCATTGCTCAACCTCGAAACACATTGGCGATAGAAGCAAATTCAATGCAAAGAAATATACCGTTCACCTCGCAAGTAGTTCCGGCAGCCCTGTGCGGCTGGTTCCCGTTCCCGTGAAGCATGATGTCCAACAAATCGTACGACGAAAAGCGCGACGTCAGTATGACGTGAGTATGGCATGAACTTTTAAACGGGCCCTGTCCGTTTTGCCGCTGAAATTGGACGTCTGTCTTGGGATGAAGACACGTGCGCTAGCCATAAACTGGCGGTGGCCAGCTCGTCATTGCAGCTATGAGATAGATTAGATCGGCGAGGCACTAGTGACCCAGGATATGGTCACGTACGGGCCCGAGCGTCTGCCGAATGTCGTTAAACAGCGTAGCTATCTGATAGCTGAAAAAGAATGCGCTCAAGTAGAAACGGCCCGGTGACGCCCGCTCCCACCTCATCACTTTCTCGCCCACTGACATTGGCCAGGACATTTGCGAGGCCCACACTGCAATAGCGGCCACGCCAGCACCGGCAATTAGGTCAGATGGATAATGAGCACCTATGAAGGCGCGCGAGAATTCCACAACTATGATCCATAAGATCGCGTAGATGACAAAGCTCGGCCGGGCGATATAGAGGACAAGCGCCAACCCAGCAAAAACTGTAGCGTGGTCACTTGGGAACGAGTTCCAGTTATTGAAGACCTGTTCGTGATTCAACGGTAGCTGAAAATGCAGTGCCGTGTCGTAATATGGACGGGGATGGGTCGGTAATTCATGTTGCACGATCCGACTGATCGCACCGGCTCCTATGGACGCAAGGGTTCCGACCAGGATACGAAGCCGGCGCTCCGGGTCTCGCTTTTCGAACCAGCAATACCAGATCAGGGCCATCATAATGACGCCAGAAAAGGTGAAGTATTTGTTTGAGGCGTCTGTGAAGTAATCGAACAACCAAGAGCGATTGGCGAAGCCGTTTATCAGCCGAGTCGCCGGTCTATCGAAGGCCTCCGGGATCAAGGCCATCGCAAGCGCATAGAGGAACACGAGGCCTGAAATAACCAGGTTACGTCGGATCTCGAGAGTACGGACTGGCGCATCAACGGAACTCGAATGAATGCTCATGTGAAACTCGCGATAAAGTAAAAGCCCGGCGCATCGAAGGCACGAAGTGCCCCCTGATCTCCGCCGGCACGCAGATCAATGCGCGCGACTTGGAAAAAATTAAACCACTCGATTGAGCTCGCAATGAAACTTGTCGGTTAACCTTGATGCCCGCGTTCAGGTAATGTTCGACGCATGCACATCGGATCGTGGCGAGCTTAGGGCGTGAACTCATAAACGCTGCTGGCCATGTCCGCTATCGGGGGGATAGCGGAAAACATCTGCTCGCGGCGAGTACTTCGTCTTTTGACCCGAAACGGACACGCGGGCATCGACTTGGGAGGAGTGCCGCTTGGCTCGTCGACCTATTGTTGGTGAAACAAGGTCCCTCAGTATTAGCAGTTACTGCCCAGCTGCGGGAACTACAAATGCCGCAGTTCTCGGACGTTGCCGGAATGACTCAAGTCCTACCAAGATCCCCTACGGCCTGACCGTCGTCTGGCGGCCAATTGGGAAGGCGCGGAAAATCTTGCGCCGCATCGGCTCTTCCACCCAGACAAAGACAACCGCCGAACAAAAGATAGCGAGCGCCGCAGTAAGCACGATGAGCAGCGTCGGATGTTGCGTCGCCAAGATTCGGCCGAGAGCGCGATTGTCGAACGCTAATACGGCGCTCCATATCGGGAAGTGGAGCAGATAGAGCGAGTAAGAAATGCGGCCCAGAAATTGGCAAATCGGCAGCGACAGCACGCCACCGTTCATGCCGGCCGCTCCCAAAATGAGCGGTGCCCAAGCCGCGGCCGAAAGTCCGTTGTGAAGAACAATCTCGGGAATGTTTTGGGCCTGCCTCAGGAGGATCGCGGCAACAATGAAAAACGCGCAAAGCATCAAGCTGGAGTTGAAACGCTGAGGCTGCCGCTTCCACAGCGCGTAGAGCACAAGTCCAAGACAAAATTCCGGCAACCGCCCTGGGGGAAAATATTTGATCCACTGCGCCGCAATTTCTTGCGTTGGGCCGGGCTGCGACAAAAGAATCGAGCCTTGCGTGGACACGGTAGCCCAGACCCACATAAAAAAAGCCGTGGTAGCTATCCAACAGCCGAGCGTGGCAAAAAGCACTTTTAGGGGGTTGCGCATAATCGGCGCCAAAAAAAAAGGAAGCATTAGGTAGAAAAACGCCTCCACTGAAATCGACCAACTGGGGCAGTTGAGCGAACACGCCGTTCCAGGAAACCAAGCCTGTAGCCCAAACGGTGCCACCAACAAGCTGCTTGTCGCCAACGTGGTCGTTACACTCGGCATCATCCTATCGAGAGAGGCCAACAGGAACGGCACGCCAGCCATCAAGGACAGCATGTAAACCGGGTATATCCGCGAGAGACGTGCCAGCGCATAGCGGTGGAGCGCGCCTGGCTTGGCGAAATTTACCTGATGATAGTTGTGGGCGAGAATGAAGCCGGACAAAACGAAAAAGAACGAAACGCCAGTGTAGCCAAGTCGCGCAACTTGGCCCTCAAATACGCTGCCCGGGATGCCTGTGTAATGGTACAAAAGGACATACAGGGCAGCAAGAAAGCGAAGCGATGTCAGGGCTTCGAGGTGCTGGACCGTAGGGTGCGCCGTTGTCCCGTCGCCAACGTTGTTCATGCAACATGGTCTCTCGAATAGACATCTCTCACCGCTCGGGACCGCAACGACCTAGAATTACCATGTCCGTGCGGATTTGACGATGCAGGAGCCGCGGTGGGCAAAGGCAGAATGTCTGCTTCTGGCCCTTTTCGGACGTGGCGCGATGTCCGACCTCAGTCCGTTATGCACACCAAAGCGGATGTTCGCCAACGCTCTTGTTTTATGGGTTCACGCCCTAGTCGACATTCGCTAACGAGATAGTCCGGCCGTGCCCCGCCGGTGACCAAAATCGGGCAGCTTTGGTCTGCATGATGGATATCGAGACACGCAGACCCGGTTCTTAGATTGGGCTAGCGCTTGTTTGTCGCCGTGAAGTGCGAGGAGCGCAAACCTCAATGTCCTATGGGCCAGGCCGATAACGCGCGACCTGACGGGGCTTTTACGCTATTTTTGGGTCGAGGTGACCGAGAGTGTAGCACGACCGGCGACTCGCAATCAGGGGCCGCAACGCCGTCGAACCTTCCTCCTAAAAACTGCGCACAACACGAGCGGGATTGCCAACCGCCAGACAATTTGCTGGGACGTCCTTAATCACCACACTACCCGCGCCGACGACGGAGTGGTGTCCGATGAAAACGCCGGGAAGTATGATTACACGGGAGCCGATCCATACGTGATCTTCGATGATAACCGGTGCGGGTGGCGGCGCCACCACCCGCTGCTCCACGCCATGCTCGTTCCTATCCAAGATAAGCGTGTGATGACCCAGCAGACAGTGGCGGCCGATCATTACTTGTTTGTATGCCGAAATCGACGAGCCGTAATTAATGAACGTATGATCGCCTACTGAGATGTGAGCATCTTGATGAGAAACGAATTCGATCGGAACGATGTCGCCTATTAAGGTGACTCCCTGTCCAAATTCTACATCTCCGTCACCCCTGAGACGAATGCGCCCGGTGAGTCGCACTGATAGCGGCAACCGCGCCCTGCCTCGAATACGAACTTGTGCGTTAATGAGTGCTGCAGCCAAGGGCGGATTGCAGAGGACTTTCACGGCCTTGCGCAGCAACGTCCGCGCGTGCCTATCGCTCCTCACCGTCGAGCTATTCAACACCGTCTGATAATCGTCCATCATGAGTAATCGAAGTAAGCTGCTGGCATTTCAACTCTGCAGCCAGCCCTTCCGAATTAAGAACCTGATGTTCAAATCGCGTAGGCTTCGCCGATTTCACCGTATTGACGGCTAGGTCGGCAGTGCCGGTTACCGGACGCTTCGACAAATAGCGAAGCGGAATTCCCAGCATCGCCACCTCCACAAAAACCGACAAAGAGGGATGGGTCTCTGCCGCGACGGTAAGCTAGACCTCCGAGTTGAAAGGACAAGTGAAGGATCGGTAAGGTCCGCGTCTCGCCATAACGGTCATGAACGCATGCGAGAGTTGCAGAGTGTCTTAAGTTGGCACATCAGCGCAAGCTTACAGGAGCCTTACGCAGAGCTTACAGTAGCCTTACGCATCTCTCGGGAGATCGCTTGCGCTGCGGTGTTTCAGTCGGGCTTGTCACTAGGGCCAGTGCTTGTGCCGCCTACCGCGTCGATCCACCTGCGACTGAACAACGACAAGGCGGCCCGGACCCAAACCGCCCTCAAGGACTTCAAGCGCGAGGGTCACATCGGCTTGCAGGACCACGGCGCCGTCGTCAGGTTCCGCAACATCAAGATCAAGCCGCTGGAGAGGGAAAGCGGGAGGTAGGTCGCAACGGCAGAAGGGCGCAAGAAACAACCTGCAGCCGGTGGGTGATCGCATTCGAAATACGTGCGCGCCAGTCGGTTTTGATTTGTACGCACCTTGGGCGAGATTTCGGTTCGAGCAAATCGGAAAAGTGCGCGTGTTGCGGCAGGACGATCTTAATAGAAGTCGTCGCTGTTTAGCTCGTCAGCAAGGCCGGACCAGCGCGCAACGGTATCAAGGATTTCGAAGCTTATGAAAAGGACCGAAGGATCCCCTCAATTTGTCTCGGGCATGCCGACGGCGAACACGGGATGCGACTGCTTCCGCAGGAAAGCAGTTCAGTACGAACCAACTCTGCGGATAGGTAATTAGAGGCCGCCAAAAAGTCTGCCCCAGACACCAATTAAATGCCGGCGCAAGTTTTATACGATTGATTATATAATGCCGCAGAATAATATAATCTGGCGGAGATTATATAGGCTCTTGCGCCGGCATTATTTGCATTATGACGAAAGCTAATTATTGCCCTGACCAATCAAAACAGCACTCAAAGACCATCGGGAGATGAATTAAGGAAATAGCCGAGGTTCGCGAAGGATCGCCGAAATGCGCGACTGAAGGCCAATTCATTCATGAACCGGAGAAACAGAGCTTGAGGAAAATCATCGGAGGTGTGACCTTTAATACCAAAACCGCAGACAGGATCGGTCAGTCCTCCGATGGATCTAAGATCCTGTACAGAACAAAAATCGGCGGCGATTTTTTCATGGTTCAAATCAGCCACGCGGATACAGGACCAACCCCCAAAATTGTTCCCGCCAACGTTGTAAAGGCTGAAGTATTTAAGCGATTGATGATTGACGCCCTTGCCTAGCTGGATTCGAGTTTTTTGGCAAAAAGTTTTTATAAACTTCTGAAAACAAACGACTATTTGTAAGTAAGGTCGGTTCTACATCGATCGCTCGGGCGCGGATAGACGGGCATTTCGACGCCCCTTGGTTGCGCAGGACAAATCTCTTCTGCCAGCAAACTTCAGGTCCCTACCAAAGGCTTGGCGCCTTTGGCTGCGCGTCGCTCCTTGTTAATGGCGTCCGGTTCAAACAACCGCTTGGCCGCTGATCCGAATGACCAATGGTGGTTGATTTTCATTTTGTCGCAGGCCGCGCGAATAGCGATCGTCTTGCGTTCTTAACTATCACATCCCTCGATTGGCGCCTCGATTTCGGCTGGGGTCTGGCCAACGATCCGAAGGGCCACGACCCCACCTGTGTTTGGATTGGGTGCCAAGAAAGCGGGGCCGTGTCCGGGCCGCGCAGGGATGCTGGCATGACCCGACCCAATGTTGCGACGATGGCGGGACTTGCGTCAACGCTGCCAATTTCGCGGCCTGCGCCGATCGCGATCCCACCAAACAGGAGGAACGGCCCCCGCCTCTCGGAGCAGGGGTCGCCTGTGCTCGCGGCTGGGGGAACGTGGGGGTCTGGGCCCCCTGAGCCATGATCTACTGCAACGAGCTCATTCTGCCTCGGCGGCAAAATTGGCTTCGTTTCGTTATTTTCAAGCAGAGCAAGCAGGCCAGCAAGCAGGTCTCCCCGGCGTAGGCCGCGTCAACCAGGAGCAACGCCATGCCAAACCTACGCCCACTCATCATCGCCGTCTTCCTCGCCGGCGCCGCCCGGGCGGCGGACGCGGAGGACGGCGGCTGGCGTTCCCTCTTAGGCGGCACCGACCTGGCCGGCTGGACCTCCGCCGCGGGCCAGCAGCCGGGCAGGGGTTGGTTCGTCGAGGATGGCGCCCTTGTCCGCAAGGAGCCGGCCGGTGACCTGTGGACCAGGGACCGCTTTGGCGACTTCGTCCTCGACCTCGAGTTTTGGACCACCGGCAACAGCGGCGTCTTCATCCGCACCGACAAGCCGACCGATAACGTCGAGACCGGCCTCGAGATCCAGATCGAGCGGCCGGTGTGGTGGGCCCCCGGCAAGCACAGCTGCGGGGCGCTCTACGACGCCCTCGCGCCGACCAAGGAGGCGTCAAAGAAGGACGGCTGGAACCACCTCGTCATCACTGCGCGGGGGCCCAAGATCACGGTCCTCATGAACGACGAGCCAATTATCGACGCCGATCTCGACCGCTGGACTGAAGCGGGCAAGAACCCCGACGGCACCACCAACAAATTCCACACCGCCCTCAAGGACTTCAAGCGCGAGGGCCACATCGGCTTGCAAGACCACGGCGCCGTCGTCAGGTTCCGCAACATCAAGATCAAGCCGCTGGAGAGCGAAAGCGGGAGGTAGGTCGCAACGGCGGAAGGGCGCAAGAAACAACCTGCAGCCGGTGGGTGATCGCATTCGAAATACGTGCGCGCCAGTCGGTTTTGATTTGTACGCACCTTGGGCGAAATTTCGGTTCGAGCAAATCGGAAAAGTGCGCGTGTTGCGGCAGGAC
>Ga0335080_10004888_pt1 | contig 13715 bp, 10 predicted proteins | sample Lox_Sample_34_FD_206720 | JGI IMG/M metagenome (GOLD analysis project Ga0335080, IMG submission 206720) | Soil microbial communities from Loxahatchee National Wildlife Refuge, Florida, United States - Lox_Sample_3.4 | ecosystem: Environmental > Terrestrial > Soil > Wetlands | place: USA... | reverse complement strand
GAAAAGACTGGTGTCGCTGAGATGTACGTTAACCTTGACCACATCGCTTAGGGAAGCGCCGTCGGCCGCAAGAATGGCAGAAATGTTATCGATGGTCTGTTCCGTTTGCTGTTCAATACTGTTGCCGGCCAGCTCTCCGGTGGCCGGGTCGATGGGACCCGTTCCGGTCACGAAGAGGAAATCCCCGGCCCGCCAGCCCTGGGAATAAGCTCCGCGCGGGGGCACGCCACGCTCGGTCTGAATTACATATTTGGCCATCAGCTATATCAAATCGGACTTCACCGACCGGTTATCGCGACCCACTTGCCGGTTCCGACAGCAAGATCTTCTCCAAATCCTCGAGCGGGATTGGGCCCTGGTCGAGCGCCTGATCGTGGAACTCGGTTAGGTTGAAACTCGACCCCTTGGCAGCCTCATACTTTTTCCGCAGCCGCCACCATTCGCGATTTCCGACAAAGTACGTCGGCAGTTGCGTAGAACTGAGCTTGGCACGCTGTAGTTTGCCTTCGGCCTCGGACTGGGTCTGAAATGTCTGCTTCTCCATCAGATCGAGCGCGTCCTGGTCGCTCATATTCATGGTTTGCATGCGAACATCGAGAATGGCATTAGCGATTGCCCGCATCCACACCTTGAGATAGCTGATTTGATAGCGGGGATCGCCGCCGGCGAATCCCTGGTACATCATCACCTGGGCTGCGTACTCGGCCCAGCCTTCCACGTAGGGACCATTGCCATACAAGGCACGCACCAGCCGCCGCGTGACCGGTTGTACCCGGTTCGCATGTTCGAACTGCACATAGTGACCCGGCAGAGCCTCGTGGATGGTCAACCACTGGAGCACCCAGTTGTTGTATTCGCGCAGCTTCGATTCCGCTTTCGCCTCCGGGGTGCCGGGCGGGATGGGAGTTACCCAGTACTGCGCCTCGGCATCGGGATCGAGAGGAGGTGCAGCGTGGAACCCGGCCACCGAATATATGCCGCGCATGAACGGTGGGGTGGGGATTACTTTCAAGTTTTCGAGCGAGCCCAGGCTCACGATCTTCTTGTCGCGGACGAATTGTGCGATCGATGTCACGTCCTTCTTCACGACGTCCATCAGCTCAGAGGGTGTGGGATGTTGATCCGCGATTTTCTGAAGCACCTCGGCGATAATCTTGTTCTCGCGATCGCTCGCGGTCAGATCGGCATGATCGTCGTGACCGGGATACATCTGCTTGTGCAAAGGCAGAGCGAGTTTCAGCATTTGCGCGCGAACTTCATGAAGCTGCTGTTCGGCATCGGCCAGCACTTGCTCCGGCGTGACCGCCGTCTCCATGACCAGGCGGAATTTCTGCGCATAAAGTTCCTTCCCCAGCCGCCACGTCCGCGTCGTGGCGCGCTTCGATAAGTCGTTCTCCAGCCAGGCGGAGAAATCTTGCAAGGCTTTCACCGCCGGCGGCGCCACCTGTTCAAAACGCGTCTTTAGCTCGCCGGCGGGGATTTCCTTGGCGATGGTGCTCTCAATCAGGTCCACATTGCCGCGGTTCTCCTCGGCGGCCACCTTGATAAAGATAGGATCCGCATCAACCAATTGTTCTTTCGCCTGGCTCAAGAAACGGGGAATCTGGGAGATGCGCGACAAAATGTGTCCCAGCCGTACGTCTTTGGGTGCGTATTCATCGGTCAGCGGCTGAAACAGGGCGCTGCCGAGCAGTTCGACGTAAATCGTGGGGTTATGCTTATAGTTCTGGATCTGGTCGAACTCGAGCAAATTGAGATCGATCTGGTCTCTAATCAGCCGCAGGTCGGTCGAATCTTCAACCCCGAGCGAGGTCTGCGGAAACCGCCGGCGCCAGTCCTCGTAAAAACGGCGCTGCGCGGCCATCCCGTTCGGACTTACGTCGTCGAGCTCGGCATCGAGGTCGATAACTTTTCCAGTCTGTGGATCTTTGTGCTTGTGGTAACCGGCCTGGGAAGCACTGGCGGGCGACAGCGCCAGCGATTCGTGAACGAACTGCTCCGCGAGTTCGAGGAACGTCGATTCGCCGGCATTCGGGGATGTTTGCGCCATTAGTACGGTTGTCAGCACGAGAGAGGAAAGTACACGCAGCAAACGCAGGGGGCCCTCCGAGAGCAACCCGCCAGTATACAGATCACGACTTAGGCGTCGCCAGTTGCAATCCGGCCGATGATGGCAAGCCGCGCTCGGCTGCGCTCTCATTGGTCGCACGCGCCAGATTCCAGCCGCAATGAGGTGCCGACAACTTCCGCCTGAAACCTGCTCTTTGCTGCCGAGTCGCTGCGCGAGCAACGGGCGGGTGAGAGACGGATAGAAGGAGGAGAGTTAGACATTTAGGGTAACGCGGGAAGGTTAGCCTGTTTATCTCTTTGATTCTTTGACTGCCTGCGAGATGGTTCTTCAGTTTTGTGGAATAAAACATGCCAAGGACGTGCCTGATGGTCCGTGGAGCGATACAATTTAGTGCAGGGATAGTCTTGGCGGCTCGTCACCTTTATGTCTCTGGCCTTCCAGGTTCGAATATTGGCTGTGCTGCTTGCCGCCACATCGGCACAGGGGTATCCAGGATCGCCTCAGGAAACGCCGCCGCAATCTTCTGCACATTCGCAGACGGGTCAGCCGCAGACGAATCGGCAGACCAGCTCTGCTGGCGACCACACCAAGTCGACAACCGTCCCCCCGTCAAAACCGTGTTCCGCGTCGGCCGGATCCACTTCGGTCAAGCCTGCCAACTGCACCTCGGAAGTTTCGCACAAGCGCAAGCGGCAGCCCCCTCCTCCGCCCGCAGACGGCTCCATGGCGGGGGAACCGACCAAGACGGTGGTGCGCAACGGTGGCACAGGTGACGCGAAAGTTGCCATCTCGCCGGGGATGAGCGATCAACAGGCTTCCCAGAAATTGCAGAACACCAACCAGCTGTTGACCTCGACCGACGCCAACCTCAAACAGATTGCTCCCCGCCAGCTGGACTCCAGCCAGCAAGACACGGTGAAACAGATCAAGAGTTATATGGATCAAGCCAAAGTGGCTGTCAGTAAAGGAGATGTGGAACGCGCCTATAATCTGGCCAGCAAAGCTAACATGCTCTCGGCCGACCTGGTGCGGCCGTCGCGGTGACCGCGAGAGAGGTCCCCGGCGGTGGAGCCGATGCGGCTATGGTGAGGGATCTCAAGCCACGCCGATTATTTTTCTTTCGCCCGGGCGGCATTGACCTTGGCCAGCAAATCCTGCGCCGGTTGCTGCACCGGCCCCGGCATCTTCACGACTTCGCTCAAGACTTCTCGCGCTTCCGTTACCTTGTTCAGTTTGGCGTAGGCGAAGCCCAGACGGTACATTGCAATCGCATAGGACTGAGCGTCTTGTCCCTTGAGCAGTGCCGTAGCCGCCTTTAACTCAGGGACGGCCGATGCGGTCTTGTTTTGCTTCATCAGCGCATACCCCAGGGTGGAATGAGCTACTCCGGCCGACAGCTTGCGCTTGTTGTCGGCATCGGGCGCGTTCGCATTTGCTACCTCGATCGCCTTTTGTGCGTAATGAATCGCTTCATTCACACTCCCCGGTTTGGGATCGTCAACGTAGGTGTTGGCCATGAGCAGCAAGGTGGGCAAGCTATTGGGGTTGGCTGTTAAGGTCTTGTTACCGTAGGCAATGAGTCGCGGCGTGTCCTTTAGCTCGGCTAAGGCCATCATGGCGTAGTTTGCGACAGGCTCTTGAAAGCGTGAATCGGGAAAGGCCGGGGTGAAACGCTCAATGTCGTCCATACGCTTCTTGGAATCGGGTTCTTCGGCGATCGCATTGAAAGCGGCCGCTTCCAGGAACTCGTAGGAGCCCTTGGCTGAGGTCTTTTCCTCCTGCACCCGAGTTTGAAACTCCTGGTCGCTCTCTCCTTCGGCCTTCTTCTGCTTATCGATGGAGTTATAGATCTCGCCACCCTTGGTGGCATAGGCGATTACCTTGCCATCGTCCTTCAGTTGTTGTGCGATGCTGGTTTCTGACACCAGGATATCCAGATTTCGTGGAGAGGCAGCCAGGGCCTTATCGCCGTAGGAGAGAGCCTTCCCCAGATCTCCAGCCGTTTGATAGGTTTGCGACAACTGCCAGTTTCCGTAGGCGACCGCCGCCGGGTTCGTGGAAAATTTCTGGAGAAAATCTTGGTACATGGCAATTTTCTTTTGCGGATCCTGCTCGTTCGAGATTTGAGTCAATGCCTGATCCTCGGGGGTTCCGGCCGGGATCACGATCTTCTCGATTTGGGCAGGGGCCATTGGCGAAGCTAGGAAAATCAACAAACCCAGCGAGAACCAATAGGCTCGTTGCATAAGCGCCTCCAGACTTTCGCGCCGAATCCTAGCTCCGAATCAAGTTAGTTGCAAGGGTGGAGGATCGGTAGGGACAAGGCGGCAACCGGCGCGGCTCTGGAAATCACGTGATAAAATCAGCTCGATTCCGTCCACAGACATGCTTTTTGCGGCACCATCGATGCCTACACATGGCCAGGCCGAGGGAAATCGGGCCGGGCCGGCGAACCCCGATCTGTCGGTGATCGTACCCGTCTATAACGAGGTGGCACACCTCGAGGAACTGCTCCAGGCGATCAGCGCCGCTCCGGTGCGGAAGGAAATCGTGGTCGTCGATGACGGCTCGACGGACGGAACGCGCGAGAGACTACTCGCCATGCCTCCCACCGACGGAGTCACGATTCTTTTCCACGAGAAGAACTGCGGGAAGGGGGCGGCCATCCGCACCGCCCTTCGCTATGCGCGCGGAACCTACGTTCTCATCCAGGACTCCGATCTCGAGTACGATCCGCAGGACTATGCTCGACTGCTCGAACCGCTCGAGCGCGGCCAGACGAATGTCGTCTACGGCGTACGTCCCGATCGTCCGGAACGGGGGCTCCGGTTCTATTGGGGAGCTAAGTTCCTGACCGTCATGGTGAATCTGCTGTACGGGGCGGGTATTCACGACGAGGCGACCTGCTACAAGGCGTTTCGCCGCTCCTTGCTCGAGAATATCTCCCTCAAGTGCACGCGTTTTGAGTTTTGTCCGGAAGTGACCGCGAAGCTCTGCCGTTTGGGCGAAAAGATCTGGGAGGTTCCCATTTCTTATCGACCGCGAAGCCGGGAGGAAGGCAAGAAACTGCGCCATCGCGACGGCTGGATGGCGATTTGGACTCTTTTCCGGGTGCGCTTCGCGAGTCGGCGCAAGCTGAGTTACTCCTCGGAGCGCGACGAGACATCTCCTTTCGCCATCGCCTTCCGTCGTCTGCCACCCCGTTGAACCAAGCTCCCGCACTGGCGAAACGGTCCGCAGCGATGCCCGGGGTCAATAATGTGCGTACCCGGCTGATCGCGATGGTAGCGGTCTCGTTCGCCTTGCAGATAGCTGCCCTGGGAGTGTTTCATCTCTACCGTTTTCGAAACGAGGACAACCACTTCGGATACGGATGGGAGATGGGCCGCATTGGCGAGTCCATCGCCGCCGGCCGCGGATTCGGCAATCCCTACGGCGACTCGACCGGCCCAACCGCCTGGGAACCCCCGCTTTACCCGTATCTGATTGGAGCAGTTTTCAAGATCCTAGGCATTTACTCCGACGCCTCCGCTGGGCTCTTGCTCTCCTTCAACAGCCTGTTAACGGCCTTGACGTCGATTCCCATATTTCTGATTGCTCGCAAAACCTTGGGCGAGCGGGTTGCCCTATGGTCAGCCTGGACTTGGGCCGTACTCCCGTATGCCATGTACTGGTCCCTGCATTGGATATGGGACACGAGCTTGACGCCGCTGCTTTTGAGCCTCATTTTCTTGGTTGCCATCGAACTGGAGGACTGGCCCGGTGTGAAGGGCTGGGCGGTGTTCGGCCTGCTGTGGGGGGTGGCCGGCTTATCGAATGCTTCGATCCTATCCTTCCTCCCTTTCTCTGGCCTCTGGGCCTGGCACCGGCGCCGGAAACGCGGCTTGCCCTCGCTCGGCGGAGTGGCCCTGGCAACATTCCTTTTCTTTCTTCTGGCTTCTCCCTGGCTGATGCGGAACTACCGCACCTTCGGCCGATTGGTATTTATTCGCGATGATTTCGGGTATGAGCTTCGCTTAGGGAATGGACCCGACGCCGACGGCAGGCTGATGGCTTACTTGCAGCCCAACTTGAACTTATTGGAGTTTGAAACCTACAGCCGGCTGGGAGAACAAGCCTATGAAGCGCGCTGCCGGCGGTTGGCCTTCACCTGGATCGCGGAACACCCTGGGCGCTTTTTCGTGATCTCGGCGAAACGATTTTTCTACTATTGGGATAATACCGTCAAAGCGACTAACGGCACCGCCCCGGTCGACTTCCGAAACTCCCTGTTTCTCGCCTCTTCGGTGCTGGCCATTTGGGGGCTTGGCCGGGCCCTGCGCAAGAAGAAATCGGGAGCTTGGTTATTCTTTTGGCTGGTCGCGGTTTACCCGGTGATTTATTACTTCGTATTTCCCGGAGCGCGTTACCGCCATCCCATCGAGCCCGAGTTACTGATCTTGGCTGTGTTCCTGCTCTCCGAAGTCGAACTTCCCAAGCATCGGGAGTTGCCCGTCGAATCCTAGGGATCTCGACCTGCCCAATAGCCTTTACCGGCCTGTCTCCACGGTCGTCATTGGCGACTTTGTCCGCATTGTTTAGAGTTGAGGTGATGCGTTCCATTCTGCAGAAGCGAGCGCTGCGGCTGGTCTTTGGCGCCAACGTGATCTCGATGCTCGGCAGCGGCATGAATTCTGCTGCCGTTGCCTGGTACATTCTCGAGGCCACGCACTCGGAAGTGGCGCTCGGAAATTTCGCCGTTCTGCAGACGCTTCCCGCCATGCTGATGCTGCCCTTTACGGGCGTCCTTATTGATCGCGAGGATCGACGTCGCCTGGTCATGATGCTCGACGCCGCCCGCGCCCTTATCATTCTCGCGGTCGCCCTGCTTAGCTTTGCCGGCCGGGTCCGAGTCTGGGAACTTTATGGAATGAACACTCTGGTGGCCGCCGGCTTTTGGATGTTCTGGCCGACCATCACGGCCTTGATCCAGGAGCTTACGCCTGGAGAAGAGTTCGTCCACGCCAATACCTTTCTGCTGGCGGGAATCCAAGGCGGGTGGCTCATTGCCGGATCGATCGTGGGCTTTGTCTACAACCATATCGGGTTGGGCGGAGTGCTGCTCATCGATTTCTCGACCTATCTGGTCTCCTTCCTTTGCTACCTCGGAGTACGCAGCGGCCGCCACGTCGTGCCGCGCCCAGCCGAACTGCATTCCGATCTGCTGGCGGCCGAGACTGCGCTCGAACGCTTCGTGCGCGAGCTGCGCGACGCCCTCCATTTCCTCGAGCGCCACCGCAAATTGTTGCTCCTAGGACTCTCGTGGGCCCTGTTCCTGGGCGCCATGATGACCGGAGTGGTGGTCACGCCGCCGTTGAGCGAGGAGGTTTTTCATGCGGGCGCCGTCGGCTATGGCTGGCTCAACGCCGGTTGGGGCACGGGAGCCTTCTTGAGCGCGCTCTACGCACCCTGGGCGATCGCCAAGTTTGGCGCCCGCCGTTCGATCGCGGTGTCGATGGGCCTGTTAGCCATCTGCATGTGCATGGCACCGCTGGCTCCGGCGCTTGCCCTGGCCGTCGGCGCTTACGCCGTGATGGGATCGGCGCGCGGAGTCTCCGGCGTTGCCATGAACACGAGCCTCATGCAGGAAGTACCGCCACACCTTATGGGGCGGGTGCAGAACACCTTCTACTTTATGGGCACCGCCCTGCAGATCGTTCTGGCAGTTTTGGTGGCGGCCGTCTCCCAGTTCAATCTGGTTGCCGGCTTCTCCATCATTGGAATGGTCTACGCCGTGGCTTTTGTCAGCGCGATCTGGCCGGCTCCGGTCGCCATCCGGGAAGTGACGTCGACGAAATGAAGAGTTGCGCTCGATTGCTCCAGCCGTCGACGGGAGTCGCCGAGTCGTTGGGCGGTGGTAAGGAAGCGCAATCAGCTGTTATTCTTCCACCATGTCCACCGGCCTTGCGGGTCGTAATGCAGTTGTCTTTGGGGTCGCCAACAAACGCAGCATTGCCTGGTCGATTGCTCAGGGCTTGCATGGAGCCGGGGCCCGGCTGGCCATGACCTACCAGAACGAGCGACTGGAGCAGGAAGCAAAGGACCTGATTCTTTCTCTTCCCGGCTCCGAGGCCTTCATGTGCGATGTCAGCCGGGACGCCGAGATCGACCGATTGTTTGCCCAACTCAAGGAACATTACGGCAAGCTGCACGTGCTCGTGCATAGCGTTGCCTTTGCTCCCCCCGATGAACTCAAGGGCAATTTTCTCGACACCACCCGCGAAGGTTTCCGCATTGCCCACGATGTCAGCGTGTATTCTCTCATCGCTTTAGCCCGAGCCGCTGCTCCCTTGATGGAGGATGGCGGCAGCATCATTACCATGACGTACTACGGAGCGGAAAAGGTCGTGCCTCATTACAACGTGATGGGAGTGGCCAAGGCAGCCCTGGAGTGCACGGTTCGCTATCTCGCCTATGACCTGGGCAAACGAAAAATCCGGGTCAATGCCATTTCCGCGGGACCGATCAAAACCTTGGCCGCTCGCGGTATCGCTGGCTTTGGAGACATGCTCAAGTCACACCTCGAACGCGCCCCGCTCGGACGCAACGTTGAAGTAGCGGAGATCGGTTCAACCGGCATCTTCCTGGCTTCCGACGCAAGTTCGGGGATCACCGGCGAAATCGTTTATGTCGACTGCGGCTATAACATCATGGGATTCTGATTGACAAACCCCGGATGGCCGAAGCGGACTGAGGATGTCCGCCTACTCCGAACTACGGTAAGCCTCGACTACCATGAATTCGCTCCAGGCCTTCCGGTCCTCGGATCTCTCGCCTCGCCAGGTGAAGTGTGTCTTCGAGATATTTGTGTAGGTGGCGCGCGTATAGGAGTGGGTGGCCACGGGCTCTCGGAAGACGTAGCTGACGGATGGGCCGTCGCACTTGACTCCACCGAGGTCTTCCGATCCGAGGTCCGTCCAGGTTCCGGTCAGCGCGTTAAGCCATTTGATGTTCCAGATCTGCTTGGCGGCGTCATAGGAGCGGAAACCCATGCCGAGTACGATCAGCTCTCCCGCGGAGCCTGTCATCCGGTACTGGTCGCCGATGGCATAGCCGTCGAGGATGAAGCGGCCTAGCCAGGTGGCATCGAACGTGTGCCATTCCCCGTTCGCCGATCTCACTTTGGCTGCGCACCGCCATTTGCCAATGAGAAAGGCAAATCGCGAGAGCGCTGCCGGCGCTTTGGGGTTGGGCTCACCAAACTTCGGGTCGGCCTGGTCCATGAAGTCCTGCTACCAGCTCTTAGGTCGATATCTTGGGCGGTCGAAAATCGCACCGTCGGCATCGATTACCGGGCAAGCACCCTAACTTTCCGGTCATTCTCTCCCATTCTCTCTAGCGCAATTTCGAGATCGCTCTGGTTGACGAACCGGGAGAACTTCTCACCCCATTCCACCAGCAAGAGATTATGCTCCCCCACCAGATCGTCGAGGCCCAAGGTCTCGAGCTGGCGTGGAGTGTCCACCCGGTACAGATCGATATGATAGACATTTACCGAGGGCCCGCGATATTCGTGGACCAGGGTAAAGGTGGGGCTGGTTACGTCGTCTTCCGATGCCGCGTGGAACCCCTCTGCAATTCCCTTCGCCAAGGTTGTCTTACCAGCGCCGAGAGTGCCTCGCAGTACGACGAGCTTCGGCGGCGTCAGGAGTGTGACCAATTCCCGCCCTAGCGCCACCGTTTCCTCAGGGGAATGGGTCACGAATTCTCGCACCTTGCTCACAACCCCAGTATAACGACTACTTTCGGTCAACCGCTTGAGTATTCAAGACCGCCTACATAGGTGCGGAGCGAGATTCTACTCGCCGCGCGGAAGCTCAAATCCTGAGATTGCTAGGCTGGGATCGAGAACGATCGGTGACTCCGCCTGACAATGGACGCTCCGGGTACGGCGGTTTTCAACGACAGCGATTTGACAATCTTGTGACACTAAAGTGGTTGACACTCCACTGTGCCGGCTGTAATATCCGTGGCCGTTAAATCGCGAGGCGATGTGCGATGACCGCTCGGAGCATTGCCCGACGAATTGTCTCTGCACGTCTTTTCCAATCAACCCAACAAACTAGCGAAGGCGATTGTCTCGTTCACGCCCCCAGATAAGGAGTGCAACATGTCGCAAGGCCTGTCTCAAATTCGTATTTTGATGTGCACTTTGCTCGCAGTCGTGACCCTGATGGTGGGTTCCGGCTTCGCAGGTATTCCCCAGATTGCGAAGAATCTTGTCGCGGAAGATCCGGCCAAATCAATTACCGTGACGATTTGGTTGAAGCAGCGCAACCAAGCGGCGTTCGACAATCTAGTCCGTCAAATGTATGACCAGAGTTCCCCGAACTATCACCATTGGCTGACGCTTGAGCAGTACAACGCCAATTTTGCTCCGAGCTCGCAAGAGGCGATCATGGTGAGCGACTTTCTCGTGTCTCACGGTTTGAAAGTCACCGCGACGGAAAAAAACAATCACTATATTAGGGCAGAAGGTCCGGTCGCGGACATTGAAAAGACGTTCCAGGTTCAGATTAGCCGTTTCACCATTAATGGCGAGGTTCACCGCGCAGCATCTGCCGAACCTCTCGTTGCCGGGCAGGTCGGCACAGTCATCGCGGCGGTCCAGGGATTCGACGACTTTCAGTACACGTCTTACGTGAGACGCCCCGTGGCTGATGGCAAGCCCAACTCTCGAACTGCGATCTCGCCCGTGAGTTCTCTCTCGCCCACTCCTGATGGACTGGTCTTTAGTGCAAATTGTTTTCGGCCGGCGCAAACCGTGAAATTCACCACCCCCGGTGGTGGTCCCTCAGCCGTGTACAGCGGGAATCGCTATGGCGCGAACATCGATTCTGTGCCTCCCAATCAGGCTCCTTGCGGATATGACGCGGCGGAAATGCAACACGCCTATGGGCTGGATACCCTGCACAGCAAAGGCCTAGACGGCAGTGGACAGACCGTAGTTATCGTCGATGCCTATGGCTCCAATACCATCTTCAACGACGCGAATACGTTCTCCCGACTGAACGGACTGCCCTCGCTCACGTCAGCGAACTTTCAAATCTTCAAACCCAACGGGTCGGCGAACTGTGGGTCGGCCTGTATGGCGGGGCTTTGGAATTTTGAAACCAGCATCGATGTGGAGTGGTCACACGCGATGGCTCCAGGCGCCAACATTGCGCTGGTGTTGGCGAAGAACAACGACTTTGACAACCTCGATATGGCCAATCTTTTTGCCATCGATAACCTGCTCGGCAACGTAATATCCAATAGCTTTGGAATTTCAGAGATAGTGCTCGTAGAGTTTTTGCCTTCTGAGCTGGTGGTCGAAAACCTCCTAGCAGAGATGGCGGCATCTTTGGGCATTTCCCTGGACGTTTCTTCTGGCGACGCCGGTGATTTCCTCGCCGTAGATCAAGAGTTTGGAATCAACGCCGTCTCTGTCAGCGCTAACGCCAATTCGCCGTTTGCCACCGGAGTCGGGGGTACCAGCCTGTTTTTGAACCCCAACAACACGATCAAGTTCCAAACCGGCTGGGGCCTCAACGAAACTCGAATCGCCGATCCATCCCCGAATCCTCCCGTTGTTCCACCGCTTGTGTTCGGCTTCCTGGAAGGGTCCGGCGGAGGAACGAGTGTCGTCTACGCCAAGCCGTCTTTCCAGAAAAAGTTATCCGGCAAGTTTCGTAAGGTTCCGGATATCGCGATGGAAGCCGACCCGGAGACAGGGGCGGAAATCGTAATTTCGGACCCCGTTAGCGGAGAACAAGTGGTAGAAGTCTTTGGTGGCACCAGTCTCTCTTGTCCGATGTTCTCCGGCTTGTGGGCGATTGCCAATCAGGCGGCCAAGATACCTTTAGGTCAGGCAGCGCCGTACGTCTACAATCTGCCTGCGAGTGCTATCTCGGACATAGTCCAAATCGGTTCTGCGCATAATGTGACGGGAGTCATTACGTTGCCCGGCAATCCTCCCACCACCGTCGTCGAAACGGCAGATGATCTGGCAGGACCGCTGGAAAACACGAAAATGTTCGTCAGCGCGCTCTACAACGCTCCGAGTTCAACTCGTTGGGACGTTTTCACATTTGGTACCGACTCATCACTCACGACCGGGCCCGGATGGGACAATGTGACCGGTGTCGGTACTCCCAAAGGGGTGGCTTTCGTCAATGGAGTAGTGGCACAGACTAAACCCTAAACCACAGGCCAGTTGCCGGGGTCACAGCAGTACCGTCGCTCGTTGACGACTGGGTGCTGAGGGTGGCTTCGAGGGCGGCTCGAGCGTCCAACGCATCTTTGGGGCAGGGCAACTATGAACAATAGTTGCTGTAATAGTTGTCTCTCCCCTTTAACCTTAGACGAAAAAATTGATGGCGCGGGCCCTGGTAAAGCAGTTGGAACCTTACGCATCGACTCGCGCCATCGGCTCGTTTGATTACCGGACTTTCTTCCTTCGAAGCTAAGCAGTTTGGCTAGGGACTTTCTTCCTGGGGTCGATTCCTGCTCTTGACATCGTTCCTGGCTCTCAGCACAATACTCGGCACTATGGTGCTCGGGCCGGGGTTCCCCTTCTAGCATCTCCATTCCTCGGGAGCTATATGCCACAGGTTGCAGTGTGCAGCCTTGCACCGCGTATTTCAAATCAAGATCCAGTTGCAAAAGGAGCGATCCATGTTTACACGCCCTACCCTCTACGCTTCGGCGTTTGCTCTGCTGCTCTTTCTATTTGTTCTCAGCGTTCCCGCACCGGTGGTACATGCCGCTGGCAGTGCGGCTCCGCAAATCCTAAGCGCGGTGAATGAGACAGATCTGGTCGAGCTCAGGGGAAGCACGCATCCGCTGGCGATAGCGAAATTTGATCGCGGAGCGGTTGCCGACAGCTTGCCGATGGAGCACATGTTTTTAGTGCTCCGACGCAGTTCCGCCCAAGAACAGGCGATCGAGGAATTCATCGCGGCACTGCATGATCCGCATTCCGCGAGTTTTCACCAATGGCTGACGGCCGATGCGTTAGGTCGGAAGTTCGGTCCAGCGCAGGAAGATATCGATATCATCGTGGCCTGGCTGCGCGGACAAGGTTTCACGGTCAATCTGGTTCACAAGTCCGGGTTGATGATTGACATTTCGGGCACGGCCGGGCAAGTGCGGAATGCCTTCCACACCGAGATCCACCAATACAACGTGAACGGCGAACAACACATCGCCAACTCGAGCGACCCCAAGATTCCGGCTGCTTTCGCCCCGGTCGTGGTCGGGTTCGCCTCTCTCAATAACTTTAGGCCGAAGCCCATGCTGATGAAGCAGCGGCCCAACCTTACCATCACCTGTACTGGATGTCCGGATGGTTTTGCCAATGCGACACTCTATATCGAAACCCCGCCGGACTTCGCCACCATCTATAACGTCTCTCCCCTGTACCAGGGAACGAAACCGATTACGGGCAATGGACAAACCGTCGTCGTACTGGAGGACAGCGACATTCTCGCAGCCGACGTGGCTACGTTCCGCAAGGCGTTTGGCCTGTCCTCCTTTAAAGGCAAGTTCTCCCAAATTCATCCCGGACCCGGATGCACGAATCCCGGTATGGTGGGCGGAGTTAGCCAAATTGAAGCTTCCTTGG
>Ga0335080_10004886_pt1 | contig 13717 bp, 14 predicted proteins | sample Lox_Sample_34_FD_206720 | JGI IMG/M metagenome (GOLD analysis project Ga0335080, IMG submission 206720) | Soil microbial communities from Loxahatchee National Wildlife Refuge, Florida, United States - Lox_Sample_3.4 | ecosystem: Environmental > Terrestrial > Soil > Wetlands | place: USA... | reverse complement strand
GAGAAGCGCGCCGCGCGTTTCACGGGACGCTGAGTCACTGGAGAAAGACGTGGAGCTCGAGCTGACCGAGACACAGGCCATGATTCGCGGCGCGATCCGCGACTATCTCGTGCGCGAGCTCGAGCCGCTGGTCCCGCAGCTCGAGGACGGGTCGCTCCTGCCCTTCGAGCCGCTGCGCAAGATGGCGGCGACGCTCGGCCTGGTGGGTCCCGCGGACGAGCTCGCGCGCATGATGAAGGAGGCCGCCCCCGAGGAGATGCTGCCGTTCTTCGTGCCGCGCATCCTGTCGGTCGAGCTCTCGCGAGTCTGCGCGGGCGTCGCGCTGGCGCACGGGGCGAGCCTCGGTCTGTGCGGCGGTGACATTCGGGCCAAGGGGACCGCCGAGCAGAAGGCCCGCTGGGCCGGTCCGATCGCGCGGCTCGAGAAGATCGGCTGCTGGGCGCTCACGGAGCCGCAGGCCGGCTCGTCCGCGATCCGCGACATGAAGGCCAGCGCGCGGCGCGACGGCGAGCACTTCGTGCTGAACGGCACCAAGACCTTCATCAGCAATGCGCCGTACGCAGACATCTTCGTGGTCTACGCGAAGCTCGCCGATGGCGGAGCGGAGTCCGCGCGAGCGTTCGTGCTCGAGCGAGGTGACCCGGGTCTCTCGACCGGCAAGCCCTTCAAGAAGATGGGCTTCCGCTCGAGCCCCACCGGCGAGGTGTTCCTGTCCGACTGCCGCGTGCCGGCGGACCGCCTGCTCGGCGGGCCGAGCGCGGCCCGGCGCTCGGGCGGCGCGACCGTGAAGGAGCGGCTGTCTCGCGAGCGCGTCGGTCTGGTGGCGATCTCGTACGGCATCGCGGAGCGCGCCTTCGACATCGCGCTCGACTACGCGCGCACGCGCGTCCAGGGCGGCCAGCCGATCGGCAACTACCAGCTCGTGCAGCGCCGACTCACCCGCATGTACATGGCGCTGGCGAACGCGCGCTCGATCGTGTTCGGCGACATCCGCGCCAAGCGGAAGCTCGAGCAGACGGCGGTCGACGCGAGCGTCGGCAAGCTCTATGTCGCCGAGGTCGCGACGTTCATCGCCCAGGAAGCCATGCACATCCTGGCGGGCAACGGCTACATGGAAGAGTACGTCGTGGAACGGCTCTACCGCGACGCGAAGCTGATCGAGCTGGGCGGCGGCACGACCGAGATCCAGGAGCTCACCGCGGGCCGTTGGCTGATGGAGAACTATGGGCACTGAGACACGATTCCGATTCGATACCCGCGACGTCGAGTGGCGCGACTTCATCACCGACGGCTGTTACTACCGGCTGCTGCACGTCGACCTGGCCGCGCGCCAGGCCGACATGCTGGTGAAATTCGATGCCCGCAGTCAGTGTCTGTATCACCGGCATGCGGCGCGGACCACGACGCTGGTGCTCGAAGGCGAGCTGCGCATCCGCGAGCAGACCGCGGAGGGCGAGCGGATCAAGGTCAAGCCGCCGGGCAGTTACTCGATCGGCGGCGAAGGCGAGGTCCACATCGAGGGCAGCGGTGACGAGCCCACCATCGTGTTCTTCAGCATGCGCAGCGAAGGCGACGTGATCTACGAGCTGTTGAATCCCGACCTCAGCCTGCGCCGGAGCATCACCGTCCAGGACTTCCATCGGGACCTGTTGGAGAAGTGGCCGTGAAGTTCAACCTGTTCATGCTGCCGTCGCTGCCGTGCAGCTTCGAAGAACGCAGCCGGCTCCGGCCGATCGGACGCAGCCGCGAGAAGTACCAGGAGATGCTCGCCGAGCTGCGCGAGCTCACCGTGCTCGCGGACGAGCTCGGCTTCGACGCGCTCTCGACCACCGAGCACCACTTCCACTCCGAGGGCTTCGAGGTGTCGGTGGCGCCGCTGCTCCTGTACACGGATCTCGCGGCGCGCACCAAGCGCATCAAGTTCGCTTCGCTCGCGCTGGTGCTGCCCACCTGGGACCCGATCCGCGTCGCGGAGGAGATCGCGATCCTCGATCACCTGACTCAGGGCCGCTTCATCGCCGGCTTCGCGCGTGGCTACCAGGACCGCTGGACGAACGTGCTGGGTCAGCACTACCACGTGATGGGCTCGCCCATGGACGGCTCCGCGGTCGACGCGCACAACCGCGAGGTCTTCGAAGAAGTCTTTCAGATCATGAAGATGTGCTGGCGCGACGAGACCGTGCGCTACAAGGGCAAATACTACGAGATACCGACCCCGTTCGAGACCGGCATCCGACGCTGGCCGGTCTCGGAGTCGTGGACGCGCAAGTACGGCGCGGACGGCGAGCTCGACGCCGCCGGCGCGGTGCAGCGCATCTCCGTCGTGCCCAGGCCCTACACCGATCCGCATCCGCCGATCTGGCAGCCGTTCTCGGTCTCCGAGAAGACCATCCGCTGGTGCGCGACCGAAGCGATCGTGCCCTTCATCCTGGTGTCGCACCCGGAGTCGTACCGCGCGCTCTCCGAAGCCTATCGCGACGAGGCCGCGAAGGCGGGACGAACGCTCGCGCTCGGCGAGAGCGTCGGCGCGTTCCGCTCGATCCACATCGGTGACTCCTACGCCCAGGCGTATCGGCTCGGCGAGGAGTCACAGGGCCGCGGCTTCATCGAGTATTTCTCGGGCTTCGGCTTCTTCGAGGCGTTCCGTTTCCCGGGCGAGACGACTCCGGTGCCGCAGACCTTCGAGCGCATCGTCGAGGCGAAGTACGAGCTGGTCGGCACCGTCGACGACATCAAGCGCGAGCTCGATGCCCTGCGCAGGAACGGCAACCCGGAGTGGTTCGCCTGGTACTTCGACCAGGGGATCCTGCCGCTCGACGAGGCCAAGCATCAGCTCGAGCTGTTCGCAACCAAGATCATGCCGGAGTTCAAAGAGTCATGAGAGGACTGAACGGACGCGTTGCGCTGGTGACGGGCGGTGCGCGTGGCATCGGGCGGGCGATCGCGGAGCGACTGGCCGCAGAGGGGGCGCGCGTGGCGATCGCGGATCTCAACGGCGGCGGCGCCAAGGAGACCGCCGCGGCGATCGGACAGGGCGCGTACGCCGTGCAGCTCGACGTTGCCGACTCGAGCTCGGTGCGCGCCGGCGTGGGCGAAGTGAGCGCGCACTTCGGCCGGATCGACGTGCTCGTGAACAATGCGGGCTGGGACAAGGTGGAGCCGTTCGTGAAGGCCGCCGAGGAGACCTGGGACAAGGTCCTCGCGATCAACCTGCGCGGGCCGATCGCAGTCACCCGCGCCGTGCTCGACGGCATGATCGAGCGGCGCGCGGGCTGGATCGTGAGCATCAGCTCGGACGCAGGCCGCGTGGGCTCGAGCGGCGAGGTGGTCTACTCCGCCGCGAAGGCGGGTGTGATCGGCTTCTCGAAGGCGCTCGCGCGCGAAGTCGCGCGCCACGGCATCCACGTGAACGTGGTCTGCCCCGGTCCGACGAACACGCCGCTGCTCGCGGAGGTCGGAGCCGGCAACCCGAACCTGGTGCAGTCACTCGCCAAGGCGGTGCCGTTCGGCCGCATCGGCGAGCCCGCGGATCTCGCGGGGGCGGTCGCGTTCCTGGCCTCGGACGACGCGAGCTTCATCACCGGCCAGACGCTCTCCGTCTCCGGCGGCATGTCGATGCTATGAGCGCGAGCGACGGGTTCGAGACACTGGACGTCCGGCTCGACGACGGCGTGCTGTGCGTCGAGCTCGCTCGACCCGAACGGGTGAACGCGATCAACAAGCGCATGTGCGCCGAGATCGCGGCGGTCGCGGCGCGCGCCGCGCTCGACTCGAACGTACGTGTCTTGCTGTTCAGCGGCCGCGGGCGCGCATTCTGCGCGGGTGCGGACATCTCGGAGCTCGCGGCCTACACGAGCGTCCACGAGCCGCTCGACCACATCTCGCTCTTGCAGCGCGCCTACAACGCGCTCGAGGAGCTCGAGAAGCCGACCATCGCCGCGATCCAAGGCTTCGCTTACGGCGGGGGGCTCGAGCTCGCGCTCGCTTGTGACTTCCGCGTGGTCGCGAGCGACGCGAAGCTCGGCGTGCCCGAGATCGCGCTCGGCCTGTTGCCGGGAGCGGGAGGCACGCAGCGGCTCTCGCACGGGCTGCCGATGGCCGTGGCCAAGCGCATGATCCTGCTCGGCGAGTCACTCGGCGCCGACGAAGCGCTCGCGCACGGGCTGGTCACGCGCGTCGTCGAGCCCGAAGGCCTGCACGATGCCGGTCTGGCGCTCGCGCGCACCCTCAGCCTGCTGCCGCCGCTCGCGCTGCGCATCGGGAAGATGCTGATCCACGGCGCGGCGCAGCCGGCGCTGCGCTCCGGCATCGAGGCGGAGCGCCAGGGCATGGCATTCCTGTTCGCGACCGAAGATCGCAAGGAAGGCACGCGCGCCTTCCTCGAGAAACGCAAACCCGCCTTCAAGGGCCGCTAGGAGACAGCGTGGGCTACCAGGACGTGTTGTACGAGAAGAGCGACGGGATCGCGACCATCACCATCAACCGGCCGGACGTGATGAACGCCTTCCGCTCGCAGACCGTCGACGAGCTGATCGACGCGTTCAAGGACGCCTGGGGCGACCGCTCGATCGGCGCGGTGATCCTCACCGGCGCGGGCCCGAAGGCGTTCTGCACCGGCGGCGACGTCGCGACGCGCAGCGAGTCCGGCTACGCGGCCGAGAAGCGCGCGCGCAACGACGTGGGCTTCGACATCGACGAGCTCCATTCCGTGATCCGCGACATCCCCAAGCCCGTGATCGCCGCCGTGAACGGCTACGCGATCGGCGGTGGCAACGTGCTCCAAGTGCTGTGCGATCTCACGATCGCGGCAGACACCGCGAAGTTCGGCCAGGTCGGCCCCAAGGTCGGCAGCGTCGATCCCGGCTTCGGCACCGCGTATCTGACTCATGTGGTCGGCGAGAAGAAGGCGCGAGAGATGTGGTACCTGTGCGAGCAGTACAGCGCGGAGCAGGCATTGACCATGGGCCTGGCCAACAAGGTGGTGCCGGCAGCGAAGCTCTTGGACGAAGCGCGCGCCTGGGCGGCGAAGATCGTCGCGATGAGCCCCACGGCGCTCAAGATCGCCAAGCAGTCCTTCAACTCCGAGACCGAACACATCCGCAGCACGAGCGCGCTCGGAATCACCGCGGTGCACCTCTACTACGGCAGCGAAGAGGCCATGGAGGGCAAGCGCGCGTTCGCGGAGCGGCGCAAGCCCGACTTCCGCAAGTTCCGCGTGTAGGAGATCGACCCATGCTCCAGGTCGGACCGCGTTCGATTCCGATCCCCAAGCACATCAGCCCCGAGGCGCAGGCGATGATGGCCGCGCCGAGCCTGATGTCGCTCTCCGGTGACTACCCGCCGCTGCACGACAAGCAGGGCTGGCGCGAGCACATCGCGACCGTGAACAACATGATGAAGATGTTGGATCAGATGATCCTCTCCATGTTTCCGGTCGAGATCGAACGCAAGACGCTCGGCGGTGTCCGCGTCGCGGAAGTCACTCCGCAGAGGATCTCCGGCCGTCACGAGGGCCGCGTCCTCTTGAACATCCACGGCGGCGCCTTCGTGTACGGCGAAGGCATGCTCGCCGAAGCGGTGGTCGCGGCGGCGCTGGGCGAGATCAAGGTGGTCGCCGTCGACTACCGCGTGCCGCCGGATCACCCGTTTCCCGCGAACCTCGAAGATACCGTCGGTGCGTATCGCGAGCTGCTGAAGGCGTACGCGCCGGGGAGCATCGCGATCTACGGTACCTCCGCCGGAGGGACTTACACGGCGACCACCGTGCTCAAGCTGCGCGACTTGGGGCTGCCGCTGCCAGCCGCGGCGGGGATCCTCACTCCGGCCTGCGATCTCTCTCAGGAAGTCATGGGTGACTCGATGTTCACGAACGAGGGCATCGACTCGGTCTTGGGAGGGGCGCGGCCGAAGGACGACACGAGTGGCCCGCAGCGGATGTTCATCGCTGGCGCGGACGCGAAGGACCCGCTGATCTCGCCGATCTTCGCCGACTACACACGCGGCTTCTGTCCCTCTTATCTCCTGACCAGCACCCGCGACCTGCTCTTGTCTTCGACCATCCTCCTGCACCGCGCGCTGCACCGCGCCCACGTTCCGTGCGAGCTGCACGTGTTCGAGGCTCTGTCTCATGGCTTCAACGTGCTGGCGCACCTGCCCGAGGCGCGCGAGGCCACCTTGGACATGATCCGCTTCTTCGACGAGCAGATGGAATAGCGCGCGCGAGGGCGCTGCTGCGTCAGCCTCTCTTCAAGGGCTCGAGGCCCGTCTTCCCACCGAGCCGCGGCAGCTCGTCGCCGATGGCGACCCACGCCGCGCCCGAGTCGAAGAAGACGTGCGCCTGCGGCGGCCGGTCGATCGGACCGTCGACCGCGCCCAGCGGAATGTCCGTCCGATCCGGGTGCGCGTCGTTCTCGCAGAACAGTGAGCTGCCGCAGCGCCTGCAGAACGAGCGGCTGCCATGCTCGGACGACATGAAGCGAACGAGATCCTCGGCGCCGGCTTCGAGCTTGACCTTCCCGCGCGGCACCGAGAACCAGGTGACGTACGCTGCGCCGTGGTTGCGCCGGCACATCGAGCAGTGGCAGTGCACGCAGAACAGGCTGGGCAGCTGCGCCGTGAATCGGATGCTCCCGCACAAGCAGTGGCCGGTCACTTCCTCGTCGCTCATCACCCGGGGTATATCACGGAGGGAGCGCACTAGGGCATCAGCGGCGTCGGGATCTCCGGCTGACTGGCGCCCCTGTTCCAGCCTCCGCCGAGCGCTTTGTACAGCGAGACGACGGAGAGGATCTCGCGCAGGCGCGTCTGCGCCAGGTCGACTTGCGCCGGGTACAGTTGCTGTTATGCGTTGAGCACCTCGGGGTAGCTCGCGCGCCCGCCCGTGTAGCGCGTGATCGCGGTCTTGAGCGACTCCTCGAGTGCCTTCACCTCGCGCTCCTGCTGCCTGCGCAGCAGTGCCTGCTGCTTTCTGGCAACTTCCGGCTGCACGGAATCTTCAACGCCTACTGGGAGCCGCTCCGGTTCGAGCTGCCGGCCGCCGGGGAGGCGCGCGCATGGCGGCGCTGGCTCGACACCTCGCTCGAGTCACCGGAGGACATTCTCCCGTGGGACGAGGCGCCGCACATCGCGGAGTCGAGCTATGCAGCCCAGCCGCGTTCGATCGCGATTCTCGTCCTGCCGCTTCCACGAGAAAGAGACTGGCGTCGAGAGAGGAGAGAGACGACATGACGACTCGGAAGAAGAAGGGGACCGCTGGCGAGAAATCGGGCCCCGGCGCGCTCGAGAGGCTGATCGCGCAGTACGGGTGCGGCCCCATCCGTTTCAGCGGGAGCGACGACGCCCTCTACGAGCGTCACCTCACCTTCGATGAGGTCGTGGACGTCACGGAGGCCGGGCCCGCGATCGGTTCGAGGCGATCGCGCGCTCGACCCGCGACGTGTTCTCGCAGCGCTGGATCCTCACCGAGAAGGCCTACGAGCGCGAGAACCCCAAGCGGATCTACTACCTCTCGCTCGAGTATCTGATCGGCCGTTCGCTCGCCAACAACGTCACAAACCTCCTGCTCGCTCCCCTCGTGGCTCCGGTTGCGCAGGAGAAGGGTCTCGACTGGCTCGCTTTGCAAGAAGAGGAGCCCGATGCTGGACTCGGAAACGGCGGACTCGGTCGGCTCGCGGCGTGCTTCCTCGACTCGATGGCGACGCTGCAGCTTCCGGCGATGGGCTACGGACTCCGGTACGAATACGGAATCTTCAGCCAGTCGATCCGCGACGGCTGGCAGCACGAACTGCCCGACCACTGGCTGCGCCGCCAGGACCCGTGGGAAGTCGCGCGCTTGAACGAGCGGGTGGAGGTGAAGCTCGGCTGCTCGTTCGTGATGCGCGACGGGCGTCTCGAAATCGTCCCCGGGCACCCTGCCACTCTGATCGGCATCCCCTTCGACCGGCCGGTCGTGGGCTACGGCGGCAAGACCGTGAACACGCTGCGGCTCTGGGCCGCCGCTGCGCCGGACTACTTCGACTTCCAGCGCTTCGGCCGAGGCGAGTTCCTCGAAGCCCTCACCGATACGCTGCTGGCCGAATCGGTCACTCGCGTGCTGTATCCGGACGACTCCACCGTCCGGGGTCAGGCGCTGCGGTTCGTGCAGGAGTACTTCCTCGTCGCGTGCTCACTCGCCGACATCATCCGGCGCTTCCGCAAGACGAACGCCGACTGGAGCACGCTCTCCGAGAAGGTGGCGCTCCAGCTCAACGACACTCACCCGGCCCTCGCCGTGCCGGAGCTGCTGCGCATCCTGCTCGACGAAGCTCGGCTCGGCTGGGATCAGGCCTGGGACCTGACCCGGCGAACGCTCGCCTACACGAATCACACGCTGCTGCCCGAGGCGCTGGAGAAGTGGCCGCTCGGCTATTTCCAAGTGCTCCTGCCGCGACACTTCGAGCTCGTTCTCGAGATCAACCGGAGACTGCTCGAAGAAGTGCGCACGCGCTTCCCGGGAGACGAGGCACGCGCGGACCGGATGAGCCTGATCGAAGAAGGTGCGGAGAGACACGTCCGGATGGCCCATCTGGCCATCGTGGGCTCGCACAGCACGAACGGGGTATCTGCGATCCACTCCGAGCTGCTGCGTACCACGACCGTGAGAGACTTCGCGGAGTTCTTCCCTGCGCGCTTCAACAACAAGACCAACGGCGTCACACCGCGCCGCTGGCTCCTGCTCGCGAACCCTCCGCTGGCGCGCACCATCACCGAGGCGATCGGCGACGGTTGGATCACCGATCTCACCCAGCTCGCCAAGCTGGCGCCTCTCGCCGGCGATCGGGGTCTGCGCGACGCCTTCCGCAAGGCGAAGCGGGAGTCCAAGGCGCGCCTGGCCGCCTGGCTCAGTACGGCGTCGGGGCAGTCATTGGACCCCGACACGATCGTGGACAGTCACGTGAAGCGCATCCACGAGTACAAGCGCCAGGTCCTGAACGCGCTGCGCGTGGTCGTCCTGTACGACCGTCTGCGCGCGAATCCCAAGCTCGACATGCCGCCGCGCACGTTCGTCTTCGCTGGAAAGGCCGCCCCCGCCTACCACCTCGCGAAGCTGATCATCAAGCTGTTGAACAACCTGGCCACGACGATCGACGCCGATCCAGCGCTGCGCGGCCGCCTCAAGGTTCTGTTCGTGCCCGAGTACTGCGTGTCACTCGCCGAGCGGCTCATCCCGGCGAGCGACGTCTCGAACCAGATCTCGACCGCGGGCTACGAGGCCAGTGGCACCAGCAACATGAAGTTCATGATGAACGGGGCGCTCACGATCGGGACGCGCGACGGGGCGACGATCGAGATGGCGCAGGAGCCGGGAGAGGAGAACCTGTTCCTGTTCGGCCTGACTGCGCAGCAGGTCGCGGAGAGCCGCGGCTGGTACAGCCCGTACTGGCACTACGAGAACGAGCCGGAGACGCGCGCGGCGCTCGACCTCGTGTTCTCCGACCACTTCAGCCCGAGCGAGCCCGGCGTGTTCGCCCCGCTGCGAGACGCGCTGCTCACGCACGGGGACTACTACATGCACCTGGCGGATCTGCGGTCCTATCTCGAGGCGGACGCGCGACTCGTCGCGCTGTACGCGGATCCGCAGGCGTGGAGTGGCAAGGCGATCCAGAACGTGGCCGCCTCTGGCAGGTTCTCGAGCGATCGCACGATTGCCGAGTACGCGAAGGAAATCTGGAATGCCAGGGCCTGCCCTGTCTCATAGCGCGACGGAGGTCTTTCTGATCCGCCACGGCGAAACGGAATGGAGCCTCTCCGGCCAGCACACGGGAGTCACCGACATCCCGTTGACGGAGAAGGGTCGCAGAGCAGCGAAACAGCTCGAGCCATTGCTCGCGGGACTGAACTTCAGCCTGGTGCTGGCGAGCCCGCTGCAGCGCGCGCAGCAGACGTGCACGCTGGCCGGTCTCGGGGATCGCGTGAAGATTCGACGCTGAACGTCCTCGGTTACTACCGAGGCATTCCCGCAGTGAAGATCTGGAACGCCCCGTTGAACGCGAGGTCGATGCCGTGACGAAGTCCGAGCTGGAAGGAACGGCCGCCGCTCTGGTGGCGCGCGGCAAGGGGTTGCTCGCCGCTGACGAGACCGTGCCCACGCTGACGAAGCGCTTCGACGCGCTGAAGATCGAGTCCACTCCAGAGAGCCGGCGAGACTACCGGCAGATGCTGCTCACAACGCCCGGAGCAAGTGAGTTCATCAGCGGCGTGATCCTGCATGACGAGACGATCCGCCAGCAGGCCTCCGGGGGGTTGCGGCTCGCCTCCGAGTGCAGCCACCTCGGGATGCTTCCCGGCATCAAGGTCGACCGGGGCACGAAGCCGCTGGCCGGGTTCGAGGGCGAGCACGTGACTGAAGGCCTCGACGGGCTGCGCGAGCGGCTCGCGGAGTACCGGGAGCTGGGGGCCCGGTTCGCCAAGTGGCGCGCGGTGTTCGACTTGAGCGACGTGCTTCCGAGCTCGGGGTGCGTGGCCGCCAATGCCCACGCCCTGGGGCGCTACGCAGCCCTCTGCCAGGAGCAGGGTCTCGTGCCCATCGTCGAGCCCGAGCTACTGATGAATGGGACACACTCGATCGAGCGCTGCGAAGAGGCGACGGGCCGAGTGCTGCACGCCGTCTTCGCCGCGCTCTTCGAGCAAGCGGTCCGGCTCGAGGGCATGCTGCTCAAGCCGAACATGACGGTCGCCGGTGCGGCCTGTCCCAGACAGGCCTCCGTCGAGGAGGTGGCGGAGGTGACGCTGCGCTGCCTGCGGCGCCACGTGCCACCGGCCGTCCCGGGCGTCGTCTTCCTGTCCGGCGGCCAGAACGACGTGCTCGCCACTCGGCACCTCGACGCAATCAACCGCGCCGAGGGGCCGAAGCCTTGGGCGCTGAGCTTTTCGTACGGGCGCGCGCTTCAGGATGCGGCGCTCGCGACGTGGCTCGGCAAGCCCGAGAGAGTCGCCGCGGCGCAGCGGGTGTTCTGCCACGGCGCGCGTTGCAACAGCCTCGCCGCGCGCGGGGCGTACACGGATGCCGAGGAGAGGCAGTCACACGGCGCGAGGGCACCGGACCACCTCGCGGGCTGGCACGACGACTAGCATGTCGCCTGCCGATCGGCCGCTGCGATAGACTGCCCGGCGAGATGAACCCGAGCGCGAGGGCGTTTTGGCTCTGTGCGATGTTCGTGCTTGCCTCGTGCAAGACCACGGACAAGCTCGAGGAGAAGGTCCTCGCCGCGTCGCCGGCCCCCGACACCGGCTACCTCGAGCATCCCGAGAAGATGTCGCCGCACCCGGAGCGGGATCCTTTCGACCGCGTCTGGCTCTCGCCGACCTTCGATTGGAGTCACTATCACAAGCTGTACGTCGCCGCGGTCGACACCCGCCACGTGCTCGAGATGACCCTCTGGCAGCGGCTGAACGTGCGCACGATCGACGTGAAGAAAGACATCGCGGAGCTCGCGATCGAGTTCCACGACGACATCACGAAGGCCTTCCGCGACGACCCGAAGCACCACTTCCAGGTGCTCGAGGACGCCTCCGGGGTCGACGCGGAGACCCTCGTGGTCGAGGCGGCGCTCGTCGAGCTGGTGCCGAACAAAGCCGGACTCGGAATCCTCGCCACCGCCGCCTGGGCTGCGCCGGTCGAGATCGGAATTCCGGCCGCGACGCTCGCGGCGTTCACGGACCAGGGGTCTGTCGCGTTCGAGATGCGCGGTCGCGACGGCGGCACGGGCGAGGTCGTCGCGATGGGCGCGGATCGCGAGATCGGCCCGATGCGCGTCGTCGACGTGCGTTCGATGACATGGTACGGGAACGTCCACGAGATCTTCGTCCAATGGTCCGGGGAGCTCGTCGAGCTGTCGAATACGCCGAGCGACGTGCAGGTGAAGCACTCGGCCTATTTCACTCTGCTGCCGTGGTGAGCGCTCCGCGGCTTCGGGTAGCTCGCGGAAGGAGGCCTGAGCCATGAACGACTCATATTTTTCCGCTGTCGCGGTCCTCGCCGGGTCCGCAGTCGGTGCGTTTTCGTCCGTCGCGACGACCTGGCTCACTCTGAGCGTGCAGAGCCGTACAGACCGCTACACCCGGGAGATCGCCCGGAAGGAGCACATCTCCGGGCAGTTCATCGACGAAGCCTCGAGACTCTTCACCGATGCCCTGAGTCACAAGCTCGACGACGTCTCGAAGCTCGTGAACGCCTACGCGCTGGTCAGCAAGCTGAGACTCTTCGCGTCCCCGCTCGTGCTCTCCACTGCAGTGGAGGTCTATGAGGGCCCGGACAAGAACACCCATGAGGTGCTGGCGCGTGGACGAATCGCGCAGCTGGACATCCTTCGCCGTTTCAGCGAGGCCTGCCGCAAGGATCTGGGGGTGTAGCAGGGCTCGCTCCGGCAGATTCGTGCGACCGGGCCGAGTGAGTACACCGCGGCCACCTTCGTGGGGGCACCCAAGCGCGTCCCGATCCGCTACCGGCTGCGCTGACTGGGATTGGCAGGATCCGGGCCCCAGCGAGCCCAGTCACTCCGGCTGCTGTTCGGCGCAGGGCATCACGGGCCGTGCCTAGTACACGCCCTGATCGTCCCGCTCTACGACGACCTTCCCCGCATAGCGCCAGGAGACGAAGCGGGCGTAGCCGGCCGTGAGCGCCAACGCCACCGGCCACCAGATCGACGCGAGCCAGAGCGCGGTGGGCGTGGAGGCGACGCTGTAGGCAGTGAGCGAGTTCTCGGGCGCGAGCGTCGAGTGCAGCATCACCGGGAAGATCGCAGCCGCGCCGGTGGCCAGTATCCCGATCAGCAGAAGGTTGGACGCCGCGAAGGCGCGCCGCTCGCGGCCTCTCGCGAGCCCGGACGCCAGCGCGAGCGCCGAGACGACAACGACGAGAGTTCCGATCCAACAGAAGGGATTGCCGATCGCGCGCCCGGGCACGTCGGGCCGCACGAGCCACGACTCGACCGTGATGGCGAGGAAAAAGGGTGTCGCGACCGCCCAGAGGAGCTTTGCAAGCGCGCGGCTGCGGTCGTGAACCTGACCTTCGGTCTTCCAGACGAGATAGGTGGCCCCATGAGCGGCCAACAGGACCACCGCGAATACCGCAACCGACACGGTGTACCAGTCGAGCAGCCCGACCTGACCCGTCACGCGGAAGTCTGTGAAGAAGGCCATCGAGAACTGACCCTGGGCATCGAGCGGAACGCCGCGCGCAACGTTGCCCGCCGCCGCCCCGAACAGAATGGCCAAGAGACAGTTGGAGAGCGCAAAGACGAAGTCCCAGAAGCTGGACCAGAGTGGATCGGGGACGTGTTCACGAACCTCGAGGGACATCCCGCGCAGTACGAGACACCACAGGATCAAGAACAGCGCGAGATAGTAGCCAGCGAACGCCGAGGCCAGGAGGCGCGGGAACGCGACGAACAAGGTCCCGCCGAACGCGATCAGCCAGACCTCGTGCCACGACCAGAGCGGCCCGATCGCCGCTACCACTTGACGCCGCTCCGCGCGCGTTCGCCCGACGAGCCAGAGCAGCATCCCGGCGCCGAAGTTGCGCCCGTCCAGCGCCACGTAGCCGATCAGCATGAAGCTCGTGATCCCGTACCACGCCGCGATCATGCGGTCTCCTTCTCCGGGCCCAGGCCGATCTCGCGACTCACCAGAACCAGAAACAGAACGCCGAGCACGAAATAGAGGCCGGTGAAGCCGATCA
>Ga0335080_10004885_pt1 | contig 13718 bp, 13 predicted proteins | sample Lox_Sample_34_FD_206720 | JGI IMG/M metagenome (GOLD analysis project Ga0335080, IMG submission 206720) | Soil microbial communities from Loxahatchee National Wildlife Refuge, Florida, United States - Lox_Sample_3.4 | ecosystem: Environmental > Terrestrial > Soil > Wetlands | place: USA... | reverse complement strand
TGCGCGCATCGCTCCCCCCCACGCTCCGAAGCGCTCCGAAGTATAGGGAGCGGATTCGCGCGAGCTACGCGAGCAGCTGGCGGAGGATCTCGCGCAGCTTCGCCGGGTCGGCCTTGCCGCCGGTCGCCTTCATCACCTGGCCGACGAAGAAGTTCAGGAGCTTCACGTCACCGGCCTTGTACTTCGCGACCTGCGGGGCGTTCCTGGCAATCACTTCGCGCGCGTGTCCTTCGAGAGCGGAGGTGTCCGAGACCGCCTCGAGCCCGCGCGCGCGCACGATCTCCTCGGGCCGAGCGCCCGTCTTCGCCATCTCGGCGAACACCTCGCGCGCCGAGGCGGCGGTGATGCGGCCCGCGTCCACGAGCTTCAATAGCTCGACCAGATGGTCGGGCCCGAGCGGCAGCTCGCGCACGGACTTGCCGCTCTCGGTGGCTGCGGCCAGGACGTCGCGCATGACCCAGTTCGAGACCGTCTTGGCCTGGCCGTAGCTCTGCACCGCGGCCTCGAAGAACTCGGCCACGTCGCGGTCGTCGGTGAGCACGGCCGCGTCGTAGGCGGGCAGCCCGAACGACTCGCGGTAGCGGGCGCGCCGCGCCTGTGGCAGCTCGGGCAGCTTCTTGCGCTGCGCGGCCAGCCAGTCACTCGCGAGCTTGAGTGGCGGGAGGTCGGGATCGGGGAAGTAGCGGTAGTCGTCGGCGTGCTCCTTGGTGCGCATGGCCGACGACTTCCCGGCGCGGTCGTCCCAGTGCATGGTCTGCTGGATCACCTTGCCGCCCGCCTCGATCAGGTCGATCTGGCGCTCGATCTCGTGCGCGATCGCGCGCTCGACGAAGCGGAACGAGTTCAGGTTCTTGAGCTCCGTGCGCGTGCCGAGCTTCGGGTCGCCGACGCGCCGCACCGACACGTTCGCGTCGCAACGGAACTGGCCCTTCTCCATGTCGGCGTCCGACACTTCCAGATAGCGCAGCACCTGGCGCAAGCTGCGCAGGTAGGCGCCGGCCTCGGCCGGTGAGTGGATCTGGGGCTCCGACACGATCTCGATCAGCGGCGCGCCGGCGCGGTTCAGGTCGACGTGAGTCACGCCTCCGCCGGTCACGGCGTCGTCGTGGATGTTCTTGGCCGCGTCCTCTTCCATGTGGATGCGCGTCAGCCCGATCTTGCGCGGCTCGCCGTCTTCTTCGAGCGGCACCCCGCCGCCCTTCGCGAACGGCTCGTCGTACTGCGAGATCTGGTAGCCCTTGGGCAGGTCGGGGTAGAAGTAGTGCTTGCGCGCGAAGGTCGAGAGCGGCTGCAGCTCGCAGCCCAGGCCGAGCGCGGCGCGCACCGCGAGCTCGACCGCATTCTCGTTCAAGACCGGCAGCACGCCGGGCAGGCCGAGATCGACCTCCGTGGTCTGTGAGTTGGGCGGCGCGCCGAAGGCGTGCGGCGCGGAGCTGAAGAGCTTGGAGTGAGTCTTGAGCTGGGCGTGCACCTCGAGCCCGATCACGGCCTCCCAGCCCGCGGGAATCTTGAAAGCAGAAGCTTCGGCCATCGCGCGAAGTTATCCCGCGGCGTCGGGATTTTCGAGGAGCTCCGTGTAGCCGCGAATTACTTGCGCCAGGCGGAACTCTTCGGGCAGCCGCGCGCGCGGCGGGGCCTCGGGCCCGAGCGCGCGCGCGATCGCGCGCGCGAGCCCGCGCACGTCGCCGTCGGGCACGAGCTGCGCGCCCGGGATCGCAGACACGATCTCGCGCGTGCCGCCGGGACAGTCGAATGCGACCAGGCGCGCGCCGCAGGCCGCAGCCTCGAGCACCGCCACCGGCAGGCCCTCGCGCCGCGAGCTCTGCGCGAACACGTGCGCGAAGCGCATCCAGGGATAGGGCTCGGCCTGGTAGCCGGTGAAGTGGATGCGCCCGCCGAGACCGAGCTCGGCGCTGCGCGCCTCGAGCGCGGCGCGCTCCGGGCCGTCGCCCACGAGCCAGAGCTCCGCGCGCATGCCGCCCGCGAGCAGGAGCGCGAACGCCTCGATCAGCTGGTCGTAGCCCTTCACGTGACTGAGTCGACCCACGCCCACCACGTGCGGCCCCTCGCCTTCGAAAGGCGAGCGCCCGTTCACGAGCGCCGACTCGATCTTCGGCTCGTCGATCGGGTTGCGGATCATCCGGATCCGGCCGGGATCGAGCCCGAAGCTCGTGACCAGGTCGTCGGCGATCGCGTGCGAGCAGGCCACGATCCGGCGCGCTCGCGGATACAGCAGTCGGTAGGCGGCGTGCCAGAGCGCGGGGCGGCCTTGCTCGGCGACCTCGGCGGAGAGGGTGGTGTGCTCGATCGGAATCACCGCCGTGCCGCGCGGCAGGAGCGGACGCGCGGCCAGGATCAGCAGGTTGAGATAGCCGAGGTTCGGCACGATCACGTGCGGGCGCAGCTTGCGCGTGAGTCGCAAGAGCGGCCCGAGCGCGCGCCGCACGCGGCCCGCGCCCAGGTCGTGCACGGTCACGTCCTTGGGCAGCTCGGCGAGAAACTCGCCCTGCGCCTCGACCAGCCCCAGGTGCAGCTCGAAGCGAGTCCGCGGCAGCTCGCGCAAGAGCAGCGTGACCACGCGCTCGGCGCCGCCCAGGCGCAGGCTCGGGATGAGGAAGAGGACGCGCCTCACGGCACGAAGTTGATCAGCCGCCCGGGCACGTAGATCACGCGCCGCGGCTCCTTCCCACCCAGATGCTTGCGCACGTTCTCGTCCGCCTGCGCCGCAGCGCGCACCGCGGCTTCGTCCGCGTCGGCCGGTACGCGCACGCGCCCGCGCAGCTTGCCCGCGACCTGCACGCTGATCTCGATCTCCTCGCTGGCCAGGAACGCGGGATCGGCCTTCGGCCAGGGCGCGAGCGCGAGTGACTCCGGGTGGCCGAGCCGCTGCCACAGCTCCTCGGCCAGGTGCGGCGCGAACGGCGCCAGCAAGAGCACGAACGGCTCGACGAGCCCACGCGTCGCCGGGGCGTCCTTCTCCAGATCGCGCACGAACACCATGAGCTGCGAGATCGCGGTGTTGAACTCGAGCTTCTCGCAGTCGTCGCCCACCTTGGCGATGGTGCGGGCCAACAGCCGCCGCTGCTCGTCCGAGCCCGGACCGGCAGCGAGCGCGCGCGGCCGATCGCCGGACTCGTGTTCCTCGAGCACCAGGCGCCAGGCGCGGCCCAGGAAGCGCGCCACTCCGGGGATGCCGTCGGTCTGCCACGGCGCGGCTCTGGCCAGCGGCCCGATGAACATCTCGTACAAGCGCATCGCGTCGGCGCCGAACTCTTCGATCACGTCGTCGGGCGCCACCACGTTTCCGCGGCTCTTCGACATCTTCTCGATCACTTCCTCGAGCTCGACGTCGACCGCGGGCGCGAGCGCCCGGCCGTCCTGCCAGCGCACCTTGGCCGGCTCGACCCACTCTTCGGCGAGCTCGGTGCCCGAGCCCACATGCACGGGTGTCTCGCCCTCGAAGCGCACGTCGGCGCGCGCGAAATACTTCGCGCCCGATGCCGAGTCGTCGCGGAAGAGCCGGTAGCTCTTGCCCTGGATCATCCCGGGGTTCAGGAGCTTCTGAAACGGCTCCTTGGTGTGAACCAGCCCGAGGTCGTAGAGCACCTTGTGCCAGAAGCGCGCATAGAGCAGGTGCAGCACCGCGTGCTCGGCGCCACCCACGTACAGGTCGACGTTCATCCAGTAGCGCTCGGCCTCGCGCGAGAACGGGGCGGAGTCATTGTGCGGGTCCACGAAGCGCAGGTAGTACCAGCAGCTTCCGGCCCACTGCGGCATGGTGTTGGTGTCTCGCTGCGCGGGCCGGCCGGTCTCGGGGTCGGTGACTTTCAGCCACTGTGGAACCTTGGCGAGCGGCGCCTCGAACGTGCCGGTGGGCCGGTAGTCTTCGAGCTCGGGCAGGCGCACCGGCAGCTCCGAGTCGGATACGAGCTTCACCTGGCCATCGTCGGTGTGGATCACCGGGAACGGCTCGCCCCAGTAGCGCTGCCGGCTGAACAGCCAGTCGCGCAGCTTGTAACTGACCGCGCGCTTGCCCACCCCGTGCTCCTCGAGCCAGGTCACCATCTTCTCCTTGGCCTCGGCGGTGGGCAGGCCGTCGAGGAAGCCCGAGTGGACCGCCACGCCGTCGCCCTCGAACGGCACGGGACTCTGGGGGCCGCCGTCGACCACCTTCACGATCGGCAGCCCGAAGGCCGTGGCGAAGGCGTGGTCGCGCGAGTCACTCGCGGGCACGGCCATGATCGCGCCGGTGCCGTAGCTCGCCAGCACGTAGTCGGCCACCCAGATCGGAATGCGCGCCCCGCTCACCGGGTTGGTCGCGAACGCGCCGGTGTCGACGCCGGTCTTGGTCTTCACGTCGGCCGCGCGCGCGCGCTCGCTCTTGCGCGCGGCGGCCTCCACGTAGGTCTGGACGGCGAGGCGCTGCGCGGGCGTGGTGATCTTCGCGACCAGCGGGTGCTCGGGAGCGAGCACCATGTAAGTCGCCCCGAACAGCGTATCGGGCCGGGTGGTATAGACCTCGATCGAGTCACTGGCTGCATCTGCCAGTGGGAAGAAGACGCGCGCGCCGATCGAGCGGCCGATCCAGTCGTGCTGCATCTTCACGATGTGCTCGGGCCAGTCGACGAGTGAGAGGTCCTCGATCAGTCGGTCGGCGTAGGCGGTGATCCGCAGCATCCACTGCTTCAGCGGCACGCGGATCACCGGGTGACCGCCGATGTCACTACGCCCGTCGCGCACCTCTTCGTTCGCCAGCACCGTGCCCAGCTCGGGGCACCAGTTCACCGGCACCTCGGCCTGGTAGGCCAGGCCCAGCTCGAACAGCTTGCGGAAGATCCACTGCGTCCAGCGCACGTACTTCGGGTCGGTGGTGTCGAGCTCGCGGTCCCAGTCATACGAGAGACCCAGCGCCTGGAGCTGCTCGCGGTAGCGCGCGACGTTGCGCGCGGTGGTGACCGCCGGGTGCTGGCCGGTCTTCACCGCGTGCTGCTCGGCCGGCAGGCCGAAGGCGTCCCAGCCCATGGGATGCAGGACGTTCCAGCCGCGCATGCGCTTGTAGCGCGCGTACACGTCGGTCGCGACGTAGCCCTTCGGGTGACCGACGTGCAGCCCCTCGCCCGACGGGTAGGGGAACATGTCGAGGACGTAGAACTTGGGCCGCGCGGGATCGATCTCGGCGCGGAAGGTCTTGCGCTCGAGCCAAAGGCGTTGCCACTTGGCTTCGAGCCTGCGCGGCTCGTACGACATGCGGCGCAGGATAGCAGGCGTTGCGCGCGGCACCGGGGCTTTGCGCGACACTCGTAACGCTTTAGAGTGGACGACTCGATGAGTGAAGAGAAGCCACAGACCGCGGGCAGCGCCTGGCCGACGCCGGAGCTGTCTCCCGAGGAGCTCGAGCGCAAGGCCAAGTTCTTCGCGCAGCGGGTGCGCGCGCCGATGCCCGCGCAGACACGGACCGTGGCGGATCTGGTGCGCGCCTACTCCGGCATGAGCATCCAGGCGCGGAATCTCGGCGGCTGCTACGAGGTGATCGAGGGCATGCTGCGCGACCCCGACCGGCCGACCGTGCTGCTGGGGCTGGCCGGGCCGCTGATCGCCGGCGGCCTGCGCCAAGTGATTCGCGAGCTCGTCGAGTACAACATCGTCGACGTCGTGGTCTCGACGGGCGCGATCCTGTACCAGGACGTCTACCAGGCCCGCGGCTACGCGCACTACCGCGGCTCGCCGCGCGCCGACGACGCCGAGCTGCGCGAGCTCTACGTGGACCGGATCTACGATACCTACGTCGACGAGATCGGCTTCGCCAAGACCGACACCTGGCTCGGCCACGTCGCCGACTCACTCCCGCCGGGGAATTACTCGAGCCGGCAGTTCATGGACCACGTCGCCGACCGGCTCGACGACCCGCTGTCGATCGTGGCCACGTGCCGGCGGCTGGGCGTGCCCATGTTCGTGCCCGCACTGAACGACAGCTCGATCGGAATCGGACTCACCGAGCACCACCATCGCGCCGTCTCGGGCAACAAGCCGGGCGTGGTGATCAGCTCGATCCAGGACAACTACGAGCTGTGTCAGATCACGGCGCGCTCGGAAGCCACCGCCGCCTTCTTCGTCGCCGGCGGGGTGCCCAAGAACTACATCAACGACGCGATGGTCACGAGCTACGTGTTCGGCCGGCCCGATCACGGCCACCGCTACGCGCTGCAGATCACGACGGCCGTCTCGGCCGACGGCGGTCTCTCGGGCTCGACGCTCGACGAGGCCGAGAGCTGGGGCAAGGTGAAACACGGAGCGACCCGTGCCCAGGCCTGGGTCGAGCCGACCGTGTCACTGCCGCTGCTCGCCACCGCCGCGATCCAGGAAGAGCTCTACAAGGGCCGCTCGCGCCTGCGCATGCAGTGGGACGGCCAGGTGCTGGCGGGCCTGGAACGCATCGAGGTGGGCTAGTTGCCGCTCCTGGTCGAGCCCGCGTGGCTCGAGCCCCGGCTCGCGGAGCCCGGCCTGCGCGTGATCGACGGCAGCTGGTATCTGCCAGCGCAGAAGCGCGACGCCCGCGCCGAGTATCTCGCGGCGCACATTCCCGGCGCGGTCCAGCTCGATCTCTCGAGCGATCTCGCCGACAGCTCCGCCCCCGTGCGCAACACCGTGGCCGCGCCGGAGGCGCTCGCACGCAGCTTCGCGGCGCACGGCATCGGCAGCGACCACCACGTGATCGTCTACGACCACCTGGGCGGCTTCTCGGCCGCACGCATCTGGTGGACGCTGCGCTACGCCGGTCACTCGCACGTGTCACTGCTCGACGGCGGCTTCCCGCGCTGGCAGCGCGAGGGCCGGCCGCTGACCCGCGAGCTGCCTCGGCACCCGCCTGCGCGCTTCGTGGCGAAGCCGCGGCCCGAGCTCCTGTCCGGCAAGGCCGACGTGCTGCGGATCGTGCGCGAAGGCGGCGCGCAGATCGTCGACGCCCGCTCCGCCGAGCGCTTCCGCGGCACCGGCGAGGAGCACGTGAAGCACAAGGGCCACATCCCCGGCTCGAGGTCCGTGCCCTACGACCAGAACCTGGCGGACGGCCGGCTCAAGTCCGTGGCCGAGCTGCGCTCCGCCTACGAGCGCGCCGGCGTGCGCCTCGATCGCCCGATCGTCACCAGCTGCGGCTCGGGAGTCACCGCGGCGCTCGACGCCTTCGCGCTGGCGCTGCTCGGCCGTGACGACGTCGCCGTCTACGACGGCTCCTGGGCCGAGTGGGGTGACTCCGACGACGTTCCGATCGCGCTGGGCGACGAGTAGAGACACCCACTATGATCCCGGCCCTGTGATCCCGCTCCGCGACACGATCCCCTCGCAGCGCTTCCCGGCCGTGAACTACGCGATCATCGGGCTGTGCGCGTTCGCGTTCTATCTGGAGCTGACCGCGCCCGACACGGACGCGTTCGTGAACGCGCACGCGCTGACTCCCGCGACCTTCGTGCGGCTGGCCACGCACCGCGGCTGGTCGCTCGCGCTCCTGCAGCCGTTCGTGACCTCGATGTTCCTGCACGGCGGCTTCATGCACATCGCCGGCAACATGCTGTTCCTGTGGATCTTCGGCGACAACGTCGAGGATCGGCTGGGTCACGTGGGCTACGCGATCTTCTATCTCGTGGGCGGGCTGGTCGCCGGCGCCACGCACGTGCTCTCGAACCCTCAGTCACTCGTGCCGACGGTCGGCGCGAGCGGCGCGATCGCGGCGGTCATGGGCACCTACATGGTGCTGTATCCCGCCTCGCGCATCGAAACCATGGTGATCGTGTTCGTGTTCGCGCGCATCGTCGCGGTGCCGGCGCTGGTCTGGCTCGGCCTGTGGTTCGCGTTCCAGGTGCTGTCGGCGAACGCCGGCGCGCATGGGCCCGATCAAGGCGGTATCGCTTTCTTCGCGCACATCGGCGGGTTCGCGTTCGGGGTGCTGGTGGGGCTGTTGCTGAAGCTGCGCATGCTGCCGCAGAACGGGAGAAGCTACGGATGAGCCCGCTGCGCTGGTCGGAGGTCGACACGCTGTTCCTCGACGCGGGCGGGACGCTGATCTCGATGGACTTCCCGCGCATCGCGCGCGAGCTCGGCGTGCTGGGCGCGCCGTGTGAGTGGCAAGCGCTGGCGCGCGCCGAGGCCGCGGTGCGGCCGCTGGTCTCGCGCCTGATCGCGGGCGGCGGCTCGACCGAAGGTCGGGACACCTTCGCCTACGTGGTCGACCAGGTGCTGCTGCGCGCGCTCGAGCGCGAGCTGCCGGCCTGCCGCTCGCTCGCCGACCAGCTCATCCCGCGCATCCGCGTGCCCGGGCGCTCGCTCGAGCTGTGGTGTCGGGTCCTGCCCGGCGTGCCCCAGGCGCTGGCGCGGCTGCGTGACTCGGGGCTGCGGCTGGTGGTGGTCTCGAACGCGGACGGCACGGTCGAGGAGGGACTCACTCGGGTGGGGCTCGCGACTCACCTGGATCTGGTGATCGATTCGAGCGTGGTGGGCTTCGAGAAGCCCGATCCGCGCATCTTCCACACCGCGCTCGAGCGCGCGGGCTGCGACCCCACCCGCACGCTGCACGTGGGCGACGTATACGCTGCGGACGTGATCGGCGCGCGGGCGGCGGGCTTGCCGGCGGTCTTGCTGGATCCGCACGGAGACTGGGGCGAGGTGGACTGCGAGGTGGCACGCGACGTGCCCGAGGTCGCCGAGCGCATCCTCGCGGCTCGTGTCCGAACGGCTCGAAACCAAGAGAGGGAGACACTGCGATGACGATTCCGTTCTGGTGCGTGTTGGTGGCGGGGCTTCTGCCCTACGTCTGGGTGGGGATCGCAGCGCGCGAGCGCGGCCGGCAGTTCGGGGCGGTCGACAACAAGCTGCCGCGGCTGCAGGAGGTCCAGCTCACCGGGCTGGGCGCGCGGGCGATGGGCGCGCACAACAACGCCTTCGAGGCTCTGCCCTTCTTCGCGGCGGCCGTGATCATCGCGCACCTGGCGGGCGCGGACGCGGGCTGGTCGGCCGACTTCGCCATCCTGTTCATCGCGGCGCGCATCGCGCACGGCGTCTTGTATCTCGCCGACCTCGACCTCTTCCGCAGTCTCTCGTTCGGCGTGGCGCAGATCTGCTCGGTCGCGCTGTTCGTGCTGGCCGCGCGCGCCTGAGCGCCGCCTAGAGCCGCTCGGCCTCGAGATCGACGTCGCGCGCCGCCACGACGCGCGCGCGCAGGAACTCGCCTGCGCTCGCGCCGCCGCGCAGCAAGACCGAGCCGTCGACCTCGGGCGCCTGCGACCAGAGCCGACCCACCGCGCGGTCGCGGCCGGGTGAGTCGACCAGCAGCTCGACCGTCTCACCGACCTGCTTGGCGAGCTGCTCGCGCATGATCTCCCGCTGCAGCGCCGTGAGCTCGCGGTAGCGCTTGCGCGCGACCGCCGCCGGCACCTTGTCCGGCAGCGCGTGCCCGGCGGTGCCCTCCTCGTCCGAGTAGCGGAACACGCCCACGCGATCGAAGCGCAGCTCGCGGACGAAGTCACAGAGCTCGGCGAAGTCGGCGTCGGTCTCGCCCGGGAAGCCCACGATGAAGGTCGTGCGCAGCACACAGCCCGGGATGCGCGCGCGCAGACGCTCGACCAGCTTGCGCTGGCGCTCGGCCGTGACCCCGCGTCGCATCGCGCGCAGGATCGAGTCACTCGCGTGCTGCAGCGGCACGTCGAAGTACGGCAGCACGCGCCGCGCGCCGGCGAAGGCCTCGAGCAGCTCGTCGCTCAGCGCACTCGGATAGAGATACAGAAAGCGCACCCAGCGCAGCGCCTCGACCTGGTCGAGCGCGCGCACCAGCCCGGCGATCTGCGGACGGCCGTCGAGGTCCTTGGCGTAGGACAGAGTGTCCTGCGAGATCACGTTCAGCTCGCGCACCCCCTGCCCGGCCAGCATGCGCGCCTCGGCCACCACCGACTCCGGCGTGCGGCTCTGGAACTTGCCGCGGATCGCCGGAATGGCGCAGAACGCGCACACCCGATCGCAGCCCTCGGCGATCTTGAGATACGCGCTGTGAGTGGCGCCGAGCAGCAGCCGCGGGCTGTGCTCGTCGTACAAGTGAGTCCGGCCCGCGTCCACGTACACGCCGCGCGAGCGGCCGGCGCGGGCGTCGTCGAGGATCTGCGCGATGTTCTGGAACTGACCGGTGCCCACGAAGGCATCGACCTCGGGCAGCTCCTTCGCCAGCTCCTGCCCGTAGCGCTGCGGCAGGCAGCCGGCGACCACCAGCGCGCGCAGGTTGCCGCGCTCCTTCTCGCCCGCCAGCTCGAGGATCGCCTCGACCGACTCCTCGCGCGCGCTCTGGATGAACGAGCAGGTGTTCACGATCGCGACGTCGGCGTCGCCGAGCTCCTCGGCGATCTCCACCCCGGCCAGCGCGAGCTGCCCGAGCATGACCTCGGAGTCGACCTGGTTCTTGGCGCAACCCAGCGTGCGGAAGTAGACACGCGGAACTGTGGGGGCGGCCGGCATGGGCGCGGAAGGTTAGCATGAGGCTCCGGGGGGACCTGGATGCTTCGCAAGCTTGCGGGGCCGTACGCCGCCGGGGCGCTGGCTGCGCTCTTCACGTCGCTCGTGTTGTGGATCGCGGTGCGCGCGAAGCTCGGGGCGCTGGTCGACGTGCAGCTCGGAAAGCTGTTTCCGGGCGGGCTCGAGCTCCACTCGCTGGGCTGGCACGTGCTCGAGGGGAGTCTCTTCGCTCTGGCGCTGCCGCTCGCGCGCGGCCGCGGACTCACTCCGGTGCGCGCCGGGCTCTTGATCTCGCTCCTGCCCTCGCTGCGCGCGCTCTTCCTGCAGCTTCCCGGCGCCGGCTACGGCATGCTGGGGGTGCAGCTCGGCGCGCTGACTCCGGTGGTCGTGCTCGCGGCGAACGGGCTCTGGGGCTGGTTCCTGGGCACGCTCGTGGGCTGGACCGGCGGCGCCGAAGGAGCCACCTAGCCGCCGTGCTAGCTTCCGGTGATGCGAGTCGGAGTGATCAGTGACACGCACGACCAGGCGCGCAACGTCGCGCGCATCGTCGAGCTGTTGCGGGGCGCGCGCGTCGAACGCGTGATTCACACCGGCGACATCACGCGCCCGGCGACGCTGCGGCTCCTGGGCGGGATCGGCGTGCCCGTGTTCGGCGTCTTCGGCAACAACGACGCCCACCACCGCGCGGAGCTCGCCGAGGCCGCCGCCGAGCTCGGCTTCGAGCTCGCCGAGCCGCCGCTCGTGCTCGGCTGGGCGGGCCGGCGCATCACCGTGGTGCACGATCGCCGCGCGCACCCCGAGCTCGAGCCGGGCGACGTGCTGCTGCACGGCCACGACCACCGGCTGTGTCTCGAGCGCGTGGACGGCACCTTGGTCTTCAACCCGGGCGAGTGCGCCGGCTGGCTCGAGGGCCGCAACGCGGTCGGGCTGCTCGACCTGGCGCGGCTCGAAGCCGAAGTGCTGCGATTCTGATGACTCGCGATCTGCTCGCGATCGCGGACCAGATCCGCGCCCTGGCCGCGACCGGCCTGCACTACACCGAGGGCCCGTTCGACCGCGAGCGCTACGAGAAGCTGCTCGAGCTGGCTGCGCAGCTGGCCGCGCTCGGCTCGGGCGAGAGCGCGGCCGCGACCGAGGCGCTGTTCCGCGCCGCCGACGACGGCTACGTGACGCCCAAGCTCGACGTGCGGCTGGCGCTCTTCCGCGGCGACTCGGTGCTCCTGATCCGCGAACGCATGGACGGCCGTTGGGCCTTGCCCGGCGGCTACGTCGACGTGGGCGACAGCCCGTCCGAGGCCGCTGTGCGCGAGGCCGCCGAGGAGGCCGGCGTGGTGGCGCGCGTCGAGAGACTCGCGGGCGTGTTCGACACCCGGCTCCAGCCCGATTGCCCGCCGCATCTGTTTCACATCCACAAGCTCGTGTTCGTGGGCAAGCTGGCCGATCCCGCCGCCGAGCCACGGGCGGGCAGCGAGGCGACCGACGCGGGCTGGTTCCCGGTCGATCGCCTGCCCGAGCTGTCACTCGGGCGCACGCTGCCGCTCCACGTCCGCGAGGCCCTGCGCGTGAGTCGCAACCCGCAGGCCCTCCCCTACCTGGATTGACTTCGTTCGCCTGCGGCTCACTGCGCGCGGCTTCCGCCGCTAGCGACGCCGTCTAGTCTGATGCGGTCGGCATTCGCTGACTAGTCCGAAGGCCAGTCGCCGGTGCCGCAGTTCTTCGCGTCGATCGCGCTCACCACCTGCAGGTAGCCGGGCCAGCCGAAGCCGGGGATGAAGCCGAGCCAGAACTTGCGCTTGGGCACCTTGGCGAAGCCGCCGCCCGCGTTCCGGCCCTCGCCGAGGCCCGGGTGCGCGATCGAGAGCCACATCGCCTTCTTGCCGTTGCAGACCGGCGTCGTGGCCTCGGTCAGCGCGCTGCGCAGCGCCTTCTCGTCGGTCACCGGGTAGTAGGTGCCGCCGCCGCCCTTGGCGACACATTCCAGTGTACCCCGCTCGCCGGAGGCGACGTCGAGCCCCACCACGTGCACCTTGACCTCGATGCCCGTGGCTTCGCGCACGTGGCGGGCGACCGCGCACGGGTCGCTCTCGCAGGTCTCGCTGCCGTCCGAGACCAGCACGATCGTCGACTGGCCGGGCAGTCCGCGCAGCGCCTCGGCCGCGCGCTCGAGCGACGCGCCGATCGGGGTCATGCCGTGCGGCGAGACCTTGGCGAGGGCCGTGTCGAACGAGCGCGGATCGACCCGAGTCACGGGCTGGAGCAGGTCGATGTCCTTGCAGTCGCGCTTCTCGTGCGGTGACTTCGACCCGTAGACCAGGAGGCCCACGTTCATCTCCGCGGGCATGTTGTCGACCAGGTCCTTCACCACCCGCTGGGCCAGCTCCATCTTCACCTGCCCGTTCATCTTGCCTGCCATGCTGCCCGAGGCGTCGAGCACGATCAGCACGTTCGACAGCTCGCCGTCGTCCGCGCTGGCGAGCCTGGGCACGAGTAAGCCGAAGACGAGCACGAGACTTCCGAGCCGGACGCCGAGCTGGGTCATGGAAACCTTCCCCCTGGTGGTCGAGCGCGCGACCGATCTTAGACTGTGCGCCGAGCTTGGCACAGCATGACCCGACAGCACCCGAGGCAGAGCGCGACCCGCTGATCGGCCGCAGGGTGCGCGATTTCTCGATCGTGGAGCGGATCGGCCGCGGGGGGATGGGTGCGGTCTACCGCGCCGAGCACCTTTTGCTGCGCGAGCCGCGCGCGCTGAAAGTGATTCGCGCCGAGCTGTTCCGCGCCGTGCCGCACGCGGTCGAGCGCTTCGAGCGCGAGGCGCGGATCGCGGTCAAGCTGCGGCACCCGAACCTGGTGCTGCTGCACGACTTCTTCGTGGAGGACGGCGACCACTTCCTGGTCATGGAGTATGTCGTCGGGCAGAGCCTGTCGCAGCTCCTGCACCAGCGCGGCGCGCTGACCACGGCCGAGGTGTGCCGGATCGGCGCGCAGTGCTGCGCGGGCCTCGCGCACGCCCACCAGCTGGGGATCGTGCACCGCGATTTCTCGCCCGAGAACGTGATGCTGACTCCGGGCGCGGACGGCCCGGTGGTGAAGATCATCGATTTCGGCGTGGCGCGCGCGGCGCTCTCCACCGAGATCACCTCGCGCGCGAACGAGACGCTGACCCGCGTGGGCGACTTCATCGGCAAGCCGCGCTACGCCTCGCCCGAGCAGGCGGGCTCGCTCGGGCC
>Ga0335080_10004884_pt1 | contig 13720 bp, 13 predicted proteins | sample Lox_Sample_34_FD_206720 | JGI IMG/M metagenome (GOLD analysis project Ga0335080, IMG submission 206720) | Soil microbial communities from Loxahatchee National Wildlife Refuge, Florida, United States - Lox_Sample_3.4 | ecosystem: Environmental > Terrestrial > Soil > Wetlands | place: USA... | reverse complement strand
GCGGATCAAGGAGGCGCGCGACGCCGGCGCGAGCGATCGCGACGCGGTCGCCATGGGACTCGAGCGCTCGGGGCGCGTGGTCACCGCCGCGGCGGTCCTGTTCGCGGTCGCGCTCGGCGCGTTCTCGACCTCGGAGATCGTGTTCATCAAGGAGCTCGGGCTCGGCGCCGTCCTGGCCGTGCTGATCGACGCCACGATCATCCGCGCGCTGCTCGTGCCGTCGCTGATGGAGCTGCTCGGCCCGCTCAACTGGTGGGCGCCGCGGCCGCTGCGCCGGCTGTACGAGCGCATCGGCCTGCGCGAGGGCGGTCCGCCCGCCCTCGCCGCGGGCCGGTAACCAACCGGGCTGCTTCACTTGCCGGCATGCCGGCACCTGCCGCCAACGGCCGACCCCGGGCGGTCGTGTTCGACCTCGGCGGCGTCCTGCTCGACTGGAACCCGCGCCACCTGTACCGCAAGCTGTTCGACGACGACGCGGAGATGGAGCGCTTCCTGCGCGAGGTGTGCACGCTCGACTGGCATCGCGCCCACGACCTCGGCGTCCCGCCCGAGGAGACCTCGCCGCCGCTCGCCGCCGCGCACCCCGAGCAGGCCGAGCTGATCTGGGCCTGGACGCAGCGCACCGAGGAGATGGTGGCCGGGCCGATCGAGGGCACCGTCGAGATCCTGCGAGAGCTGAGACACGCCGGCGTGCCGTGCTACGCGCTGACCAACATGGAGAGCTGGACGTACCCCGGCCGGCGCGAGCGCTACCCCTTCCTGACCTGGTTCGACGGGACCGTGGTGTCCGGCTTCGAGGGCCTGGCCAAGCCGGATCCACGTGTGTTCGAGCTGCTGCTCGGCCGCTTCGGGCTGACCGCGGCGGACACGCTGTTCATCGATGACTCCGCGACGAACGTTGAGGCCGCCCGAGCGGTCGGAATGCAGGCGATCGAATTCGAATCGCCGGCCGCGCTCCGGCATTCGCTAAAGCGCGCCGGCCTCCTCTAGCCGGCGGCGGCCGGCCTCAGGAGGTTCACGCGCCCCGAGCTTCCTGACACTCGCCGCCCCGCCCGGGGTGAATGCGGATTCGCTCGGCTCTGGACCGAGGTTCCTGACACTCGCGCGGGAGAGATAGCCGAGTGTCAGGATCCTCGGAGAACGACGGGCCGCGAGCGGCCTGCCGCTGACGCTCGCGATCATCGGCGGCCACCCCGAGCGTGCAGTGCGATTGATCGCCGGTCGCCGACAGCTCCCGCGCGCACGCGTCGGTCAGCGCGTCAAAGAGATCGATTTCTCGGTACCGAACGGTGCCGCGCGCATCACCTGGCGTGGCGGCGCGATCAGTCCTCTTCTTCCCAGCTCCGCGCCCTCGGGTCCTTGCCCGTGAACAGGTCCTTGAACCGCTGCCACGGGCTCGGCTTCACGCCCGGCTCCTCGACCCGCCAAGCCGGCGCCCCATGCTCGGGCGGGGCCAGCGCCGCCACCGCGGCGGGGTCGAGGCGCAGGTCGACCCCGCGCTCGTGCAGGGACGCGACCTGGTCGGCGGGCACGAATCGCGAGCCGTGCTCGCTATTCATCACGATGCCGTGGAAGATGTCCTCTTCCTCAGCCGCGACGACATGCCCGACGGTGCCAACCTGCCGCCCGTCGGACGCGTACACCGGCACTCCGTTCTCCAGCACCTCATAAGCGATCGGTAACCCCTCATCCATGACCGCGGACACTAGCGCCAGATGACGCGCGTCGCTGTTGTCGGCCACGTCGAGTGGGTCGAATTCCTCCCCGTCCCGCGTTTCCCTCGCGACGGCGAGGTCGTAGGCGCCGAGAGCAGCTTCCTGCGCGCCGGCGGCGGTGGCGGCGTGGCAGCGGTGATGCTGGCGGAGCTCGATGCCGAGGTCGACTTCTTCTGCGCGCTAGGCCGGGACGACGACGGACGGGCCGCGTTGGCCCAGCTCGAAGACCGGGGCGCACGAGTTCACGTGGCCTGGCGCGACGAACCGACACGCCGCGCGGTGACGCTGCTCGAACCGACCGGCGAGCGGACGATCATCACGATCGGAGACCGGCTCGAGCCGCGTGGCGACGACGAGCTCGACTGGGGCCTTTTGCGCGACGTTAGCTCGGTGTACTTCACCGCCGGCGACGTCGGCGCGCTCGGGCACGCCCGCCGTTCGCCGGTCGTCGTGGCTTCCCCCCGCGCGCGGGACGTGCTCGAGACCTCGATTGTCGACGCGATCGTGTTCAGCGAGGGCGACCCGGACGAGAAGGCGTGGACCGAGCGCGCGGCGCGGCACGCGCGGCTGCTGGTGGGGACCGAGGGCACCCACGGCGGACGCTGGTCGGGCGAATCCGAGGGGCGCTGGGCGGTTGCGCCCCTTCCCGGCCCCGTGCGGGACTCCTATGGGTGCGGCGACTCGTTCGCGGCCGCGTTCACGCTCGGGCTGGGGCGGGGCGACTCGGTCGCCGACGCCGCCGCGCTCGGCGCCAAGACGGGCGCGCTGGCCCTCACGCGCGCCGGCGTGCCATAAACATCAGGTCCCTCAGATCTCACGGAAGGTGATCTCTCTCTCGGGCGAGACCGACCACCGTCCCCGCTGCCAGGTGATCCGGGTCCCGTCGGCCAGCCGCACCGCCGCCCGGCGCAGCCGTGGCCTCCCCCACAGCGTGGCCACCAACGGGCGCTCGGACTCGGGGACGTCGCCCAACCCGCGCGCGATGTGCTCCGCCGGATAGGTGACGACGATCGAGCCGGCGCGGACCCACACCGGGATCCGCTCGAGCGGCGCGTCGACCACGATCTCGCTGCCGCCGACGACGCGTCGCCCCGACCATGTCTCGATCCACTCACCGCGCGGCAGCGTCACCTCGCGCTCTCGCGCCTCGTCCTCGAGTACCGGCGCCACCCACAGCGCCGGCCCGTAGCCGTAGGAGTCGGCGATCGACCAGCCGCGCGGATCGGTCGGGTCCGTCAGGCACAGCGGCCGGATGATCGGCAGCCCGGTGCGAGCCGCCGTGGCCGCCGCGGCGCGAACGTAGGGCACGAGTTGCTCGTGGAGCCGGACGTACGCGCGGTATAGGTCGAGCACTTCCTCGGAGTAATGCCAGGGCTCCTGCGGCATCCGGCCGTGCGCGTGCATCAGTGGGGTGAAGCATCCGAACTGGAGCCAGCGCACGAGCAACTCGGGCGGGCAGCGCTCCACGAGGCGGTGACCCAGGTATCCGCCGATGTCGTGTGACCAGTTCGAGACTCCGCTGCACGCCGCCGACATCGTGGCCACGACGAGCACCCGCAGGGACCAGAAGTCCGACGCCTGATCGCCGCCCCAGGTGATCCCGACCGCGTTCTGGCCGGTCCACCCGCTGCGCCCGAACAGCACGCCGCGCCCGGGGTGTACCTCGTCGAGCGCCCGCTGCAGACATTCGCGGTGCAGCCCTCCCAGCGCCCAGGCGCCCTCCGCTCCGCTCCGCCCGTCGGCGAGGCGCACATGCTCCGGGATGTAGTAGCCCTCGCCGTCGTCCGCCTTGATGCCCTCGACGCCCAGTGCCAGCAGGTCGGATGCCTGCGCGCGCCACCACTCCTCGCCCGCCGGGCTGGTGAAATCGACCGGCGAGCCCGTCCCCATCCACCACTGCGTCACAAACGGCTCGCCGGACGGCTCGGCCACGAACGCGCCATGCTCAGCGCCGGATGCGTAATTCGACGCCGGCTCGCGGTGAAGCCGCTCGGATTCGGGCTGCGGCGGGACCTGCCCGTCGCGGGAGTCGAGGTTGGTCCACGGGGTCACCCACACCACGGTTCGCACGCCGTCGGCGCGCATCCGGCGGATCAGCCCGACCGCGTCGGGGAACTGAAACGGGTTGAACTGCCACGTGTTGTATTGCGTCTCCCACGGGGAATCGAGCACGATCGCATCGAGCGGGATGTCGTGCCCGGTCATGCCCTCGAAGTCCTCGACCACGTCGTCCTGGTGCTCGTAGACGTCGCGGCTCTTCCAGAACCCGTAGCCCCACTCGGGCAGAACGGCGGGAAAGCCCGTCGACCGGCAGAACGCTCGCAGCCGCGCGGCCGGCGTGGGGTGGCAGAACAGCTCCAGGATGAGTGGCCCGGCCGACGCCCGCGTAGACGCGCCTACGCGATCGCCGACGAGGTCGAAGATGACCCCGTTGCCTTGCGACCGCACCCAGGCTGCGTAGCGGCGACTCGAGACGACCCACGGGACCGGCGCACAATCCCCCTGGGGAATCCCGCCGCCGGCGAGAAGCTCGGCGGGACAGTCCGGGCCGGTGTAGCGGCGATCGGCGCCGAGCTGTACGAGCCGTCCGGACTGGTCGAACTGCGTGCCGTGTCGCGCGCCCAGACCGACCCAGTGCTCGTCCGAACGCCGGCGCCAGTCGAACGCGATCCGCAGCGGCTCCCCCTCGGGCTCGAGCTCGAAGGTCACGCGATCGTCCTCGGTCATCGCGACATCTAGTCGGGCCCGCCGCCCGCCCGCCAGCTCGAGTGACAGCGTCACCGTCCCGGGCGACAGATCCTGGACCAGGGCCAACCTTGCGCGCTCGGGCGGAGACAGGTCCTCCCGAGGTACGACGCCTTCTGTCAGCTGGATGAAATGGTCGTGGACCGTGCCGTCGGCGACCCATGCACCGAGTGACCGAAGCGCACGACGCTCGCCCCGATAGACCGTCAGCTCGAACGGCTGTAGAGACACCTCAATCCGGAGCGATCCCCGCTCCAGAACGACCGAGTCCGCGAGCCTAGCGCTGGGCACAGACATGGAGGCATTGTTCTCCCATGCCCCACCGATCCCATGCTGGCGATAACAAGATCGTCACAGAAATGGACCTCGTTCTTCACTAAGCCCCCCGTTTGCAGGGTGATCCTGGACCCCATGAACCAACTGAGTCGGGCCGACATGCATGTGCACTCCTCCGCCTCGCACGTCTCCAAGCTCGGAGTGCAGCGTTCGCTGGAGATTCCGGAATGCGCCACCGAGCCGCTCGAGGTCTATGAGCTGGCCAAGCGCCGCGGAATGGACTTCGTGACGATCACCGATCACGACACGATCGATGGCGTCTTGACCGTCGCTCACCTGCCCGACGTCTTCATCTCCGAAGAGCTCACCGCGAGCTTCAGAGGCGAGCCGCAGGCCGTGCACGTCCTCTGCTACGGCATCACGCCCGACGATCACGAATGGCTGCAGGCCAATCGGGGCGACGTCGAGGCGTGCGCGAGCTATCTGCGCGAGCAGGACATCGCTGCGGCGCTCGCTCATCCCTTCTACGCCGTGACCGCGCCGCTCACCGCGCGCCACCGGCGCCGCCTGGCCGAGCTGTTCCCGATCTGGGAGACCCGCAACGGCTCGCGAGCCAAGGAACTCAATTTGCCGGCGTTTGTGTACATCGAGACCCACGGGGGAACCGCTATTGGTGGGTCCGATGACCACGCCGGAATCGATATAGGCCGGACGTTCACCGAGACGCCGCGCGCCACGGACCCCGCGGAGTTCCTCGCCCACATCCGGGCCGGGCGAGCCTCGGCGCACGGGCAGCAGGGCAGCGCCGCCAAGTGGGCGCACGCCGCGATGGCGCTGGCGATCAGATCGCTCGGCGACGGTGACGCGCCGGCCCGCCCTGACCCCGCGACCGTGCTGCAGATCGTCGAGCGGGTGCTGAGGGAGGGCGACGCGCGGCACGGGAGCGGGGGAACCGATCTACAGGCCCAGGACGCGCTTGCGCTGCTCCGCGCCTGGCTGCTCTCGATGGACCTCGACGTCGACGAGCACAAGTTGCTGCATCAGCTACAGGAGGGAGAGCTGGGCCACGCCGATCTCGACCGCCGGGCGCGCCGCGTGCACGAGCGCAAGCTGGCCACCGTGGTGCATGAGACCGTCGCAAGCCTCGAGAACGGCACGCCGGACCTCGACCGCAGCGCGGTGGCGCTGTTCGATGCATGCATGCCGGACATTCCCTACGCGGCCGCGGCTGCCTTCCTCGGGCGAGAGAAGGCCAAGCTGGCACGCAGCGACGGGGACCGGCCCCGCGTGGCCGTGGTGGTCGACGGCATCGGCGGGATGCACGGGGTCACGCACGCGATCCAGCAAATCCGCGCCCGGGGCGTGCGGGGCTTCGACGTCGAGGTGATCGGAACCGATGCCGACGTCGACCGCCGGCTGAGCGCGGTGGCTGAGATCGACATCCCCTTCTACCCCGGGCTCAAGATCGGGGTCCCCACGGTTCCCTCGATCGTCGACGCCCTCGCCGAAGGACGCTACGACGTCGTCCACGTCTGCTCGCCCGGTCCCGCCGGCATCGCCGCATGGCTCCTCGCGCGGGTGCTCGACCTCCCCTGCGTCGGCAGCTACCACACCGAGCTCGGCGCCTACGTCGCGCTGCGCACGGGCCAGGCGCAGCTCGAGGGAATGACGAACTGGGCACTCGGAGCGTTCTACGGCGCCTGCGACGTGGTCCTCTCGCCCAGCCCGGCCAGCGACGCCCGGCTCACGGGGCTGGGGATCACGCACGAGCGCATCCAGCGCTGGGACCGCGGCGTCGATCTGCACCGCTTCGACCCCGGCCACCGCGTCGCCGGGATGTTGCCGGGCGCGATCAACGTGCTCTACGCCGGGCGCCTGAGCAAGGAGAAAGGCGTCGACCTGCTGGCCGACGCCTTCCTCGAGGCCCATGGTCGCGACCCGCGGTTGCACCTGGCGCTCGCCGGCGGCGGCCCCGAGGAGGGGCTGCTGCGCGAGCGGCTCGGGGACCGGGCCACGTTCCTCGGATGGCTCAAGGGCGATGCCCTGGCCCGCGCCTACGCCAGCGCCGACGCCTTCCTGTTCGCCAGCTCCACGGAAACCTTCGGCCAGGTCGTGCTCGAGGCCCAGGCCAGCGGGCTGCCCGTGGTCGCGGTCGACCGGGGCGGCCCCTCCTCGCTGATCCAGCACGGGGAGACCGGGCTGCTCGCCGAGCCGGAGGTCAATGCTCTCGCAGACGCCGTGGTGTCAGTGACTGGTACTCCGCTTCTATCCGAGCGCATTGGTCGCGGCGCGCTCGCGGCGGTGCGAGACAGGAGCTGGGAGGCTTCCCTCGACCGGCTCGCCACCGCTTATCGCATAGCGCTCGCCGGCAGGGCCGATCAGCGGCTCGAACGCGGCGCCGCATGATCAGAAGGCTCCGTAGCCATAGCCACCGCCGCCATCGCCATACTGGCCGTAACCACCCGGGTAGCCGTAGTCGTAACCACCGCCGCCGCCCGGATAGCCGCCGTAACCGTAGCCTCCGTCGGCGCCCGGATAGCCGCCGTAGCCATAGCCGCCATCGCCGTAGCCATAGTCGCCCGAGCCGCCGGTCGATCCACCCGTCCCTGACGAGGACACCGACGCGCCGGTCTGCTGATAGGCGACCGAGAACGACGAGCCGTCAGATGAAAGCGACGAGGGCTCCGCGCCGGCGCTCGACTGGTCAGCGCCGTAGCTGACGTCCGAGACGCCGCCACTGCCGAGCGCGACCGGCTGTGCACTCCAGTTCGAATCCGAGATCGTGCCGGTGTGGCCGTTCGCGGTCGCGCTGGAGTTGGTGAACTGGACACTGCCGAAGTCAGACAGCGGGAGCGGCTGGCAGGCACCGGATCCGTCGCAGGCCGACGGCGCCTCGGCGATCCACTCCGCGCTCGAGGTGTCGGGGCTCGGGTTGTCCATCTGAAGCGTCTTGGTCGACGACTGGCCGGTGGTCTCGTCGCTCAGCGACATCGTGACGTTCGTTCCGTCCACGTCCACCTTGGCCGTGATCTTGTCGCCGGGCTTGATGGCCAGATCGAGGCGCACCGGCGCCGCGGGGACCAGCTCGTACCAGGCGTAGTACTCGGTGCTGCCGTCGGCGTTGCAGTCCGCCTGCGTGCCGGTCTGCTCGAGTGCATTCGACCCGTTGCCCGACCCGCCAATACCAACCCAGAACGCGGAGTAGGTCTGACCCGAGCCGCACTTGGCGCTCGGCTGCACCCAGCTTCCGGACACGCTCGAGAACTGCGTGCTCCCGGACGAGTCGCCGGCCACATACCCGGCCCAGTTCTGACTCACCGATTCCTGCCCCGTCGTATCGGCCGAGGCGGACGCCGCGCCAACGCCGGTGAGCGCGGCGGCGGCGGTAACAGTTGCGAAAACGCGATGAAGTTTCATGGCGCTCACTCTCGACAGCGGATCGAAGAGTGGCTTCGCAACTCGCGAAGAGCGGCCTATGGACTTGCGAAGAGCCGCTTAAGCGCGTGGATGACGGACCCCAGGCCGGAACCGAGGGGTGTGGCCCGTCATGCACACACAGATTGCATATCGCCTTAATCTGCAACTAGACTCCCCCGGCGGACCCCCCATGCCGTCGCGCCACCGCTCACCCGACGCTGCCCTAACCGCGCTCGGCCACCCGCGGCGCCGGCAGATGCTGTCGCTCGTCCTCGACCGAGAGCGCAGCTCGAGCGAGCTCGCGTCGCGCTGCAAACTCTCACGGCCCGCGGCGTCGCAGCACCTCAAGGTGCTGAGAGAGACCGGGCTCGTGACGCTGCGCCGAGACGGCAACCGCAGGCTCTACCGCGCGCACACGACCAGGCTCGCGGAGATCAAAGAAATGCTCGACGCGTTCTGGGGCGAACGGCTCGCCCGGCTCGCCGAAGAACTGGACCCCGACGACGACGACAGGTGATCGAGAAGGACGCGGTCATCCACGAGCTGGTGCTCCCGGTGGCGCCCGAGGAGGCGTTCGAGATGTTCGTGGACCCCGCCAGGCTGGTGCGCTGGCTGGGTCTGTCCGCGGAGCTTGACCCAAAGCCCGGTGGCCTGTTCCGCTTCGAGGTGATGCCGGGCCAGTATTGCGAAGGCCGGTACCTCAGCATCGAGCGCCCGAACCGCATAACCCTCACCTGGGGCTGGACCGACCCGAACATGGGCGTGCCGCCCGGCAGCTCCCGCGTCGACATCACGCTCACCCCGACGAACGACAACGGGACCCGCCTGCGACTGACCCACACCGGCCTGACCGCCGGCGCCCGCGCGCTCCACGACGACGGCTGGACCCGGTTCCTCGACCGCCTCACCACCACCGCCGGCGACCGCGAGCCCGCTCCCTACCCGACCGAGACCCCCGAGGAACGCCGGCGTTGGCTGTCGACGTCCTGACCGAGATCACGATCGCAAGACCGCGGGCAGAGGTCGCCGGCTACGCCGCCGACCCCGACAACGCACCCGCCTGGTACCAGAACATCGAGTCCGCCACATGGAAGACCGCGCCCCCGCTAACCGCAGGCTCCGAGTTCGAATTCGTGGCCCGCTTCATGGGCCGGCGACTGACCTACACGTACCGCGTCGACGAGTACACCCGAAACGAGCGGCTCGTGATGAGCACGACCGAGGGGCCGTTTCCCATGGAGACGACCTACACCTGGAGCGACGAAGCCGCTCAGAAGGCGACCCGGATGACCCTGCGCAACCGCGGGGGCGCAACCGGACCCATGAGCCGACTCACAGCCCCCGTCGAGGCAATGGCGGTCCGCAAGGCCACGAAGAAGGACCTGGCCCGCCTGCGCCGGATCCTCGAGCACTAACTCGCGACGGTGCGCTCCTCGAGGCCGCCGTCCTCGCCCTCAGAGTCGTGCGCCCACCGAAACGTGATCTCGGGCAGGGGCTCGAGGATCGGCGGCGCGACCTCGGTGCGGCTGCCGCCGGCACCCTTGGCCGCGTACAACGCGAGATCGGAGCGCCGCAGAAGCTCGGCCAGGTCCTCCTTGCGGTCCCAGACCGCAAGGCCGGACGAGAACGCCTCACGGACCGGCGTCGCTTCGCGAAGCCGGTCGATCGCCGCCAGCGACCCCGTCAGCGTCGAGTTGGTCAAGAGAGCAACGAACTCATCGCCGCCGAGCCGGGCCACGACGTCGCCGGCCCGCAGGGTGGCGCGGATCCGCTCGGCGGTGTCGCGCAGCGCGTGGTCGCCCTGCTCGTGCCCGAGCTCGTCGTTGAGCTCCTTGAAGTTGTCGAGGTCGAGCGTCACCAGGGTGATCGGGTTGCCCGACCGCGCCGCCCGGGCCAGCTCCCGCGGTGCCGTGTATCGCCACCCACGACGGTTGAGCAGACCGGTCAGATCGTCGACGACGGCCTCCTGAGCGAACCGCTGGGCGAGCGTGCCGAGCTCGCGCACGACCGCGCGCAGCGAGACCGCCACCGTCACGCCCACCATCGTGAGCAGCACTGCGTGACCCCACGAGACTGGATACGCCGGCGGCCCGATCAGGACCATCGGCAGCGTGCAGCACGCCGCGAGCACGAAGATCCCGGCCCCCAGCTCGACATCGGTCGCCTCGAGCCCGAACCAGACCATCGCCATGATCACCAGCACGGAGTAGCTCGACGCCACGCCGCCGCTGTAGGCCTGCATCAGGGTGAGGGCCGGTATCTGCGCGAAGGCGGCGGCCCAGAACAGCAGGTGCCGGCGCCGGCGGGGCACCAGGACGACCAGGAGCGGCGCCACGCACGCCACGGCCGCGCCGATGTAGAACAGCGCGTGATGGGACGACCGATCGGTCGCCGAGGCGATGATCACGGGCAGGACGTTGCCGACGATCGCGAACGCGAGTAGCCGTGCCCGGCTCAGGGGGCGCAGTGAAGTTGATCCCATTCACTCTGCGAATCGGCCATCCGCAGAAAAACTTGAGGAGCAAACAATAGGTTTACCCCGCTTTATGCATCTTTTGCGCAAATCGGGAGAGCCTCCAAGCCGCGACAGGAGCCCGGCGTCGCCCGGCGAAACCCCCGGCGTGAGCACCGGGCGGCTCGAGGCCTTCTCCGATGGCGTGATGGCGGTCGCGATCACGCTGCTCGTCCTGAACATCGACCTGCCCGACCTCGCCAACGGCGAGACCCTCGGGCACGGGCTTGCGGCACAGTGGCCGGTCTACGCCGCCTACGTCGTGTCGTTTCTGACCATCGGGATCATCTGGATCAACCACCACGTGATGATCAGCCGGCTCCGCGAGGCCGACCGCACGATCCTGTTCCTGAACCTGCTGCTGCTGATGAGCATCGCGGTGCTCCCGTTCGCCACCAAGCTGATCGCCGAGTACCTCCGCAAGAGCAGCGGGCAGCATGTGGCCGCCGCGGTCTACAGCGGCGCGTTCTTCGTCATGGCCGTGTTCTTCGCCACGCTGAACGCCCACATCCTGCTCGCCAAGCACCATCGGCTCGCGACGCCGCTGCCAGAGGAGCGCCGCCGCCAGATCCTCTCCCGCGCCACCGTGGGGGTCGTCCCCTACGCGGTCGCCACCGCGCTCGCGGCCGTCTCGTCCTACCTGACCCTGGCGATCTGCGGCGCGCTGGCGCTGTTCTACGCGCTCCCGGTCGGAAGCGGCGGGAACGAGTAGCCGCGGGTCAACTCCGCCACCACTCGCCGAGCACGCGCCGCCAGTTCCCCCAGGCGATCTGCGCGACGTCCGAGTCGCCGAATCCGGCCGCCCGCAGCGCATCGAGCAACCGAGGCGTCCCGGCCACGTCCCCCAGCGGGGCGGGGATCGTGGCGCCGTCGTAGTCGGACCCGAGCGCCACGTGGGCCACGCCGATCCGGTCCGCCACGTACCGCGCGTGCTGGGCGATGAGCGACAGCGGCGTGTCGACGTCGTCGGCGAAATCGGGGCGCAGGAACCGGACGGCGAACACGATCCCGACCAGTCCGCCCGACGCGCCGATCGCGTCGAGTTGAGCGTCGGTCAGGTTGCGCGAGGTAGGACAGATGGCGTGCACGCCCGAATGGCTGGCCACGATCGGCCCCAACTCGAGTCCCGCGAGGTCCCAGAACCCCGCCTCGTTGAGATGGCTGACGTCGACCATGATCCCCAGCTCCGCGCATCGGCGCACCAGGCCGAGACCGGCGTCCGTCAGGCCCGGCCCGATGTCGGGCGAGGAGGGCGAGACGAACGGCACGCCATGGGCGAACGCGTTGGGTCGGCTCCACACCGGGCCGACCGAGCGCAGTCCCGCCTCGTACCAGAGCTCGAGCGCTTCGAGCCCGGCGTCGATCGCCTCCGCGCCCTCCAGGTGGAGCACCGCCGCGGGCGGGGCGTCACCGGCGAACGCCCGGTCCAGATCCCCCACGCCACGCGCCACACGCAAAGCCCCCGCCCGCTCGAGCGCCAGCAGCCGGCCCGCGACGGCGGTGGCGTCGGCGGCGGCCACCGCATGGTCCACCGGCGACTGATTCTTGGCCGAGCGGGTGAACACCGAGAAGATTCCGCCGCGCATGCCGCCGGCCTGCATCCGCGGCACGTCGAGATGGCCGCCGGGCCGGCCGGAGGCCAGCAGGGCATAATCATCCGCTGTCAGGGCATCGTTGTGCCCGTCGAACACCGCCACCACGGGGGCTACTCGGCCACCGGCACGGGCAACTCAACCGCGGGCAGCCCGTCGATGCTGACCAGGTTCTTCGCTCGCTGATACTCCAACAGCGCGTCGGGACCGCCGACCCGCAGCTTCTTCTCCGCCCACAACTGCGGATGCGGCCGCTCGCCCTCGTAGCTCATGAGCGGCACGCTATAGCCGCAAGAGTCGGCGATCCGATCCAGCTCAACCGTCACGATCGCACGGCGCATCTCCGGAACGGCCGGCTCGGGGAATCCGCAAGCGTCGAGCAGCCCGTCGAACCGAGAATCCGAAGCTCCCACCACGGAGCCCCGTCCATGCAGCCGGACGATCCGCGGCGGCCCGTCGAACGCACACAGCATGATCACGATGCGCCCGTTCTCCCGCAGGTGGGCGACCGTCTCGGCGCCGCTGCCGACGTGGTCCAGATATGCCACGGTCTGAGGCCCGAGCACGCGGAGGGTGTGGATCGGGCCTTTGGGGGAGACGTTTACGTGGCCGTCGGGGTCGAGCGGCGCGGTCCCCACGAAGTACATCGGCTGTGCGGCGATCCAGCGCTCGAGTCGCTCGTCGATGCCGTCGAACACCTGACCCATGCTCTGAACGGTAACGGCGAGGGTAGGATCGCGGAGTGACCGCCACCGCATCGGCCTCGCTCGAGCGCGAGCTCAAGGCGCTGCTCGGCCCCGAGGCCGTCCTTCCCGGGACGACCCGCAACTACCTGACCGACGCCACCGAGAGCCGGAATCTAAGAGGCCGCGCGGACGCGGTGGCGCTCCCGAGGGACGCGCAGCAAACCGCCGACACAATCCGCTGGTGCTACGAGCACGACGTGCCGGTCGTCCCCCGAGGCGGCGGCACCGGCTTCACCGGCGGGGCGGTTCCGGTCGACGGCGGCGTGGTCCTGAGCCTCGAGCGTCTCAGCAGGATCAGGCATCTGGACCCCGGCCTATGGCGTGCCGCGCCCGAGGCCGGCGTGGTCACCGCGGATCTTCGCCGCCGCGCGCGTGAGAACGGCCTGCTGTTCCCGCCCGACCCGGGCTCGGCGGAGCAGTCTCAGCTCGGCGGCAACATCGCGACGAACGCCGGCGGGCCGCACGCCTTCAAGTACGGGGTGACCGGCGCCTGGGTCACCGGACTCGAGGTGGTGCTGGCGCCGGGCGAGTTGGTCAGAGTCGGAGGGCCGATCCGCAAGGATGTCGCCGGCTACGACCTCAAGTCGCTGATGATCGGGTCGGAGGGGACGCTCGGGGTCGTGACCGCCGCGTGGGTCAAGCTGATCCCGGCGCCCGAGGCCGCGCTCCCGCTCGCCGCGCTCTACGACAGCATCGAGGCCGGGTGCGCGGCGATCG
>Ga0335080_10004883_pt1 | contig 13721 bp, 9 predicted proteins | sample Lox_Sample_34_FD_206720 | JGI IMG/M metagenome (GOLD analysis project Ga0335080, IMG submission 206720) | Soil microbial communities from Loxahatchee National Wildlife Refuge, Florida, United States - Lox_Sample_3.4 | ecosystem: Environmental > Terrestrial > Soil > Wetlands | place: USA: Florida... | reverse complement strand
TCGCAGACCAGGTGCGCGACGCCCTGCAGGGGCGCAGGTATGAAATCGGCGTCATCGAACACTCCTGGTGCGCGCCTTATCTGGACGTTATCGACGGGGCTTGCCGCCGCACCGTGCTCGATCTCCACAACGTGGAATCCGTCCTGCATGCGCGCTGCGCCGAGGTCGAGAAGGGCGCCGTGGGGCTGGCGCACCGCGTCTTCGCCGAGGCTTCAGCGCGGTTCGAGGCGGCGTGGCTGCCGCGGTTCAGCGAGGTGCTGGCGCCCTCTGCGGAGGATGCCGCCGCAGCGGGGAGAGTAGCGCCCGCCGCCAGGCTGCGCGTCTATCCGAACGCGATCCCGTGGGCGCCCATACCTCCGAAAACAGAAGAGCGGGCCATTGTTTTTTCGGGAAACCTGGAATATCACCCCAACCAATCCGCGGTGCGCTACTTCCACTCCGCCGTCTGGCCGCGGCTGCGGGAGCGCTGGCCGGACCTCATCTGGCGCCTGGTGGGCAAGGAACCCGCGGCCGTCGCGAAACTGGTGGCGGGCGACCCGCGTATAGAATTACGTGGGCCGGTGACGGATGCTGTCGCGGAGTTAGGGCGCGCCCAGGCCGCGGTGGTGCCGCTCCTCACCGGCAGCGGCACGCGGTTCAAAATACTGGAGGCTTGGGCGGCGGCGCTGCCGGTGGTATCCACATCGCTGGGCGCAGAAGGCCTCCCGGCGCGGGACGGCGAACACCTGCTACTGGCCGATAACGCCGCTGCTTTCGCCGACGCCGTGTCGCGGCTGTTAACGTGCAGGGAACTACGTGCAACTGTGGGAAGTTCCGGCAGGTTGTTGCTGGAAAAGGAATTTACGTGGGTATCAGCTTGGGCAAAACTGGATTTTTGACACAGCCGAGTGACACACTGCTCCGCTATACTGGTACGGTTGATGCGGATTGCCGTTGATGCACACGCCATCGGCCGGCGCCTCACTGGAAATGAGGTTTACGTTCGGAGCCTCCTGAACGGGTTCGCCGCCGCCAGAGACAGGGAGTGTGAGTTCCTCGCCTACGTCTCGTCCGAAGAGGCCGGCGGGCGCCTGCCTGCGTGCATTCAGACCAGTTCCATCTCCACCAATCCTTTCTTGCGTTTGGGCTTCGAGCTGAGTATGAAGCTGCGGCGCGACCGGCCTGATCTCCTCCACGTGCAGTACACCGCACCGGTGGGTTGCTCGGTGCCGGTGGTGGTGAGCGTGCACGATGTCAGCTTTCTGGAGCACCCCGAGTATTTCACCGCCGGGAGGGCGCGGCAGCTGCGCTGGACGGTGAGACGGACCGTGGACCGCGCGGCGCGGGTCCTGACGGTGAGCGAGTTTTCCAGGCGAGCCATTTTGCGCGTTTACGGACATCTCGACGAGGACAAGGTGGTTGTGGCGCACAATGCCGCCGGCGCTGAATTTCGCCCGGTATCGCGGCTGGGGGCGCAGGCCGCGGTGCGCGATGGATTCTCGATTGACCGCCCTTTCATTCTTTCCGTCGGGGATCTGCAGCCGCGCAAGAACCAGATCGGCTTGATCCGCGCGTTCGCCGAACTGGTGCGCGCGTACCCGCAGCTCCGCCACGATCTGGTGCTGGCCGGCAAGCCCACGTGGTTTGCCGGACACGTCGAGGAGGCGGCGCGCGAATCGGGCGTCGCCGAGCGAATTCGCATGACGGGTTTCGTGTCGGACACGGACCTGCTTCAGCTTTACAACGCGTGCGATCTGTTTGTTTTCCCGTCGTTCTACGAGGGCTTCGGACTGCCGGCGCTGGAGGCCATGGCGTGCGGCCGCGCCGTTGCCTGTTCGAACGCCAGCGCGCTGCCCGAAGTGGTGGACGGCGCCGCCATTCTTTTCGATCCCTATCGCACCGACGAAATGGTGCGCGCGCTCAAGGACCTGCTGCTGGATGCGGAACTGCGCGCGCGCATGGAGCGGTTGGGGCTTCAGCGCGCCGCTCACTTCAGCTGGCAGAAGACCGCGAACGCCATCCTGGACGTGTTCCGCGAAGTGGCGCATCGGACCTATCCCGCGGCGCTGGCAGGCTCCCGCACCCTCGCGCACCGATGAGCCGGCCAGACCCAGCAGGACAAACGGCCGGTTTGTTTCGATTGCCGCCTGCGGACGGCCCGCGGAAGCGCAGGGTGCGGTTCCAGGCCGCGATCCTGGGGGTGGCCGCGGCGCTTTGCGCGCTGCCGGCCGCCTCCGCCCAGTCCGGTTTTCCCTTCACCGACGAAACGCTGCGCTACTACCTGAATTGGCAGGCAAGCACCAACCTGGGGGAAGCCACGCTGACGGCGCATCGTTCCGAAGCAGGCTGGAACCTGGCTGCCACGGTGAACGCAAGTGTGCCGGGCTTTGCGCTGACCGACCAATTGCATTCCGCCGTGGACGCCAAACTGTGCTCGCAGGAGTTCGAGCGCGACTTGACCCACGCCGGCAAGCGCACCGACGAGCAGACTACCTTCGACCAGCGGGCGGGCGGCGGAACCCGCACCACGCTGTTTCCGGCCGGCGGCGGCAAGACCGACTTCAGCATCGCTTCCTGCGCCCGCGACGCGCTGGCTTTCGCGTACTATACGCGCGTGGAGATGGGGCAAGGCCGCGTGCCGGCGCCGCTTCAGGTGTATTTCGGTTCCTCCTATTCAGTGAGCCTCACCTATGCGGGCGAGGAGAAAATCACTTCCGGCGGGAAGCCGGTGGTGACCGACCGGGTCCAGGCCGCGGTGCAGGGACCGAAGTCGGATTTCCACTGCGACATCTTCTTCGCGCGCGATGCGGCGCGCACACCGCTGAGCATTCGGATCCCCCTGCCGCCCGGAACCTTTTCCCTGGACCTGGTGCGCTGAACATGCGGGTGGCTTTTTTCTCGCCGCTGCCCCCGGATCGCAGCGGAATCGCCGACTATTCCGACGCGTTGCTCGACCCGCTCAGGCATTTGTGCGAGGTCGAAGTGTTCGCCAGGCACTCGCCGCGCCGCGATGCTGGCCAGTTCGATATCGCGCTGTATCAGATGGGCAACAACGCGTGCCACGACTTCGTTTACGAGGCCGCCCTGCAGCGGCCGGGCGTAGTGGTGATGCACGAATCCAACCTGCACCACCTGATGACCGAACTGACGATCCGCCGCGGCGATTGGGACGGATACGTGCGCGAATGCGAGTACGCGGGCGGGCCGGCGGCGCGAGCCTTCGCCGAACGGGTGCGCAACCTGGAGGTGGGTCCGGACTACGAAGGACTGCCGATGACGCGGCGCCTTCTGGAAAGCGCGCGCGGCGTGATTGTCCACAGCCGCTTCATGGAAGCGGAGATCCGCGCCGCTGGTTTTGCGGGGCCGCTGGCGGTGATTCCGCATGGCGCCTGGGTTCCGCCGGGCGACCGCAACCGGTTTCGCCTGCGCCTGGGCCTGGATGAAGCGGTCCCGCTGATCGGCATCTTCGGGTTTCTCAAACCGTACAAGCGGATCGCAGAGTCGCTGCGCGCTTTTCGACGTCTTCTGCGCCTGGCGCCGGAGGCGAAGCTGATTTTGGTGGGCGAGCCTCATCCCGACCTTCCGCTGGAGGGGATGATCCGGAGCCTCGGGCTGTCGGCCAGCGTGCGCCTGATCGGTTTTGCGCCCATCGACGAGTTTACCGGCTACCTTTCCGCCTGCGACATTGTCCTCAATCTGCGCCACCCCACCGTGGGAGAAAGCTCGGGAACGCTGCTGCGGGCGCTGGGGTTGGGAAAGGCCGCGCTGGTCTCCGCAGTGGGCAGCTTCCAGGAATTCCCCGACGATGTTTGCCTGAAAGTGCCGGTTGGCGCCGGCGAAGAGGACACTCTCTTCGAGTACCTCAACCTGCTGGTGTCGCGTCCGGAAGTGGCGCGGGAGCTGGGCTCGCGGGCGCGGGATTACGTTGCGGAGCGATGCAACTGGCCGGGGGTGGCGGAGCAGTACGCCGGTTTCCTGGAAGCGGTGGCGGCAGGGCGGGAGTGGAAGGAGGAGCCGCCGGAATCCGCCGAGCCCGCGCACGGCCGGCCGGCAGCGGAGGGGCAGGCAGGAGGCGAGCCGCAGGCGGAGATTACGCCCTACCTGCGTGGATGGGCGGTAGACGAGGAATCCGCCGGTTACCTGGAGATCCACCAGACACGCATCGAGAAGACGCTGGCCCTGATTCCGCCGGGCGGAGCCGACGACCGCATTCTGGAGATGGGGGCCTACCTGCAAATGACCCCGGCGCTGCGCGACAAACTGGGTTACGGCGAGGTGCGCGCCTGCTACTACGGCGAACCCGGCCGGATCGACCACCGCGAGGTGACCTCCGCCTCCGGCCAATCGTTCGCCTGCGACATCGAGCATTTCGACGCCGAAAAAGACGCCTTCCCGTACGCCGACGGGTACTTCACCACGGTGCTATGCTGCGAGCTGATCGAGCACCTGTTTACCGATCCGATGCACCTGATGTGTGAAGTGAACCGGATTCTCAAACCGGGCGGGCACTTCGTGCTGACCACGCCGAACATCGCCGGCCTGCGCGCGGTCGCTGCGATTCTGCAGGGCTACCATCCCGGCTTTTTTCATTCCTATTTGCGGCCGGACGCTTCCGGCGCGTCGGATGCGCGGCACAATCGCGAGTACACGCCGCGGGAGATCCACCAATTGCTGGAGAACTCGGGGTTCGAAGTCACCCGCCTCGAAACCGGCGAGTTTCGCGACTTGCCGCATCCCGAATTCCGCTGGGTGGTGCACCTGCTGGAACGCTACCGGTTGCATACGGCGCTGCGCGGCGACGGCATCTACGCAGTAGGACGCAAGACGGGCGCCGTCCGCGAGCGGTATCCCGGATGGCTCTACACATGAGCGCGGCCTACCTGAACCCGTCGGTGGAGCTGGACCGGGCGACCGGCAAGGTGCGGGCCGAATTCGACATTCGCAACCAGTCCAACGAGACGTGGCGCGCCGCGGAGGGTTTTCTCGTGGGCGTCCACCTCTTCGACGCCGATACGGGAACGCTGATTGTGGACGGTGAGCGCACAGCGGAGCGCGACCTGGCGCCCGGAGAGAGCGCGCGGATGGTGATGGAGCTTGCCATCCCGGAGGAAGACGGCCGCTACCAGGCGTTGATTTCGCCGCTGCGCGAGCACGTCTGCTGGTTTTATGAGAAGGGCTGGCCCTTCCTGCTGGTGGAGGCGGTAGTTCGGGGCGGCGTGACCCGCCTGGCCCGCGTCCGGGTGGCCACGCGATCCGCGCTCACCAGGGAGCGGAGCGTCCGCGCCGTGGGCCGGGCCCTGGTATATCCGTTCCTGACGCTGTGGCGCAACCGCGGCGTAATCCGGGTGATGGTCCGCCGCGACGTGCTGGGGCGGTACCGCGGATCGTTCGGCGGAACCTTCTGGACGGTGATCCACCCGCTGCTGCTGATGCTCACCTACTATTTCGTCTTCGGGGTGGTGCTCCAGTCGCGCTTTCCGGGCGACCCCAGCCGGGCGGGCTTCGTGCTCTACTTCCTGGCCGGCATGTTGCCATGGCTGGCGTTGAGCGAAGCCGCCGGCCGCGCTCCCACGGTGCTGCTGGAACATCGCAACTTCGTCAAGAAGCTGGTGTTCGCAGTGGAAACGTTGCCCGTCAACCTGGTTGCGGCGGGACTGGTGAGCGAGTTCTTCGCGGTGCTGCTCTACTGCGGGTTCCTGCTGGCGCTGCGGCACAGCCTTCCGGCGACGTTGTTATGGCTGCCGGTTCTGCTGATTCCACAGATCCTGCTAACGCTGGGTTTGAGCTGGCTGCTGGCGGCGCTGGGCGCATTCGTGCGCGACCTGGGACAAGTGATCGGCTTCCTGCTGACGATCTGGTTTTTCGTCACACCGATCTGCTACCCTGAGGGGTCGCTGCCGAAAGGCGCCGCGGCCTTGCTCTCCAAGAACCCGCTCTACGTTCTGGTGCATGGCTACCGCGCGATTTTGTTGGAGAATCGCGCGCCGGACTTCGGCCCGTTGTGGAAGCTGGCGGCAGTATCGCTGGTGGTTTTGATCGTGGGCCACGCGTGCTTTTATAAGCTGCGCCGCTCGTTCGCCGACGCGCTGTAAGCAGACGGGCACGTCAAGGATCATTCATTGCTGCACAGTCTCTCCGACGCCCTGGTTCGATTCGGCCCGCTGGGGGTGTTCCTGCTGGCCGTGCTCGATTCATCGGGCGTCCCCATGCCCGCAGCGATGGATTTTCTGCTGATGTTCGTGGCCTACAAGTCGCCCGACCGGGCCTACCTGACGGCCGCGGCGGCGACGCTGGGCTCGCTTGGCGGGAACCTCTCTCTGTTCCTTCTGGCGCGCCACGGGGTGCGGCGCTTCCTGCCGGCGCCCAAACCGGGGAAACCGGGAAGATTCGGCGACTGGTTCGACCGATACGGCCTGGTGACGGTGTTCATTCCGGCGCTGCTGCCGATTCCGCTTCCCTTGAAGGCGTTCGTGATCTCGGCAGGCGTCCTGCGGACGCCGATTGCACAATTCACGGCCGTGATCCTGGTGGCGCGCGTGGTGCGTTATTTCGGCGAGGCGTACCTGGCCATCCGCCTGGGTCTGGGCGCGCAGGCTTACTTGCGCCACAATGCGTGGACGCTGACAGGGGTGGCGCTGGGGTTGGCGCTTGCAATGGCGCTCCTGCTGCGGCTGGCCGATCGAAAGCGCGCGACGCTACAATAGGCATGGATCTCCGCCATTCCGCATGCCCAAGCGAATCGCGATCGTGGAAGACGAAGCCGAACTCGCCTCGCTGATCGATTACAACCTGACCCGCCACGGCTACCAGACTCACATCCTGCGCGGGGAGGACGGGACGTTCGAGGCGCTGGTCGAAGCGCGGCCGGATCTGATCGTGCTCGACGTTATGCTGCCGGGCACGGATGGATTCCAGCTATGCCGGCTGATTCGGCAGTCGGAGGAACTGGCGCGGACGCCGGTTTTGTTTCTCACCGCGCGGGGGGACGAGGTGGACCGCGTGCTCGGCCTGGAAATCGGCGGCGACGATTACATCACCAAGCCATTCAGCACGCGCGAGCTGGTGGCGCGGGTGAAAGCACACTTGCGCCGCGAGCAGATGGACATCGAGCCGGCCATAACCGCGGTCGGCCCCTTCCGGCTGGATCGCAACGGCCGCCGCGTCTTCATCGGGGAACGGGCGCTGACGCTCACATCGACGGAATTCAACCTGTTGGAGTTTTTCCTGACGCATCCCGGCCGCGCCTACAGCCGGGATCAGCTGCTGGACGCTGTGTGGGGACAGCAACACTTTGTGACGCCGCGCACGGTGGACGTGCATGTGCGCCGTTTGCGCGAACAAATTGAAGACCAGCCGGAGATCCCGCGCTATCTGACCACGGTGCGGGGATTCGGTTACCGCTTCGAGGACCAGGCGTGACCGGCAAGATCTTCCTCAAGCTGATCAGCGGCGTGCTCGGCCTGCTGCTGCTGGCGCTGGTGACGGTGGACTACTTCACGACGCGCGTCGCCAGGCAGGTCTATATCGACAACCTGGTGCGCCAGGCGACGGACAAGGCGCGGATGCTGGCGCTGTCCATCGAGGACATCAACGCGGTTGGCGAGCCGGCGGCCCACGCGATGGCCGCGGCCGCGGGCGGGCGCCTCACGCTGGTGAGGAGCGACGGCCGTGTCACGGTCGACTCGGAGGCCGACGCGGCCCACATGGAGAACCACGCGATGCGGCCGGAGCTGCAGAAAGCTCTGGCGGGCAGCCCGGGTTGGGCCATCCGGCGCAGCGGGACGATCGGCATTCCCTATCTTTACGTAGCGGTGCCGTGCCGCGGCGGAGCAGTGCGGGTGGCCGTGCCCTATGCCCAGGTGGAGGAGCAAGCGGCGCAAATCCGCTCGAAGATTCTCATCAGCACGGCGCTGGCATTTCTGCCCGCCTTCCTGGTGGCCGCGCTGCTGGCGCGGTGGATTTCCCGCAATTTCGCCACCATCATGGCGCACGCCGGGCAGTTGGCGGGCGGCAACTTCCGCGCGCGCCTGCCGGTCGCCGGAGGCAGCGAATTCGGCGAGTTGGCGCGCACCCTGAATGACACCGCCGCCAATCTGCAGCGGACGGTGGAGCAGTTGCAGCTGGAGCATGCCGAGCTGGAGCGGCTGGAGCGCGTCCGCAAGGATTTCGTCATCAACGTCTCCCATGAGCTGCGCACGCCGCTGGCGTCGATTCAGGGCTACACCGAGACGCTGCTGGACGGAGCGCTTCACGATCCGCAATACAACATGCGTTTTCTCGGCATCATTCGCCACAACGCCGAGCGGCTGGCGCGCCTTACCGAAGATCTGCTGACGCTCTCGCGCGTGGAGCAGAAGCGGCAGAAACTGGAGTTCGAGCCGCACAACGTCGCGGGGCTGCTCGAAGACGCGATGGAACTGGTGCGGCCGATTGCGGCCAAGCGGTCCATCCGTCTGACGATCGAGCCGGCGGCAGGCACTCCCGAAGTCTGGTGCGATGGCGAAGCGGTGTCGCAGATTCTGAGCAACCTGCTGGACAACGCCATCAAGTACACGCCGGAAGGCGGATCGATCGTGGCCGGCGCCCGCCCGAACGGCCGCTATGTGGAGGTGTTTGTGCGCGACACCGGCGCGGGCATTCCGGCGGAAGACCTGCCGCGGCTGTTCGAGCGGTTCTACCGCGTGGACAAGGCGCGTTCGCGCGAACTGGGCGGAACGGGGCTCGGGCTATCCATTGTGAAGCACCTCGTGGGCGCGCATAACGGCACGGTGCGGGTGGAAAGCCGGGTGCAGGTAGGGTCGACGTTCTATTTCACCCTGCCCGCCGAGGAGGCGGCGCTGCCCAAGGAAACGTTGGTGGCGGGATAGCCGGAGCGGATTGAAGCGATGAAATCCACGCGTGCATCGAAGCCGCGGCCGGCGGAGACGGCGGTTGCGCCCGCGGAAAGCCGGGAACGCGCGGCCGCTTGGCGGCGGTACGTCCTGGCGAGCGCTGGTTTGTTGATTCCGTGCTTCTGGCAAAGCCGGCTGCAGGCGGGCGACCTGGGCAGCCACATATACAACGCCTGGCTGGCGGAGTTGATCCGGCACGGGCAAGCGCCCGGGCTTTCGATTGTCCCGCAGACCACCAATGTGCTCTTCGACTTCCTGCTCAGCGGATTATTCGGCACGGTGGGTAGCGCTGCGGCGCAGCGGATTGCGGTGAGCCTGGCGGTGCTGGTGTTCGTATGGGGAGCCTTTGCATTCGTCGCCGTGACCGCGCGGCGCGAATGGTCGCTGCTGCCGGTGATCGCCATGCTGGCCTACGGCTGGGTCTTCCACATGGGTTTCTTTAACTTCTACCTGAGCCTGGGGCTTTGCTTCTGGGCGCTGGCCATCGGGTGGAAACTGGCGCCGCGCGGCCTGGCGGCCGCCGCGCTTCTACTGGTGGTGGCCTATGTGGCGCACGGCATGCCTGTGGCGTGGGCGGCCGCCGTGTTCGGCTATCGCTGGCTGGCCCGCCGCCTGCCGGCCAAGCGCGGCCAGATCATCATCACCGCCGTGGTGGCGATCTGCGCGCTGCACATTGCGATGTCGGCCACCATGATGACGCGTTGGACCTACTGGCAGTTCAAGCGCCTGACGGGTGTGGACCAGGCGTGGGTCTTCGACGACAAATATTGGGTGACGGGCACGGGCCTGCTGCTGATCTGGATCCTGTTGCTCTACGAAGCGATCCGTCAGAACGGCGCGCGGCGTTTGGCCGGTGGGGAGCTGTTCCCGGTTGCGGCGCTCACCGCGGCGGGCATTTTCCTTTTGCCGAGCTGGGCCTGGCTTCCCGGCTATCATCATGCATTAGTTTTTATTTCGGAACGCATGTCACTGACAATGGGGATATTATTTGCCGCACTTTCAGCCACGGCCCAGCCCCGCGGATGGCACCGTTGGATGATCGGAGTGTTGGCGGCGGTCTTTTTTGTTTTCCTCTTTCTGGATGAGCGGGCGCTGAATGGCTTCGAAGACCAGACGCGCGACCGGCTGGCGCAACTTCCGGCGATGGCGCGCGTGGTCAGCAACGCCGACGCCGATCTGCGAGTCAACGCGCTCACTCACATCATCGACCGCGAATGCATCGGGCGCTGTTACAGCTATGCGAACTACGAGCCATCCAGCGGCCAGTTCCGCATTCGGGTCACCGGGCCGACGGCGATTGTGGCGCCGACGGACAAGGATTCGTCGCGCATGCAAAACGGGGGATACGCCGTGAAAGAGCGGGACCTGCCGTTGTACCGTCTCGCCGCGGCCGGCGACGGAAGTCTGGCGGTGGAGAGCATGGCGGTGGGAGAGATGATCGGCGTAAGCCGATGGAACGGGCTATGGGAACTGCCGTGAGAACGTTGGCAGGCAAGACATGGCCGGTGGGAGTGCTGCTGGTCATGGCGGCTCAGGCACAGACGCCGCTGGGAACCGTAACCGGACTGGCTACGGACGCTTCCGAGGGGGCGGTGCCCGGCGCCGCGGTGACGTTGACGAACCGGCTAACCGGCGTCAAGCGCCCGGCGGTCACCAACGAGGCCGGCGCCTATTCGTTGCCCGACGTCAGTCCCGGCAGCTACCAGCTGCGGGCGGAGGCCAAGGGGTTCCGGCCGCTGGAAACGCCGCCGTTCAGCGTGGAGGCATACCGCACGGCGAGGCAGGACCTGCACTTCGAAGTTGCCGCGGCCACCGCCGAGGTCGAGGTGAGTGCAGCGGCTTCGGCGGTGGTGCAGATCGATACGCCGGCGGTGGGCACGGCCCTGCCGGCGCGCGAGATCCTGGAGCTTCCCACCAACCTGCGCAGCGTCGCCAAGAACTCGGGCGACTCGGGGCTGATTTCGGAGATCATGCCGGAGACCGTGCCAGGGGTTGTGCAGGTGGGCAACGGCGCCAAGTGGCTGACACCGGGCGCCGGGGCAAGCAGCATCAAAGTGAAAGTGGATGGGATCGAGACGACGTTCGGCAACTTCGGCTCACCGGACAATGTGTCGCAGCCCTCGCTGGAAGCGATTCAGGAATTTACGGCCAATGTGGTGACAACGCGCGCCGAATTCGGCGGCATGGGCACCGTGACGACCGCGACCAGGTCGGGCGCGAACGCGATCCACGGCGGTGTGTACTGGTATCTGCACAACAGCGCCACCGACGCGCGGAATCCGTACGCGACCACCAAGCCGTTCACCAACCTCCACAATTACGGCGGCACGCTGGGAGGCCCTCTGCGCCGGGACCGCACCTTCTTTTTCGCCGATTTCGACGGCGAGCGAGGCGTGCAGGCATACCTGTTTACGCCGAACGTGCCCACGCTGGCGATGCGGCAGGGCGATTTCTCGGCGTTCGCGGCGCTGAAAAACCCGCTCGCCGGCGCCAGTCCTTACAGCGGCAACACGATCCTGCCGCAATCCCTCAGTTCCCAGGCCGTGGCCGCGCAGAGCCTGTTTTTTCCCTTGCCCAATTTCGGGGCGGCGTCGCTGACGGCGGCCAACTACCGGGCGGCTTTCGACGGCGGGGAGACGCACCGCACGGGCGAAATCCGGCTCGACCACAACTTCACGGAAAGGCACGCGGCATTTCTGCGCTACGAGAACCGCAAGGACGATTACCAGATTCCGGGGGCTCGATCCGCGCTTCCCCCGACCACGGTGGGCACGTCCGACAATGTGCGGCGAGTGAACTTCTGGACGCTGGGCGACGTGGCGACGCTGAGCCCGGCGATGGTCAATGAGTTTCGCGCCGGCGCAGTGATCCTGGTTTCGGCCTCGAGCTCCAACTTCACCGGCCAAAGCGTGATGGGGCAGCTTGGCATCACGGGGCTGCCGGACCGGGGCGCGGTGAACAGCCTGCCATTTTTCAGCATCTCCGGACTCAGTAACAACAACATCAACCTGCTGAGCCCCGTGAACGACGGCCACGCGCAGCTGGCAGACAACCTGAGCCGGATCGCGGGGCGGCACGCGATGAAGTTCGGGGTGGAGCAGATCGACTGGTTCGTCAACCGCTACATGCCGAACAACTCCGGCAACCCGATTTTCGGCAGCTATTCCTTCACCGGCAAGTTCACCGGCAACGCCTACGCCGATTTTCTGCTGGGCCTGCCGGTATCGGTAACACGCGAAGAACCGTTCGCGGCGCAGTACAACCGCTCGCGGGACTGGGCCGGGTATGCGCAGGACGATTTCAAGGCGAGCGCGCGCCTCACGCTGATGTATGGCTTGCGCTACGAATACAATGGGCCGGCGTATCCGCTGGGCGGCAACCAGTATTCATTTGACCTGAGCAGCGGCAGAATCGTGGTGCCGGACGCGAACTCGCTCCGCTACCTGAGCCCGCTGCTGCCCGCGACGATCCCGGTGGAAACGGCCTCCGCCGCCGGCCTGGGGCGATCGCTGCGGCGGAGCGACGGGAACAACTTCGCGCCGCGCTTCGGGTTCTCCTACCAGCTGGACCGCGCCGCAAAGACGGTGGTACGCGCCGGCTGGGGCGTCTACTACAACCACTATTCGGAGAATATCCCGGGCGATCTTGCGACAGGGCCATTCGCGGCCACCACGGTGAGCACCAACAGCATCACCAACGGCCAGCCGCTGTTCACGCTGGCGAGCCCGTTCGCCACGCCGGGCGCGCCGGGAACGCTGACGCTGCGCGCGGTGGCGCCGGGTTTGCGCAACAGCTACGCCCAGCAATACTCGGTTTCGGTGGAGCGGGAGATGGCCCGCGACCTGGGGGTGCGCGTCAGCTACATCGGCTCCAAGGGTACCGGGCTGGCGTATCGCCGCGACGTCAACCAGCCGGCGGCCGGCACCAAGTCCTTCAGCAATGCGCTGCGGCCCTACCCGCTTTTCGGAAGCATCAATTATGCGGATAACGGCGCGAACTCGCTGTACGGCAGCCTGCAAACGCAGGTGCAGAGGCGCTGGCATCGCGGTCTGCTGTTCCGCTCCACGTGGACTTGGGCCAAAGAGTTGAGTGACACCGATGACACGGACGATTTCGAGCTCAACACCACCATCGAGGACACCTACAGCCGGCGGCGCGATCGCGGCAACGTATACTCCGTGCCGCGCCACCAGTGGATGAACCAGGCTCTCTACGAGCTGCCGTTCGGCAAGAGCAGACTGCTGGGCGGCTGGCAGTTCAACACACTTCTGAATCTCAGCACCGGCAACTGGTTCACACCGCTGGTGAGCGGGTCGGACCCGACCAATACCAATACCACCACACTGCGGCCCAACGTGGTGATCGCGCCGATTCCCATGCCGCGGACCGCCGGCATGTGGTTCAATCCTTCGGCGTTCGCGGCGCCCGCCGGCGGGCAGTGGGGCAACGCCGGACGCGGCATACTCGAGGGACCCGGGTACGTGTTGTGGAATACGGGCCTGCATAAGAGCGTGCGGCTGGAGCGGATGGGGGCGATTCAGTTCCAGGCATCGTTCCAAAACGTGCTGAACCACGTCAATTTGGGCGAGCCTTCGGCGGGCGGCAGCCCTTTGCCAGGGCAAGTGGTGGTGAACAACGTCAATGGCGGACGGATCATCAGCACGGCGGTCTTCCCGCCGGCCGGCAGCCCGCGCACCGGGCTGGTGGCGCTGCGATGGAGTTTCTGAGGACCATCGGGCAGGTTGCCGGATGGGGCGGGAGTTGCCGATTGCGGCGCGGGGCGGGGGCCGGCCGCCGCGGAGGCAGGCGGCCTGCCGCAGACGGAGGAATTCGGACGCCGATGAAGATCGT
>Ga0335080_10004882_pt1 | contig 13721 bp, 10 predicted proteins | sample Lox_Sample_34_FD_206720 | JGI IMG/M metagenome (GOLD analysis project Ga0335080, IMG submission 206720) | Soil microbial communities from Loxahatchee National Wildlife Refuge, Florida, United States - Lox_Sample_3.4 | ecosystem: Environmental > Terrestrial > Soil > Wetlands | place: USA... | reverse complement strand
AGCCGGCTTCCACACAACCGAATAAGTCAATTCCATACTGGACGAAATAGTTAGTAAGAGTGATTTTCTGACTTGGCGGGAAGTTCAATTCGAGCAGTAAGCCGACATATGAGTCCGCAAAGGCGATGTGCTGGCCGTAACTCGGCATATAAAGCGCCGGTGCGTCAAACAGGAATGGGTTCATGTCGATCCAGGGTCTCCGAAACCAGTTCTCAAACTGGGACAAGGAAGGAGTCATGGAAGGATTGGGTGGGGCCAGCGAAGGCAGAAGTTGCCGCTGGAGATTGTTGGCATAGTAGATTGTCTGGTTCCGGTCACAGTAAGACGGGCGGAACGCGTCGGACGTCACAGCGTTGTTCAAGACCGTCAGGATAGATACCGACCCCACGGGGCTGATGTTATTGTCACCAGACCGCATCACTTCGGGTACATTATGGTACTGGGCCGCGCTAAGACTGATCGACGAAACCAATGAGTCCCCGGGCTTCAATGAAATCGGCGGATAACTGCGGTCGCTGCTATTGAACCACCAGGACTCATCAACACCATCATTGAGCCGTTCATCGAAAGCGCTTTTGCCATCGGCGGTGGGCAGGTTGAGGACCGAGCCGTTCATGTACGGAGTCGACGAGGTGGGAGATGGCGTTATGGAGACTACCGTAACCGGACCGACCACATAATAATCGCCGTTGACAAACTGCCCGACAGGTACTGCGCGATCGAACGTCCACGTAACGCCGTCTTTATTGACACTGGACTGAAGAGTAGTTTGAGCCGAGGAGATACGAATCGTCAGAGAGATTAGCAGCACCGCTATGGCGATCGCAGACGAACTTATCGATGATGTTACCGGAACGAGCAGGTCACGTGATTTATTTGTTCTCATTTGCGTTCATACCTGCAACGTGTCTCAAGTGTAAACGGATTATTGCGTTAAGGAAGAATCTAACATGAGCCCTAAGCGTCGGGAAGGTAGTCGCTGGTAAGCACGACAGCGTTTACCAAAGCCGTTAACCCGGGTCGTGAATTAGTATCCGGTCCAGCGAGATGGATGTGTCAGAATAAGTACGGCGACGGTCGTCGAACACGTGAGTTTTGTTTGACCTCGGTGACGCATAGGTCCTGCGAGTGTTTAGTGCGAGATGCGAAGGGGTGTAGCCCCGGTCAGAGCGACAACGCCGGTGCGGGTTACGCCTTGTATTCCGCCGAGTAGCCAGACCTGGCTGGCGCCCGTCGCGGGGTCCTGCCAGACCAGATCCGGATGGCCGTCCCCGTTGAAATCCATGACGCGCGCGATGCGCCAGCTGTTGGGCCCGCTTAACTTCGCCGTCCCCGTCAGCATGGTGCCTTGCGTTCCACCCATGAACCATACCTGGGTGGTGCCTGTGGCGGGGTCCTGCCAGACCAGATCGGCGTGACCGTTGCCATCGAAATCCGCCGCGCCCACGATGCGCCAGGCATTGGGATGGGTGGGCGCCGCCGCGCCGCGGAACGTGGCGCCCTGCGCTCCAGTCAGGAACCACACCTGGCTGGTACCCGTAGCCGGATCCTGCCACACCAGATCCGGATGCCCGTCGCCGTCCATATCCGCCACCGCCGCGATGCGCCAGGCGTTGGTACCGCTCAGTGGCGCAGTACCCGTCAAGCTGGTTCCCCGCACTCCATCCAGAAACCACACTTGGGTCCTGCCGCTGGCTGGGTCCTGCCACACCGCGTCCGGATGCCCGTTGCCATCGAAATCCGCCATCCCCACGATGCGCCACGGGTTCGCCCCCTTGTTCAAGTTCGCCGCCCCAATCACGGCCGTGCCCTGCGCTCCGCCCAGAAACCAGACCGCGCTGGTGCCTGTGGTGGGATCTTGCCACACCACACCCGGATGACCGTCATCGTTTGAGCCGCTGGCGCCGGCAACCAGAAAACTGGTATCGGCAGAACCGCCGTCGGGACTGGCATCGGAATCAGTGGCCGCCACATGCAGGGTATGAATGCCGCCGGCCATGGCGGAAGTATCCAGCAGGAAGCTGAACCCCACGTTGGGACAGGCGGGGCTGGATTGGGTGGCGCAGGCCGCGGCGTCGTTCAGACCGTAGCTGGCAGTGCCTGGCGCCGAGCCGTCCACCGAGACTTGAACCGACGCAATGGCGGTATAGTCGCTGCCCGGAGTGTTGAGCGCCCAGCCGGTTACGTTCACAACGCCGGATACCACCGACCAGGCCGCCGGCGCATCGATTCCCACCTCTACCACCGACGCGGGACCACCCTGCGCAGGATCGAAAACAGTCACCTGGTAGGTGAAGGACTGCGACGCGCCGCTTATCATGACGTTGTTGATCGTGACGGTATTCACGGTATCGGAGTCCGGTGCGCTGGGCGTGTAGGGAATCAAGGTGTTGATATTGTCCGTAACCCAGACTAGTGTATTCTCCCCGTAACCGTTCGCCACAGGCTCGAGCGCCACAGGGACAGCCGATCCGTTACGCATCATCGTAACCGTCGCGCTACTAAAGTCGGCACCCGGATATGAAAACGACCATCGCGGCCATACCACCTGATAAGGCACGTAGCCCTTGGGGGGCCACGCTACGAAGGTATCGCGTGTGGCGGGCCGGGCGGTTCCGTAATTGCCGTCGAGCACCCACAACGCGTTCGCGCTGTTGTTTCCGCCGCTGCCTGACACGTCGCCTGTTCCCATGCTCTGCGTCTGTGGATAGAGGATCCATCGCCGGTGCCCTGCCTCGCTGTTGCCGCTGCCGAAATCCTGCATATAAAGAGCAATGCAACCTGGATCGTTGAAGAATCCGATGCAGATGTTGGAATTTCCAGCGGCCGTCCCGGCGTCCGCGGTGTAGCAGGTCCAGCTCGCCGGCGGTGAGTGACTCAGCGCGTTGTTGGCGCTGAACATGAGAGCCGCCTGCTGATCCTTCGTGCTGAAGACACCGTTAAGCGTGATGCCCGGAGGGACGCCGGCCATAGATCGGAACCAGTTGACGCGCAGCGCCACCGCATCCTGATAAGCCAATGCCGTGCTCCCGGCAACACATCCACTGATGCTGCCCGTCCAGTTCATGGCAACGGTCGCGGACGGAGCTAGGCTGCCATTGTAGGAACTCTGCACCGCCGCGCGGCTCGAGGTATCCAACCACGCCGGCGAGGAAGCCCGTGGGACGGCTTCCGGCAATGCACGATTGATTTCTGGTGGAGGTGCAGTCGGCGCCGGTCCGAGTTCCTGCCCACTGAGCGCACCCGCGCATGCAATGAGGAAAACCAGAAATCTATGATTCATCCAGCACCTGCCGACGTCTGTGGAGGTACTGTTGCCGGTTATACACGTCACGAAGACCCCAGAAGACTGAAAATACCAGAAACACCGGGGTAAGTCACACCGTGTGTCACACACGCACGTTGCCTATAAGAGTGTGCATAGCGGCGTGAAGTGGATCGAGAATACCTTCTGGCGATAACCATCGGCAGCATTGCTAACCAAGGCTATGCGGAATACAAAGGATCATGCCCGGCCCTCGGAAGGGCTGATGCGGGGCATATACCATGGCCGAGCCATCATCAGCGCCTTTCCTGAAGTTTGAGGAAGGAGACGGACGAGAGATCCCGCTGATCTCCGGCAATGTCTGGAAGATAGGTCGTGGCGAGCAGAATGCCATCGTGTTGATCCACGACATGGTGTCGCGGAACCACGCCATGATCCAGCAATTGGAGGATGGGGAGTTTTACCTCATCGACATGGACAGCCGCAACGGCTCGTTCCTCAACGGGCAGCGGTTGACGGCGCCCGTGGCTCTGCGGGATGGTGATCGCCTTTCGTTTGGAAAGTCGCGCCTGTGCTTCCGCAACCCTGCGCGGGCCACCGTCGGGCTCTCGCCCGATACTCCACCGCACGTGCAAAACGCGGAGTTGTTCAAGCAGGCCACAGTATCTGTGCTGGTGGTGGACATTCGCGGATCTGCCGTCCTGGCGCAACAGCTAGATCCGGAAGTTCTGAACAGACTGCTGAACACGTGGTCCGCCGAAGCCGATCGCATTATGCGCCATCACGGCAGCACGGCCGAGAAGCACATCGGCGATGCGGTGGTAACGTTCTGGACGCATGGCGCAAAAGGACAGGAACAAATCGAGATCCTGCGCATCCTTCGCGCCGTAGAGGAGATCGCGCGGATGACGGCTATGTTGGACCAGTCCTTCATCCTCGCCGAACCCCTGCGGATCGGCGCGGGCGTGTATACGGGACTGGCTGCTGTGGCCAGCAACACGGGCGGAAGGTCCGCCTACGATTTTACGACCTTGGGCGACAGCGTGAATGCAGCCCTCTCGCTGGAATCCGTCGCTAAGGAACTGGAAACCGATCTTGTGCTCGGGGTCTCCACCATGGACTACGTACGCACGTGGCCCGCGGCACTGCGGCACTTTCGATCGTCGGAGAGGAAGCTGCAAGGCTGCGATGCGCCGGTCAAGATCTGGTCCACCTCCTTCACGGAACTGGGCCAATTTCTCGCAGAACACCGCGAGGGCCTTGTCAAAGCGACCACGGGCCGCACTTATCCGGCCGATAAACGGTCGCCGCTGTTTCCCTCTACTTGATGAGTTTGGGAGCTAACAGGCAAGCATCCTTCAATTCAACCGGCTACAGACATGAAAACTGGTGCGGAGAGGGGGACTTGAACCCCCACGGGATCGCTCCCGCTAGCACCTCAAGCTAGTGCGTCTGCCAATTCCGCCACCTCCGCATGGGTGATTACTTCTTCGCTGGAACCCGCAACGGCTGCGGCTGACCTTTCGGCGCACCGGGCACCGACGGAGTTGCTGTCATCGGCGCCGGTCCTTTCGCAGGCGGGTTGGCCCCGGGCACGGACTGCTTCGCCGGCGTCTTCTGCTCCAGGATCGTCGTGTTGGTGCCGGAGTTGCGCGTAGCGACAATCGAAAGCGCCAGCGAAGTACACATAAACACGATGGCGGAGACGGTAGTCGCCTTGGAGAGCAGCGTGGCCGATCCGCGCGGCCCGAAAGCCGTCTGCGATCCCATACCCCCAAAGGCGCCGGCCAGGTCCGCGGCCTTCCCACTTTGCAGCAGAACCACGACAATTAGGAACAAACAAACCAAGACGTGGATGATGGTCAACAGAATATACATGATGGAATCTCCAGTATAAGAAACCGACGCAGCATCGGTCAAACCGCGGCAGGGTAGGATGTGGCGACGGGAAAAACGGATCCACCCCCCTCTTTCGAACTCGGGACAGCGAAGACGGCGGCCCAATTCGAGCGTGATCGGGGTGAGGTGATGGGGGTGACCCTCGACGACCCTCGACCAACCATCACGACCACCACCGTCGCCCATCGCGCCCCGAGATGGGCCAGCCCCTCTGCGCCTGATCAGCAAGACCAGCGGCAGCCACGTGGAGCGCGGGCGGCTCCGGCCCGGCTGACTTCGCAGCGCCCGAGCCGACGGTGATGGCTTACTTCGGCACAGCAGTGCCTAGAATGAATGAAGCCACATCATTGTGGAACTGCTTCAGAATGCCCTGATTTACATAAACCATGTGCCCCGCCTCGTAATAGCGATAGCTGATGTTCGCTTGAAGACTGTCGGGAATCGGGAGATGGTGCATTTCGTACATGCCTTCGAAGAACGGAGTCGCCAAATCGTAGTAGCCGCCGGCGACCAACACCTTCATTTTGGGATTGGCCTTCATGGCCACGGCCAAATCGGGGAGAACGTTGGTGCCGACCGCAGAGAATGCCGCCGGAGGCCCTCCGGACGCCTGATGCCGCAGATCCCATTGCTGGACCTCCGAGTCCTGAATGGCCGGCCTGTAGGTCTGGTTTTCGCCGTAATGCAGCTCGGTACGCAAGTAGTGATTGATGGCTGTGGCGTATGCCGCCGAGATGGCAATACTCTGGGGATCGTATTCCGCCTCTTCGCTCAAGCGGTTGTAATCGGGTCCTTGGTACCGCGTATCCAGCCGCCCGGTGGTGAGGCCTTCATCGTCCTCAAGGTTTTTCGAAAACGCGCCACCACTGACCCGCAAATTGGCTTTCAGCAGATATGCAACCGATAAGCCAGTGTATTGGTGAAGTTTCTCGGCGATTGCCCGCTTCCGCTCCCCGTTGAGTTCAGAGCCTTGGAGCAGCGCAGGCATGTATTCGTCCATGGCAAACTTCTCCACCGTCTTCAGAAAAGGCTCTAACGCGGCAGGTTGGTCGGGCAGCTTGTGATGATAGAAGGCGGTAGCGGCGAAAGTCGGGAGGGCCAGAGCATATGGTTGCTCCACGCCCGAGTTCCAGCGTGGCCCGTCGGCCCAGTTAGCAAAGCTCAGTGTGACCGATAAGAGCACAATCCCGTTTAGATCCACGTTTTGCAGCATGGCACTCAGGACGGCGCTGCGCGGGGTTCCATAGCTTTCGCCAAACAAGTACTTGGGAGAGTTCCAGCGGTTGAATTTCGTCAGGAACCGCCGAATGAAGCGCTCGAACGCGTGTGCGTCCTGATCCATGCCCCAGAAGGCTTTTTCTTTGTCTTTCCCCATGATCCGGCTGAATCCGGTCCCGGGGGCGTCGATGAATACCAAATCGCTGGCATCCAGCAAACTGGATTCGTTGTTGACGATTTTGTAAGGAGCTCCAGGGTCATGCTGGGTATCCGTGGTCAACACCTGGCGCGGGCCGAACGCACCCATATGGAGCCACATGGTAGACGAACCGGGACCACCGTTGTAGAGAAATGTGATGGGCCTAGTCTCTGAGGGAGCATCCTGTTTGAAGTAGGCCGCGTAGAACATGCGCGCGGTAGGGGGGGCCTCGTCGGGTTTGGAGGGGTCCGGCAACTTTTCGCCTGTATCGGGCAGCATCTTTCCATCGGTACCCAAATTTGCATCCTGCAAATCGGTCGCGCCGACGGTCAATGTTCCTGCCACAGCGCGATAGGCAATGGCATGACCGTTAACTCTGACCGTTCCTTGCGTAATAGAATCCGGCTGTGCAGGCGGCGCTGGAGGCGTTGGCGCATTCACCGTCACCTTCGCTTCCGTTGTTTGTTTCTCCTGGCCCTGGGCTCCCAGCGCCACGGGCCAGCATCCTAATACACCACCTAATACCAAGCGAAGCGAGACCCGATTCATCAACCTCTCCTTTCAGGAAATTAAACGATCTTACTGCAATCGGAGAAGACGCGGAATGGCAAAGCAGGGATTTGGGATCCGGATGCGCAGGGCCCCGCCCTGAACAATTAGCCTGCGACCACCGCGCCACTTTGACCGCGCGCCGGTCCCGGCCCCTTAGCCCCCGCCCGCGCGCGGCGAGAGGCCCTGGCGCTGCAAATCTGGCCTCAGGAAATGAACAACCTTCGCAAAGAGGCGATGGAGCCGTTTTTCCGTCGCCACATCCTACCGTCAAACCGCGGCAATCCCATCGCTCGCAGGGGTCGCCATGGCCGGGTGCCGACTTAAGGTACACTGCCGCTTATGATTACCAGAAGAGAATTCTCGAAGCTGGCGCTGGCCGCGGTACCGGCAGCCGCACTGGCGCGCATTGATTCGACGTTCCACGGCGTCCAGATCGGCGTCCAGTCCTACAGCTTTCGTGACCGTCCCCTCGATGAGGCGATCAAGGCTATGGTCGAGGTGGGGCTGGGCGAGTGCGAACTCACCTCTGGACATGTCGAGCCTCGCATGAGTCGCGCCGATCTTCGGAAGTGGCGCACTACCGTCCCGATGGAACAGTTCCGCAACGTTCGCAAGCAATTCGACGATGCGGGCATCCAGCTCTATGCCTTCAACTACAGTTTCCGCGACGATTTCACCGATGTTGAGATCGCGCGCGGTTTCGAGATGGCGAAGGCCTTGGGCGTGGCAGTCATCACGGCGTCTTCAACGCTTTCCGTTGTGGACCGAGTGGATCGCGAGGCCCGCAAGAACCAGATTCGTGTGGGCTTTCATGGCCACTCCGATGTCAAGCATCCGAACGAATTCTCCACACCGGAGAGTTTCGAGAAGGCGATGGCGGGGCGCTCGCCGTACATCAATGTGAATCTGGACATCGGGCATTTCTTTGCCGCGGGCTTCGATCCGGTTGACTTCATCCGCAAACACCACGAGAGGATCGTGACGCTGCACATCAAAGACCGGAAGAGGAACGACGGTGAGAACATGCCGTTCGGACAGGGTGACACGCCTATCCGCCCCGTGCTCCAGTTGCTGAAAACGAGCCACTACCCGATTCCGGCGAACATCGAGTACGAATACCGGGGCGCCGATACGGTAGCTGAAGTGAAGAAGTGTTTTGAGTACTGCAAAGACGCGCTGAGTTAGCGCCGTCTGGCCGCCGCAACCCCTCACCGTGTCGCCGCCGAAGGCCCGTGCTTCACTCGGGTGTCACGCGACCCCGCAGTGGCGCGGCGACCGCAGGTCGCCTACCTACCCCAGTAGTCCGCCATGCCCCAGGCAGGCCACTTCCCAACTGTTGACCCGATAGCGGGCCAGCAGCGGCGGCAGCACGAGGTCCATCACGTTGGCTTTGGCCGACCGGAAACAGCCCGGAGCCGATACAATCGGCACGTCATCTTTGTACGCCAGCATGAGCAGATTGCCCGGCTCGACGGGCGCGAGAAAACGTTCGAGCTCGCCGCCAACCTGCGCCATGGCTCTTCCCACCACGTCCTCCGGGCCCGCGGGAGCGGTGGTGGACGCCACCAAGATGACAGCCGGCTTGGGTCGCAGCAGATGATGCAACGCGCGCGTCACCGATGGCTCATCCTCCACGCACGACAGCACAAAACTCGCGCCCAGTCCGAAGCGCTCCAGCCGTTGCCTGGTGACGTTCTCGAACAGCTGCCGTGCACGCTCCCCATTGGCCGGGTCGCTGTAGAGCACGCCGATCGGGGGATTGCGAACCGGACGCGCCTGGATAATCGGCCCCCGTTCACGGAGAATGGAACTGATCGCGTTCAACTGGTCCCTGGCGACGGCAAAAGGCGCGCTCTTCACGGTCGCAATTCGCTGGCCTGCGACGGCGAAGCTGAAGTTCAGTGAGGTCGCAATCACCACGCTCGAGACGCAGTTGATCTGCCGCAGCAGTTCGTCATCCACCAGCAAGCAGCAGTTCTCGGTTGCGTGCAGGTTGGCGCGCCCCCCGGCGGCCAGGTGAATCTCGTAACAGCCGCAACCCATTTCCGCGGCCACCCGGGATACAGCTTCGTCTTCTCCGATCTCCCCGTCTTCCAGCTCCGTCACCCACACCTTTTCCATGCCTTCAGATTCCAGAATGCGGATGTCATCTTCGCTGATTACATGCCCTTTAGCGAGCAGTTTCTTCCCGCCGGGCCGGAACACGGTGCAACACAGAACTCTTCCGGTAGAGCCCTTCACGTTCACTGTTTGTGCCTTCATTGCCCGCTTCCTCCCCGTGAGACCGGGCCCGACGGCGCGGCGGGTCCGGCGAAGTTGGTGTCGATTATACGGAACTAGTTTTTGTTCAGTAGGACAATTCTCAGGGAATTACGGACGCAAATTTGGGGGTGGCATAAACCCACCCGTGCCAGGGCACTTGGCGAGGAAAGTCCTCTATTAGGCCCGAACAATCGGCAGCAAGACTGTTTCAGTGCCCTCGGATGCGGAAGGTATGTTCCCCCATTTATGGGAGGACATAGCCCAGTGTTCGGGGCGAAGTACCCGCATCATGGCAATTTCATCACACCCCTGGAATTTCGGGCACCGCAGGCAATCTTTCCAGGCTTTGAGGGGAAGCGCACCACGTTCCACCTCGCCGAAACCCATTTTGCGGAAGAATTCCGGGACATAGGTGAAGACAAAAATCGCGTCCAGCGAATATTCGAAGGCTTCTTCGATAATGGCTTCGATCACGCGCCGGCCCACGCCGTGCGTTTTCGCGCTCTCCGCGACCGCCAGAGAACGAACCTCCCCGGTGGTCGGCGAATAAAAGTGCAATGCGCCGCAGCCCACCAGGCGGCCTTCCGACTCGGCGATCACAAAATCGCGCATGCTCTCGGAAAGTTCGAATTCCGTGCGCGGCAGCATGATGCCGCGGGCAGCGTATCTGTTGATCAGCTCGAGAATCGGTGCGATGTCGGACATGCGTGCCTTGCGCACCTCGACCGGGATGTGCGTCTGCGCGGGCTCGACCAGCGCGTCGCTGCGGATGCTGCTAATCATGGGAGGTCACTCGTTGGGCCGCGCGCACAATCTTCGTTCCGGCGGGCTCCCCGTGCAATAATCGCGCCAGCACGGCGGGTGAAGCTCCAGGCGCAATCTCGATCTCCGCGACGCCTGCGTCAAGCGCTGTGCCGGCCGCGTTCAGCTTGGCCTGCATGCCGCCCGTGGCGACGCCGGCCGCAATCAGGCGCTGGCAATCTTCCGCAGTCAGCACCGGCTGCACTTGTCCCGATGCGTCCAGCACGCCTGCGATGTCTGTGAGAAAAATCAGACGGTCCGCGCGCCACGCAGCCGCGCACGCGGCAGCCATCTGATCAGCATTCACATTGTACATGCGCCCGTCGTGGCTGCCCGCCACGCACGCCACCACCGGCAGGTATCCGCGTTCGACCAGCAGGTCCAGCAGCTCCGGATGCGCGCGCGTCACGCGGCCCACCATTCCGAGCGCGGCATCCATCTGCTCGGCTTCCACGAGATTCGCATCTACACCCGAGAGCCCGACCGCCTGCGCGCCTGCAGCCATCAACGCGGCGACGAGTTCCTGGTTCACGCTTCCGGCCAACACCTTCAGCACTGCGTCCATGGTCTCCGGCGTGGTCACGCGCAGCCCGTTCACGAAGCGGCTCTCGATGCCGCGCTCGGCGAGATACCGCGTCATCTGCTTGCCGCCGCCGTGAACCACGGTGATCTCGATGCCGCGCCGCGCCTCGGCAGCGATCTGCTCTGCGAGATTCGCCCGCAACTCCGGTGAATCGAGCAGCGTGCCCCCCAGCTTGATCAGCGCCTTCACAGAAGCCCTTCGCTCTCGGCAAAGCCGAGCATCAGATTCATGTTCTGCACCGCCTGGCCGGCTGCGCCCTTGGTGAGATTGTCGATGGCGCTGATTACCACGGCACGGCCCGTCGCGCGATCGAGCGTCACCCCGATGTCGCAGAAATTGGTGCGCGCAACCGCGCGCAGATCAGGTGCGTGGCCCGGCTTATAGAGGCGGATGAAACGTTCTCCGTGGTAGCGCTTTGCGAAGATCGCAAGAAGGTCCTCGGCGCTCGCGCCTTCAGCCGCGCGGAAGTAAATCGTCTCGAGAATCCCGCGGTCGAGCGGCAGAAGCTGCGCCGTAAAACTGAATTCGCGCTCCTCAAGGCCGGAAACCAGCAACACTTCCGGCACGTGCCGGTGGTTCAGGATGGAGTAGGCGGAAAAGTTGTCTGTCACCTCGCAAAAACTGGTTTTGAGCGACGGTTTTCGTCCCGCGCCGCTGACGCCGGATTTCGCGTCGCAAACGATGCCCGCGGAGCGATCGATGGCGCCGGCGTCCACCAGCGGCCGGATTGCGAGATTGGCCGCCGTCGGATAACAGCCGGGATTTGCGACCAACCGCGCACCGGGAATGCGCTCGCGGCAGAACTCTGGAAGCCCGTACACGGCCTCCTTCAGCAGTTCAGGCTGCGTGTGCGCTTCGCGATACCAGCGCACATAATTTTCCGGTGTGCGCAGACGGAACGCGCCGCTCAAGTCGATGACGCGCGCGCCTGCATCCAGCATCAGAGGCGCCACTTCCATGGATACTTCCGATGGCGTAGCGAGAAAAACGATGTCGATCTCCTCCGCCCGCACCGCCTCGCCGGTCGCCGGAACCTGCCGCGGCCCTTTCGGATGCAGCAGCCCGCTCTCTTGGGCCCCGTCGCTGCGATGCTCCATGAGCAGCGTGTCCACATGCCGGTGCCCGCGCAGGATGGCCACGACCTCCGCCCCGCCATAGCCCCGATAGCCAACGATGCCGACACGGCGCGTCATGATTAAATATTCATTTCAATGAATAAAATGAGTATATCACGCGTGATGTGTCTCGGCCTGGATGGCAGCCTAGGGGTCGGGGGCGAAGCCGCGCTGGGCCGACGCATCGCTGGCCGGCCCAGTAACGAGATTCTACAACTGGAACTATTGCAGGGGTCGAGCGGTCGCGAAACCCTGAACTCCGGATGTCGTAAAGTCGAACAGAACGTCAGGTTCAACGATTGTCGATACCGCACACGCGCCGTTCACCATCAGTTGGCTCGCGGCCAGTGGCCGCACAAGGACGAAATTCGCAGTCTCACTAACGCCCCCGTTGGAGGTAAACGTGGCTGTCCCGGTACAGTCTGTGTTAACGGTGTAAGTACCCGTCAACTGACGTTCAACAAGCGAGGACTGCTGCGAGAACGAGTCCGTAGTGAACATTCCAGCTCCGTTGGCAAAGAAGCGAGCCGCTGTCGGAAATGTTGCGGGAGTGGTTCCGGTCGTCGCGCCCGTGCCCGGCGATGTCCCGCCCGTGCCTGGTGTTGTGCCGCTGGTGCCGGGGGCCGTTAAGGGTAACCCGATAAAGATTTGCGCAGAGAAATCATAGGCGCCGGTAAGGCTCGCGTTGGTGCAACCGACGGTTTGGAACATCTTTCGTAGAACAACGGCTACGCCGGTGGATGTTTTGGCCTCGGCCAAGTCGATCTCATTTCCACCGTTTGCGACCACTCCTTCAAAGGTCGCCGTTAACGGTGTGGTCGTCGATGGTGTGGTGGTCGACGGCGGGGTATTTGTCCCGGTCCCGGCGCCCGCCGTTCCAGGCGGCGTCACCGGCATGCCCGCAAACACATCATTCAAGGTAACCGTAATCGTGCAATCTAGACTCACATTATAAGTCCCTACCTGCATTTCAGTGCTCGCAACCGGGGGCTGCGAGTTCGCGGCCGGATTCGACATTGCAAAGATGGTTCCTGCGCCGTCAAAAGAGAGCGCGCCGACAACTCCGAAGCCGGTTGTGCCATTAATATCACCCAGCAAAACGCCGATAGGTGTCGTACTCGGGGAGGTGGTGCTCCCGCTTCCCGTGCCGGGCCCGGGTGTTGTTGCTGTTGTCGCCACTGGTCGTGAACCTACGAAGCCATATACGCCAACAACTGCGCCGTTGTAACATGCTTGCCCAAAGAGCGTCGGAGTCGATGTGATAATACCGAGCACTCCTCCGAATACTAATACCACACTGTGCTTCATTGTATCTTCCCTCTCAGTTATTATTACTTCGACAAGCCCAATTGCATAATCGAAGTTATCCAAGTATAGGTGTGGATTTCAGTGAGACTCAACTAAAGTTATAACATCCCTGTGAGTGGAAACACTTAGTTAGAAACATGGTATTGATTTGTCCCAACGATGCGCGTCTGCTATTTGTGGGTTTCTGTAAAGAGCGCCATTACTCATTTTCGGATGGTAGAAATATTGTTCATGTGCCACCTGGGGCAGTGTGCGGACGACCAGTACACTAACACACGCCACAAATTAGAGATAGCGAAAAAGCTCACAAATCGATGCCATTAAGTACGGAAAACGATGGTCGAGAAGTGTCCCACATTTACTCCCTGAGGCAAGGCCAGCTTCTTGGAATGGCATCCAGCCGTGGTGAGAATCCGGACAACGGCTGCATATAACGTATAGATGTTGTTCACTCTGTTGTGACCATCACATAGGGGTCGGCACGAGTGGAATCCTCCTTGCTATGTGGGGTACACCATG
>Ga0335080_10004881_pt1 | contig 13722 bp, 11 predicted proteins | sample Lox_Sample_34_FD_206720 | JGI IMG/M metagenome (GOLD analysis project Ga0335080, IMG submission 206720) | Soil microbial communities from Loxahatchee National Wildlife Refuge, Florida, United States - Lox_Sample_3.4 | ecosystem: Environmental > Terrestrial > Soil > Wetlands | place: USA... | reverse complement strand
CTTATGCCGGCATCGAGGCCCTGCTGGGCCAGGGCGGCGGCGGTGTCGTCTTCGCCGTCGATCACGGACTGGGCCATCTTTGCGAACAACTCGTCGGTCACGACTGTCTCCTCACCTTGGCTTTTGTGTCGCGTTCGGTTCCGAGCGGCCGGTCGACGGCGCTCACGATGCGGGCAGGGTCTTCTCGGCCGCCTCGATGATCGCGGCCAAGGTGTCGTCCTCTGTCCTGTCCTCTGCTGGCGTCGCTGAGAGAAGTACCTCGTCCACCCGGCGCGCGGCGCGCTCCGCCAGTGTGCTGGCGCCCTGCGCTTCCCAGGCGTCCTGCGTCTGGCGTTCGAAAAGCCCCGAGTACCAATGTTCACGAAAATGCCGTCGCGTGTGGCTGGCGGCAAGGAACTGCCCGCCGGGGCCAAGCTCGTCAACGAGATCGAGCGCGAGCGCCTCCTCATCGATCACGAGCGGGCGCTTCAGGTGGCGTAGCCACGACGCGATCTCCCCGCAGATGACCATCTGCGCCAGCGAGCCGGTCATGCCTGACGCGAGGTAGCCGAGATCATGCACCAGGTCGGCGCCGGCCAGCGTTTCTACCGCCAACGTCAACGCCGCCTCAGCGGCTGCCTGGCCGTCGACCAGCTTGGCGTCACTGGCCCCCGCCAGGGCGAACGATGGCAGGCCGTAGAAACGTGCCATGGCGATGCAGCTGGCGCGTTGATCGGGTCCGGCGTAGCCGTACACCATGGTGCGCATGTCCAGCCCGCCGCCACCCCAACCCTTGACGATGAAGGGCGCTGCCTCACGCGTGACTTGCGCCAGCACCAGCCCGAGCAGGATACCGGCGTTGATCTCTGCCAGGCTGCCGGCGGCGGAGGCTGGAGTGCTCACTCCGGCCTGCGCCCCCGGCACATAGAGGACCGGCTGCCCGCGCTCGGCCAGGAAGACGACCTTCTCGAGTGCCTCGCGGTTCGGCAGCAACGCGGTCGCGGCGTTGACGTAGCAGCAGATCGACGGCTTGCTGCGCAAGGCGTCAGTGCCACCGGCGAGGGCTTCAGCCATCGCAACGGCATCGCGGCAGCCGCTCGCGTCGTACGTAACGAAGACGACTGGCTTGTCGGACTCGGTCAGCATCAGGCGCATCTGATGACGGTCTGCGCTGCGCTGATCGACGTCGGTGGGCAGGAACATCGACATGACGAAGTCGATGTCGGGTAGCCCGTCGGCCAGCCGGACCGCGTCGCGCACGTCGCCCAGCAGCGGCGAGCGCAGCGCTCCTGTACGATGATCGAGGATGCTCAGGCAGTCTGAGCCGGGCCCGTAGTAGGTGCTCGTACCGTCGAGCACGAGGGTCGGCTCACCGCGACGATCGAACAGTGTCACACAGCCGGGAGCGCGCTCGAGCGCCCACTCTACGAGCGCCCGGGGGATGCGCACGCGGTCGCCGTCACTGACCAGCGCTCCGGCGTCGCGGAGAGAGACAACGGCCGACTCCAGTGGCAAGCGTGCACCAGTGTGTTCCAGGATGTGCAGTGCAGCTTCGTGGAGGGCTTCGCACTGGTCGGGCGTGATACGCGCGTAGAGACGGTCGCCGAGTGGGCGGGTCGTCCTTGGATTCGCCATCGTGATCTCCTCGAGAGAAGTCGCCTGCACGGATCCGCAGCGAAGCGGGTGCAAGCCGCCCCGTTAGGTGCGGTGGAGTCAGCGACGGACGTGGCACCGACAGCGGCCCCTCGCGGTTCGCGCCCCAACGGGCGTGCTCAGTTCCACGGAGAGGCAAGTGGAGTTCACGTCGCTCGGCCCGGCGTCTTACTGTGCCGGCTGCTAACGCCGTGAGGTCAGAGTGCCGCGACCGTCAGCCGATGCCGCGCCGCGGCAGCCCACCACTGCCATGACGCGGGTCGGACCAGACACGGCCGAAGACGCGTGGCTCGCGCGTGCGCGCAACCATCGACTGTACGAGCCGCCACTCGATGCTCGACACCTCGAACAGACGATGCGAATTTCGCTGCACGCTCACGACTCCCGGTGGGGCAGGGATCGACAATATCATGGCCCACAGCGCGACTCCGTGTCTACTCCCGTCACAGCTCCTTCCGGGGTGGGACCCACCGGAGGGCAGCCGGCCCGGGCGCCCTGCCTTCGGGCACAAGGCCAGCGGGGTTTCCGATCGTGAACCTGTGCTGCTGCTATTCTTCAGGCCCGAAGCAGGGTGCCCCAGCAAGAAAGGCTGAGCGCGCCGGAGGGTGTCGACAACCGGGTCGGAGGTCGTGTGTGGCCGGGGTGAGAGCGTCGCAACTTCGCCGCGAGTTCTGGCAGGCTTTCAAGCTGTACATGAGCAACACGAGTACGATCGGCTGCTCCCGCGCCTCCTGCGACGGCTGGATGTGGCACTCGGCGGACCTGTCGGCCGGCTATCTCGCGTCGCTCGTCAATGCACGGCGTGGCGACATCGGCGTGCGGTTCAGGCTCAACGAGGTGAACGCCGATACCGTGTATTCCTTCCTGCTGTCGCGCAGACCGAAGATGAACGACGCCCTGGGACTTGAGCCTACATGGCGCCAGGGGGATCGAGGCTCCCACGTGATCGAGGTGATGCGCGCCGCCGACATCCGGGAGCGCGCTGCGTGGCCGGAACACATGGCGTGGCTCAAGGATCGGCTCGAAGGCTTCCGCGTGGCGCTGTGGCCGCTCGTCGGGCGCGTTCCGCCTCCGCGCCGGCGAAGGCTCTGGAACGAAGAGCTCTTCTTCCGGGAGCTGTCCGAGTGGAATCTGGCCGGCTTGATCCCCGCGACGCAGATCCTCCGTGACGCGCGGCGGCGAGGCGAGAGCATCCAATGGGGGCGCGGCGGACAGTCCGGATCATCGACGCCGACGATCCGGCGGCGGGGCGTCGCCTATCAGCTCGTCAGCGCGCGCACCGACGGGACGCTTCAACTCCTGTTCGCACGCCTCAGGGAGTTGCCGCTCTTTGAGGATCGTGCACGGCGATTGGAACTGCTCGAGCAGGTCAACCAAGTAGAGCACGTCCACCTCCCGGACCAGAGTATCGATCAGCGACCGGCCATCCCCCTCGCCCTGCTTTCCGACCCCGGCGCCGGGACAGGGTTCGTCAGCCTGATGGACTGGTTCCACGACGCGGTGAAGGACCCGTAGCTCGCTTCCTGGCAGCGCAGGCAGGCGTGGCATGGATGAAGGCGCCGCCTGGAACGCGACGCAAGCTCTTGCGTTGGAAGCGGGTCTGTGTAATGTCGGCGCGGTGGCGGGTCTGCCAGACCCCACGCGAAGCGAGAGAGCAGGAGGCGTGCGGTGGAGCTTGTCTATTTGAGTCGGGCCGATGTCGAGGCCTTGGGCATGACGATGCGAGAAGTCATCGATGCCCTCGACCTCGGGTTCGCTGCAAAGGGGCGCGGCGACACCGAGATGCCGCCGAAGCCCGGTATCCACACGCGCCCCGACTGCTTCATACACGCCATGCCGGCTTATGTGCGGGGTCTCGAGGTGGCCGGCCTCAAGTGGGTCTCCGGCTACCCACCGAACCCGGCCGGGGGTCTGCCTTACATCACCGGCCTGCTCGTGCTCAACGACTGTGAGACCGGTGTGCCCCTGGCAGTCATGGACTGCGCCTGGGTCACGGCGATGCGCACGGGTGCCAGCGCCGGAATCTCGGCCAAGTACCTGGCGCGTGCCGGCAGCGACACGGTCGCCATCGTCGGGTGTGGGGTGCAGGCGCGAACAAGCCTGATGGCGCTTGTCGAGGAGTTGCCGGCCCTTGCCGAAGTGCGTTGTTACGACCTTCTTCCCGAGGCGACGGCGCGGTTCATCGCGGAGATGGCGGCCGCGTATCCCGCGCCACGCTTCGTGACCTGCACTTCCGCGCCCGAGGCGGTGCGCCCGGCCGACGTAGTGGTCACGGCCGTGCCCATCGTCGCGGACCCCAGTCCCGACCTCGACGCCGGGATGCTCAAGGAGGGTGGGCTCGCCGTCTCGCTCGACTATGACTCCGCCTGGACGGCCGATGCCATGCGGGAGTGCGACAAGTTCGTCTCCGACGACGTGGGGCAGCTCCTGGCGACAAAGCACCATGGCGTCTACTTCGGCGGCATTCCCGCCACGATCAGCGCCGACCTTGGCGAACTGGCCGCCGGCCTGAAGCCCGGGCGCCAGAGCGATGCCGAGCGAATCTTCTCGATGAACATGGGCATCGCCGTCGACGACGTGGTAACGGCCAGGGTCCTCTATGAGCGCGCCCTCGAACGCGGGGCCGGCGTGCGCCTGCCTCTGTGACGGAGAAGGGAGAAGCGATGCGGAGAACGAGTAACCTCGGCTTCCGCGTGTTCGGCGACGCCGAGCGCCGGGAGCTCCACTCGGCCGCGCTTGAAGTTCTCGAGCGCGTAGGCGTCGAGATCCATAGCGAGCGGGCTCTTGCTGTGGCCAGGCGCGCCGGCGCTCATGTCGAGGGCAACCGCGTCAGGTTCCAGGCGGCGCTGGTCGAGAAGTGCATCCGCAGCGCCCCATCCCGGGTCGTTCTCTGCGACCGCAACGGAGAGCGCAAACTCATGCTCGAGGCAGGCAGGTTCTATTTCGGTCCCGGCCCTACGACCATCTACACCATCGACCCCGTCACCGGAAAGCGCCGGATCCCGGGTGTGGCCGACACAGAGCGAGCCTCTCGGGTGATCGACGCGCTGCCACACATCGACTTTCAGATGGACTTCGGCAGCATCGGCGACGTCGACGCAAGGCTCATGGATGTCTACGCCTTCGAAGCGATGCTGGGCAACTCGACGAAACCGATCGTCCACTGGGCCTACAACACGCGCAACTGTCAGGCGATGATCGACATGGCTGCCGAGACCGCGGGGGGGCTCGCCAACCTTCGCACGAACCCGTCTTTCGCCATCTACTCCGAGCCCGTGAGCCCCCTCATGCACGAGTTCGACGCGCTCGATGTGGCCATGCTCATGGCCGAGAACGGCCTGCCGGCGATCTACACGCCGGCCCCGCTGGGAGGCGCGACGGCTCCGGCCACGCTGGCTGGCATCATCGTGATCTCACTCGCCGAGTCGCTCAGCGGCCTCGTTCTCCACCAGACCGTCAGGGAGGGCGCCCCCTTTGTCATGGGTGGGGTGATCACCATCCTCGACATGGCGGCGACGCAGATCACCTACGGTTCCCCCGAGTTCATGCTCATGGCCGCTGGCCTCTCGGAGATGGCGCACTACTACCAGCTCCCGATGCTCAGCACCGCCGGCTGCTCAGACTCCAAGGTCTGCGACGGGCAGCTTGCCGCGGAGATCGGTCAGAACCTCCTGATGGCGGCCTTGAGTGGTGGCAACCTGATCCACGACGTCGGGTTCATCGAGTCGGGCACCTGCACCTCGCTTCAGGCATTGGTAGTCGCGGACGAGCTCATCGCTCAGGTGAAGCGCCTGGTCAGGGGCATCGAGGTGAACGATGAGACGCTCGCGCTGGACGTGATCGCGAAGGTCGGGCCAGGGGGCGACTTCCTGAGGCAGCGGCACACCGCGGACCACTTCCGCGATGAGTGGTTCTTTCCCACTCTTATGAACCGGGGCCGGTACCTGGAATGGGAGAACGACGGCAAGCCCGACCTCGCGGCGAGGGCCCAGCAGAAGCTGCAGGGCATCCTTGAGAACCACCACCCGCCCCGACTCGACGAAGAGGTCCAGAGAAAGGTGCGCGCCGTCATCGAGAATCTGCGGTAAGGAGGGGACGCTCTCCCTGCGAGCGCTTCCCATCTGAGCGGGGAGCGAGCGGCCGGATTGCGCAAGACGCGTCTGTGGTCGCTCTAGCTTCGTTTCCCTGCGACTGAACCGGTCGGGTCGATTGCCGCCTCTAGCATGCGGGCGAAGATGCGGAAGGGATTGGCGAGATCGATCGAAGGATCGACCGCCGCCTGCATCGCGAGTCCGTCGATGACTGCCGACAGGAGCTGCGACAGGCCGAGCAGATCGGGGTCCCCGAGAGCCTCGGCGCCGTCGGCCGACCCTAACCATTCGAGCTTCGCGCCCCAGTACCAGCGGTAAAGCAGAGCGAGGCGCGCGCGCAAAGCGTCGTCGCGCAGCACGTAGGGGAGCATCTCGAAGAAGACGCGAAACTCCTCGCTGGCGTCGGCCATGCGGCGCATCTCTTCGATGAGCTGATCGCGGCGCCGCCTGGGATCGATATCCGTCATGCGGCTCTGCCAGGCCGCGTATTCATCGTGGATCACCGAGTCGAGGACGGCCGCTACGAGGCCCGCCTTGTTGCCGAAGTAGTAGGCAATCATCGCCTTGTTCTCGCCCGAGACGGTCGAGACGCCGTTCAGCGTGAGGGCGTCCATGCCGTGCGTCGCGAGGATGCGTTTAGCCGCCAGCAGCAGGTGCTTTGCCGTTTCGGGGAGGACCGGCAGTGGGTCGCTGAAAGCGCTCGAGCCCCGCCGGATCCCACGCGACGTCGTGGACTCCGCTGCCGCGTTGACGTTGCCCCGGATCTCCACGAACTCCCCCCTTCGCCGACGTCGGGTCTCTCGGTCCTGCCGCGGCGTACACCCAGGCAGCTTGACACGGCCCACGCTCCGGTGTGGAATGGCCGCTTGATTGACCGGTCGATTAGCCTCCGGGAATCGTATCAGACCGATCAACGATCGCAATGCGCCCAACCCCTGGTTCGCTCGAGACCGGTGGCCGAGGGGCTGCGAGGTCGAGAGGTATTCGAGGTGGATTGCTCCGCTTCTGTCGACGGCGTGATCGGCAGGAAGACGGCCCTGCGGCCCGGGCGCTTCGGGCCGGCCGGTCGCACCGCGACGATGGCCGCGGTCGTCACGACGGGACTGGGCGGCTTTGACCGCCTCGAGTACCGCGAGGTCCCCGTCCCCAGGCCCGCGGTGGGCGAGGCTCTGCTGCAGGTCCTGGCCGCCGGCGTAAACGCCACCGACATCAACACGCGCCTGGGTTGGTACTCGCCAAGCGTCGCCGACAGCGTGACGCGCCCCTCGCGGGATGTGCAGACGGCTCCAGCGGGCGTGAGCGGTGGATGGCGCGGGGCGACGCCGTTCCCCCTGATCCAGGGCACGGACTGTTGCGGGCGCGTCGTCGAGGTCGGTCCCGGTGGCGACCGGGGTCTCGTCGGCCGGCGGGCCCTGGTGCGCCCCTGCATGCGTCCCCTGGGCTTCAAGTCGCTGGAGACCGTCTGGATGGGCTCCGACTTCGACGGCTTGTTCGCCCAGTATGTGAGCGTTCCGGCGTCTGAGATCTTCGCTGTGGACTGCGGCTGGAGCGACGTCGATCTGGGCTCGATCCCCTGCGCCTTCGGAACGGCCGAGAACATGTTGCACCGAGCCCGCGTGATCGAGGGTGAGCATGTGCTCGTGACGGGGGCCTCCGGGGGCGTAGGGTCGGCCCTCGTGCAGCTTGCAAAACGCCGCGGCGCGACTGTGACGGCGGTCACCGCCGCGGGGAAAGCGCGATCGGTGCTGGCGATCGGCGCAGATCAAGCCCTCGGCCGCGGCGACGACCTGCTGGGCGGACTTGGCGAGGGCTCGGTGGACGTCGTAGCCGACAACGTCTCGGGGCCGGACATCGGCGGACTGCTCGCCGTGCTGAAGAGAGGCGGACGGTACGTCTCCTCGGGCGCGATGGGTGGTCCTACTGTGACCTTCGACAAGCGCGCCCTGTACCTCAGGGACCTCACGCTGATCGGGTGCACGGCCTGGGACGAGCCAGTGTTCGCCCGCCTCATCTCCTTTATCGAGCGGGGCGAGATCCGACCCGTCGTCGCCGCGAGCGTTCCACTGGAGCGGATCGCCGACGCGCAGCGCGAGTTCCTCGACACGCGGCGCGTGGGCAAGATCGTGCTGGTCCCGCCGCGGCCCGCGGCTTGAGGCGTCCACAGGACGCCCGTAGCAACGGCGATCGGCGACTGCGGTCGGCTTGTCAACGGCTTCCTGCGTCACGAGCCGGCGTGTCGTAGGCTTGCCATCGAACATACGGAGATGGCACGGGATGAGTGGGGAGCGCACGTGACGGAAGCCTCATGAGGCGAGTGAGCGAAGCGGCGAGGTCGACGCCCGTGCTCTGCGAGACGGAGGTGCTCGTGGTGGGCGGCGGGCCGGGCGGCCTGGCGGCCGCCCTGGGCGCCGCTCGCGCCGGCGCCCGCACGGTGCTGGTCGACCGCTACGGCTGCTTCGGCGGCGTCATCACCCAGGTCGGCGTCGAGAGCATCGCCTGGTACCGGCACGAGGGCACCGTCGACGCGAGCGGGATCGGCCTCGAGTTCGAGCGGCGCGCGCGGGCCTTCGGCGGCACCGCGCCCGAGCCGCAGTCGCAAAGCGAGGCTCTCGACCCGGAACTGTTCAAGGTAGTGGCCGACGACCTGGTCGAAGAGGCCGGCGTCGAGCCGCTGCTGCATTGCCTGGCCGTCGAGCCGATCGTCGAGCGCGGGCTCGTCAGGGGGATCTTCACCGAGAGCAAGTCGGGTCGTCGTGCGATTCTGGCCGAGCGGGTCGTCGATGCGACCGGCGACGCCGACATCGCCAGCCGCGCCGGCGCGCCGTGCCGCACCATCGCGCCCGCGCAGGCCATCGGCGTCACGGTGATGTTCTCCTGCTCCGGGGTCGACAAGCGGCGCTTCCTCGACTACGTGGCCCAGAGCGCGCCGACCTACGGCGACTGGAGCCGGTGCTGGCAGGTCGAGACGACGGGCAAAGAGGACGCCCTGTTCAGCCCGTACCTGCAGGAGCCCTTCGACCTGGCCCGCCGCGCCGGTGTCATCCCGGCGGGCGTGCGCAGCATCGGCGGCACCTGGAGCCGCATCAGCGACGACGGCCAGGCGACCTCGCTGAACATGGTGGTGATGGCGGGCTACGACTGCACCGACGTGCGCGACCTGACGCGCGCCGAGATCGAGGGCCGCCGCCAGGCGCTGCTGGCGATCGAGGCGCTGCGGCGCTTCGCGCCCGGCTTCGAAGAGGCCCGGCTGCGCACGTTCGGACAGACGCTCGGCACGCGCGACTCGCGCAAGATCGTCGGCCGCTACGAGCTGACGGGCGACGACGTACGCGGCGAGTCGCGCTTCGCCGATTCGGTCGGCATCTTCCCCGAGTTCGTCGACGGCTACGGCCTGCTGATCCTGCCGACCACCGGCCGCTACTTCCAGGTGCCCTACGGCGCCCTGGTGCCGCGGGGCGTGGACGATCTGCTGGTCGCCGGGCGTTGCGTGGCCGGCGACCCGATCTCGCACGCCGCCACCCGTAACCAGATGTGCTGCGCCGTGACGGGGCAGGCGGCCGGGGTGGCGGCGGCCGTCTCGATCGCCGAGGAACTCACTACGGGCGAGGTCGAGGTGGCACGCGTGCAGGCCGCGCTCAGGGCCCAGGGCGTGCGACTCGACTGAGAGGCCCGCCCGAGGAGCGCCGGCGCCGCCCGGCGCCACCGAAACCAGGTCGAGGTGGACCCGCCGGCCGTCGCGGAGGGGCACAAGCGCCCGGCCCGCCGGGGGAGCGCGACGCGTCGGGCGCGGCGCAGATGGCGCAAGACGCCCGTCCGGCGAAGGAGCGCGTCGCACATCTGTTTGCAAGATGAAGGTCGGACGGCTGATTCGGCTGTCGGAGCGACGGCCAACAGAACAATCGGTCACTCGGTGGACGTGGGGCACTAACTAACCGGTTAATCTCTCTTGCCAGACGGTGAGGGTCTGTGTATTGTGGCCTTGGCGTTCCGGGACGAAGCCCTGCCGTAGTTCGCCCCGTTTCCTCAATCGTAGGGCAAGCACAGACCTGGGGGAGTAACGATATGACCGACGAACAGCACGCGAGGGAGTACGGGCAGCACCTTGTCGAAGAGGTGCTGAAGGGCAAGATGACGCGGCGCCAGTTGCTCGTGCGCGCCTCGGTCTTCGGCCTGTCGGCCACCGTCATCGGCAACCTTCTGGCCGCCTGCGGCAGCTCCGGCGGCGGCACCGCCTCGACGCCTTCGGCGAGCGCGTCTGCGCCGGCCGTCGTCACCGGCGGCAGCCTGAAAGCCGTCATCCCGCCGCCGCTCAAGACGCTCGACCCGGTGACCATCTATGACCAGGGTGGCATCGTCCTCGTCTATCAGATCTGCGAGTACCTGATCGACCTGAGCAACACCAACGCCCTCATTCCCAAGCTCGCTCTGAGCTGGGCGCCCAACCAGAAGGGCGACGTCTGGACCTTCAAGCTGCGTCCCGGCGTCAAGTTCAACAACGGACAGCCCTTCGAGGCGGCCGACGTGGTCGCGACCATGGACATCCTCAGCAACCCGAAGAGTGGCTCCGGCGCCGCTGCGGCGCTGGCCGGCATCCTGTCTCCCGGGGACACTGTGGCGGTCGACCCGACCACGGTCCAGTTCAACCTGGCAAAGCCCTTTGCCGACTTCCCGTACCTCGTCTGCTCGGCCTCGTACAACACCGCCATGCTGCCGCGCAACTACTCGGGCAACTTCCTCAAGAACCCCGTGGGCACCGGCCCGTGGACGATCAAGAGCTATACCGTCAACCAGGGGTGCACCCTGGCCAAGAATCCGACCTACTGGGGCAAGGATGCCCAGGGGCGTCAGCTTCCCTATCTGGATTCGGTCGTCTACAGCTTCGTGACCGATGCGTCGGCGGCCAACCTGCAGCTGCAGGCGCACACCGTCGACGTGCAGGTGCAGACGATCTTCCAGGGCGGCCAGTCGGTGCTGAACGACCCCAATCTGAAGGTCGACGTCTACCCGTCCACCGGCATCCGCGAGCTTGCGATGAACACGACCAAGGCGCCTTGGACAGACGCCCGGGTCCGCCAGGCGGTCGCCTACTGTCTCGATCGCGTGGCCATCAACAAGGCGCTCTACGGCGGCCGCAGCAACCTCGGCTACGACTCCCTCTGGGAGCCGACGGTCTTCCCAGGCTGGCCGGCCCCGGCCCCGCGCGCCCAGGACTACAACAAGGCCAAGTCGCTGCTCTCCGCCGCGGGGCACCCCAGCGGCCTCGACGTGACCCTGACGGTGGCCAACTACCTCGAGAACCCGGCCTATGCCCAGCTCATTCAGGCACAGTGCAAGCCGGCCGGCATCAACGTCAAGATCAACGAGATCAGCTACAACGCCTACTACGCGGGCACCCAGACCGGCGGAGCCTCGGGTTACGGCAACACGCCGTGGCTCAACGCGAGCATGGACATCACCGAGTGGGGCAGCCGGCCGACGCCCGGCCAGTACGCGCAGGCCATGTTGCTGCCGACGAGCGCCTGGAACTCGTCGAACTGGAAGAACCAGCAGTTCACCTCGCTATTCCAGCAGTACGAATCGACGGCGGACATGGCGACGCGCACGAACCTGGCCACGCAGCTCTCCACGCTCATGCAGAATGAGACGCCGGTCGTCATCGCCTTCTACATCTCGCAGCTGCGCTCACAGTGGAAGAACGTGTGGAACGTCCAGGGTCCTGGGTCCTTCTACTTCAACGTCAGCCAAGCGTACTTGACGAAGTGAGGCACGGGCACGGCCTCTCCTAGCGACTGAGACTCAGGGAGTAGGGGCCCCGGCATGGCGCGCTTCATCGGTCGTCGGCTGCTGCTGATGGTGCCGACGCTGATCCTGGTGTCGATATTGGTATTCGTCCTGTCCGAGGTGTTGCCGGGCGATCTGGGGCGCTTCATCCTGGGCCCCTACGCCGCTGAGTCATCGGTCGTCCAGCTCGACCACAAGCTGGGCTTCGACAAGCCGATCTACGAGCGCTACGTGCAGTGGGCCGGCCACTTCGTGACCGGCCACTGGGGCACGTCGTACCAGTTCACGACCGAGTCGGTGTTCTCGATCGTGATCCATGCCCTCGGCAACTCGCTGTTGCTGGCCGGCTTCGCGCTGATCCTGATCGTGCCCACCTCGATCTTCGTCGGCGTGTACGCCGGCCTGCGGCGCGACAGCGCGCGCGACCGGGCGATCACCATCTCGTCGCTGTCGATGACCGTCATTCCCGAGTTCGTGAGCGGCGTGATCCTCATCGTGATCTTCGCCGTGGTCCTGAACTGGTTGCCGGCGTCGGGAATCCCGCCGCAAGGCTCGCCGTTCATCGACCGCTTCTACTACCTCATTCTGCCGGCTATCCCGCTCATGCTCCTCGAACTCGGCTACATCGCCCGCATGGCGCGGGTCGGCACCGTGCAGGTGCTCGAGCAGCCCTACATCCGCACCGCTACCCTCAAAGGGCTGCCCAAGCGCCGCATCGTCTTCAGCCACGTGCTGCGCAATGCGCTCGTGCCGACGGTCACCGTGATCGGCAGCCAGGTCGGCTGGCTGATCGGCGGCCTTGTGGTCATCGAGACCCTCTTCACGTACCCCGGCATCGGCTACTACATGGTGAACGCGGCCCTCAATCATGACCAGCCGTTGCTCGAGGCCTGCGTGCTCGTCATCGCCCTGATCTACATGTTCTCGAACCTGATCGCCGACGTCGTCGTGGCACTGCTCAACCCACGCATCCGAAAGGCCGGCTGAGGTGGCGGTCAGCGGGGCCACACCCGATCCCCGGACCGACGAGCTTCTGGCCGACGCCGCGGCTGCCGCCGAGCAGCGCAGGCAGCGACGATTCATCGTCCGCACGCTGTTTCGCATGCCGACGTTCCTCGTTGGTCTCGGCATCGTGCTCTTCTGGGTCTTCATGGCGCTCTTCTCGACGCACGTCACGAAAGACCCGACCGGTGTGACCGGCTCCATCCTCGCCGGGCCGGGCGGCGCCCACTGGTTCGGCACCGACGACCTCGGCCGCGACGTCTTCGCGCGCACCATGGCCGGCGCCCACACGGTGCTCATCATCGCGCCGCTCGCCACCCTCCTGGCCCTGTTGTGGGGCACGAGCGTGGGCCTCATCGCGGGCTTCTACCGGGGGCTGACCGACGACATCATCATGCGCATCGTCGACGCGTTTCTGGCGCTGCCGATCATCATCACCTCGATCCTCGTGATCTCGCTGCTGGGGCGCTCGTACGCCGTACTCATCGTCGTGATCGGAGCGCTGTTCACGCCGGTGGTGTCGCGCACCGTGCGCGCGGCCGTGGCCGGCGAACGTGAGCGCGAGTACGTCATGGCGGCCCGCCTGCGCGGTGAGCGCTCGGCCTTCGTCATGGCGCGTGAGATCCTGCCCAACATCACCCAGCCGATCATCGTCGAAGGCACGGTGCGACTCGGCTATGCCGTGTTCACCGCGGCGACCCTGTCGTTCCTCGGCTTCGGCCTCGAGCCGCCGTCGCCCGACTGGGGCCTCGTCATCGCGACCGAGCGGGGCGTCCTGCAGAGCTCCCCCTGGGTCGTGCTGTTCCCGGCCTTTGCGCTGGCCTCGCTCGTGGTGGGCGTCAACCTCATGGCCGACGGCGTGAGCTCCGTCTTCTCCAAGTGAGAACCGCGGAGTCACAGCCCGACGCGAGCTCGGAGGAGTACGCGAGGGACACGGCAGCCGCACTCGATGTGCGCGACCTCATGGTCACCTTCCATCGTCGCGGTCGTGACCTGCCCGTGCTCAAGGGCGTGACCCTGCACATCGACCCCGGCGAGGCCTACGGGCTGGTCGGTGAGTCGGGGTGCGGCAAGACCACCCTGGCGATGGCGGCCATGCGCTACCTTGCGGCCAACGGCAGGATCGACGGCCGGGTGATGGTCGACGGGCAGGATGTGAGCACGCTCTCAGACGAGGCGTTGCGCAAGTGGCGCGGCGGCAAGGTGGCGATGGTCA
>Ga0335080_10004880_pt1 | contig 13722 bp, 10 predicted proteins | sample Lox_Sample_34_FD_206720 | JGI IMG/M metagenome (GOLD analysis project Ga0335080, IMG submission 206720) | Soil microbial communities from Loxahatchee National Wildlife Refuge, Florida, United States - Lox_Sample_3.4 | ecosystem: Environmental > Terrestrial > Soil > Wetlands | place: USA... | reverse complement strand
CGTGCATGTGGCGGACCTGCTTGATCTCGTGCTCCGTCCAGCGGAAATGAAAACGCAGCACCGGGATGCCCCACTGATCGACGGTCGTGGGATCGATCTCGCAGTATGAATTGGCGTTGGGAATCATCTCCCCGCGGCCCGAGAAACCCACCCAGGCGCCATACTGTTCGCGGAGTTCGGATTTGAGAGCTCGTCCGTATCCATCGCGGCCGTGGGCAAACCCGATCTGGGGCATTTCGAAACCGCCGCCCACCTCGATGTGGTAACCGCGCGGGAAGTCTTTCTTCTTGTCGTCCAGCAGCCACCAGGGAATGTAGACGTGCATGCCGTCGATGCCGTCACAATTATGGCGCGGCAGGTTGGCTAAGGCCGGAACGAAGCCTGACAGATCGTAACCCGTGGTGTCGGTGAGATTGCGGCCCACCATGCCGGAGTTATTGGCCAGCCCGATGGGGAACCGTGTCGACTTGGAATTCAGCAAGAGGCGCGCCGATTCGCACGCGCTGGCCGCCACCACCGCCGCCCGGCAACGGATCTTCTTTTCCGTACGAGTGGATTTCTCCACGTAGGACACCGCCGTCACCTGGCCGCCATCGTCGGTGATCAGCTCGCGCGCCATCGCCCCCGTGATGATCCGGAGCTTGCCGGTTTTCATCGCCGGAAAGATCATGGCCTGGCTGGATGTGAACGCCGAGGCCGTATGGCAGCCGCGCCCGCACTGTCCGCAGTAATGGCACGCGGCGCGCCCATGCACCGGCTTGGTCAGCATCGCCATGCGCGACGGAACGCACGGCATGTTGAGTTTCTGGCAAGCCTTCTGGATCAGCGTTTCATGGACGCGCGGCGCGATGGGGGGCAGGAACTTTCCGTCCGGCGCCGTGCGAAGCCCTTCCTTGGTGCCGGTGACGCCGATGAACTCCTCCGCCTTGTCGTAGTAAGGCGACATTTCCTCGTACGACACGGGCCAGTCTGTGCCCAGGCCATCGAACGAGTACGGTTTGAAATCGTAATCCGAGAAGCGCAGCGAGATACGCCCGTAATGATTCGTGCGGCCGCCGATGATCCGCGAGCGGAACCACCGGAACTGCGAGTCAGGCGCAACCGTGTATGGCTCGCCGGGAACATTCCAGTAGCCGTTGGGGGCGGTGAAATAGGAAAAACCCCATGGCGATTTTCCAAAATACCCCTCGGCGTGCGCCCCCGCGCCGCGATGATCCACTTGGTACGGCCAGACATGCTCCTTGAAATCCTTCATGGGATTGAGCATGGGCCCGGCTTCCAGGAGCGTGACGTTGATCCCCAGATCGGTGAGCACCTTCACCACTGTCCCGCCGCCGGCGCCCGACCCAATCACCACGACGTCGTGCACCTCTGGACTGCGCTGGATTTGGAACATTAGTTCCGACTATATCACCAGCCACCTGATTGGGGACTGGCTTCACTGTCCCTAATCCAATCCCTCCTCACTGGTCCGACCGGCACGTCGTGGACAGTGCTGCCTGTCCCCGCCCTGTCGACCAGATCAATACCGCTGCCGCTTGAATTCCTGGGTGTGCATCACCTTCACCCGCCAGCCTTCTCGCTCCTGCTTGACGATCCAGTACAGCAGGCCTTTGCGAATGGGGATTTCTCTTCCGTCCCATTCGAGGGCTCCGGTCATTTCCCAGTGGATGTCCACCGCGGCGATCTCCGGGCTCAGGAAACGCACTCTGATTTCGCCCGCCGTCAACTGGCACTTCTTGAAGATCGTCGCGAAAATCGCCGAGTGGTGTTCATGGATGGCTTTGCGCCCGCGCACGGTTGTGCCGGTCCCGGTGGTCAGCTCCGCGTCGTCAGCGTATACGCGGGTAAAAGTTCGCACATCGTGGCGGTTCCAGGCTCCTATCGCATCCAGCGCGAGCTGGCGGATTTGCGCTTCATCCAGATCGATAGTGTCCTCTTGCGTCACTGGGTAGGGTCTGGTTGCAGGCATGGATATCAACCTCCACCGTGATAACGCGCAGGGGAAGCCGAAAATAGCTCACCGCCGGCCCATTACCCCTGCTGTTACAATAGGAAAAAGGGGGGCGCAACGGATTCGACGGGATAGAATCGTGATGGAGAGGCGTGCCGGGTTCCGAGCTCCCGTTAAACGATCGGAAAAACACAACTGCCAATACGCAGTTTGCATACGCTGCTTAATTAATTAAGTAGCCGCTCCAGCCGCTGAGCCCGCGCGGCGGTGAGTGAGCGTCATCTTGCGGGATAGGCCGCAGGCTTCGGTCCGGAGCCGAGGGCCGAGATCAACCGGACTAGGAAGCGGCTGTTCTCGCCGGCTCTGACGGCCGCAACCGAAAACTTCGAGCCGGATACGCATCGTAGGCTCTTCATCGCGGGCATTCTCGGACGCGGGTTCAACTCCCGCCGCCTCCACCACACTTTCCTTTGCGGCTAGTACACCCGCAACCGGTTGACAATTTAAGCGCTTGTCACAGATTGACCTTGAGCGAAGGCGGGAGCGACGGTGGTCTCGAAACGCCGCAGGGAAGTCGTATGCTCCCCGCTTGATTCGTTGCCCAGGGGGACCTCGAAGGCAGCGGCGCCGTCGACCCAGTGGAAGTGAAACCCCAGCCGGCGCAGTTGGCTTAAAGCTAGTGTCACCGCATAGCTGCCCGGCGGCAGTCCACAGTCCAGAATGAACGCTGCATCGCAGTCGCGATCGGGCGCGTTCTCGACCGCCTGTCTTTCGATGTTCGTATTGTTGCCATAAACAAATTCTCCATCCGCATTGTAAACGGCCACACCGATGACCAAATCATCCATTCTTTCCGTGGTACGGAACTTGATCGCAATCTTCAGGGTTCTTGAAGCTGGTCCGCCCTCCCAAACCGCTGAAGCCCGTTGGATCGTCGCGGCTCGTTTCGTCACCGGTCTCGCTGGAAACGGCACGAAGCGGATCGGCTCTTTTTGATCAGAGCGAGGTGGCGCGAATCCTGGTGGCCGTCGCGAAGCCTGGCTGGCCTGGTTGCACCTTTGGTGAAACAGCGCCCGGCCATACTCGTACAGTTCAAGATCGAGCTGGTTGCGCTCGACAAGGAAGTCCATGGTTTCGGGGTCAATTTGTGCGAACACGTGCTCGGAGCCTGACGAGTTTTCACGCGGCACCTCGGCTGGAATGCGCCAGTCCAGCTCTGCGCTCAACAGGCGCGCGGACGCTTCAAACTCGTCGCAGACGCCGATGAAGTCGAATGCCGCGAGGTTATGCCTGGCGGTGGCACGCAGGGTGTCCTCATCGGCAAGCGGGCCCAGTTGGTTAATTCCCAGTGCCGCGAAGTGGTGCGTATATGTGTTGCGGACCACTGTGGGGCTTTCCGCGTAATACCGCACAAACTCCGCGAAGGATAGCTCACGGGCTCTCGCGACTTGCGCACTGTTATCGGCGACGATCCGCCAGTAGCTGTATAGCGATGCGATTCTACGAATGGGGTGGCGGATCAGGGTCATGGTGTAACGGTCGGGGGCGACCCGGACCTGGGAGGGAATGCTGAAGTGGCCTCTTATAAGGCGATATTGCTCGAAGCGTTCCCTTCGGGCCATGCGGAGGTGATTCTCACCCAGATGAGGGCTGATATCCGCCTCGGCAAGGTTCTGCCGGCAAAGGGCCATGAACGTATATCCGCCCGTTTTGGGAAAATGATTGAAAACATAACGGTACGGAAGCATCACCTAAAATTACGCCATGGCGCCATTTTCGGCAAGCGCGTACGACCATCTAGGGCGCGCGGATGACGTGGGTCTGTTCGACAGAGCCGCCTAGCCTTGCTTTCCGCGTACCATAGACGGGAAGACGTCATGAGCCCTTTGATCCTCTCCGACCTCTCTCTGTCTCGCCGCCTGGAACGTGCGGAGGCTGTTGCAAACGCCCGTTTCGTGGAAGCGCGCGCCAGAGTCATGCCGGACTCCGGCGCTCAGTGGATTGAAGTCGCCGGCGCATACGCCATGTACGACGGTGTTCGCTCGCCCTCCACGCAGACGTTTGGGCTCGGCCTGTTCCAGATGCCCGCTACTGCGGACATGGACAAGCTCGAAGAATTCTTCAAAGAGCGCGGAGCGCCGGTGTTCCACGAAGTGAGTCCACTTGCCGATAAGGCTCTCCTGGTTGTGCTGGGCGAGCGGGGTTACCGGCCCGTTGAGTTAACCAGCGTGATGTTTCTGCCCCTGGAGGGGCGGGTTGCGGCTGCGCAGGATCGCGAGCCTTCTGTCCATGTACGCATCGTGCGTGAGGATGAGCATGACGTATGGGCGCGCACCGCAGCGGAGGGCTGGCGGGAGTTCGCCGAAATCGCCGACCTGATGCCCGGACTAATGCGCGTTGTCGCCGACAGGCAAGGCGCCCTGTCGTTTCTGGCGGAGTTGGACGGGCGGCCGATCGCGGCGGGCAGCCTTGCCATCCACGATGGCGTGGCTTTGCTGGCGGGCGCCAGCACGATACCGGAATGGCGCCGGCGGGGTGCACAGCGGGCATTACTCGACAGCCGGCTGGAATATGCCGCTCGCACCGGCTGCGCCCTCGCGATGATCTGCGCCGAGCCTGGCAGCGCCTCTCAACGCAACGCCGAGCGTCATTGCTTTCGCATCGCATACACTCGGACTAAATGGCGTTTAGTGGGCTCGTAGCGCTACTCGGCTGGCTGCTGCTGGCTCAAGCAGTGCAAGGTACCAAATCCCAGCACCAGGTCGACGGCGTGAATGCCGACGACGAAGCGATCCTGGAAAAGTTCACCGAGAATGCCGAGCGCAACGCGGTCCTTGGGGTCGTTGAAGGTAGGCACCAGTACCGTCGAATTGGAGATGTAGAAATTGGCGTAGCTTGCCGGTAGCCGGTAGCCGTCGAAGAAAAGGGGCTGCGGCACCGGCAGCGCCACGACCTCCGGCTTGGAGCCATCCTCCAGCCGGAAGCCCTGGATGCGCTCCCAGTTCTCTTTCAGCGGCCGGTAATTCGCGTCCTTCGGATTGTTCTCATCAATCAGGACCACCGTCTTCACGTTGACGAAGCGGCACAGGTCATCCACGTGGCCGTGCGTGTCATCACCGGCGATGCCATCGCCAAGCCAGAAGATGTTCGTCACTCCGAGGTTTTCCCGCACGGCTGTTTCAAATTGGTTACGACCGAGGCCCGGGTTACGAATTTGTTTCTTTCGCGACAAGTAGCACTCTTCAGTGGTGATCAGCGTGCCGCGGCCGTTCACTTCGATGCCGCCACCCTCGAGAATAAATGGGCGTCCGTTTGCCTGCGCGTCGATTAGCTGCTTTCCAAGGCGGCGTGCCGCCAGGTCTGGCACACGGCGGTCCTTTTGCCAGTTCGGATACTTCGCCCAGGCATTGAAATGCAAGTGAACGATCGCGATTTCCAATTTCGAGTCCACGCAACGCCGCACAAACAAAGGGCCGCTGTCGCGAGTCCATGAGCGGTTGGTCGGAAGCACGAGGAATTCGACGCGCCGTATATCCGCGCCCGCGCGCGTCAGATAGCGTCGGGCTTGCGCTTTTTCCTTTTCCGAATTGACCAGCAGCCGAACGATCTCACCCGGGGCGATCTGGCGCACAATCTCGGTGTATACCCACTGGATCACGTCGAGTTTATCCGGCCAGTCGGGCGCGTGGTGCGGCCAGGCCAGCCAGGTGGCCTCGTGCGTCTCCCACTCGGCCGGCATCGAGAAACCAAGCGAAGCGGGACTCCCGGTTGTTGCCTTCGAACGCGCCATATACGTCGAGCATAAATGTCCGCTCGAAATCTGTCTATTTTGATTCGGCGTGTTTTAAAGTAGAAGAGAACTTTTCAAAACGCAATCATGCCCAAGACTCCGAAGCAACACCGCCGCTATCGCGAAGACCTGTCTGAAATGCCGGAATGGCTCAAGAAAAAGCACTGCCCGGACCGCCACAAATACCTCGCCGGCCAACGCATTCTGCCCAAGAATCTGACGGGTAAGGAGAAGCTCGCCGACCTCATCGACAACTCGTTTCTGGCCTACAATGGCGCGCGTCTCAAAGAAAGCTGCCAGCTCTTCACGGAGAAGATGCTCGAGCCGGATGTGACCATCGGCATGAGTTTTTCCGGCGCGCTCACGCCGGCGGGACTTGGCTGCTCTTCGATCGTCCCTCTCATCAAAGCCGGTTTTGTCGACTGGATTGTCTCCACGGGCGCGATTCTGTATCACGACATGCACTTTGCGCTGAACTACCCGGTGCATTCAGGCAGCTTCAAGATGGACGATACCGCACTTCGCGACAATGACATCGTTCGCGTCTACGACGTCCTGCTCGGCTACAGCGACTGCTTGATGGCGACCGACGAGATCCTGCGCAACATTCTGGTTCAGCCCGAATTTCAGAAAGAGATGGGCACCGCCGAGATGCACCACCTGCTCGGAAAATACGCCGCCGAATGGGAGCGGAAAGCCGGCCTCAAAGATGTATCCGTGCTGGCGGCCGCGTACCGCGCGGGCGTGCCATGCTACACGTCCTCGCCGGGGGATTCAACCATTGGCATGAATGTGGCCGGCGTGGAGCTGCGCGGCAACAAGCTGCGCCTCAACCCGTCAATCGATGTCAACGAAACCACCGCCTACGTGCTGGCTGCGAAGCGCTCGGGCGGTAAGAGCGCGGTGGTCTTGTGGGGCGGCGGAAGTCCGAAGAACTTCATGCTGCAAACCGAGCCGCAGATTCAGGAAGTACTGCGCATTAAGGAGTACGGCCAGGATTACTTCCTGCAAGTGACTGATGCCCGACCCGACACCGGCGGATTAAGCGGCGCCACGCCCAGTGAGGCGGTGAGCTGGGGCAAAGTAGATCCCGACCGCCTGCCCGATGCCGTGGTGTGCTACACCGACACCACAATCGCCATGCCGCTCCTTACGCATTACGCGCTCTCCCGTCACAAGCCTCGCAAATTGAGGCGCCTGTACGACCAGCGCGGCCAGATGATGCAGGCGCTGACACGGGAATACTTCACCCATAACAAGGTGAAAATGCTCGACGGCTCCGACCCGGTCCTCGACTGATCGATGACCAAGAAGCAATTACTGGCCGTCGTGAAACGCCATGGCACGCCTATCGTGGTGATCGATCATGACGTCATCCGGCGCAATTATGAGAGCTTTCACCGGCACCTACCCAAAGTGCAGGCCTATTACGCGGTGAAAGCCAACCCGGCCCCGGAGATCGTGCATACGCTCTACAAAGCCGGAGCCAGTTTCGACGTGGCTTCGCTGCCGGAGTTCCTGCTGGTCCACGAGAACATCAAGGGCCTGCCCGCCAAACAGCGGCAGGATTTCATCTGGGACAAAATCATCTACGCCAACCCCATCAAGCCGAAAGAGACGCTGCAGGCTCTTGACGAATACAAGCCGCTGCTGACCTACGACAACCGCGATGAGCTGATGAAGATCAAGCGGTATGCGCCGCGGGCGGGGTTGGTGCTGCGGTTGCGCGTTCCCAACACTGGCTCCATGGTGGAATTGTCGTCCAAGTTCGGCTGCGACACCGGTGAAGCCGTAGATTTGATCCTTGAAGCTTTCCGCATCGGGCTGGTGGTGGAGGGCTTGAGTTTTCATGTCGGCAGCCAGTGCACGAATTTCGAAAACTTCGTGCAGGCGCTTAATATGGCTGCGGCGGTGATGCAGGAGGCCCAGTCACGCGGCCACGAGATCAAGATTCTGGACATCGGCGGAGGCTTCCCGGTTCCCTATGACGCCCATGTCAGACCTTTTCGGGAACTCGCTATGAAGATCAACGCCGAAATCGAGCGCCTGTTCGCCGCCGACATTCAGATTTTGGCCGAGCCCGGCCGGTTCCTGGTGGCGACTGCGGCCACCGCTATCGCCAGGATCATCGGCAAGGCCGTCCGCGATGGCAAGCGTTGCTATTACATTGACGACAGCGTGTATCATACTTTCTCCGGCATCATTTTCGACCATTGCCAGTATCACCTGAAAGCCTTCAAGAAAGGCGCGAACGAGATTTGCACGGTATTCGGACAGACATGTGACGGGATGGACACGATATCCCAGTCGGAACAACTGCCGGAGCTCGAAATCGACGATGTGATCTGTTCTGAGAGTATCGGCGCCTACAGCAGTGCCTCCTCAACGTGGTTCAATGGCTTCGCGCCGGCGAAAGTGGTGCACGTGAACGAGTAACAGGAATGCGAGAGAAACAACCATGAAATCTATTGCATTTTGCGCCCTGTTTTTAACGAGCTTGCAGGCCCAAGCCGCCGACAAGCTGGTTGGCGGACCGTTCGTGGTCCATGACGGGCCGACATCGGCCACAGTGGTTTGGATTGTCGAAGCCGGCGAAGCCACCCTGGGCACGGAACCGGGCAAGGCCGAGAAGACTGCTCCTGTGCTGCGCGCGGAAAAGGCGTCGTATACCGGGCTCCAACCTGGAACAATGCAATATTACGACGTCGCAGGAAAAGACGAAGGGCGCGGTTCGTTCAAGACAGCTCCGCATGGGCCCGCTGACTTCCAGTTCGTCGTTTACGGCGACACGCGCACGCGCCACGACATGCATCGCCGTGTGGTCGCCGCGGTCATCAAACATGGAATTCCGGATTTCGTGCTGCACACCGGAGACCTCGTAGCCAACGGCGCCGACTCTGCTCAGTGGCCGGTCTTCTTCGACATCGAACGCGAGCTGTTGAGTAAGACTGCCTTTTTCCCATCGTTGGGCAACCACGAGCGCAACAACCGGCAGTTCTACGATTTCTTCGACGTGACTACGCCGTACTACTCATTCGACTGGGGGCAGGCTCATTTCATTGTGCTGAACAGTGACATTGGAAATGCGGCTGCGAGCGACGCTGCGAAAAAGAACTTCTGGGACGAGCAGGTGCGTTGGCTTGAAGAAGACCTAGCCAAGAGCCAAAAAGCGGATTTCCGCTTCGTGATGGCGCATCATCCGCCGCTGACGGCAGTCGCGCGGCGCCAAGGCGATAACCCGGAGATGACAGCGCTGATTCCGCTATTCGAAAAGGAGCATCTCACCGCGGGATTTTTCGGCCACGACCATAACTATCAGCACTACCTCAAGAACGGGGTTCACTACGTGATCACCGGTGGTGGCGGTGCTCCCTTATACGATGTAGACAAACCTCCGGCCGGCATCACACAGAAGGTCATCAGCACGGAGCACTTCGTTTCGGTCAAGGTAACAGGCAAATCCGCTCACCTCGAGGCGTTGGCGCTCGATGGATCGGTCCTAGACCGCATTGACCTGAAGCCGTAACCGCCGGCAACGCAAGAGAACCAATCAAGTGAGCTCTTACCAGTTTAAGAGTTCACGCACACTCTTGGCCTGCCGCTTGCTCGCAATGAACTCCTGATCGTTACTGAGGGTAAGCAGCCATCTCTGGCTGCTCAAGGCACTCATCTTGCGGACGTGATCGACATTGACCAACGCATTTCGATGAATCCGGCGAAAGCTGGTATTGACCAGGCGCTGCTCCAGCACTTTCAGCGTCTGAGTTGCAAGATATTTCCGCTTCGCCGTCAAGATCCACACCATGTCCCCCTCCGCTTGGAACGCGTAAATTTCGTCAGCATTCAGCAAGAAATACTCTTCCCCGAGCTTTCCCACGATTCTTCTGATTCGCGGGCCCGAGACGGCGTCGCCAATTTCCTGAAGGCGCGCGATCCGTTCCACGGCCTCTCTGCCGGTGATGCGCCTGGCACGCTCGATCGCCTCGGACAGACGTTCCTGGCCGACCGGTTTGAGCAGGTAGTCGATCGCGCCCGCCTCGAATGCCTCCAGAGCGTATTTGTCATACGCTGTCACAATGATGATGACTGGCATGCGGGCGCCGTGCTTGAGCCGGCGTACGACTTCCAGCCCGCTCATCACAGGCATCTGCAGATCCAGAAGCACGAGATCGGGCTGGTGCGTTGCGATCTGCTCGAGGGCCGCACCGCCGTCATCGGCCTCCCCGACGACTTCCAGGTCCGGGATCGCCTCCAGTTCCTCGCGCAGGACTCTTCGAGCGATGGGCTCATCGTCCACGATTAACGTTTTCATGGGCATGCTGACGCCCAATCGCATCCGTTTAGCATCCGGCCGCCAGCGGGGTTCACAGATTCCAGCAGGCCGCGGTGGACAGTCTCGAATCCCGAGTGAACGGACGTGGCCATGCGTTATATCGCCGCAGCGAGTTTCAACGGCACCAGAAAACCGACGGTAGTGATGCCGCCCTCTGCTGTGGTCTTAAAGTGCGTTTCGTCGCCGTAGCACAATTCAAGCCGCCGGCGCACATTAGCCAGGCCTATGCCTCGTTCGCCTCGGACGCCGGTCAGAACCCTGGTGTCACATTCGCCGGAGTTTGAAACCGATACCGAGATGACGTCAGCCTCTGCCATGACTCTGAGGCGCACAAATCCGCTTCCCGTGCGGGATGCGACACCGTGCTTGACGGCGTTCTCTACCAGCGGTTGAATCGAGAGCAGCGGAATGTGGGCGCGAAGCGCGGCGTCGTCCACCTGGATTTCGGTCTGCAGTTTCGGACCCAGCCGGAGTTTCTCAATTTCCAGGTAAGCTCGCACAATTCTCAGTTCTTCTTCGATTTCAATGAAGGTGCGCTCGGAGCGAAGAAGGTAGCGGAAGACATCGGACAAGTGCAAGACCAGGCGCCGGGCTTCGGAGTTATTTCGATCGATGGTTCCATAGAGCGTATTGAGTGAATTGAACAGGAAGTGGGGGTTGATCTGCGCCTGAAGCGCCTTGAGCTCCGCCTGTGAAACGAGATTTTGCATTTGCAGGTCACGAAGTTGCTCCACCTGCTCCACAACACTCGCTCCCAAGCGGGTTAAGACAGCAAAGTCCTCGCTCAAGTAGCGGCGTCCGCCATCGCGTGGTCCCAGTAGCAGGTATCGGGCGTCGCCTCTCGAAAAGCGCAACGGGACCACGGCATGCACCCACGAGGGAAGTTGCCGCTCTCGACCCTCAATCCAGGCCGTCGGCGCTGCCAGATCACCGTCTTCGGGGGGGCACTCTTCGGTCAGATCAAATCGCGCAGCCCGGACGAATCTGGCGATGACCTCCGCGGCGAATCGAACGTATTCGGTTTCGGCGTGACTCGCACGCGCTAATTGTTGGAGCTCCTGCAGCGCCTCTTCAACATTCGATCGTAAAAAAATCAAGCGGGTGAGCAAGCCCTGGATGCGGTTCCGAATGTAAACGAAGAATGTAAGCAAAAGACAACCCGTGACAAAGAGAAGCCCCGCGTCGAAGGGGCGTTCGAGATGCCGCCTGAAGTCAGGGGTCTGGACAATTCGGAGCGAGATCAGCAGCGCGCCCGCTGCCAGCGATGCATTGATCACAAATCGCAAAAAGACATCCAGAAGAAGGAAACGATAGTCTTGCAGAAGCACAAAGAGCGCGAGCGGTATGCCGGCATGGTGGAGGGCGATTTCTCTCGACCAAGGCTGGTGTGCGTGGTCGGAGCCGAAGTGAACGAACGAAATGGCGAACAAGAAAAGCACCATCGGCCCAGCCAATCGGGGAATGGCCGCCCGATTTCGTTGCCGCATTTCCAGGATGACAAGAATCACGGTCAGCCACGCGAAACCCAATGTGACCAGCAATAGTGCGGCGTAATGGAAATGCGGCGCCCCCGTAATCAGGTCACTGATGTGCAGCGCGACGGCTGTCAGGCTCAGGCCGTATCCGCTGATCCACAATGTGCGGTGGCGCGACTCTAACGAGATATGCAACAAAACCGCGGGCAGGACGCTCAGGACTGAAAAACTTGCGGCAATGATGATGTCCGCGGCCATTCCGCTGGCTGGCCCAGTTGCCAGCGCGATGAGAGAACCGACATTCCAAAAAAGTGCGAGCGCCGCGGCCACTGCAGGCAACCGGCTGTGTTCTTCCCCGCCGCGACGCCAGTTCACCAGAAAGAGGTACAGCAGCATGCCAAAAATGACTGCACCGGCGCCGTGCCCGATCGTGTTGACCAGGATGGGTTCGTGGATGCTCAGCCAATCCGGCATTCTGGTCTTTACGATATCGAATTCAGCATTGGACCGGAAAATACGCGCTTTTCGCGATCACTCGATCCCCGCCGCCGCGAAGGCGTGTTCGAGGTCTTCCTTCAGATCGTCGATGTCTTCCACACCCACCGACAGCCGGACCAGCGTGTCGGTAATGCCGGCAGCCTGGCGGCGCTCGGCCGGTAACGACGCGTGGGTCATGATCGCGGGGTGCTCGATCAGGCTTTCCACGCCGCCCAGGCTTTCCGCGAGCGCGAACAGGCGGCAGTGCTCGAGGAAACGCCGGGTTGTTTCGAGATTCCCGCGCAAAATCGCGGTCACCATACCCCCAAAACCCGTCATCTGCGATCCGGCCAGTTCATGTTGCGGGTGCGATTTCAGGCCCGGATAAATCACGCGCGCTACGCTTGCGTGCCGGTCCAGCCAGGCTGCGATCTCGGCCGCATTCTCCGAGTGCCGTTGCATGCGCAGATGGAGCGTTTTGAGGCCGCGCAGAGCCAGAAAAGAGTCGAACGGTCCGCTGATGGCGCCGACCGCGTTCTGGAGAAACGCCAGCCGGTCCGCCAAATCCCGATTTTCGCCGACCACCACCACGCCGCCGACCATGTCCGAGTGACCGTTGAGGTATTTAGTCGCGGAGTGCAGTACCAGGTCGAATCCATATTCGATGGGCCGCTGGATGTACGGGCTGGCGAAGGTGTTGTCCGCGACAGTCAGTATTCCATGAGCTTCGCCGAACTCGCCTACGGCACGGAGATCGATCAGCTTCAACAGCGGATTCGACGGCGTCTCCACCCAGATCATTTTGGTTCGAGGCTTCAATGCGGCTTCGAGCGCCCGCGAATCGGAAAGATCGATGAAGGTAAAGTCGAGCCCGGCGGAGCGCCGCCGCACGCGCTCGAACAACCGATACGTCCCGCCGTACAAATCATCACACGCGATCACATGGTCGCCTGTGTCCAGCAAGTCGAGAATGGTTGCGGTGGCGGCCAATCCCGAGGCGAAAGCAAAGCCGTGGGCGCCACTCTCAAGGTCGGCGACACATCGCTCATAGGCCATCCTCGTCGGATTCTGCGTGCGCGCATATTCGTAGCCCTTGTGTGCGCCAGGGCTCTGCTGAACGTACGTGGAGGTCGCGTAGATTGGCGTCATGATCGCGCCGGTTGAGGGATCCGGCTCCTGGCCTGCATGGATGGCTCGCGTCGAGAAGCGATGGCTCATAGAATTGATCATTTCAGGCGCCGGCGTAAGTGGACGAGGAGATCGGAGCGCGTAATTAGGCCGAGAAAATGAGTGCCGTCCACCACCAGCGCGACAAGCCCGCGTTCGAGAATGCTCTGCACGTCTCCGAGCGACGCGCTTGCTTGCACTGTTTCCAAACGGCTGGTCATGGCCGAACGCACCGGTCGGCGGAAGTGCGATTCGTCGTCGTGCACCGCCAGCAGCAGATCGGATTCATCGAGAATCCCGACCGCGCGGCCCTCTTCCACCACGGGAACCTGCGAGACGTCTGCAATGCGCATTCGCTGGAACGCCGTCAGCAGCGTATCTTCGGGACCTACGGTGATCACGGCGCCTTCTTCGTACCGGCGCGTCAGCAGATCGCGCAAGGTCCCGGTCGCTGGCCGCTCCAGATATCCCTGGTCGATCATCCAATAGTCGTTGAACAGCTTCGAGAGATACTTATTGCCGCTGT
>Ga0335080_10004879_pt1 | contig 13723 bp, 8 predicted proteins | sample Lox_Sample_34_FD_206720 | JGI IMG/M metagenome (GOLD analysis project Ga0335080, IMG submission 206720) | Soil microbial communities from Loxahatchee National Wildlife Refuge, Florida, United States - Lox_Sample_3.4 | ecosystem: Environmental > Terrestrial > Soil > Wetlands | place: USA: Florida... | reverse complement strand
GCCTTTCGCCACGCCGCAGATCGCGTGCGCGCGAAGCAACCGCTGACCGAATACGAGTTGGTGCAGTGGATTCTCGGCGAATTTCGCGCCAATGGATTGCACACTGACGAGGGCCCCAACGCCTCGGTCGGGCCGTCGAGCGGCGACCCGCATTACGAGCCGCGCGCTGAAGGCAGCCGGCCGATTCGCGAAGGAGATCTGCTGCTGCTCGACGTTTGGGCCAAGCTCGCCGGGCAGGACAGCGTCTACTACGACATCACCTGGATGGGGTATCTGGGCGCAAAGGTTCCGGCCCGCTACGCCCGGGTTTTCTCCGTGGCGCGCGAGGCCCGCGACGCGGCCGTGTCGTTTGTGGAAAAGAACATTCGCGCAGGCCGGCCCATCGCAGGGTTTGAGGTTGACCGAGCCGCTCGCAACGTCATCAACAAGGCCGGCTACGCCAGGAATTTTGTGCACCGTACGGGACACAGCATCGGTCGCGACGTGCACGGAGCGGGCGCAAACATGGACGACCTGGAAATCCATGACGTGCGGCGCATCCTGCCGCACACGTGCTTTTCCGTCGAGCCCGGCATCTATTTCCCTGACTTTGGTGTTCGCACCGAAGTGAACGTCTACGTGGACGAGAAGGACGCGGGCGTCACTGGCGCCGTGCAAACGGACATCCTTCCGTTGCTGGCCTAGCCGGCTCCAAGCGAAGGTCGAGAATGCCTCAGCCTGACCAATCTGCCCTTCACGCTTCCGCCTCGCGCGGGCTGGCCGCGTTTGTCGCCGGATGGCTGCTGCCGGGCCTGGGTCACGCTTTGCTTCGCCGCTGGACGCGCGCCGCCGTGTTCTTCGCCTCCGTGGTTGCACTGGCTGCCGCGGGTGTGTGGCTGCGCGGCAACATCTTTACCCGCCAGGCAGCCGACCCCTTTGAGTGGCTCGGGTTTTTGGCCGACGCGGGCACTGGTGTGCTCTACCCGGCGGTCCTCTATCTGAATCGCCAGTGGCACATCGTGGCTGATGTTTCGCGCGCGGCGGGCGACTATGGCACGCGGTTTTTCGCGGCGGCGGGCGCGCTCAATTTGCTTTGCGCGTTTGACGCCTACGCGATTGGCACGGGGCGCAAGGCCTGACGGGCAACGGGCCGCCGGGGCGGATCGATCCAGTATGCCTAACATATCCCACTTCGTGGCGATGAGCTTGTTCGCGGCCGCGGCTTCCGCCACGCTGGCGTTCCATTCGCGGCCCACGAACCGCGAGCGCTGCGTCTATGCCGTGAAAACCTTCCTGATGTTTGTTGTCGGCGCCGCACTGATCGGTTGGGTGCTGTTCCCCATATCGCGCTGACAGCGTCTCACACTTCCTCGATTACCTTGCGGCGGCGGGTGCGTCTAAACGCGCAGCGATGATCGGGCGCGCGTGTGCCCGGAGGGGGGATTGTGGAATCTTTGCTGCTCGACCTCAGGTATTCGCTCCGCGTGATCGCCAGGAACAGGGGTTTCCTGGTGGCCGCGGTGATTGCGCTGGCCTTGGGGATCGGGGCCAACACAGCCATCTTCTCGGTTGTGGATGCTGTACTTTTCCGCGCGCTGCCGTACCGCGACGCCGGCCGCCTGGTGTGGCTTACCAACCACGTCCAGCAGCAGAATCTGGTGTTTGCGGACATCTACGCCGGCTGGCGCACCCGTAACCGGTCCTTTGAGAGTCTTGCGGGATATTCCGCCGGCGCGGAATACACCCTCACGGGCGCCGGCGCGCCACAGCGCTTGCAGGCCGGGCAGGTGACGGCTGGTTTCCTTGATGTTCTGGGAGTCGCGCCCCAGGCCGGCAGGAACTTCTTGGCTGACGAGGATCGCCCGGGCGGCACCAAGGCGGCTTTGCTTACCGACGCCTTGTGGCGGTCGACCTTCGGGGCCGATCCCGCCGCCGTCGGCAAAACGATCGAGCTCGATGACGCGCCGTACTTCGTCGTCGGCGTCCTGCCGCGCGACTTTGAATTCCTCGACAACGCGAAAGTGGATCTTCTCGTACCCTTCCAGTTGGCTGATAGCAGCATTCGGGTTTCGGGCGGCAGGGTCGAGGTGCGCATCCAGCCGATCAGCGTGGTGGCGCGCCTGCGGCAGGGAGCGCGAATCGAAGGCCTGGCGAGCGAACTGAACGACATCAACCAGGCGGTGCTCAAGGGCCTGCCGGCGAATTTGAAGGGGTTGGGCGACGCGCAGCCTCAGGTCTTCCCGTTGCACGATCATGAAGTGGGCAACATGCGGCCGGCGCTCGCGATGCTGGCGGGAGCGGTGGGATTTGTGCTGCTGATCTCCTGCGCGAACGTCGCCAACCTGCAACTGGCGCGCGCCGCCGGGCGTGAGAAGGAAGTGGCCATCCGCGGGGCGCTGGGCGCCGGCCGGTTCAGGCTGATGCGGTTGCTGATGACGGAAAGCACGGTGATCGCGCTCGCCGGCGGCGCGGCGGGCCTGCTGCTCGCGGCAGCGCTGGTACGCACGATCCGCCACTACGCACCCGTGACGACCCCGCACCTGCAGGACGCGCGGCTCGACGCGCGTGTACTGCTGGTTACGCTCGCAGTGTCGCTTGTCACCGGCGTGCTCTTCGGACTGGCGCCGGTGCTGGCAGCGTTCCGCGTGGCCAGCGACAAGATGCTCAAGAAGACCGGGACTCGCGGCGGCACGGGCAGCGGCACGCGACGCGCGCAGCGCGTCTTGATGGTCGTGGAGATCGCGCTGGCGATCGTCTTGTTCATCGGCGCGGCCTTGCTGGCAAAGAGCTTCCGCAACCTGATCGCGGTCGAGACCGGCTTCGATTCGCACAACGTTCTCACGGCGCGCGTGGCTTTGCCAGTCGACCAGTACCAATCACCGGAGCGCCAGGGCGCCTTCTTTCACCAGTTGGCTGAGCGGCTCGGAGCCCTGCCGGGAGTAACGTCGGCGGGAGTCGCGGCTTCCATGCCATTCGCCGGAAACTCCATGATGATATCCGTGCATGTGGAAGGGCAGGCGCCCGAAGAGTTGACCCTTGGCAACGCGCCGATCGCGCGCGTGAACTCGGTGACGCCGGGATATTTCCAGGCGCTGCGAATTCGACTGCTCGAGGGCCGCCTGCTCGACGAGCGCGACGGCGCCGGCGCCCCGCCAAGTGTCGTGGTGAACCAGGCGTTTGTGCGTCGCTTCTTCAAGGGCGAAAGCCCCATCGGCCACCGGATCAACCTGGACAAGACGTGGATGATCGTCGGTGTGGTGGCTGATACCAAGCAGCGCGGTCTGGCCAGCGAGACGCTTCCTGAAGTGACAGCGACGGTCGAGCAGTGGCCGCGGTTCATGATGACGCTCGTGCTGCGCACGGACCTCGAGCCCTCGAGCCTCGCCTCGGCCGTGCGCAAGCTGGTGTCGGAGCTGGACAAGAATCTGCCCGTCTACGCTGTGCGCACGATGGACGAGGCGCTGGCCGCGCAGGTCGCTTCCGCGCGCTTCAATGCCGGCGCGCTGGCCGCGTTTGCGGCGCTCGCGGTGCTGCTGGCAGCCGTGGGAATCTACGGCGTGATGGCCTACGCCATCGGACAAAGGACGCACGAGATTGGCGTCCGCATGGCGCTGGGCGCGCAGCCGCGTAGCGTGCGCCGCATGGTGCTGAAGCAGGGCTTGCGTCTGGCGTTGGCCGGCGTGGCGATCGGCGTAGCGGCATCGTTCGGGTTGACGCGGCTGCTCACCAGCATGCTGTTCGGCGTGAAACCTACCGATCCAGCCGTCTTTGCCGGCGTGGCTGTCGCGCTCGTGGCCGTCGCGCTGGCCGCGTGCTGGATTCCATCGCATCGGGCCACGCAGGTGGATCCCGTCGTGGCGCTGCGGTACGAGTAGGAAGCCCAGGGCAGGCAAGACGCGCCCTATGCCACCGCCCAAACTCACCCTATTGACCAGGCACGGGGCGCCTCGACACATTTTCGCCGGGGATGCTACGATAGAGATGTTCGTTGCCCCGCTTGCGTGCCGAGGTAGCTCAGGGGTAGAGCAGCCGATTCGTAATCGGCAGGTCGTGAGTTCAATTCTCACCCTCGGCTCCAGTTTCTCACTGACCACCCTCGTCTCTCCGCTTGCCGTGCTCTTCGTCCACATGTGTTCGGTTGTTCAGCATCCGGGGCGTGCGCTCTGGCGCGATAGTCCGGGCCTGTGTGACGCCTGTCACAGAGGCCACGAGGCGAACCAGGATAGGTATAAGGGAGGTAGGGAAGGCATGGACGCAACACGGACTGCTGAGACCAAGCGGATCTACTGGCACGGCGAACTGCCGCCACTGGGCGTCGAAGCGATAGAGGAGCATGCCATAGAGGTGACCAGCCGGCACGTGCCTAATACCCTCGCTCATCGAGATGAGTTGTGGCAGCGCTGTTACGAAGATCTGACGGCGCGCCTCCAAGAGCGCCTGCAACAAGAAATGAACCGGCTGGGCGGGGATTGCGCGCACATCCTGAACGAATCCGTGGAAAGCCAGCACAATGACGTGACGGGCGAGGCATGGTTGCGCGGCCGCTTCTCGTATGTCCTTTGCAGGTACGCGGGGGTTCGTCAAGCCACCCAGGAGCGATAACCCCCATCACCGTGTCGAACTCACAATCCACTGATGTGCTGAAGATGTCCATGAAGGTGTCGAAGCCCGCATGCTGAAGGAAGTTGGCGGCGGCCGGCTGAGTGATGCCCTGCGCCGGTGCGCCCAGGTGTTCATCTCCCGCGTTTGAGCATCGAATCCTTTTCGGCAATAATGCACGCTTTCGGCGGCGCCGTCGCTTGTGGGCGCTGCTGGGTGATCCAGGAGACGCGAAGCCATGGTTCATGAAGACATCCACCAGAGGTTTCCGGAGCTGTTTGGCGCGAAGAAAGTGAATGGCCGCGACGTGAACGTCGAGGAGGCCATCACGTCGCTTACGCGCGAATTCCGGCCCGCGATTGCCGCGGCGCTGACCGCGCGGCGGGAGATTCTGTCTTCGCCCGCTCCCACGCGCGAGAAGTACGCCTGGCCGAAATGGGACGACGCGTATGAAGACCCGGTCAGCGGCAAGTCATGGACCTTCCGCCAAATCGTGCAGGGGATGATCGACAATGCGCTTGGCCGCGAGACCGACGTGCGCTGGCGGCTGAACGACACGGTGCCGATTCCCGCGGACGCACACCCGCTGACGAATCCAGGCCTCGAGCTGACGGGGCCGTGGCATCCGCTGGACATGGCGTTCAACGCGCTGAATAGTCCCGCGCCCATGAACATGCCGGATTTCGAAGACGCCTCGCCGCCGCACTTCCGGCCGGACGGTTCGCCTTCCACGGAGCCCGTGGGAATCTTCGCGGCGCTGCAAAATGCCAAGGAAATCCTGGAGGGCCGCTGGACCGGAAAGGCCTACGAGGTCGAGAAGAAAGGGAAGAAGCGTTCCTACGCCATCAAGAGTCCGCCGGCCAAGTGGCCGATCCGCTTCGCGCGCCCGCCCGGCCTGCACGTGCATTACGACCACATCCTGGTGGACGGAAAGCCGGTTCCGGCGACGATTGCCATCCTCGTGCTCTGGACTTTCAACAACTATGACGCGCTGACCAAAGCCGGAACGGGTGTCTACTTCTACATCCCGAAACTGCAGACGCCGCAGGAAGCGCTGATCGTCGAGAAAATTCTGGCGCGCCTCGAAGGCCTGCTCGGTGTTCCGGCGGGCACGTTCAAGATCAAGGTCCTCTATGAAGAGGGCAACGCGGGCAGATTCCTGCCGGTAATCGCGTGGGTCCTGCGGCGGCGCCTGCTGGGCACCAACGTCGGCCGCTGGGACTACCTGGGCAGCCTGATGGAGATGTGGAAGGACGATCCCAAGGGTGTTTTTCCCGACCCGCAGGCCATCAACATGGCCGCACCCATCATGATCGCGTACCAGCGTTACAACGCGCTGATGATGACCATGGCAGGCATGAAGAACGGCGAGCTGACGCAAGGTGCCCCGATCGGCGGCATGGCCGCGGTGATGATCTATCAGCAGTCGGATGCGTATGGCCGCGCGAAGTACAACCCCCTGGCGCTGCGCGCGATGGCCATCGACAAGACGCGCGAGCGGCTGCTGGGACTGATTTTTGTTCCGGAAGGCGCGGCCCCGGCGGCGCCGCCGGCGCTCGACGACATTCTCGCCGGCCGTGCCAAGGGCAAGCTGTATGACTCGTACCGGCAGAGCTGGGTGGCGAGCCCCGAACCGGCATACGTTGCGGCGGGAAACACGCCGTTGCGCGCGCCTATCGAGCAGCTTCAAGCGCTGCTCGACGCTCCGAAAGAGACGACGGACGTGAACGGGCGGCCGGTGCCGGCGGTGGCGAGCGGATTGAGCGACGCCGAGCGGCAGTTGCTGCAGTCGCGCGGGTTGCTGAATGCACAGGGGAAAATCACGCCGTGGGTGGTGACCGCCGACTCCATCGCAACGCCGGAAAAGCTGCTGACGGCGGAGCTGTGGGAGTCCATCTGGGGCGTGCCCAAGGGAGACGTCACCATCGAGCGCGTCCAGCATGCGTTCTACATGGCGGCGAACTACGGTTTCCAGATTCTGAACGGCAACTTCGCCGCCGCGATTGACGACTACGAGCTTTCGTTGCGGTTCATGAACGACCTGGCGACCTACCGGATCGACGTGTCGTGGTTGTGGACGCTGGCGCATCACCGGGCGCCGATAACAAAAGACGGCTGGCTGAAGCGCCCGGAGCTCACGCACGACGGAGTGGTGCCCGCCGCAAATGCGCTCGAGGTCAAGGCTGGGGAACGGTTCACGCCGGCCCTCTTCGAGAAGGTCTGGGGATTTCACAACGAGTGGACGGCACAGTTCTTCGCCGAGCTTGACCGCCGTGGCGACGCCGGCCGCTTTGACCGCAGCAAGGCCGGAGCCATCATGGACCTGCTGAAGCGCCAGCTACTCTCGCCGCGCTACATCCAACACAGCGCGCGTGTGCTGTTCGTGGTCGGCCACGCGACGGCAAAGGAACGCGCCCAAATCCTCGAAGCCGTCTTCGACCTGGAACGTCCGGAGATCGTCAAGCGGGTGGCCGCGGGAGCGCTGGGCAAGGGTGTGCTCGCGGCGTACGACTACATTTACGACATCTTTGTCTGAGTGGCAGCCGCGAAACGCCTCAGCCCGGCCTAAACGGAGAACCCCACTTTGCGCAGGAAGGCCTGAAAGCGCGGCTCGCTGCGCAGCGGCTCCCAGACCGGTTCGACGTTGAGAATCATCACCGTGCCGAGGCGCGAGTCGGCGGCCTGCTCGAGCCAGGCGAGCGCCGGCTCGTTTTCGCCCAGCGCCACGTGTGCGAGGGCTACCCAGTAGCCGACGCTCGGCTCTCCCTGCCAGTGCTCTCTCGCTTCCTTCAGCAGGCGCACCGCCTCTTCGCGCTTGCCGGCGCGCGAATGAGCGTACGACAGCATGGCCAGCGGGCCGGGCGCATCCTTCCGGGTGAGCGCCATGAGCTTTTCAGCCGCAAAGATCGCCCGTTCCGTATTGCCGGCTCCCACTGCGCAGTAGAAGAGAATGCGGAGCACGTAGTAGTTGTTGGGAAAGGCTTCAAGCGCGGCGTTGATGGCGCGCATCGCTTCCTCGTCCCGCCGCAGGCAGTGCAGCGTCCAGGGCTCGTGTGCGAGGAACAGCGGAGTCAGCGGGTCGAGCGCCACGGCCTTCCTGACTGCCACCAGTGCCTCGTCACAACGGCCCATGACGTTGAGCCCGATGCTCAGCACGTGATGAGCCAGCGCCGAGGCCGGCTCCAGCTTGATCGCTTTCTCCGCCTCTTCGATCCCCAGCTGGTGGTCGAACGCGTATTGCAGCGCGTACATGGCGAGAGCCGCGTGAGGTTCCGACAGCGTGGGATCCAGTTGCAGGGCTTTTTCGGCGGCCGCTTTGGCGCGCGGAAACGCGTCGCGTCCCGGCAGGAAGCCGTAAAAACCCATCATGACCAGAGCATAGGAGAGGCCGGAATAGCTCAGGGCGTACGCTGGATCCAGCGAAATGGCGCTCTGAAAGAGCTCGACTGCCCGCCGGATGCCTTCTTCCGTCCATGTGCGCGCCTGGTGGGTGCCCTGCAGATAGAGCCGGTAGGCCTCCGCGTTCTCCTTCGTGCTTCGCGTAACGCGGCGCGAAGCCACCAGCTTCTGTTGCAGATGCTCGGAGATTTCTCCGGCGATCTCCTGCTGCAGGTCGAGCAGGTCCGCCATTTTGCGCGTGTACTGGTTGCCCCAGAGCTGGTCCTGGCGCGCGACGTCCACCAGTTCTGCCTTCACGACGAGCATGTCCTTGTGCTGTAGGACCCGCCCGGTGACCACTGCGCGCACCTTCAGCTCTTCTGCGGCACCGATCGGATCAATGCCCTTGCCTTTGTAACGGAACACCAGGCCGCGGGGAACCACGCGCGTGCGCGGCAGCTTCGACAGGCTGTAGATGATTGTTTCCGTGATGCCTTCGCTCAGGTAGTCGTTGGCGGGATCGCCGCTGGCGTTTTCAAAGGGCAGCACCGCGAGCGAGTCGATGTGCTTGCCAGGCGCGCGCCAGCCCCGCGCAGGCGCCGACTTCGGGGCCACGGCCTGCGGCGCCGTTCCCGTGGTCGTATCTCGTCTCAGCCGCCTCAGGTCGGCGCGCACGTCGGCGGCGCTCTGGTAGCGGAAGTCGCGGCTCTTTTCGAGCAGCTTGCCGACGATCTCTTCCAGCCTGGCAGGAGCCGCCGGGTTCGCTTCGCGCAGAGCGGCCGGGGCGCGGTTCAGGATGGAATCGAAGATGAGCGCCGTGGAGTCGCCGGGAAACGCCGGGCGGCGCGTGGCCATTTCGTGGATCACTGCTCCCAGGCTGAAGAGGTCCGTACGTGCATCCAGGTCTTCGCCGCGCGCCTGCTCGGGAGACATGTAGGCGACGGTCCCGAGGGCCACGCCGGGGCTGGTGAGGTGCTCCTCGCCGATGCTGGCGGTCAGCGCGGCGGCCTGCGTTCCGCCGGACGCGCGGGTCGGCACGACCTTGGCCAGTCCGAAATCAAGGATCTTCACCTGGCCACGCGAGGTGACAAACAGGTTCGCGGGCTTGATGTCGCGATGCAGGATGCCTTTGGAGTGGGCGGCATCGAGCGCGTCGGCGGTCTGCACGGCGAATTCCAGCAAGTCGTCCGGGAGCACCGGGCCGGCGGCAATCTTCTCGCGGAGCGTGCAGCCTTCGAGCAGTTCCATCACCAGGAAGTGCACCCCTTCGTGCTCGCCCAGGTCGTAAATCGTGGCGATGTTCGGATGGTTCAGGGCTGAGGCCGCGCGCGCCTCCCGGTGCAGGCGCTCGAGCGCGAGCGGGTCGCGCGCCAGGTCTGCGGGCAGCGTCTTCAGCGCGACGTCGCGGCCCAGGCGCGTGTCCGTGGCGCGATACACTTCCCCCATGCCGCCCGCGCCCAGCCGAGCGGTGACCTTATAGTGAGAGATCGTTTGTCCAATCATGCCGAGCAATGCAGGAGTTGCCTGCGTATTTTAGGCAGGATGCGTGCAGCGGTCAACGAAGTGGCGGCGGCCCGGTTACGCCGGGCGGACGCTCTGCTGGACTTTCATGCCGCGGGCGCGGCACTCCTCCATGATGCGCCGGCCGCTTATGGCGCGTTCCACCGGAATGGCGCCCTTTTCGATTTCGCCACGGGCAGCGAAGGCCGTCATCATGGCTGCGTGCCAGCCGGTGGTGCGTTCCATGGCCGTGAAGCCGGTCTTTTCGTCCAGGTAGTCGAAAACGTCCACGACGGCTTCGACCGTCTTGCCGGCGGATTCTCCGACGGCTCTCGCGCGCAGGATACACACGTCCGCCTCACCGGGCAGCGGGCGCAGTTGGCGATCCAGAACCTCGCGGAGCAAATCGCGTGGCCGGACGCCCCCGGGGCCGTCGGATGGGACTGCATCTTCGCTGAAAAGGCCGGCGTCCCGCAGCGTCTTCCATTGGGCACAGTGGCCCGGGTAGCGCAGCGTCTTGTTCTGGTAGGTGCGCAGCCGGCCAAAAAAAGTGCGCGGCGCGGAAGACGTGCCGCCCGCCGTGGTGAAGGCTTCCAGCCGGCCAATCGGGGCGGGGAAGTCCACATACTCGAGCTCTTCGAAGCAGGGAACCTCGACCAGACGGCCCTCGCGGAGGAACTCCGTGGTGCCGGAGTATTCGTTGATTAGTCCCTCGAAGTGGAAGGTGAGGACGTAGTTCCACGGTTCGCGCGGCTGTTGCGGCAGGCCACCGTCCCACAGGTAGACGTCGCTCGGTTTTTCCACCAACTCCATTGCGGCCACGCAGACGGAAGTGCCGAGGCCGGGCACCATGCCGCAGTCGGGCACGACGGTGACGCCGGCCTCGCGCGCTTCAGCGTCGAGCGCCAGCTCTTCAAAGACAATGCTGGTCTTGCCGCCCAGGTCGGTGAGCGATGTGCCTGCGGCGATGGCGGCGCGCGCGATGCCGAGATTGAAGTAATACGGGACCGCGCTGACGGCTGCGGCCGCTCCGCGAAGTGCGCGTTCCACCGCTTGCTCGTCGCGGACATCGAGCGAGGAGGCGGAAGCTACGTCGTCCCCCAGAAGATCGTTGACGCGCCCCGCAGCCCGCTGCGCCTGCGCGAGGTCCAAGTCGGCGATGACCACCTGATTTGCATCGCCACGGCGGGCCAAATCGTAGGCTGCCGCCGTTCCCTGTCTTCCCGCGCCGAGGACCACATAGTCAAACGCCATTTTCGATTTCTCCCGTCGCTTTGCCGCCGATGCTTCGCGTGTGTGTCATTTTGCCATCATCTTGTGCGGGCAAATCGAGAATGAGATTTGTCTCATATGGCCACGATTAGTGTCAGCAGCCACGAAGGGGAGACCGCACCCGGATGAACGGAAGGTGAAGCAATGCTTGAGTGTGAAATTGAACCGATGGTTGATGCAGAGTGCGCGGATCCAGTGGTCGAATCCGGTTTGATGCAAGCAAAAGGCCCGTCCCGGGCGGGACGGGCCTCTAGAGGGGAAACCGGTCCTGGAGCCAATGCGCGGAGGCCCAGAACTTATTCCTCGGGCCGAAGTGTAGGAGAGCGTCAGGGAGTAAGTCAAGAGGCAAATCTGCGGAAAACAAGCAACTTTAAGTGTAGGCGGTTCAGCAGGTTAGCTGAGACTGCATCGCAAGGATGGTCAAGGGCTGGTTCCCTAGCCTCTAGTCGGGAGGGCGGAGGGAAAGGAAGTCCTTTGCTTCTATGGGCTTACTGCCCAGCCCTAGCTGAATCAGTTCAACCTCGCTGTCGCGGTCGAAGAACTTGCCCGGCGCCAGGCGCTTCACCAGAAGACGGAAGCCGGCGAACACCAGGCCGGCGATGAAAGCGTAGAGCAGTAGCAGCAGCGTTCCAATCAGGATGTTCACGATCATCACAAGGAACGGAGGCTCGGTAGCCTCCCAGCTGGGTTCGTTCCAAGTGACAGAGGTTTGGTAAGTGATGCGATCGATGAGCGCGCGCGCCGTGCGAGCATCGTGCGCGCCGGAGACGATCGCCAGCATCAGGCCGTTGCGTTCGGCGTAGAAAGCAGGCGCGACACTTTTCGTGTCAGTGGCAGCGGAATCGGCTCCGCTCGCCGGCCGGCTCTCCTCGAAGGTCTTCACCCCGAAGTTGCTGACCAGTTCTTGAAGTTTGGCGCGCGCGAGCTGCGGCGTCGGATACACGGCCAGCAGCAGCGTCGGATTGTCACGGCCCATTTTGTAGCGCGCGGTTTCGGCCTCCGCGCCCTGGCTGAGGCCAAGCCAGTCTCCCGTTTTGAAGGGGAATTCGCGGCCCAGACCCGCAGGTCCCAGCAAGTAATGGTCCGAATTACGTTCGAGCGCGACGCCGGGCAGGTACTGCCAAAGGGTCGGGTAGGTGGCAGGCGGAGTTCCTTTCTGGATGGCCATGACGAGAGACTTCAACTCCGCCAGCGAGGCGTCGCCCGGATGGGAGAGATCCAGCAGCAGGTCGCCCACGACTGCAAGGATGCGATCGTGGCTGATGGCGCACTTCTCCGTGAGGTCAGAGGCGGACATATCCGGCGTACGCAGAAACGTGTAGGCGCCATAAGAGCCGTTCGAATCGCGGAAGCGATAGAGAATAGCCGGCATGGTACTGGTGGTACCTGAGGCGGCACGCGTGTATGCGCCACGGTGGGCATTGATCAGCCCTGACTCGACGAGGACCGCCAAGCTGTCGCCAAGCGAACTGGCGAGTGCCGCGCCGGAGACTTCCTGCGGGGACGAAAGGGTCCAGCCTCCGAATTCCCGCGGCAAGCCGGGCTTCGGCGAGTCCGCTGCAAGCGCGGGGAAGGTGAAGCAGATAACTGAAAACAACGAAAACGCAATGCGGAGGGTTTGGCGCACCAGCATATAGACACTGTCAGTGTACTCCGGGTTCCCGGCGCAGCCCAAAGCAGAAGGGTGGCCGCCCGATCCAGAAGAAAGAAGGCGCTAGCGATCGCCTCCGCCGGAGTGGGTGGCGAGCAGGGCAGTGGCGTGCGGGCCGCTCCCGATGCTTTCCAGGTAGTGGCTGATTCCGGCGAGGATGCCCTCAGCGACGTGTTGGCGCTGCTCACCCTTCTTCAAGGCAGCTTCATCGGAGGGATTGCTGATAAAACTGATCTCGGTGAGTACCGAGGGCATGTTGGCCCCAAGCAGCACGACGAAGGGCGCGCGCTTGACGCCGCGGTTCTTCTGCGGGTGGCTGGCGCGCTGCATGCGTTTCGCGAGCCCGAGCTGTACTTCGGTGGCGAGCTCGCGTGACTCGTCGATTTTTTCGTTGCGTGCGATCTTCTGCACCAGGTCCTGGAGGTCGTGAATGGAAGCCTGCGAAAGGGCGTTTTCGCGGGCGGCGACCTCGCGGGCCTCCGGGGAATCCGTGAGGTTCAGGTAAAAGGTCTCGATGCCCCGAGCGGACGGGTCATTCGAAGAATTCGCGTGGATGGAAACAAACAGGTCGGCCTTGGCCTGGTTGGCGATGGCGGTGCGCTCCTCGAGCGGGATAAACGTGTCGTCGGAGCGCGTGTAGACGACTTCCGCGCCGAGCTTCTGTTCGATCAGCTTGCCGAGGCGCAGAGCCACGTCGAGGGTGAGGTCTTTTTCTTCCAGGCCGGTGGGGCCGATGGTCCCCGTGTCGTGGCCGCCGTGGCCGGCGTCAATCACGATCTTGCCGATTTTCAGGCCGAGGGTGCGCGTAAGGGACCGCTCGCCGCGATGGGTCGGCTGCGGGACCGAGGCGGTTTCCGCGGCGTCGGAGGCCGGCCGTCCTTTGGTGGTCCCCGCGGTATGCGAAGCCTCAGCCGGCGCGTCCGCGTTGTCGCCCGAGGAGGGCTGGTTATCGGGGACTTCTGTTCTGGAGTTGCTGGTCCCGGCGGCCGGCTTCGCGGAGTTCTTCTGCGTCTTGGCGGCGACCGTGGATGCGTCGGTTTTTGCCGGTTGGTCGCCGGAGGCGGCGGTCTTGCTGCCCGCTGCCTTTGGGGTAGCCGGGGAGGCGGCGTCGGAGCCTGCGCTGGCCTGTTCGGGGCCCGTCGCTCCTTTCTTCGTACTCGCGTCGCCGGCCTTGGCGCTGCGAGCGGCAGCCGTGGAAGTCTTGTCGGGCGCTTGTCCGGCCTTCTCCGGCTTCGCGTCGGGCGCCGGGGGCGGCGCAACCGCCCTGGCAGTGGTTGACGGGGAGTCGCCGTACACATCGACAACCAGGCGGTACGGGTCCTTCAACAGGAAGACGGAATAGTC
>Ga0335080_10004878_pt1 | contig 13723 bp, 6 predicted proteins | sample Lox_Sample_34_FD_206720 | JGI IMG/M metagenome (GOLD analysis project Ga0335080, IMG submission 206720) | Soil microbial communities from Loxahatchee National Wildlife Refuge, Florida, United States - Lox_Sample_3.4 | ecosystem: Environmental > Terrestrial > Soil > Wetlands | place: USA: Florida... | reverse complement strand
GGCCGGCTAACCGCGTGCACGGTGCCGAGCTCGGGGATCGAGAGCTGGAAGTCCGACAGCAGCTCGAGCAGATACGCTTCGAACGCTTCGTCCGCGCGGTCGATCTCGTCGATCAGCAGGACCGGCGGCTGATCGCAGGTGATCGCTTCGAGCAGCGGGCGCTTGAGCAGGTAGCGCTCCGAGAAGATGTCCTGCTCCTTCTGGGCGATGCCGCGCTCGTCGTGCTCGAGCAGCTTGATCGCGAGCAGCTGCCGCTGATAGTTCCACTCGTACATCGCTGCGTGCGCGTCGAGTCCCTCGTAGCATTGCAGGCGGATCAGGCGCGTGTGTCGCAGTACAGCCAATACCTTGGCGACCTCGGTCTTGCCGACCCCGGCATCGCCCTCGAGCAGCAGGGGGCGGCCGAGATCCTGCATCAGCAGCAGGGCGGCCACCAGGCTGGGCTCGGCGATATAACCGGCGCGCGCCAGATCCTGCTGCCAGGCAGCGAGTTCCTGAGCGCGCGTCGAGGTCATGCCCGTTTCGCCACGAAGAGCGAACGCAGCCAATCCTTGATCACCGCCCACATCAGAGCCAGGCCGTTGAGCTGGGTCGATGTCGGTGGTGGCGTCGGCGGCGTCGCGCGCGTGCCGGCGTCCGCGTTGGGCGGATCCTTTGGTGCATCCGTAGCCTGCGCCTGCAGCGCTTTTGCTCGAGCGGCGAAGTTGTCCGCGAACTGCTTGAGCACCTGATCGGCTACGGTGTTCATCATGCGGCCGCCAAAGGCGGCCGCTTTTCCACTCATCGATACCTCGCTGCTGCCGAGCAGGTTGGAGGACGCTGCGTCGACCGCCTCCACACGGGCGGTCAAGTCCATGGACGCGCCCGAGCTGCCCGTGCTGTCGGTGCCCTTGCCGATCAGGTGCAAAGTCCTGCTCACCGGCTCCAGCTCGATCACTTGCAGCTCACCGCGGAACGACATGCTGGCGGGCCCGAACTTGATGGCCACAGTCCCTTTGTAATGCCGCGCGTCGACGCGCTCGGTGATGCTCGCGCCGGGCATGCATCCGGCCACGGCCTCGATGTTCCGCAGCAGCTCCCACGCCGTGTCGGCCGAGGCGGGCAGCGCAAACGTTTTCTCGAGCTGGACTTTCATGCGCGCCTAGCCTGCAAAATGCAGGAGCGCGCTTTCGTTGAAGCAAGCGCGGGCACTTCTCTCTCCCACCACCCCGTCACGCTGCGCGTGCCACCCCTCCTCGGGCAGGAGGGGAGTTTCTCCCCCTTCATCGCTTGTTGACCCCCAGTGCATTGCATTGCTGCCAGACCCGGTAGGCGCTGTGCGGCATGTCCATGTGGCTGATACCCAGGTGAGCGAACGCATCGATCACCGCATTGCTGAAGCACGGTATGCCGCCGACGTGCGGCGATTCAGCCACGCCCTTGGCTCCGATCGGATGGTGCGGGCAGGGCGTGACGGTGTGATCGGTCTCCCAGTGCGGTGTCTCCATCGCGGTCGGCAGGAAGTAGTCGAGCAGGCTGTTACCGAGATGGTTGCCGTTCTCGTCGAAGGGGAGTTGCTGCCCCATTGCGACCGCGAACGCCTCGGTCAATCCGCCGTGGATCTGACCTTCGATGATCATCGGGTTGATGCGCGTGCCGCAGTCGTCGAGCGCGTAGAAGCGGCGTACCTTGACTTCGCCGGTGAACTTGTCGATGTCGACCACGCAAAGGTAAGCGCCGAACGGGAACGTCAGGTTCGGCGGGTCGTAGTACGTCACCGCATTCAGGCCTTGCTCCATGCCCGCAGGCAGGTTGCCGGTGTGCGCAACCATGCAGATCTCCTTCATGGTCTTGGCCTGGCTCGGGTTGCCCTTGACCTTGAAGCGGTCGATCTCCCATTCGAGATCGCCCTCGGCAACCTCGAGCAGATGCGCCGCGATCTTTTTGGCCTTTTCCTTGATCTTGCGAGCAGCCTGTGCGGTGGCCGCACCCGAGACCGGCGTCGAGCGCGAGCCCCAGGTGCCCGCGCCGTAGGGCGATTTGTCGGTATCACCTTCCTCGACGACGATATCGCTGGCGGGCAGGCCCAGCTCGGTCGCGATGATCTGCGCATACGTGGTCGCGTGACCCTGGCCCTGGCTCATCGTGCCGAGGCGGGCGATGACGCCGCCAGTCGGATGAACCCGGATCTCGCAGCTGTCGAACAGGCCGATTCCCAGGATGTCGCACACCTTGGTCGGCCCGGCGCCGACGATCTCGGTGAAGGTCGCGATACCGATGCCCATCAAGGTCGGTGAGCTCGGGTCCGCGCGCTTCGCGGCCTGCTCTCGGCGCAAGCCGTCGTAGTCGACTGCCTTGAGCACCTTCTCGAGCGCCGTGTGATAGGCGCCCGAGTCGAGGGTCCAGCCGAAGGCGGTCGTGTACGGGAACTGCTCGGGCTGGACGAAGTTGCGGCGACGGATCTCGGCCTTGTCGACGCCCATCTTGTGGGCGAGCACGTCCATCATGCGCTCGATCAGGTACACCGCTTCGGTCACCCGCAGCGAGCAGCGGTAGGCCACGCCTCCGGGCGCCTTGTTGGTGTAGACGGCGTCCACGCGGCAATACGCATTGGGGATCGCGTACGAGCCCGTGCAGATCGAGAACAATCCGGCGGGCAGCTTGGACGCGGACACATGCGAATTGAATGCGCCGTGATCCGCGATCGCCGTGAACCGCAGACCCTTGATGCGGCCGTCCTTGTCGGCGGCGAGCTCACCGACGCAGTGGTAGTCGCGGGCAAACCCTGTGGTAGAGATATTGTCGATGCGCGACTCGATCCACTTGATCGGCACGCCCGTGACGATCGACGCGACCGTGGCGACTACATATCCCGGGTAAATCGGCACCTTGTTCCCGAAGCCGCCGCCGATGTCGCCCCCGACGACACGGATCTTGCTCTCGGCGATACCCGAAAGCATCGCCAGTACCGTGCGCAGCAGGTGCGGAACCTGACTCGTGACATACAAGGTCAGGTTGCCGGTAGCCTTGTTGAAGGAAGCCACGCAACCACAGGTCTCGAGCGGGCAGGGGTGCACGCGCGGGTTGAGGATCTCTTCGCGCACCGTGACGGCGGCGCCGGAGAACGCCGCATCCGCCGCGGCTTTGTCGCCTGCTTCCCACGTGAAGATATGGTTGGGGTGCGTTCGCGGACCGTGACCAACCTCTTTTTTGTCGGCGATGTCTTCTCGGATGATCACCGCATCCTTGGCCAGCGACTTCTTCGGGTCGATGATCGCCGGCAGCTCCTCGTAGTCCACCTCGACCGCTGCCGCCCCGTCATAGGCCGCGTATCGATCGGAGGCCAGCACCATCGCCACTTCCTGCAACTGGAAGTGCACCTTCTTGTCGGCCAGCACCGCCTGCACGTCGCCGCCGACGGTCGGCATCCAGTGCAGATTCACCGGCTTCAGGTCATCGGCTACCAGCACTGCAACCACGCCGGGCGTGGCGAGCGCCTTGGATTTGTTGATCGATTTGATGCGCGCATGCGCGTAGGGGCTGCGCACGATCGCGCCGAACAGCATGCCCGGAAGCTTGATGTCGTCGATATACGCACCCTGGCCGCGAATGAACTTCGCATCCTCCTTGCGCAGCAGCGAGGTGCCCATGCCCTGCAGTTTTTCCTCACGTTCTTTGATGTCCGACAGGTCGCCCATGTGGGTCTCCGTTGTGTCCGGTGTGATGGTGTTCTCGATGTGCGCTTCGGTGTCCGGTGCGTCAGGCCGCTTTGGCCGCCGTCGCCGTCAGCTTGCGTGCGGCGGACTGCACCGCCTTCACGATGTTCTGGTAACCGGTGCAGCGGCACAGGTTGCCGGAGATGCCGTAGCGGATGTCGTGCTCGGTCGGATTCGGGTTTTCCTGCAGCAGCCGATAGGCGCGGGTCAGCATGCCGGGCGTGCAGTAACCGCACTGCAAGCCGTGCTCTTCATGGAAAGCCTGCTGCAGCGCGTGCAGGACACCGCCCTGTTCCAATCCTTCGACCGTGAGCAGCTGCGAGCCGTCGCACTGGACCGTAAGCACGGTGCAAGCTTTCACGGACATGCCGTCCACGTCGACCGTGCAGGCACCGCAGTGCGTCGTTTCGCAGCCGATATGCGATCCGGTATGCGCAAGCTTCTCGCGCAGCGTGTAGATCAGCAGCTCGCGCGGCTCGACCTCGGCCGCGACGTCCTTGCCGTTGAGCTTGAATGCCACCTTGTACGTCTTGGCCATCGCCGTCTCCCTTAAGTTCCGTGCTTTACGACTTGCTCGCGCGCGCGTGCGCGGCTGCGAGGGCGCGCCTCGTCATTTCGCCGCACATGGCCGTCTTGTAGGCTGCGTCCCCGCGCTGGTCCTGCATGGGATCGCAGATGCTCATCGCCAGGCGCGCCGCTTCGGTCAAGGCGCGCTCGTCGATCGCTTTCCCAACCAGGTAGTCCTCTGCCGCGCGAGCCTTGAGTGCGGTCGGCGCCAAATTGGTGAGTCCGATGCCGACCTTGGCGACGCTGTTGCCCTTCATTTGCAGCAATACGGCGGTCGCAGCGGTGGCAAAATCGCCGGTCTTCCGTTTGAGCTTCTGGTAGGACCAGCCCGTACCGGCGGCCGGCAGCGGGATGCGGATCTGCGTCAGGATCTCGCCAGGTTCCAGCAGCGTCGAGTACAGCCCGAGGAAGTAGCCATCGGCCTTGACGACGCGCTCGCCGCGCGGGCCTTTTAGAGCAAATGACGCATCCAGCGCCAGCATCAAGGCCGGATGATCGTTGCCGGGGTCGCCGTGCGAGATGTCGCCGCCGATCGTGCCCTTGTAGCGCACCTGCGGATCGGCGATCCAGCTCGTGCCCTCGACTAGCAGCGGGACCTTTTCGGCGAGCAGCGCGGACCGAAGCAGGTCGTGCTCGGTCGTCATCGCGCCGATGTGGATCTCATTGCCGACCTGCGCGATGCCGCGCAGCTCGGGGATCTTGCCGAGGTCGACGAGGTGGGCCGGTTCGGCGAAGCGCAGCTTCATCATCGGCAGCAGGCTGTGGCCGCCGGCCAGCAGCCTGGCGTCCGGGCCGAGGTCCCCGAGCAGCTTGATGGCGTCGGCGAGGGTGCGTGGGGCGTGATAGTCGAATCCGGCTGGAATCATGTTGGTTGTCTCCTCTTTTATAGTGCCGGCCACCCGGGGGGTGGAGACCCGATCGTACGTGCGCGAGCGGCAAACGATGCGGATTTCTCAACCTATCACACGCCCTGGAAGGGCTCAAGGCAAACCTAAATGTCATGTTTGCACTCCGTTCAAGGCGATGGTGCTTTCGCGCAACGCCGTCAGCGATCGTGGTGTCTGCCGCGCCGCAGCATCGCGATCTTCGCCCTTCGCGCACGCGCAGGCCGCCAAGATAGGTTCTAAACTAGCGCGCCTGTTTCGCAGCTTGAATGCTGCGCCGCCAAGGGGACCTTCGATGACGGCCCTGCCACGCGCTGTCGCGCTCGCCACGCTTTTGCTCTCCGCCTCCGCGTTCGCCGCCAAGGTGGAGATGTTCTCGCCGCAGGGTGAGGTCAAAGGCGTTCGCCAGGTGACCGCCCGCTTTTCCGAGGCCATGGTCGCGTTCGGCGATCCGCGCCTGGCGGAGCCCTTCGACGTCGACTGTCCAGAGCAGGGCAGCGGGCGGTGGGCCGACCAGAAGAACTGGGTGTTCGACTTCGAGCGCGATCTGCCAGCCGGGGTGCGCTGCAGCTTCAAAGTGAAGGCGCAGCTCCAAGCCAACAGCGGCGCCGCGGTCGAACCGGCGACCTTTTCATTCACCACCGGCGGGCCGGCGGTCATCGAATACCTGCCGCAGCGCTACGAGCGGGCTGACGAGGAGCAGGTGTTCATCCTCGGGCTGGATGCGGCGGCCCGGCTGGATTCTGTGACGCGGCACGCCTACTGCGACGTGCAGGGCGTGACCGAGAAGATCCCGGTCAAGCTCGTGACCGGGGACGAGCGCCTGCAGCTGCTCGAGGCGCGCAAGGATTTCGTCGACCGCTACCTAGGGGCGCTGTTCAAGAGCGGACGCGTCGCCGCGGTCCCGGAGCGGGAACTGCTGCGAGGGACGCGCGCCGAGCAGCTCAAATCCGCCGATGAATCCAAGTTTCCGGTGGTGGTTTTGCGCTGCGCCCGGCGCCTGCCGAGCGAAGCCGAGCTAAGGCTGGTGTGGGGGCAGGGCATCGAGTCGGCCAGCGGGGTGCCGACCAGCCGCGATCAGGTGCTCGAGTTCAAGGTGCGGCCGGCGTTCTCGGCCAAGTTTTCCTGCGAGCGAGTGAACCGCGAAGCGGCGTGTCTGCCGTTCTTGCCGATGCACCTCGGCTTCTCGGCACCCATTGCGCGGGCGAGCGCCGCGAAGATCAAGCTACGCGACGATCAGGGCAAGATTTACAAGGCCACGCTGCCTGACGCCAAACAGGTCGGCGACTGGGTTGAGGATGTCTCCTTTCCCGGGCCTTTCCCGGAGCAGGCGCAGCTCACGCTCGACATCCCCGCCGACCTGCGCGACGACGCGGGCCGGCGCCTTTCAAATCAGAAGCGCTTCCCGCTCAGCGTCGAGACCGACGTTGCGCCGCCGCTCGCTAAGTTTCCGGCCAAGTTCGGGATTCTCGAGCTGAATGCGGAACCGGCGCTGCCAGTCAGCCTGCGCAATGTCGAAGCGGACGTAGGGGGCAGGCAATGGAGCGCGACCGGCAATATCCCCGGCCGCGTGCTTCGAATCGGCGAAGCCGATGCGAAGCGCATCGTCGATTGGATGAAACACGTCAACGATTCCGAGCGGGTGGATTGGGGCGATCGGTCCAACGGCGAGCCGGAACCGCGCTACGCCGCGGCGGCGTCGATCTTCGGCGCGTCGGTCGAGACACGAGCCATCAAGGTCCCCAAGCCGAACGGCGCTCAAGCGTTCGAGGTCGTCGGAATCCCGCTCAAGCAACCCGGCTTCTATGTGGTGGAGCTCGCGAGCCCGAAGCTCGGGGAGGCGCTGCTGGGCGGCGGCGCCTCCACCGGCAGCAAGCCGGTCTATCACGTCTCGACCGCCGCTCTCGTGACCAACCTCGCCGTGCACTTCAAGCAGGGCCGCGAATCCTCGCTCGTGTGGGTCACGGCGCTCGATACCGGGATGCCTGTGGCCAAGGCCGAGGTGTCGGTGCAGGACTGCAATGCGGTTGAGCACTGGAAGGGCTTCACCGATGCCAACGGCATCGCGCGCATCAACAAGGAGCTGCCCGAGCGCCGGCGGCTGCCCGGCTGTTTCGGCGCCTACGACCAGCAGTACATGGTGTTCGCGCGGCGCAGCGGGGACGTGAGCTTCGTGCTCTCCGACTGGAATGAAGGCATCTCCCGTTGGCGGTTCAACCTGCCGCAGCTCGGCTACGAGGGACCGTACATCGCGACGACTGTGTTCGACCGCACCTTGCTGCGCGCGGGAGAGAGCGTGCACATGAAGCACTTCTACCGCCAGCACGCGCGCACGGGATTCCGGCTCGTCGCGTGGGATGCGCTGCCGGACAAGATCATCATCGAGCATGTCGGCAGCGATCAGAAGTACGAAGTGCCGGTGAAGTGGGACGCGAAGGACAGCGCGGAGTCGGTGTGGGACGTGCCCAAAGAGGCCAGGACCGGGACCTATCAGGTGATCACGGAGGACAACCTGGGCGGCGCGCAGCGCAACGAGCGCAGGCGGCGCGTGTCGGGCACCTTCCGCGTCGAGGAGTTCCGCGTGCCGCTCATGCGCGCCGGGCTCGATCTGCCCGCCACGCCGCTGGTCGATGTCGACCGTGTGGACGTCGGCGTGCAGGTGAGCTATCTCGCCGGCGGGGGCGCGAGCTTCCTGCCGGTCAAGCTGCGCAGCGTCGTGCAGCCCCGCGCGGTCAGCTTCCCGGGGTTCGAAGAATTTGCGCTGGCTCGCGGTGCGGTCAAGGAAGGCCTGCAGGAGCAACGGCGTTATCGCTGGTATCGCGGGGACTACGCGCTGTCGGACGATGACGAGGAGGCGCCGCTCGATGCCGATGCCGCCAGCGGTCAGACTCGAGCGCTGAAGAGCGTGTCGCTCGTGCTCGACGGTGCGGGCGGTGGGCGCGCCACGATAGCCGGTATCCCGAAGCAGGACACGCCACAGGAGGTGTTGGCCGAGCTCGAATACAACGACCCCAACGGCGAGGTGCTGACCTCATCGACGCGCATTCCGCTGTGGCCCTCGCAGATCGTGCTGGGGCTCAAGCCCGATTCGTGGGCGCTGTCCAAGGACAAGATCAAATATCAAGTGGCGGCGCTCGATGTTGCGGGCAGGCCGGTGCCCGGGGTCAAGCTCAAGCTGGATCTGTTCGAGCGCCGCACTTTCTCGCACCGCAAGCGGCTGCTGGGCGGCTTCTACGCGTACCAGAGCGGCACCGAGGTGAAGCGCCTCGACACCGTGTGCCAGGGACAGAGCGACGACAAAGGGCGCCTCTGGTGCGAGTTCAGCTCGCCGGTGTCGGGCGAGATCTCGGTGCAGGCGAGCGCCGTCGATGCGGCTGGCAACCCTGCCTTCACAAACAGCTCGGTGTGGGTGGCGGGCGGCGGCGAGTGGTGGTTCGAGGCGTCCAACGGCGATCGCATGGACGTCTTGCCGGAGCGCAAGCGCTATGAGCCGGGCGAAAAGGCCGTGTTCCAGGTGCGCATGCCGTTCCGCAAAGCCACTGCGCTCGTCACGGTCGAACGCGAGGGCGTGATGGATGCGTTCGTCACGCAGTTATCCGGGACGTCGCCCGTGGTCGAGCTTCCAGTGCGCGGGAATCACGCACCCAATATCTTCGTCTCGGTGCTCGCGGTGCGTGGGCGCGTCGCCGACGTGCAGCCGACCGCGCTGGTGGACCTCGGCAAACCCACATTCAAGATGGGCGTCGCGGAGATCAACGTGGGCTGGCGCGCGCATGAGCTCGACGTGAGGGTGAGCACAGACCGTGAGGTCTATCGCGTGCGCGACAAAGCGAAAGTGACGGTCGAGGTGAAGCGGGCGATAGACGGAACGCCCGCGCCGAAGGATTCCGAAGTTGTGCTGGTGGCAGTGGACGAGGGGCTGCTCGAGCTCGCTCCCAACGAGAGCTGGAAGCTGTTGAGCGCCATGATGCAGCGGCGGGGCATCGAAGTCGACACGGCGACCGCTTCGATGCAGGTCATTGGCAAGCGCCACTTCGGCCGTAAAGCACGCGAGGCCGGTGGTGGAGGAGGGAGGCACGGCGCACGCGAGCTGTTCGACACGCTGCTGTTCTGGAAAGCGCGCGTGAAGCTCGATGAGCAAGGCCGCGCGAGCGTCGAGGTGCCGCTCAACGATTCGCTCACGTCGTTCCGCATCGTGGCGGTGGCCAACGGCGAGACTGGATTATTCGGCACCGGCGAGACATCGATCCGTTCGACCCAGGACCTGATGCTGCTCTCTGGCCTGCCGCCGCTCGTGCGCGAGCAGGACTCGTTTCGAGCCGGGTTTACCGTGCGCGACGCTACGGAGGTGGCGCTCGACGTTGAGCTGCAGGCGAAGCTCTTCCCGGAGGCAGGCGGCAAGCGCTTCGGGGGGCAGGAGCTGAAGCCCATCTCGTTCAGTCTTGCCCCGGGCATGTCGCGCGAAGTGGGCTGGGAGGTGAAAGCGCCGGTCAACGCCGACACGCTGCGCTGGGAGGTCAGCGCGCAGGCCAAACGCACCGACGGTGCGGTGTCCACGGACAAATTGAAAGTTGTGCAGAAAGTCATCGCGGCCATCCCCGTGCGCACCTTCCAGGCCACCATCTCGCAGCTCGACCAGCGCCTCGAGCTGCCGGTCGCTCTCCCCTCCGGCGCCATCCCGGGGCGCGGCGGGGTTCGCGTCAGCCTGCTCAAAAGTCTCGCGGGACAACTCGGCGGCGTGCAGGAGTATATGAGCCGCTACCCCTATACCTGTCTGGAGCAGGTCGCATCGCAGGCGGTCGCCCTGCGCGACAGCGCAAGGTGGGCTGCCCTTACCGCAGCTTTGCCCTCGTATCTCGATCACGACGGCTTCGCGAAGTATTTCCCGATCCTGCCGTATGGCAGCGACGTGCTCACGACGTACATTCTCACGATCGCCAGCGCGGCGGGCTGGGAAATCCCCGCCTCGTCGCGCAGCCGGATGATGACGGCGCTGGAGCGCTTCGTGCGCGGCCAGCTCCAGCGCGAGCCCGAATGGCGTGCGGCGGATCTTTCCGTTCGCAAGGTCGCGGCGCTGCAGGCGCTGGCGCGCTGGAGCCGCAAAGTGGAAGACGCCGATCTCGCTTCGGTCTCGATCGAACCGAATCTGTGGCCTACTTCGGCGGTGATCGACTGGCTGGACCTGCTCAAGCGCGCTCCCGATCTCTCGAAGCACGAGGAGCAGCAGTCGCAAGCCGAGCAGATCCTGCGCTCGCGGCTCAGTTTTCAGGGTACGACGATGGGTTTCTCGACCGAGCGCACCGACTATCTGTGGTGGCTGATGGTGTCGGGCGACGTGAACGCGAACCGGATGCTGTTGTCCGTGCTGGACCGGGATGCCTGGCGCGAGGACGTGCCGCGGCTGGTGCGCGGCAGCCTGGGACGGCAGCAGCGCGGACGCTGGAATACGACGGTTGCCAACGCCTGGGGCGTTCTGGCGCTCGAAGGCTTCGCCGCCAAATTCGAGACAGAAGCGGTAACCGGTGTCACGTCCGCCGAGCTCGCCAAACAGGACCGCGCACTGGACTGGAGCCAGCAGCCGGAAGGGGGCGGCCTGTTGTTCCCATGGCCCGCGGGGGAAGCCAGTCTTGTGCTCGCGCAGCAGGGCACCGGCAAACCGTGGGCAACCGTGCAAAGCCTCGCCGCGATCCCGCTCACCGAGCCGTTCTCCTCTGGGTACCGGATCGCACGCACGGTCTCCGCGGTCGAACAGAAGAAGCAGGGGCAGTGGAGCCGCGGCGACGTCCTGCGCGTGCGCCTGGAGTTGGAGGCTCAATCGGACATGAGCTGGGTGGTGGTCAACGATCCTGTCCCGGCGGGAGCGGCGATTCTCGGCACCGGTCTCGGGCGCGACTCGCAGATTCTCAGCAGCGGCGAGAAGAAGCAGGGATGGGTGTGGCCTGCCTTCGAGGAGCGCAAGTTCGACTCCTTTCGCGCCTACTACCGCTTTGTGCCCAAGGGCAAATGGACGCTCGAGTACACGCTGCGCCTGAACAACGCGGGAGAATTCCTGCTGCCGGAGACGCGCGTCGAAGCGCTGTATGCGCCGGAGATGTTTGGTGAGGCGCCCAATGCGAAAGTCACAGTCGCACCCTAAGGCACCCCCAGGGTGGAGGCTGCGTTTGCTCGCCGTCGCGCTTCTGCTCGCGCCCGCCCTGACCCTCTCGGCTCTTCCCACCTATGACAAGGTCAAGCAGGACTACGCCTCGACCGAAGGCGTGCTGCTCGACCGCAACGGCGTGCCGATTCAAGAGCTGCGCGTCGATCTGCACGGGAGGCGGTTGTCGTGGGTGCAGCTCTCCGATGTGTCGCCGGCGCTGCTCGAGGCCGTGATCCGGGCCGAGGACAAGCGCTTCTACCGGCACGGCGGTGTCGACTGGCTGGCATTGTCCGACGCCGCCCTCGCCAGCCTGTTTTCGTCCAAGCCACGCGGGGCGAGCACGCTATCCATGCAGGTGGCGGCGATGCTGGAGGGAAGGCTCAAGCGCGGCAAAGAGCATCGCACCGTCGGGCAGAAATGGGACCAGATCAAAGCCGCGCAAGAGCTGGAGAAGACCTGGACCAAGCGCCAGATCCTGGAGGCCTATCTCAATCTGTCCGCCTTCCGCGGGGAGTTGCAAGGCGTGGGTGCCGCTTCGCGCGCGCTGTTCGGCAAGGAACCGAGCGGCCTCGACGAGCGCGAATCGCTCTTGCTCGCCGTGCTGCTGCGCGGCCCGAACGCCACGCCCGACGCCGCCTCCAAACGGGCGTGCGCGCTGGGAAAATCGATGCTGCCGCCGCGTCCTTGTGACGGACTCGAGAGCGCTGCGCGTACCGCACTCGACGGCGTGCCCAATCTGCGGCCGGCGGTGGCGCTCGCCCCGCACGTGGCGCGGACGCTCCTCGGCGTGGAGCAGCGGCGCGTGCAGTCCACGCTGGACGGCGCGCTGCAAGCCTACGTGCTGGACGCGATGAAGCGTCAGCTCGCTACGCTCGATCCGCAGCACGTGAGCGATGCGGCAGCGCTCGTGGTGGACAACGCGAGCGGCGAGGTGCTCGCCTATGTCGGCAATTCCGGCGAGTCCTCTTCGGCGCGCTACGTGGACGGCGTAAAGGCGGCGCGTCAGGCCGGCTCGACGCTCAAGCCGTTCCTCTATGAGCTCGCTCTGGAGCAGCGCCTCCTGACCGCCGCTTCGCTTCTGGACGATTCTGCGGTCAACATCGTCACGCCCGGCGGGCTGTACGTGCCGCAGGACTACGACCGCGAGTTCAAGGGCCTGGTGAGCCTGCGCACTGCGCTGTCCGGCTCGCTCAACGTGCCCGCGGTGCGCACGCTCTCGCTTGTCGGCCCCGATGCCTTCGCGGAGCGCCTGCGTGCGCTCGGCTTCGAGCACATCGACCGAGACGGTGACTACTACGGCTATTCGCTCGCGCTCGGCTCCGCCGAGGTCAGCCTGTGGGAATTGACCAACGCATACCGGGCGCTGGTGAACGGCGGCGTGCTCACTCCGCTGTCGCTGCTCCCCGGAACCAAGCCTGCAGGGCAGTCAGTGATGGACCGCGCGGCGAGCTACATCGTCGCCGATATCCTGTCCGACCGCGCGGCTCGCAGCATCACGTTCGGACTCGCCAATCCGCTCACCGCGCGCTTCTGGGCGGCGGTTAAGACCGGCACGAGCAAGGACATGCGCGACAACTGGTGCGTCGGCTCTTCGGTACGCTATACCGTCGGCGTATGGGTCGGAAACTTCGACGGCAGCCCCATGTGGGACGTTTCGGGAGTCACTGGGGCGGCGCCACTGTGGCTCGAGATCATGAAGGAGCTGCCAGCGGCGGCAGGGGCCCCGTCCCAGCCGCCCGGCGTCGAGGCGGAGCAGATCACCTTCGAGCCACCCGTCGAAGCGCCGCGGCGCGAGCTCTTCGTTGCCGGGACCGTTGTCGACCGCGTCGAAGCCAAAGGTCCCGACCAGACTCACCCGACCATCGCCTATCCCGGGGAGGGCCAGATCATCGCGGTGGACCCGGACATCCCGGAAGATCGGCAGAGGGTGCGATTCGAGGCGCTCGGCGCCGGCGCCGGTGCGCAGTGGCGCCTGAACGGCGAGCCGCTCGACGCCAGCGGTCTCTGGCGGCCGCAGCCGGGGAAATGGCTGCTCACCCTGCACGACGCCGAAGGCAAGCAGCTGGACGCGGTGCGGTTCGAGGTCAGGGGCAGCGCTAACTAACAGCGACCACCGCTCGACGCGCCCCGGCATGCTGTATGCGTATGCCGCGGTCGTTGAGCAGGAGCTAGGTCACTGGCGCGGCGCGGGAAGGGGGCGCGCGATCGGACCTTGGTTCGGTGTTTCTGTTTTATTAGTCAATTGATGCTTTATTTTCCATCATTTGATGTCCATTTATAGTTGGGCGTCTAGCGGTTTGACGGAGAGACGATAGTGGCGATTACCCTGGCTGGCGCGTTAAAGCTGATCCCATGGACCGACGTCGTGACCCATGCTCCCGTGTTGTGGGGGAAAACCAGAGACCTCTATCGTCGAGTAACGAAGAGCAAGGACAAAC
>Ga0335080_10004877_pt1 | contig 13725 bp, 14 predicted proteins | sample Lox_Sample_34_FD_206720 | JGI IMG/M metagenome (GOLD analysis project Ga0335080, IMG submission 206720) | Soil microbial communities from Loxahatchee National Wildlife Refuge, Florida, United States - Lox_Sample_3.4 | ecosystem: Environmental > Terrestrial > Soil > Wetlands | place: USA... | reverse complement strand
TCTGCGTGAGGCGGTCCTGGAGAACGCGCAGAGATTGAGAAAAGTTTAACTCGCCCAGCACAGCGTTCGAACGGGAGACGAAAGCGTCGTCATTTTGTGGGCTGAGTTTCGCGGACTGAAACTGGTGTAGCAGATCGTCGGCGGCGTCATCGGTGAACCGGACGTAGGCGGAGATGAATACCTGGTCCAGGATAGTGGCACCAAGGAAGTGCGCCATTTGCTGTTTTTCCACCGGCTCGCGGGGAAAAGCCAAGGCATGGCCGCGGCCGGCGAAGATAAATCCCGTGACGTGACCATCGAGGGGAGTGAGAAAGCCGAGTTTGCCTTCTTCAAAGTAGAGTTCGGCATCGCCGCGGCGCAGTTCGATGCGATTCGCAGCGGAAATCTGGTAGATCGCAGCAGGATCAACGCGGAGTCCATTCAGCGCGTCGTACATTTCGTGGACGGGTTTGTCCGCTGCAGGGGCGGGGCAGGGCGTTAGCAAACACAAAAAAACAAAAGCTGCCACTGCCGACTTCATATCAAGAAGTGTAGCCACATACGGCATGACGCAACAAGAGTACGGAGGTTAGCCATAAGCACAGGGCTAAAATGAAGAGATGCGGCTAAGCCCTTATTTGCGGCGAATTGTGTCCGGCGGAGCTGCGCTGGTGTTGTTGAGCGCTGCGGCGATGGCCGACACCATTGTGTTGAAGAACGGCCGGCGCATTGTGGCCATGAACGTCCGCGAGGAGGGCGATAAGGTCACGTACGAAACGGCTGCCGGGCAGTTGAGCCTGCCGAAGTCGATTGTCGATCACGTTGAAAAAGGCGGAGCGGTGCCGATGGCGGATACTCCGGCAGCGGCAGCTGCGACTCTGGCGAGTGCGCCTCCCGCGGAAATTTCTGTGCCCGGATTAGGTAGCTCGGAAGTGGAACGGAGCGCGGTCCATGACGGAGCGATCGACCGCGACTACATCGCGAAAATGGAAGGGGACGCGCGCAGCGGGGACAAGCGCGCCAGTGCGAACGCTGCGCTCGCGCACCATGCGGCGGCGCAATTCGAACTGGCGCACGGCGATTTCGAACATGCCCTGGTGGATGAGCGCACGGCGCTGAACTACATGCCGGAAGAGCCGGTGCTGTTGATGAACGTCGGCTATTTGCACTTGCGGCGCAGCGAATACAAAGAATCGCTGGATTTTTTGGAGCGGGCGCGGCGCGTGGCGCCCAACAATCCGGACGTGCCGAAGCTGGCGGGCTGGGCGTACTACGGCTTGAACAAATTGCCGGAAGCGGTGGCGGAGTGGAAGCGTTCCCTAGCGTTGCGCGGCGATCCCGAAGTGCAGGCGGCGCTGGACAAGGCGCAGCGCGACAAGCAGGAAGAAGAAAGTTATAAGGAAAACGAGAGCGCGCATTTCACGCTGCATTACAGCGGCGCGGCGGAACCGGCGTTGGCGCGCGAGGTGCTGCACACGCTGGAAGGACATTTCTCGGCCATCGAGTCTGAGTTGAACTTCAGCCCGCCGGATTCCATCGGTGTGGTGCTCTACACGCAGCAGGCTTTTGCGGATATTACGCGTGCACCGGGTTGGGTAGGCGCGTTGAACGATGGGCGGATTCGTGTGCCGGTACAGGGGTTGAGCGGGGTGACGCCGGAGCTATCGCGCGTGCTGAAGCACGAATTGACCCACAGCTTCGTGAACCAGAAAACGCGGGGGCATGTGCCGACGTGGATTCAAGAGGGGCTGGCGCAATGGATGGAAGGGAAGCGCAGCGGCGACAATGCGGACACGCTGGTGCAGATTTTCCAACAAGGGCATGCGGCATCACTGGGGCAGTTGGAGGGTTCGTGGATGGGCTTGCCGGGCGATTCGGCGGCATACGCGTACGCCTGGGCGTTGGCGAACATTGAGTACATTGTGCAGAACGGCGGCATGGGGGATGTAGAGCGCATCCTCGACCGATTGGCTGGCGGCATGTCTACCGAAGCTGCGTTGCGTGATGTGCTGCACAGCGATTACAACGATCTGATGCAATCCACCACGGAGTATCTGCGGAAGGCCTACAGCCACTAACCAGCAGTTTCTGCAATCACAACGAGCTGACCCTAACTGGTCGCCAAAAGAGCGGCGAGGAGCGCCGCGCGGGCGGGCAGCATTTTCGTGAAGATGTGTTCGTGGGCGGAGTGTGCGCCGTCGCCGACAGCGCCGAGGCCGTCCAGCGTGGGCGCTCCGACGGCGGCGGTGAGATTGCCGTCGGAACCGCCCCCTGCCGTGGCTTCGCCCAGAGAAATTCCTACTTGCGCTGCCGATGCTTTGGCTCGGGAGAAAAGCTCGGCGCTTTGTTTGCGCTCCATAGGCGCGCGGTTGAAACCCCCGTGCACTTCGAGGCGCGCGCCCGCAATCGTGGGTCGCAACGCGCGCAACTGCTTTTCGATGCGGTTCATGTCGGCAACACGGAGGGCGCGCAAATCGAGTACGGCGCGGGCATTTTCGGCGATGACGTTCACGCGGGTGCCGCCTTCGACGATGTCGGCATTTACGGAGACGCCGGTCCGCGGATCGTTCCATTCACGAATGCGCACGAGTTGCGCCGCCAGTTCATAGACGGCGTTGATGCCCTCTTCCGGCGCGAGTCCGGCATGCGAGGCGCGGCCGTGTACGATGAGTTCTGCTTCGCCGACACCTTTGCGCGCGGTTTTGAGCAGGCCTTTTGGTCCGAGGGAAGGCTCCAACACAAAAACGGCATCGCTGCGCCGCGCTTCACTTTCAATCAGTTTGCGAGAGGAGTCACTGCCAATTTCTTCATCGGAATTCCAGAGAAAGACGATGCGATGTGTCAGCTCTGCTTTGGTTTCCAGTAGGGCATCGAAAGCAAACAGCGCCTGTACCAGCCCGGCTTTCATGTCGAAAATGCCGGGGCCGTAGGCTTTCGAGTCGGTTAGGCGAAACGGCATTTTTTTGAGGGTGCCGGAGGCGTAGACGGTGTCGTAGTGACCGAGCACCAAATATTGGCCTTTCGGCCGCGATTTGCTCGGCCACCAGGTAATGCGCAGGTGGTCGCCGCGATGCTGCTGCGCGATTTGCTCGACTTGCGCGCGCCGCCTCCGCCATTCCGCCGCCAGCACTTTGCAACAGCGGTCGGCCGCTGACTTTTCGAGACTGGGCGATTCGATGCGGACCAGACGCTCGAGCGTGGCGAGCATCTCGGATAAGCGCGGCTTCAGGGTTTGCAACAGTTTTTTCGCGAAGTTGGCGTCCGGCATGGAGGCGACATGCTACCCAAACGCGCAGGGGAGAGCAAACTGCGCGTTCTCAGAAAAGCGCCAACGCCTTTGGAAACGGCCTTACCGCCCTGGCGCACCCTTCGCATATAATAGGAAGTTTGCCGGACAACACGAGGGCCGCAGGGGTATGGGCGGCGTGATGGGGAGAAGGAATGATCTTCGACGTGGTCGAGATTCAGAAGATACTGCCGCATCGCTATCCATTTCTGATGGTGGACGCGATTCTGGAAATGGAGCGGCTCAAGTACATCATCGGCGTGAAAAACGTAACGATCAACGAGTCACACTTTCAGGGGCACTTCCCTGGCAAGCCGATCATGCCGGGCGTGCTGATAATTGAGGCCATGGCACAGACTGGCGGCTTCCTGCTCCTGCGCGAAGTGCCGGATCGCGAAAACAAGCTGCTGTATTTTGTGGCGGTGGATGGCGCGCGGTTTCGCCGCCCGGTGGTGCCGGGCGATCAATTGCGGCTCGAAGTGAAGGTGATTTCGTGGCGCGGCGATTTTTGCAAACTCGAAGGCAAAGCCACGGTGAACGGCCAACTCGCGGCGGAAGCCACGCTGATGTGCAAAATGGTGGACCGCGCGCTCGGCGCGAAGGGGGAAGAGCCCGCCAAATGAGCGCGCCGGAGATTCATCCGCAAGCCGTGGTAGCGGCGAACGCGCGGCTGGCTCCGGGAGTGAAAGTCGGAGCATATGCAGTCGTCGGTGAAGAAGCCGATTTGAGTGAAGGCTGTGTACTGCATCCCCACGCGTTTGTGGGTGGTCCCGCGAAATACGGCCGGAACAACACGTTCTATTCCTTCTGCGCGGTCGGGGGCGATCCGCAGGATTATACGTTTCGCGGTGAACGCACGGAGCTGCATGTTGGCGACGGAAATATTTTTCGTGAGTATGTGACTGTCAGCCGAGGCACGACGAAGGGCGGCGGCGTCACGCGCGTTGGCAACGAGAATTTCTTTCTGGCGTATTCGCACGTCGGCCACGACGACCAGATCGGCAATCAGACACTGTTCGTCAACGGCGCTACGCTTGCAGGCCATGTAGCCGTCGAAGACTTCGCGACTATCGGTTCGTTTTCCGTGGTGCACCAGTTCTGCCGCGTGGGCCGCTACTCCTACGTGGGGGCCTGCACGGTGATCGTGCAGGACGTTTTACCTTTTTCGAAAGTGGTCACCGACCGCGAAACGAAAAGCTTTGGCGCGAACACGATCGGCCTTGAGCGAAAAGGTTTTTCGAGGGAGCGTTTGCAAACACTGAACCGTGCATTTCGCGTGCTTTCTCGCTCGAAGCTCAACACCACGCAAGCGCTGGCGGAGATGAAGAAGCAGTTCGGCGACTCCGCAGACGTGCAGGAACTGATTCGGTTCATAGAAACCGCCGAGCGCGGCGTCGTGAAGTAGCGGCGAAAAGCAGCTATCGTAAGCAGGAACCCGCAAACACTGCCATGTCAGAAGCCGTAGCAAATACCGGATGGGGCCTGATTGCCGGCAACGGCCGCTTCCCATTTCTCGTGCTCGAGGGCGCGCGCAGCCAGGGCATCGACATGGCGGTCATCGCCATCAAGGAAGAGGCGTCGGCAGAACTCGCCCAAAGCGCGAAGCGCCTGCACTGGGTCAGCCTCGGCGAACTCAGCAAAACGATCGACCTACTGCACAAGGAAGGCGTGACACAAGCCGTCATGGCTGGGCAAGTAAAGCACAACAAGATTTTTAGCGCGATTCGTCCGGACTGGAAACTGGCGAAGCTGCTTTTCTCCCTGCCTCGCAAAAATACGGATGCACTCATCGGTGGCGTCGCGCGCGTTCTACAGGATGAAGGCATTCACCTTGTCGATTCCACGCTTTTCCTGAAGCCGCTGCTCCCCGAGCCTGGAGTCCTCACGCGCCGTGCGCCCACCGAACACGAAGTCGCCGATATGGCGTACGGCCATTCCGTCGCTCATAAGATCGCTGCCATGGACATCGGCCAGACCGTGGTCATTTCCGATCAGGCTTGCGTCGCTGTTGAAGCGATGGAAGGAACCGACGAAACCATTTCCCGTGCCGCGCGCCTCGTTAACGGCAAACCGCTGGTAGTTGTGAAAGTCAGTAAGCCCGGGCAGGACATGCGCTTCGATGTACCCGTGATTGGCCTGCCGACCGTCGCACAAATGAGAAGCTCCCACGCCACGGCTCTGGCCATCGACGCGGGACGCACCCTGCTGTTTGACCGCCAAAACCTGATTGCTGAAGCCGACGCGGCGGGGATCGCCATCCAGGCTTTTTTGCCGGAGGGCGGTACCGCGGAACCGGCTGGCGCGGCAGGGGGAAATAACACGAAATGAGCGGAGCGGTGCCAGAAACCAGGAAAATCCGCGCCGCTGTGTTCGGTACAGGGGAGTTCGGGCGCAACCACGCCCGCGTTTACCGCAGCTTGCCAGGGACGGAACTCGTTGGCGTTTACGATCAGGATGCTGAACGCGCTCGCGCCGTCGCGGCCGAATTCGAGACAAGCGTTTTGCGCAGCCCCGAGGAAGTGTGCGAACAGGCGGAAGCTGCCAGCGTGGTTGTGCCAACGGTCGCCCACGCGGAAGTGGGCTGCCGGCTGCTCGAAGGTGGCCTCGATGTGCTTGTCGAAAAACCCATGGCCGCAACCCTCGCCGAAGCCGATGCGCTGCTGGATTCCGCGCGGCGAGGGAAGCGCATTTTGCAAGTCGGTCACGTCGAGCGTTTCAATCCAGCGGTCATTGCAGTTGAGCCCATTCTCAATCGTCCCTTGTTTTTTGAGGTGCACCGCCTGGGAGTTTTCACGCCGCGGAGTCTGGACGTGGAAGTGATTTTTGATCTGATGATTCACGATTTGGACATTTTGCTGGCGCTGGTGAAAGAGCCGGTGACCGAGCTGAAAGCCGTCGGCATTCCCGTTTTGACCGACAAAGTGGATATTGCGCACGCACGGCTCGAATTTGCCGGCGGCGCGGTGGCCAATGTCACCGCCAGCCGCGTTTCTACCGAACGCGTGCGCAAGATGCGTTTCTTCCAGCAGCATGAATACATTTCGCTCGACTATGCTCGCCGCGACGCTTTGCGCGTGGGCGTCAAAACGCCTGGGCCGCAGCCTGAGTTTTCCTACGAGAAACTGCCCGCGCCGAATGTCGAGCCGCTGCAAGCCGAATTGCAGGCATTCACGGATTCCGTCCGGACCCGCCGCGAACCGCGCACCAACGGCGCCGCCGGCCGCGCCGCGCTGGATCTGGCTACACGGGTGATGGCGAGCATCCAGGAGCATGGCGAACGCGTCCAATTAGCAGCCTTCGCCTCTCCAGAGAAAGCGGGTTCATGATTCCCCGGACATTGGTTCCGATTGGGTCGCGGCTGCCGGCCACGGATGCGCCCTCGCAGCGTCGCCGCCCCACCACGCTCGACGAGCGCACGCTGGTTCCGGCCATGCTGCCCATTGTTCAGCTGGATGGGAACTCCACGATTCCCAAGTCGCTGCCGCTCGAATCCATCGCCGCACGCGTCGTGGTTCCGCGCGATGTGAGTGTCGAGGCCTATCGCGTCGTAGAAGACACGGCGACGCCGCTGCAGCCGACCGACCTTGACGAACGCACGGTAATCCCTGTTGGAGTAGCCGCTCCGGCAACGATCGAAGCGCCGGTCACGCCACCCCCCACCGACTTGGTGGACCTCGACGTGTTCATGACCGGCGAGGTCAACCTACTCACCAAGCCGGAAGCTCCGGACAAGGATCGCTACCGGCTTTTCACGCGGGTCGGCTCGTTTGTTTTTCACTTCGCCCTGCTGATCTTTATCCTGTCGTTGCCCAAACTGTTTCCGCCGCGTCCGCTCACGCAACGCGAGATTGATCTGGCCAATCGCCAGCTCACCTGGATCCCGCCGGAAAGTTCGTACGCGCCGAAGCCGAAAACCGCGCCTGCGCCGCGCCCGGCACCGCCCGCCGTCAAGGTCGACCCGAAAGTTTTGAACAAAGTCGCGCCACCGGCTCCCACTCCCAAGCCGGAACCAGTTCGTCCTAAGACGGACTTGCCTGAGGCGCCAAAGCCCAAGACGGAAGTTGCTGCCGCCGATCCGCCGCCCGTACAGCCCAAGCCAGACGTCGTCAAGCCCGCTCTGAAGCTGGACATTCCGGAAATGCCCAAGCCTTCGAACAACCTGAAGCTGCCACCGAACAGTTCAAGCGTGCAGCAAGCCATGCGCGGGTTGGCTGACACGCCGACGCCGAGTGGGCCTGCTATTGGCGGTGGCGGACGCATTTCGGGGCGAGGACCTGGTCAATCCGGCAGCGGCGGCACAGCCTACGGCGGCCTCGAGATGCTGACGCCCACCCAGGGCTTGGATTGGAGCAGTTATCTCCAACGGGTGTACGTCAAGGTGAAGCAGAACTGGTTTGCGGTGATGCCGGAATCGGTGGAACTCGGTGAACGCGGCATTGTGGTGCTGACCTTCAAGATCATGCGCGATGGCAGCGTGCCCAGTGCGGAGCCGGTCATTGGCCGCAATTCGGGTAAGGAGCCGCTGGACAGAGCCGCTTACTCTTCCGTGCGCGCTTCGAATCCGTTCGAACCGTTACCCTCCGCTTTTAGCGGGCCGTACATCGAACTGCGCTACACCTATCTTTACAACATTCCGCTTGATCAGTATTACCGCGGCCAGTGAAGCTCGTACGCCAACAAGTGCTCGGCAGTTTGCTCCTCGCTCTGATTGTTCTTCTGGTGCTGCTTTTCCGCGCTTGGCATATTCTGTTCCGATGAAGCGCAGTAAGCGCTTACCGCGATGAATTCAATCGTTCCGGTGCTCAACCGCTCATGACCGCGGCAACATCGTCCGTGCATGCATCTGCGCTGCTGGTTGCGATCGTTGGACCGACCGCATCCGGAAAATCCACGCTCGGCGTTTTTCTGGCGGAAGAGTTTGGCGGCGAGATTCTCGCCTGCGATTCCACGCAACTGTATCGTGGCTTTGATATCGGCACCGCGAAACCTTCGCTCGCCGAGCGGCGCGGCATCCCGCATCATTTGCTCGATGTTCTGGAGCCTCCAGAGGCGGCTACAGCCGGCGGTTACCGCGAAATGGCGTTGCAGGCGCTTGCTGAGTTGCGCGCACGCCAGAAGCTTCCAATCCTCACTGTGGGCACGGGCCTGTATTTGCGGGCTTTGCTGGAAGGTTTAGCAGATTTGCCGCAGCGTTCCGAAGAATTGCGCGAACGTCTGCGTGCCAGCGCCGCCGAACACGCACCTGGGCATCTGCACAAAATCTTGCAACGCCTCGATGCAGCCGCGGCACAAAAGATCGCGGCCGCTGATGAGCAAAAACTGATTCGGGCCGTGGAAGTTTGCTTGCTCGCCAAGCAGCCGGTTTCGCAAGTCCACCGCGCGGGACGCACCCCACTGGAAGGCTGGCACGCGATCAAAGTCGGCCTGATACCAAACCGTGAAGCGCTCTATGAGCGGATTCACGCTCGCACCGAATCCATGCTCGCCAACGGTTGGCTCGAGGAAATCCGCAGCTTGCTGCAACGCGGCCTTCCCGAAAATGCCAAGCCCTTCGACTTCATTGGCTACCGGGAACTTCGCGCTGTTTTGCGGGGTGGAATGCAACTCGACGCTGCGCGCGCCGCGATTCAGCAGGCCACGCGCCGCTACGCGAAGCGTCAGCTCACTTGGTTTCGCAAAGAGCCCGGCGTCCACTGGCTCACCGGTTTCGGCGACGAACCGCAGGTTCAGCAGCAAGCCCGCGACTTCATTGCTTCCCGCACGGCACCCGCCGCGCCGTAACTTCGGCCGTCTGTTTTTTGCGGCTGAAATCCCAGAAGGTCGTCGCTTTGCCGTGCAGCACTTCGGCGTCGGAGGTCTTCAGGCTCAGCACGACTCCGCTGAAGCCCGTAGTGAACGTGATTTCCAGTCCTTTGGCACTCTTCGGCGTCCAATAGGTGCTGCTATGCACGCTTGGCTGCACGCCTGGCGCCGGCCGCACTAAGTAACCGTTGCTCTCCAAACTTTCCGTGCCTTTTGTCGAGAATAACTGAATTCGCGAGGGAGGGGTAATGAACTGCTCGTCCTCGCCGAGCTTCATCTCTGGTAGCCAAGGCGATAGCGTCAGCTCATAACAGCCCTCAAGTGCTTCGGGGCTGACGAGTCGTTCCGCTGTCTTCGCGTTCGTAGGAGCGTTTGCATCCTGCTGGCCGGCACAAGTGATTCCTGGGGTCAAACTTATCGCGAAGAGGACACAACCTATTGTTAGCCGTCGCATGAGCGGGCATTTCAACACAACCATTCGAATGCCCGCAAGCGCTCGCGCCCAATCCGGCAACGCTTACCCGTGCGCCAGTTTATCCTCAGCAGCGAAGAGCGCCGCTGCCCGTGGCTTGCCGGTGGCAGTCGCCATCTGCCCGTCGCGGGCGTATACTCAACTCGAGTAAGCCGTCTCCTCTCGACCATGACTGTCCCCGCGTTGCACCTTCAGGACTAATTTCGTGACCAAAGCTCCGCAACAAGTCTCATCCGCCGACCGCGTCCTTCTCGTCGGCCTCGGCTGGAAGCGCGCTCCACGTTTTCCTGGCATGCCTGCCGGCGAAGCGGGCCGCGAATCGCTTGCCGAACTGGTCGAGCTCGCGCGCAGTGCCGGTGCCGAAATTGCCGGCACTGTTTTCCAGCTTCGCGATTCGGCTGATCCCGCCACGCTCGTGGGCCGTGGCAAGCTCGATGAAATTCGCGCCGAAGCCACCGCGCATCAGACGCCGCTGATCATTTTCGATTCGAATCTTTCGCCCGTGCAGCAACGCAATATCGAAGCTGCGACGGAACGCCGCGTGATTGATCGCACGCAGCTGATTCTGGACATTTTCGCCCGCCATGCCCGCAGCCGCGAAGGTCAACTCCAAGTCGAACTCGCGCAGCTCAACTACATGCTCCCGCGCCTCACCGGCAAAGGTACCTCGATGTCCCGTCTTGGCGGCAAAAGCGGCGGCGGTGGCGCAGGGGGGGCGGGCGGAGGGGCGGGCCGCATCGGTGTCCGGGGCCCTGGCGAAAAGAAACTCGAAACCGACCGGCGCCGCATTCGCGAGCGCGTGGGCAAAATTCAGAACAGCATCGAGCAGATTCGCAAGCAGCGCGCGCTACGCCGCGAAGCCCGCAACGCCGTACCGCTCGGCACGATCGCTCTTGTGGGCTACACGAATGCTGGCAAATCGACGCTCTTCAATGCTCTTAGCCGCGCCGAAGTGCTGGTCTCTTCGCGCATGTTCGCCACCCTCGATCCAACGGTACGCGCCATTCGCCTGCCGTCGAATCGCCGTGTTCTCGTCTCCGATACTGTCGGTTTCATCCGCGATCTGCCCAAAGGATTGATGACTGCCTTCCGGGCCACGCTGGAAGAGGTTCAGGAAGCTGCGTTGATCCTGCACGTCAGCGATGTCTCGAATCCGCACAACGCTGAACTGGACGCCGAAGTGGACAAAATCCTCAACGAACTGGGCGTTTCGGATCGTCCGCGTCTGCATGTCCTAAACAAAATCGACCGTCTCACTGAGGATCAACGCAACACGCTCCGGCACAGCAGTCCCAACGGCTCGGGGAGTGCGGCCTCCGGTGTATTCGTGTCCGCGGTCACCGGCGAGGGCATCGACGATCTTCTCCACCGCATAGACGCCGATCTTCCTGTCGATCCTGTCGTCACGCTTTCGCTGCGCCTTCCGCTTGCTGAGGGGCGCACGCTATCGCTCGTGCACGCGCTCGGCCGCGTGCTGCATTCCGAAGTCGAGGATTCGCACATGCTGCTGGATGCGGAAGTTCCCGCTTCCATTGCTCGCCGCCTCAAGCTGAACGCTTTTGCCACGGACGGAACTTCTGAACGTGCCCGTGCGTAATACTTAGTGAAGGGAGTGGTTGTATGCTCGGATTCCTGCTCTGGTGCCTGTTGTTCTTCCTCTGCTGGCCGTTGGCGCTCCTCGCGCTGGTTCTTTACCCCATTATTTGGCTGCTGCTCTTGCCGTTCCGCATCGTAGGCATCGCCGTGGAAGGCGTGCTGGCCTTGGTAAAGGCCATTTTTTTCTTGCCAGTGCGCCTGTTGCGCGGACCTCGTACGATTTAGTGGAATCTCCTGAGCGGTTTCTTTCTCAGCCGCCTTGACGGTACCCGCGGCCGCCCGAATTCTTCCTGACCTTTGCGGTTTTTGCCGATTTTCTTGGCATTTATTTGATTTTTCCGAATCGCGGCGGCCTGTGGAAAGCTTGTGGAAACTGTTTTGGCGATTTGCAGCCCAGGTCAGCCTGCCCCGGTCGCGAGCAGCTCGTCGTCCCGATTTTTAAGATACAACTACTTTGTATTCAGTTATTTAGCGCTTTACATCCCATTTTGTTAATGCAAGCTATAAGCTTGCATCGCAGGAAGGTCCATTTTCACATTTGCACAGCTATGCAGCAGCTCGACCTTGTGTGCGCTGCGTCTCATGCGCCGCTGCAAACCGTTTCTCTTCTTCATTTTGCAGCCTCAGTTGGCATGACTTTTCTCTCCTCCGCAACCGTTGACGCCCTCTTGGTAGCGGTCTATAGTCGGTAGTTGCGGCGGACGAAGCCTCAGGGGCGGCCACTCCTTCGCGGTGTCTCAATGAACCTCCCCAACTCGCTCACAGTTCTGCGCATCTTCTTCGTCCCCCTGCTGATTGCCGTTCTCCTCACCAAAAGTCCTAACGTAGATTTTCGCGGCTTCCCGATGCACTTCGAGTTCTGGGGCGTGCTTATCCTGCTTTTGGCCGCTGCGACCGATTGGGCGGACGGCTACTTTGCGCGCAGTCGCCTGCAAGTGACCACGTTGGGCATTCTGCTTGACCCCATCGCCGACAAGCTGCTGATTTCCTCGGCGTTCATCTCTCTGGTGGACATGCACCTGGTTCCCGCCTGGATGGTGGTAATCATCATCGGCCGCGAGTTTACGGTTCTCGGACTGCGCAACATCGCCTCGGCCGAGGGTTTTACGATCGCTGCGTCGATTTTGGGCAAAACGAAAATGGTTCTGCAGGTTTGTGCTGTGGCGGTGCTCATCGTTGCCGCGGGCCACGCTTCTCTGAAGCCCCTGGCTTTGCTGCTGCTCTGGCTGGTGGTGATCAGCGCGCTCGTTTCCGCCGCACAGTATTTCTTGCGCTTCTGGGGACAGCTTGATAATCGCGTCAAGCAGCGCCGCAAGTTGCGCATGCTGGAAGCCGCTGCTGCTCACAAAAAGTCCGAGGATGCGGTTCCTCTCTGAACCGGACCGCCGCGCCTTGCTGGAGTTGGCGCGCCGCGCCATCACGGAGGGCGTGCTGCTACAGAAACCTCTCGAACTGGTTCCCGGGGACGGAGTCTTTGCGGACCGCCGTGGTGCTTTTGTGACCGTCCACGTGCGCGCTCGCCTGCGCGGCTGTATCGGGATCGTTGAGCCGGCGGACCCGCTGGGCGAGATCATTGCCCATTGCGCCGCGGGGGCCGCTTTGCACGATCCCCGCTTTCCGCCTGTCCGTGCTGAAGAACTGGACTACTTGGAGATTGAGATCTCTCTTCTCTCGCGTCCCGAACTGGTTCCCGCAGATCGGATTGAGATTGGCCGGCACGGCATCTTGATTGTTCGCGAGGGAAGACGCGGCCTGCTCCTGCCCCAAGTCGCTGTCGAGCACAAGCTAAGCCGCGAACAGTTCCTCGATGAGACCTGCCGCAAGGCGGGCGTGGCCCCGAAATCCTGGCAAGACCCCGAAACCGAAATTTACGGCTTCACCTGTGAAGTTTTCTCCGAAGCTCGTTCTGGATTTTCTTTCGCGTGAGCGGCAAGTCCTTCACGCGGCACTTGGGGTGGGAACTTCTGCCGGGACCCGGACTCACCTTGTTGCTGAATCGTCGCCTCAAAATACCTCGGTCCAAAAACAAACGGCCCGCGCAAACTGAATCGCGCGGGCCATCAGATCGAAAAACGGATTAGGCGAAGGGGGCTACTCGACCTCGACGTAATCGCCGGCGTAGATATCCTCGCGGCTATACGTGAGCAGCACCGTCGACGAGTTTTTGCTCACGTTGAGCACGATACCTTCGCCGAGCACTTCGCGCGGCAGATCGTTCCAGTTGTAGCGTTCCGGCGCGCTGCCAAAGCCATAAATCTTGTACTGGTAATCTTTGGTCTGCGGAGCCAGCTCGGCCATCGAGCCCTGGTAGCGGAACACGCGGTAGTAATCGCCAACCTTTACGCCTTTTTCCGTTCCGAGGTTCACGTAAACAACGCTGCCTCTCGCGACCGCCTGGTGATAGTCCTTCGAGTTCACCACCATGGCCACCGGTTTGCCGCTGACCGGCGCGAACTGGTCGAACCCGCTCGCGTCCTTAAACGCCGGCTCGGGCCGCTCCTGGTAGGGCAGAACGATGTCGCCGCGCTGCATGTAGTCGCACGAGAAGCTCACAATAGCGATAGAAGTCTTCGGCTGCACGTTCACGACG
>Ga0335080_10004872_pt1 | contig 13731 bp, 8 predicted proteins | sample Lox_Sample_34_FD_206720 | JGI IMG/M metagenome (GOLD analysis project Ga0335080, IMG submission 206720) | Soil microbial communities from Loxahatchee National Wildlife Refuge, Florida, United States - Lox_Sample_3.4 | ecosystem: Environmental > Terrestrial > Soil > Wetlands | place: USA: Florida... | reverse complement strand
TCCGGGGATTGGGCCGGCGTCGGACGTCATGGTGTCGACGGTATAGGCCGTGTTCGGGGATCCCGCAACCACGTCGTATTTTCCGGGAATGAGATCGTTGAACAGAGCTTCACCTTTTTCGCTGACTTGCGTGGCGTTCACGCGGCCTTTGCTGTTGCGCAATCCGACCTGAACTTGCGGGGGAAGACCGGTCGCTCCTGCCACCTGGACTTTGAGCGTGACGCGGCCTGTGGAACTGCCGGAAGAGCCAGTCAGTTCCTGGCTGCCGGCGAGATTGACTGCCATCGGCGCCTGCATCTGGCCTTCGGCATCCGGCATTCGGACCATGTAGCTGCCGGCGGGGACTCCGGTGATCTCGTACACGCCAGGCGAGACCTGCTGCACGCCTCGGTTCGAGACGCCTTCCATCTCGTCGAAGGCAGGCCGTTCGAGCTCAGGAACCGTGAGACCGCGTGCGCCGTTTTCCTGAACATGAAATAACAGGTGCAGGGCGGGAAGTGGATTCAGGTGAATATCGGCTTGCAGACGGTCGCCGCCGCGAACCGGAATGGGAGTGGCATCTTCAGCCTCGGTGGCGTCGCCGTAATAAGTGACGGGATAGGCAACGTCGAGCGATGTGTCGACCTGGGCGGCGGACCCGCTCGTGCCGTCGCCTGCTGACGCGGGATGGATTGCATACCAGGGCTGTGCTTGAGCGGAAACGAAGTATGTTCCCGCGTCGAGGCGCGGAACTTCGTACAGTCCCTGATCGTCGGTCTGGGTAGAGCGGATGCGATGAATCCGGCTGACGCCGGAATAACGGTCTTCGCGGTACACGGAGATGGTCGCGGCCCGGGCCGGGTCTCCGTTTTCGTCGAGAACTCTGCCGGTCAGCAGGGCGGAGGGTGTGACGCGCAGAACCAGATTCTCCGTATCGAGACCGGCGCCGGTGACGATGGCGGTCCAGAACTGTTCGTGCTGGTTGTAGGCGGAGGTAATGTAGTCTCGCTTGGCTGCCTGCAGCGAGAATTTGCCGGCAGCGGTGTGAAACTCAAAGTGACCGTCATCGGCACTGATGAAGGACTGGACGTTCTGCTCGTTTCGAGCTTCGGTGATGGTGACGCGCGCGCGGGCAAGCGGAAATCCCGTCTTCGCGTCGACGACGGTACCTGCGATCAGATAGGCGGGACTGGCGGACGGTGTTGGCTGGGGTTCTCGCGTCTGAGCAAAGACAGGTGCCAGAAGAAGGCTGAAGGCGAAAGCGGCGAAATGGAATGGTCGTGACCTTGTCATCTTTATCTCGGTCTATTCCGGCGAAATCAGCTGCAGGCGGACATTCTCTTTCTGGCCCGCCGACACACGGACCACCGGTCCCTTCGAATCGTAGGCTTGCATGGCTTCGGGATTGTGATATTCCAATTCCGACTGCGGACGTGCAAAGGCCAGCACCCGGTACGCGCCGGGCACGAGCGGAGCGGAATGGAAGTTGCCGTCCGGGGAGACCCACACTTCAGTGAAGTTGCCACCGCTATCGGGCAGGGGAATACAGTAAACGTGCGCGGCGGCGGCGGTGAACGGCAGGGCTCTTTCGGCTCCGTCGGTTGCGCCAACCGCGGGCGGGGGCGAGGGAATACCTTCAACTGTTCCTTCGATTTCAGCTGTTTCGTCGCGCATGGTGATCTCGATGGGCGCGGGCGAGCCTCCCTCGCCGACGGTCAAAGGCTCCTGCAGCAGGTTGGCATTGCCGGAACGGACGGAGGCGACATAACCGCGCGCGCTGCTGATGCGAAGCCAATAGCGGCCGGGAAGGACATTTTCCAGAACCAGTGACTGATCGTTGCTGCTGGTGGGCGTGCGCAAGCCGGCGCCGCGTCCGGCGCCGAAGTCATCTTCCGGGTCGAGCATTACATTCAGGTAACGCCGCGGTCCCGACAGAGTGAAACGTCGGGTGCCCGTGGACCAGGAGGAGCCGCTATCCCATTTTTGAGTGGCGGTGAACTCTTCGTGTACGGTTACCGGGATCGAGGCGCCCATCAGCAGAGTCATGGGAGGCCCGGAGGCAGGACCGTCATGGACCGTAAGGTTGATTGAACCAGCCGCCACGTTGTTGTTGACACCGTAGCTCGTGGCTTCCACCGTGTAAGTTCCGTTGGGCAGCATGCCTTCAATGGACTGATCGCGTTCGTTAAATCCGAGCGAGAAGCCAGGGCCACGATTGCCGGCGACAAAGACGGATATGCCGAGTCCGGCGCCGGGAGCATTGAGGACGGGAATGCTGACGTTGTAATAGGCTTGCCGGACAATGGTCAGGCTGGTCTGGGCTGTTTCTCCCGCTGCCACGTGAATCTCCGCCGCCGAGCCAAAGCCTGCCGCGGAGGGATAGTAGACGGGAGGGTAGCCGAAGAGGCGGCCGCGTGGATCGAAGTTCAGCGGATCACGGTCGAGCAGTTCGCGACTCAGGAGCTTGTAGGTGCCTGCGGGAAGGTCGGCAAAGCGGAATTCGCCGTCCGAGCGCGAGGCCGTGCCCTTCATGAAAACCCAGCGGGCGCGGCCCTCCTGCACAATGCGGCGGTAGAGCTCAATCTGGATGCTGTCAGGAGCCTCGAAATTCGCGAGCGCCACTTTGCCCACGATGCGGGATTCCGGGATCAGCGGGATGATCCAGTCCTTGTCGGCGCCATTTTCCTGCAGGTTGATGGCGGAACCGCTGGGGTCCTGGAGGAATCCGGGCTTGCGGGCCATGAGCATGTTGGTGCCTGATCCGATGCCGCGGAGTTTCGTGACCATGACGGTATCGGAAGGCGCCTGCGCTTCAGAGCCTTCGTCTGCTTGCGGGCCAGACGGATTCCTGGGAATGGTGAATTCGAAGCGGCCCTCACTGTCGGTCAGGGTCGCGAAACGGTTGTCGGGAGAAGAAACCAGGGCGCGGGAAATGGGTTCGTGCGTCGCGCTGTTGATTACGATGCCGTGAACGCTGTTCGGTCGTTCGGATTGCGTCAGCTGCGCCGATACCGGACCGGCAAGGGTATCGAGAAGAATAATGATGGCGATACAGGCGTGCGGGGTCTGTCTTCGTACGAGAGGCCGGATCTGAGAGCAAGCACCGGGCCGGGTCAGCCATCGTTCGACACACTTCACGAGAAACAGCTCCGAACTCCTGTTATTGTACGCAGGATCGCCGCGACAGGAACGGCAACAAACTGCCCGCCAGTCGGGCGCGATATACTCTCGCCCAGACTGTGTCGACATGTTCTTCGAGGCGAGCGCTTGCCGGGGGCCGGCGTTGTCGTGGCTCTGTCTCCTGTGAGGGATGCGGCGGTTGCGAGGGTGGTTGCTCGCCGGCGCGGGCCGGGAGTCTCCTAAAGCGTGAGTACTACCGACGGCAATCTCCAACCCGAGTTTGAACCGGTCCCGAAGCCGACGCGCTTCGAGGAGGCCGTGACGGTCTTGAGTCTGATCGTGGCGGTTCTGTCGCTATTGTTCTTCTCCTGGATTGCCGATAACGTTGCCCACCAGCGCACGACAAACTTCGATTTGGCGGTGCGCAACGCAGTGCACGGGTATGCCTCTCCGGGATTGACTCGGGCGATGGTGTGGATTTCTTTTCTGGGCGGGGATGGACTTGCGATCGCCGCGATCGTGGCTGTGATCTTGTTCTTGATCACCCGCCGACGCCGCGCGGTGGTGTGGCTTCTCGTAACTTTGGCGGGTGCAACGGTGCTGGACCTGACGCTGAAGTATGCGTTCCATCGTCCGCGGCCTACACCGTTCTTTGGTCTTATGCCGCGCACCTTCAGTTTTCCCAGTGGACACTCCCTGTACTCGTTCTGCTTTTACGGCGTGCTGGCGGGATTGCTCACGGCACGGGTGCGCTCGCTGTGGCTGCGAATTGTAATCTGGACCGGCGCCGCGTTGCTGGTTCTTGCAATCGGGTTATCTCGGATCTATCTGGGCGTGCACTATGCCAGCGATGTCATCGCGGGCTATCTCACGGCGACACTCTGGGTGGCGACAATGATCTTTCTCGACCGCTGGCGGAAACAAAAGAAGATGAACGTAAATCGTGTTCTGGTGGTAGGGTGCCTGGGCCTTGCAACCGTCATGTGCGGACGGCCGGCGCGGGCTCAGAGCGAAGCGGACAAACCTGTTGTCAGCGGCACTGTGCGTGTCGACGCCGACCCCAGGCACATTCTGAATTCCTTCGACCCCGATCGTGCGCTGGGGAGTTCGCTCGACGTCCTCTCGCGCACCGACATCGACAAGGTCCTTGCGCCGCATATCGTGCAGGAGTCGCTTTCGGCCGGATGGGGTCCGATTACATATCGCAACAATACCGAACTGCGGATGGGGGCGTGGCACTGGACGGAGAACGGCACCTGGAGCGATCCCGCGCACCAGAGCGGATATTTCACGGGTGGCACGGAATTGAAAGAGCCGACGCGCTACATCCTCGCTTACGCACTGCCGCATCGCGGCTTTGCGACCAGCGGCGATGCTCCGGTGCCGGGACCCAACCTTACTTATTGGAAGAGCAATCCCTACCTGACCAGAAGATTTACGGGCGAGAGCGATGGGTTGCATCCGCAGTGGGTGGTTGTGGACCTGCGCGCGCCCAGGACAGTGAATGCAATCCGCATTGAATGGGAGAATCCGTACGCCGTTACCTATCAGGTGGAGTATTGGGAAGGGAAGGATGCGCTCGACTTCGACCGTGGGCCGCAGGGCCAGTGGAAGGTGTTTGCGGCAGGGGTGTTGAAGGATGCCAAGGGTGGCGCGGCGACACTGAAATTGTCAGACACGCCGATATCGACTCAATTCGTTCGCGTGCTGATGACCGAGTCGTCGAACACCTGTGATCTGCACGGGCCGGACGACGTGCGGAATTGCATTGGCTACGCAATTCAGACGATCGAGGCGGGGACCATCGATGCGGGCGGCGCATTCGTGAATGTCGTCGCGGCCGGCACCGCGAAAGAGAATCAGCCGACCTATTGCGCTTCGTCGATTGACCCGTGGCACTCAGCTGGCGACGTGCGCAACGACGGGAAATATCAGCATGCTGGTTTTGATTTGTTCTTTACCAGCGGCATCACCAACGGCCTACCGGCAATGATTCCCGTGACCATGCTTTACGGAACGCCGGAAGATGCTGCCGCGCAGATTGCCTACGTTGAGAAGCGCGGCTATCCGATCGGCTATATCGAAATGGGCGAAGAGCCGGACGGCAAGCATGCCATGCCCGAGGATTACGGCGCGCTCTACATCCAGTGGGCGGACGCTTTGCATAGAGTCGACCCCCAACTCAAACTGGGCGGGCCGATTTTTGAGGGCGTGAACGAAGACATTCGCGTCTGGCCCGACGCTCAGGGGCGTACGTCGTGGATGGGGAGGTTTGTCGCCTATCTGAAGGCCCGCGGACACCTTGGCGACCTGGCGTTCGTGTCGTTCGAGCACTATCCATTCGAGCCGTGTGAGATCAAATGGGAGTCTCTCTACTCGGAACCGCAATTGATGAGACACATTCTCCAGGTGTGGAGAGAGGACGGCGTGCCGAAACATGTTCCGCTCATGGTCACCGAGAGCCACCTGGCCGCCGGGCTGACCGGGCCGATGAGCACGATCTTTGCCGGGCTTTGGCTGGCCGATAACATTGGGTCATTTTTTGAGGGAGGTGGCGCCGTCTTTCATCACTCGCCGATCCAGCCACAGCCGGTGCAGCCGAGTTGCCTGGGATCGGCGAGCTGGTCGAATTTTGTGGCTGATCGCGAGTACAACATCTCCGGATACACTTCGCTCTACTTTGCCGCCCGATTGATCAACTTCGAGTGGGTGCAACACCGTTCCGGCGTGCACGAGATGTTTCCCTCGGCCACCGACATCAAGGACGAAAAGAGCAATGTCCTGGTTACGTCCTATGCAGTCCGGCGTCCGGGTGGGGATTGGTCCGTGCTGCTGGTCAACCGCGATGAGAGCCACGCCCACACGGTGCGGGTCGTCTTCGATGGTGGACGCAAACGGGAGGCGTCGTATTCAGGCACGGTCAGAATGGTGACATTCGGTAGCGAACAGTATGTGTGGCGCGATGAAGGACCGAACAGCCATGCCGATCCGGACGGGCCACCTGTTGCCACGACTGTTCCGGGAGGTTCGCGAGCCACGTTCACCCTGCCCAAGGCTTCGATCACGGTGCTGCGCGGCAGGGTGGAGGGCGCTGACGGCCTCCTCCGCTAGACCCTATCACTCTCAGGTAGTGTCGCTGGTCACATTTTCCCTGTACATATCGCAAATCGACCGACGCCGGTGCGCATGGACCCGCATGCGCCGGCGCTCTCAGAATCGTTGTTGATCGCCGAACTGTCAGGGCAGAACCCGGGCGACGTGCTTCTCATTGGAATTACGGGTGCGCAGTACGAAGTCGGAGCAGGATTGAGTGAGCAGCGCGGAAGGCGGCAAGAGCGGCAGTGACGGAAACGTTAACGGAACTCACTCGACTCGGTGCACGATACTGGGAAAAAGCTGAGCCGAGACATTGCTTCGCCTGGTGGGAGAACGCTGGGGGCAAGCGCGAATCGACGGCGCCAATCCATAGTCCAGCGACTGGCTAGAATCACCCGCCCTCAGCTACCACCATCAGGCGCTATGCCCTGCCGACGCCGCCCGCGACAGTACTTCCCGTTCCGCGACCAGCCAGTCATCGCTCTCGTTGCCGGGAGTCGAGCCACGCTGCAGATAGAGCTCATACGCGCGACGCCGGATCTCTTCCTGTAGATTGCCGTTGGACGCCGTTTGCATTGAAGGCGACGCCATCGGCGGCTGAGCTGATACTGCTTTCTTCGTACGACGAGGGGCGCTACTGGGGTTTTTCGCTGCCATACAGTACTCCTTGCAACTCCCTAATTCCAGGAAAGGCCGGAAGTGATGAATAAGGCGCATACACGCTAACTTTCAACCAAGTTCTGGCCCTTCACTTGTCACTGATGATGTCTCAACTATAAACCGGAGAACTGTGGAAATAGAAGGGCGAGCGGCAAAAAACCTGGGTGAGTTGCACAAATGGTCATGACCAATCTTGACTGACTCGGCTGTTGCGAATTGCAGCGACCCCAAGGGAGTCCTTCGAAGTACTCCGGTAACTTGCCAGAGCACTCGCGCCGCCCGCACGATACGGTAGGGCCACCTGAGGTCGCACTATGTCATCCCGCAATCATGAGGGCGCCGGAACCAAACCTGCCAAAGAGCATGTGCATGGCGTCCACGAACTGGAGAAAATGCTCACCGAATCTCCCAGTCCGGAACGGGTTTGCGTCAAGCTCGCCCAGATTCTCCGTGTGCAACGCAACGAAGTGGCACTCTTGCGGGTGGAAAAGGGCAGCTTGCGATTTGTCTTCCCGGCAGAATTACGGGCGGCGGGGGTGATTCCCATCACCGGATCAGCGGTCGCGGCGCGGACGGCGTCGACTGGTACCCCTCTTCTCTCAAATTCTTTCGCACGGGTGAAGCACGTGAGCCTGTTCGAGTCGGTCAAGCTGGGCGAGGGGGAGCAAATCACCGAGCAACCCCCGATCCAGAAAATCATGTCGGTGCCCGTAACACAGAGCGGAGGGAAGGTCGTGGGTGTGGTCCAGATTTCCAGGAAGGGGCTGGATCCGTCGCTCGCCGGCGCTGATTTTACCGGAGGCGATCTGAAACTCCTGGAGCAATCTTCCGGAGTGCTAGCGCGCATGGCCTTCATGGAAGAAAATGCGCCGCTCGGCGAGAACAGTTAGCAAATCATTGCCGGAGCACGACCTTATCAGAGCGCCTGACCGGCGCAATACCCGGATGCCCACGCCCATTGAAAGTTGAATCCACCCAGTTGTCCGGTGACATCGACTACCTCTCCGATAAAGAACAGTCCTGGAACTTTCCGGCTCTCCATGGTTTTGGCGGAGAGTTCGTCCGTGTCCACGCCGCCGGCAGTCACTTCCGCCTTGGCGAATCCTTCCGTACCTGCGGGCTGAAGTTTCCAGGCATGAATCTGGCGTTCGGCGTCGGCAAGGGCGCGCTCTGAGTTCCTCGCGACGGGATGAACCTGGATCCAGCGGTCAGCGAGACGCTGCGGCAGGACGTCGCGCAGCAGCGCTTTCCATTGCGACACATCGCGATAGTCGCGCGCTTTGAATTCTGCGAACAGGCTGCGATCGGGCGCCAAGTCGATCTCGACAGACTCGTCGCCATTCCAATAGGCAGAAAGCTGAAGGATCGCAGGGCCGCTGAGCCCCCGGTGCGTGAACAGCATGTTTTCCCGGAAGGATTGGCGGTTGCCGGAGACGGAGGCGACAACTTCTGCCGAAATGCCCGCCAGATCGCACCAGTGTTTGCGATCGACGTCGGTGAAGACGAAAGGCACCAAGGCCGGCCGGGGCTGCTGCATCTTCAAGCCGAAACGCTTTGCCAGATCGTATCCAAACGACGTTGCACCCATCTTAGGGACTGACAGGCCGCCCGTCGCAACGACGAGGGCCGAGCACTGAAGAGAGGCCGCATCGGTGCGAACGAGAAAGCGATCAGATCGACTTACCTCGCGGACCGTGACGTTGGTCTGAATGGTGACTCCGGCGGCGCGGCACTCCTGTTCGAGCATGCCCGTAATGTCGCGCGCTGAACGGTCACAGAACAGCTGCCCCAGCTTCTTTTCGTGATAGGGGATGCGGTGCTTCTCGACCAGAGCGATGAAGTCGGACGGGGTGTAACGAGCCAGCGGCGACTTGGCAAAGTGGGGATTGGCGGAAAGAAAATTCTCTGGAGCCGTGTGCAGGTTGGTGAAATTGCAGCGCCCGCCGCCGGAAATCAGGATCTTCTTGCCGACTCGCTCCGCGTGCTCGAGAACGATGACGCTACGTCCGCGTTTCCCGGCCTCAATGGCACACAGCAGCCCGGCCGCCCCGGCTCCGAGAATGATGGCGTCGCAGGTTCGCTCCACGCAGGGAAGAGCTTATCAGCCCCGGAGCCGGGAAGCGCCATCGTGGCTCACGCGGCGCTTTCGGCTCTCGAAGAGTTGGCAGGGGAGAAGATGCAGTTCTTCAGCGCCTGTAAGGCGTAAAGCGCATCTTCCAGATCCTGTTCTTCCTGGATGTGATCTCCCTGCTCACCAAACAACTGCCGGCCACGCAGGACGATGGCCCACTCCGCCTGGGCGATGTGCTCCTGGATCTTTTCCGGGTCGGCCTCGAACAGGGCGGCGCGATAGAGTTCTCGCCACATAAACTGGCTTGGCGCTGGATAAAGGTCGCTTATCATCAAGAAGTGGCTCCAACAAGAAGTTGGCTTTCAGAAGACAACGGAAACACGAATCCGTAAATCGGGGGAATCCTGTAGGAAGCCACTGAGTGCCCCATCAGGCGTTGTGGTCCAGCTGAACTGTCCACATGGAGAACGCACGTTTTGTACGAATTCGAGGAGTGGTGCAGGGGGTTGGATTCCGGCCGTTCGTGTATCGCATCGCCACGGGAAACCGCCTCAAGGGATGGGTCCTGAACGGCGAGCAAGGAGTCGAGATTCATGCGGAGGGCGACGAAGCGGACCTGGACGCCTTCCTTCGTGCTCTGCGTGAAGAGGCCCCAGCGGCGGCGGTGATCGCTGCCCTGGATGTCCAGCCGACAGTGCCACTCGATCTGACAGAGTTCGTCATCCGCGAGAGCGAGCGGCGTGATCGCCCGACCGTTCGCATTTCGCCCGACCTCCCGGTGTGCCAGGACTGTTTGCGGGAGATGGCCGATCCCGCGAATCGCCGCTACGGGTATCCGTACATCAACTGCACGAATTGTGGACCGCGTTACACCGTGATTCTTGGCCTTCCCTATGACCGGCCGAACACCACCATGAACGCTTGGCCTTTCGATGACTACTGCGACGGGGAATATCACGACCCGGCGAACCGGCGCTTTCATGCGCAGCCGGTAGCGTGTCCAGAGTGCGGGCCGCACTTTTACCTGCAGGTTGGCGAGTGCAAGGTTGGCGGTGACGAGCCGGCGACACGACGAGCAGCCGAATTGTTACGCGCGGGTCAGGTCGTGGCCATCAAAGGGCTGGGCGGATATCACCTGGCTTGTGACGCCCGGAACGCCTTTGCTGTGCGGGCGATGCGCGAACGCAAGTTCCGAAAAGAGAAGCCGTTTGCGGTGATGGTCAAGGATATTGCGGCTGCGCGGGCCCTGGCGGATTTCTCGACTGCGGAGGAAACTCTCCTCAGTTCTGTTGCCCGGCCGATCGTACTCATGCCGGCTCGCGTCGAACTTCCGGAGGTCGCGCCCGACAATCGCGAACTCGGAATCATGCTGCCGTATACGCCCCTGCAGCACCTCCTGTTCGCAGCCGGCGCTCCTGATGTTCTCGTGATGACCAGCGCGAATCGCTCGAGTGAGCCGATTGCTTATGAAGATCAGGATGCCTTCGACCGGCTGGGAGGAATCGCGGACGCGTTTTTCGTGGGTGAGCGCCCGATCGCGCGCCGCGTGGATGATTCCGTTGCCCGCGTCGGCGCCTTTGGCCCGGTAATTCTGCGACGGTCGCGGGGATACGCTCCGGGGTCGGTCTGTACGCTGCCGGTCGAACGGCCCATCCTTGCGATCGGAGCCGATCTGAAAAATACGGTTACGTTGGTGGTGAAAGGGCAGGCGTTTGTCAGCCAGCACATTGGCGACCTCGATCACTTCGAGGCCTTCTGTGCATTTGAAGAGACGATCCACGACCTCACCGCGATGTATGAAATTCGGTGGGACGATCTCATGGTCGTGCATGACGCTCATCCTGAATATCGATCGACAGTCCATGCACTGAAAGTGGGCTCACCGACGAAACTTGCTGTGCAGCATCATCGCGCCCACGTGGCGTCGGTGCTGGCGGAACGCGGTGCCTGGGACAAGTGGGTCCTGGGAGTGAGCTTTGACGGCACCGGCTACGGTGACGACGGAGCGATCTGGGGAGGAGAGTTCTTCGCCGGCAGCCTGCGGACTGGATTCACTAGAGTGGCCCGCCTTCGGACCGCCGCACTGCCCGGAGGCGATGCGGCCGCGGAGTTCCCCGTGCAGGCCGCAGCGGGATTTTTGGCACAGCTTGAGGACCTGCCGGACCTGGCCGCCCCGCCATTCAACTTTCCCACACGCTATCAGACTGCCGTGCAGTTGGTGCGCAAGAATGTGAGGACGTTTCCCACTACTTCGATGGGACGGCTCTTCGATGCTGCCGCGGCGCTCCTTGGCTTTACTCGCGAGATTACCTTCGAGGGTCAGGCCGCGATGTGGCTGGAGCACATGGCTCGGCGCGCTTCGCAAGTCGAGATGTACCCGTTTCCGTTCGTCGACGGCGAACTGGACTTTCGTCCGCTGCTCTCCGCGATGGTCAGGGATCGCCTGAAGGGACGAGAAGTGGCCGAGATCGCCCGCGCGTTTCAGAGAGCCGTGGCGGATGGCTTATCCGACGCCGTAAAATCCCTGGCCCACAGTCAAAGCCTCGACACCGTGGTTCTTTCCGGCGGTGTTTTTCAGAACGAAATGCTGCTCGAAGACTTGAAGCCGCAGTTAGCCGGCGCCGGTCTGCAAGTGTGGACCAACCAGAACGTTCCTCCGAATGACGGCGGCATCAGTCTGGGGCAGGCCGCCATGGCTGCTTTTCAGAATACTGGCTGACAAACGTCACCGAAACACCTGAGTATCACAAGGTAGAATACAAACCTAGAGTAAGTAGGTCCGATGCGTACTCTGGCCGATATTTTCGCGCAAATTTTCCGCACGCTCTGGGCGCACAAGCTGCGCTCGTTCCTGACGATGTTCGGCATTGCGTGGGGGATCGGGTCGCTTCTGCTGCTGGTCGGTCTGGGCGAAGGCTTCCGCTCCGGCAACAAGCGCGAGATGGAAGAGTTCGGAAAGGACATCATGTTCATCTTTCCCGGACGCGCGCCGCTAGTCGAAGGCAGCATGCGCTCGGCGCGCTACTACCGGTTGAGTTATGAGGATTATCTCGACATCCGGTCGGCGCCGTACATCCGGGAAGCCAGCCCGGTGCTTACGCGCGATGATGTGCGCGCGGTCAGCGAGTTTGCCAGTGCCAGCGGGCAGATTACGGGCATCGAGCCGCAGTTCAATCAGATCCGTTTTCTGCCTGTGAATCAGGGCCGCTGGCTCAATGACCTTGACGAAAAGCAGCGGCGCAATGTGATCGTTCTCGGCGAGGAGATGACCCGCAACCTGTTCCCGGGGCGGCCCGCCGTGGGCGCGAGCATTTTGCTCAATGACGTGCGCTTCGAAGTCGTCGGGACCTTAAGACGCGTGGGCCGGGGAGACAACAATTCCACCAACGCACGTGGCTACATTCCCTACCAGGTCATGAACGTCTATTTCCCGCTCAAGGGAGAGCAGCAGCGCGACGCCATCTCGTTCATCAATTACCAGCCGCGAACGCGGGCGGAGCATGAACTGGCCTACCTGGAGGTGCGCAAGGTCGTCGCGCGGAATCACGGGTTCGACTATCGCGACGACAACGCCTTTGAAGGCTGGGACACGATCAAGCAGTCGGAAATGGTGGGCGCGATTTTCGATGCGATGAACGTGTTCCTGGGCGGCGTCGGCATGGTGACGCTGGCACTGGGCGCAATCGGAGTCGTCAACATCATGCTGGTGTCAGTCACGGAACGTACTCGCGAGATCGGCCTACGCAAGGCGCTGGGCGCAACGAATCGCAGCATCCTGCTGCAGTTTTTTCTAGAAGGGATCCTGATTACGGTGGTCAGCGGACTCATCGGCATGGGACTGGCTGGTGGTCTGATGGCAGCGATGGGGAACTTCCATGGTCCGGGCGGGTTCGATCCGCCAAAACTGGTGCCGATGACGGCCGCGTTGGCGATCGGTAGCCTGGCTCTGGCGGGGGTTGCTGCGGGACTCTATCCCGCGCGGCAGGCGGCGATCTTGCAGCCGGTGGAAGCCTTGAGGCAAGAGTCATGATGCGCGACATCCTGCGCGAGTCCTGGACCGCGATGAAGCACAACCGGCGTCGCACAGCGCTCACCATGCTCGGCATGGCGTGGGGCATCGCCACGGTCGTGCTTCTGCTAGCTTACGGCAACGGATTCGCCGAGGCATGCGCCAACATCTTCGCCAGCTTCGGCACCAAGACGATGATCTTGGTCCCCGGCCGCACTTCGATGCAGGCCGGCGGCGAGAAAGCTGGCGACCGCCTGCGCTTCACTCTGGACGATGTGGAACTGCTCACGGCGAATGTTCCACAAATCACGCGCATCACGCCCGAAGCATATAAAGACGGCACCATTCAGTATGAGAACCGCGAGTTCAACTTCAACGTGATCGGCGACTATCCAGTGGTTTCGTCCATCAAGGTGCTCGACATCGCCGAAGGGCGGTTCTACAACCCCGAAGACATGATGCAGCGCGGACGAGTGGCGGTGCTCGGCTCCGAAGCGCGCGAAAAATTGTTCTCGGGACGCAACGCGCTCGGGGAACGCATCCGCATCAACGGCATGAGCTTTGAAGTGATCGGAATCCTGCAACCCAAGATGCAGGAAGGTGACAACGACATCAACCGCATCATCTATATTCCCTTCACGACCATGGGCGACCTGACCGACACCCATTACCTGGGCAGCATCTGGATCAGCTACGAGGTTAACGACTACCAGGGTCTGGAACGCGCGATTCGCAGCGTGATGGCGCTGCAGCATAAGTTCAACGCCTCCGATCGCCGGGCGATGTTCGTCTTCAG
>Ga0335080_10004870_pt1 | contig 13732 bp, 13 predicted proteins | sample Lox_Sample_34_FD_206720 | JGI IMG/M metagenome (GOLD analysis project Ga0335080, IMG submission 206720) | Soil microbial communities from Loxahatchee National Wildlife Refuge, Florida, United States - Lox_Sample_3.4 | ecosystem: Environmental > Terrestrial > Soil > Wetlands | place: USA... | reverse complement strand
CGATAATAGCCCTGAATAGTCAGATTAATGCAATTACAGATGTATCCGCTTTAGGAACCATCCATCGCGAAATAATAAAGCGGGACATTGATTTGCCCGCTGACATTGATAGCGATTTTGCAACAGCAGAATATAAAAACGGAGTGCTGAACATTTTCTTCTACAAAACCAACAATCCAAACGGAGAACATTCCCGCCGCATCATCGTTTATTAGCAATCCTTTCTTCAAGTACTCCATGACCATAATCAATGCCGGCAATAACAAGAGTCATCATAAACCAACCTGTTGTCATTTATTTTACAAACGAGTGTGGAATAATGCAAAACAATGCAAACATCAGTGAAGGTAAAACGAGACCTGTATTTGCTGAAAGGATACTTCAGTTCCTGAATGCACTTTCGGCAATACACAGGTTTATAGGGCGTTTTTTCAAAGAAGCCTTCTCACCGCCTTATGAGATTCGGGAAGTTATCAGGCAATGTTTTAATGTGGGATACAAATCTCTTGCGATCATCACCCTGACAGGTTTTATCACCGGTATAGTTTTTACGAAGCAATCACGGCCTTCTCTTTCAGAATTTGGAGCTACATCCTGGTTGCCTTCATTGATTTCTATTGCCATCATTCGTGCACTTTCACCATTGATCACCGCTCTGATTGCGGCAGGTAAAATTGGTTCTAACATTGGAGCAGAACTTGGCTCGATGAATGTGACCGAACAGATCGATGCCATGGAAGTTTCAGGCACAAATCCTTTTAAATTTCTGATCGTAAGCCGTGTTGTGGCAACTACCTGTATGCTGCCGGTTCTGATGGTGTACGCAGCTTTTGTAGGTTTGATGGGCGCTTTTCTCAATGTCCATCAAAATGAACTGACGAGCTTCACCACGTTTATTCATGATGCGTTTGTAAGGATTTCTTTCCTCGACATTTTTGCTTCAGTCGCAAAATCCATTGTATATGGCTTTACGATTGGAATCATTGGTTGTTATCTAGGATATAATGCCAGCAGAGGCACCGTGGGTGTTGGAAAAGCTGCTAATTCAACCGTGGTCATTTCGATGTTTTTGATTTTTATTGAAGAAATGATCATTGTACAAATTGTCAATTTATTACGTTGAGCATGGATAAAGAAATATCACCGGAACAGGGAAAAAAGAAAGTGATTTCAATAAGAAACCTGAATAAGGCTTTCGAAGGGAATCAGGTTCTTCGTGGGATCAATCTCGACCTGTATGAAGGAGAAAATGTAGTTGTGCTCGGTCGTTCGGGTAGCGGAAAATCTGTACTGATAAAGATAATTTCAGGATTATTGAAACAGGATAAAGGATCAGTGCAGGTGATGGACGAGGAGGTGGGCACATTACCTGTCAAAGACCTGCAAAAACTGAGACAGCGCATAGGATTTTCATTTCAAAGCAGCGCTCTTTATGATGGCATGACAGTGAAAGAAAATCTTGAATTTCCTCTTGTGCGGAATAAAAGGGGGTTGAGCAATAAACAGGTACAGCAGGCTGTTGAACAGGTATTGCACGATGTGGGGCTACTGCAAACGATGAATCAAATGCCCGCAGAGCTTTCCGGAGGACAGAAAAAAAGAATCGGCATAGCGAGGACATTGATCTTAAATCCTGAGATTATGCTTTATGATGAACCGACCGGAGGCATTGATCCGGTTACCTGTGTAGAGATCAATCACCTGATTAATAAAGTCAGGCAACAGTACAAAACCAGTTCGATCATTATCACACATGACCTGACCTGCGCTAAAATGACAGGCAACAGGATTGCCATGTTGATCGATGGAAAAATTTCGAGAGAGGGGAGTTTCGATTATGTATTCGATACCAATGATGCCGATGTCAAAGGATTTTACAATTATAATTTTATAACCCAGCAATGAAACCTTTATATATCAGTCGGAGTGTTATTGTCGGCCTGTTCATCTTGTTAGGTATGATTATTTTCACATCGGCAGTTTTTACAATTGGCAACCAGCAGAAGACATTTGAAAAAACCATTGCACTCAAAGCAATTTTTGATGATGTGAACGGGCTGCAGCCGGGAAATAATGTCTGGCTGTCGGGCGTTAAAATTGGTACTGTGAAAAAAATGAATTTTCTCGGCATCGCTGACGTGGAAGTAACCATGAATATTGAACGTCAGGCATTGCCTCATATTAAAAAAGACGCCAAAGCCAAAATCGGTACCGATGGTTTTATCGGGAATAAGATCATCATCATTTTTGGCGGCACTGGCGAAACGGCAAGTGTTTCAGGAAATGATTACCTGAGAACAGAAAAATCAAATGGCACAGATGATATGATGGCAAAGCTCAGGCAAAGTAATGACAACATAGCGGCAATCACGGAAGATCTAAGAACAATAAGTAATAAAATAAAAGAAGGAAAAGGAACGATCGGAGAACTGGTAAATAGTTCCACTATTGCCGATAATGTACGAAATGCCACGATGCATTTAAAGACGGCATCCCTTAATAGCGAAAAAGCAATTGCAGAAATAGATGATTTTTTAGCGGGGCTTAAAAAGCAAGGAGCGCTCGTCCATGAATTGGTGACAGACACAACTGTTTTTTTAAGTTTAAAAGAAGCCATCACTCAGTTTAAAGAAGCTTCAGCCAGCATATCCGATTTTGCTGAGAATCTGGATCAGGCAGGCGCGGCGCTGGGCAAAACAGATAATCCGGCAGGGACCATGCTAAATGATAAGCAGATAGCTGCAGACCTGAAAGAGATTACCCGGAATCTTAATGAGAGCAGTAAAAAATTGGATGAAGATCTTGAAGCGATGCAACACAGTTTTTTGCTGAAAGGATATTTCAAAAAACAGCAGAAGCAGGCAAAAAAGGCAGAAGATCAGAAACAGGGAAATTAGATCAGCAGGAAATTGAAAAAATTTACCGGACTTTCTGTAGACTGTTATCTGTCAATTTAAGTAGAATCATTTTTTTTAGTAAATTGATTCCCGAAATTGTCTTTTATGGCAGATCCGACTAAGCAATATCCATTACCCAAATTTCATTTCGAAGTAGATTGGGGCGGAACACGTATCGGGTTTACAGAAGTAAGTGGACTCGAATTTGAAACCGAGGTCATAGAATACCGGGAGGGGAGCAGCGTCAAATATAATAAGACAAAACAACCCGGTTTGACCAAATACAGTAATATTACTTTGAAGCGAGGAACTTTTCTCGGAGATTTTGATTTTTATGAGTCATGGAAAAAAACGTATTTTTTCCAGGAACAAAGCCAGCAATTCAGACGAACCGTGGTTATTAAACTTCTGAATGAGCAGCATCAGCCTATTATTACCTGGGTCGCAGCGAATGCCTGGCCCTGCAAACTAAAGTACGCTTCACTGAATTCCGAGGCGAACGAGATACTGATTGAAAGCCTGGAACTTGTTCATGAAGGATTGACAATTGTTGAGGCACCCTAAACAAAGACGATCCATGTATCCTCCTGCCGGCTTTCATTTCAAAATTGTTTTTAAAGGAATTGATGATCCGCATCAGTCGGATAGCGGATTCCAGTCGATAAGCGGGTTGGAAGCATATACAGATAAAAAGTTGCACCAAACATCTGAGATCTCCGGATCATCCCAAGATGAACCGGGATATTCAGTACTTGTGCTTAAACGTGCAGCCAGGAATTATAATGAATCGCCACTATTGCGCTGGATTTTTTCCCACTTCAACAAAAACAATTTAGATCCTTTGCCGGAAGCACAAATCGAGTTGCTGGATGACAATCATAATCCTTTCATGGCCTGGACTATCCGTCATATTATTCCGAAGAGCTGGACATTGAGCGAACTGAATGCGGAAAAATCGGAGATCCTGATTGAAACGATTGAATTGTATTATCGCCAATTACTGATCTCTGAGGTAATAAAAAAATGAGATCGATAATTTTGGCTCAACTAACAATCATGGATTGGTAGACCAAAGGCTCACATCCTTGACCAGGGCCCGCCGCGGAAGTTTCAAATGTGCCACTACCAATTCTGCAAAATCTTCCGGCTGCACCACTTTTTCAGGATCGCCATCCGTGATGCCCAGTTCTACGGCCATCCCGGTGTTGATGGTGCTTGGGGTAAGTGTGAATACCCGGATATTCGACTTTCTCACTTCCTGCATCAGTGATTGCGAAAGTCCGATCAAGCCGAATTTAGACGCGCTGTAAGCGCTGGTCATGGCTGTTCCTTTTAGACCTGCGCTGGATGAAACATTTACGATATCACCCGTTTTTCGATTGAGCATGTCCGGTAGCACCTGCCGGATGCAGTAATAAGCGCCCAGTAAATTGATGCGGATGATGTTTTCCCATTCTTCTACGCTAAGATCAAGTAATTTTCCGAAACGTGCATAACCTGCATTGTTGATCAGAATGTCGATCTGGCCAAGTTTTTCAGTTATTCGGGAAAAAGCTTTGGTAACAGCAGAAAGATCCGATACGTCAGCTGTATCATGGGCAATCCGAATGGCACTGTTGACTTTGCGAGCATCTTTCTCAAGACTGATAAGGTCTTCCTTTGTTCTGGACAACAGTCCGAGGTTGACTCCTTCAGCTGCCAGGGCCAATGCCATTGCCCTTCCCAAACCTTTGCCTGCTCCTGTAATCATCGCAGTTTTATTCTTCAGACTTTCCATTCGCCAATTTTTTCGAAAGATATTAATATTTTGAATGATGGCGGGCGCCTGATTCATAAACGTTTTACATAATGATATTCTTTTCTGAAGGAATAATGGAAAATATCCCTGCAAAAACTGCAGGGATTTCAGAAGATCAGTTTAGTACAGTCTCCAAAAGTATTTTGTGACGAAGAGGTGAGGCGGTTTTATCGCGAGTTAAAAAAAATCAGTCGCTGATTATTTTGTCAGGTCAATGGCGGAGACTGCTTTTCCCACGATGCTGCCATATTCATGACCAACATCGACCGACGGCTGGTAGTGGATTCCTCCATACACGCGCGATTCCCCACATTCTAAAGCTGCATTTTCGAATGAGGTATAGCTCCTTGCAGGATAGCCCCGGAAATCGTAGGTATGATCCGTAAAATTATAATTATTTCCAAACACCGAAGTGAATACTTCCATGATTGAAGAAGTGATGAAAGCATGTGCTGCCGGATATTCGGGATGGGATGGTGTCGTGATGAATGACAACCAGGCGTTGTCAATATGTGTTTGTATGTAGGTCACGGGCCTGATTTGGTTATATTTATATTTCGATCTCCAGCAAACAACAGTTGCATCCCAAAGCGCAACGCCTGTTTTCGCATATACTTCATCGGCAGTAGCCAGGGAAGCTTTCGTGTTGTCCAAGATTTGGGTGAGGATTGAAATACAATGCCCTGTGGGTGTATAGGCCACACCGGCGCCCACATCATTCCAAAACAGGGCAATATTTTTTTGATCCGTGGTCAGTGTTTTAGAAAGCAGGTAATCATTGTCAACCATCTTATAAAAATCTGACGAGGGATCTTCAGAATATGGGAATGGCGGGGCAGGAGTTGTACCTTCAGAAAATAGCTGCAGGAAAGTTCTGCAATTGCCGGCATAAGGTGCTGTTGCTGGTGCAAATGCAGGTGGAGTAGGCACCCAGGCTCCCGGGAATACGGGTGGAGTGTACGGATCATTGACATGGTTAAACAAATCTGATTGTGACCAGGTAAATACCGCAGCAGCAACCGCCTGACCGAAAGCTTGGGAACGGGAAACAATATCAGCATTTAAGGTTGCTGTGGCCTTATCATTATATACTTTTTCCAACGAATCAATAGATGCACTGTTTGCTGCACTGAGCGAGGGGAAAAGATCACGCGTAATAGCTGCCATGGCCGAATTAGCAGCTGTGATCCATGAATATTGTTTGCCATTTTCAATGTCCGGCATTTGGGGCATCTGGTTCAGGTAACTTTGAAGGCTTTTCAGACCATGGTTCTCAAATCTTGAAGCTTCATATAACACGATGCCGGAATACGCGAACAAATGGCTTGTAGCAATATTGGCTTTTGCAGGGTTTGCCTGCAATATCATTCTCAGTTGCAGTTTGTACCAATCGGTGGCAACGGTTGCCGCGTCTTTTGAATCCGGAGTTTCTCCTTTCCCCCCAATGGAAAATTCTTCAAGTAATTTTTGACAACCAGAAAAAAATAAACTACTGACAAGCAGTAATACAATTGTTGCATGCTTCAGGAAATTTATCCTGAAACACGATGGCTTGACTCTAGCGTGTTCCATAAACGATGTTTTTAATGATTATTGAAAGGATTATTTAATTTCCCAGATCTTGGATTCAATCATTCTAAAACTATTACAATGGATATCATATATGAAACAGAAATGAGCGGATGGAACGATATGAAGGTTGATTTGCAGAAATGACTTTGTAATCTCCGCCCAATTTATTTTTTATTCTGGCCGTTTTGCATAGAACACGACTGCCCAGGCAGCAAGTCAATGTCAATTGACCTATTAAAATTTGCCACTGATGAACTTGAAAAAATAGGTTTTATCGATAATGCGGATCTGCTGGACAGTAAGATTATAGGATAGAGAAAACATATCCGGCCTATTTTGGAACTAATAAAGATTTAGATATCATCAGGAGTTATACTGATCAGTTTGCTAACCTTTTTCGTGTTAGCAGAAATGGTATGCACAAGTACAATAATTCTGACCCTTCAATGCTAACAGGCATGACGGCTATGGATAATATTATTGAAGGGATATCGTCAAAAGAAATTATATGCAAATCAATACCGAGCAGGAAAACCATGAAAAATAAAAGCAACCCTTATTATTTCGGAATTTCTAATCATCTTTTGTATTTTGCCGCAGTAAGCAGCGATCAATTTACCGATATATTGATGCCGAAGGATCAGTACACATCTTATTAAATTATTCTCTAAAAAAATAATTACTTAATGAAACGCGGACTTTTTGCAATATCTGTGCTGTTTGTTTTGCTGGGTTGTAAAAAAGGAACTAATCAAAATAATGTTGTCCAGCTTTACGGACATTTGCTTCTCTCCAGAGCCTGGTTTACAACATATCCGGACACCACTCGTGTCGACCAAAAGTATGAATATGCCCAGGCAAGTATTGATGATGGTATTTATAACAAAGATGCCGGCACTATCACTTATGGTGATTCGGTTTTACATTTCCAGACCCAGTCTTATTTTTATTTTTCATATAACCCGGACTCACCGGTGGTGAACTTTAATCCTGCCTGGGATGGGGGGCAGAATTGGCAGATTTCAGGTAATGATCAAAACAAAATCCCGGCTTTTTCTGCGACAGCGGCAGCATTCCCTTCTTTTTTATTGACCGATTTTGATTCTCTTCCTGTGGTGCATATAAGCCAGCCCTTTACAATCAGCTGGGATGCCTCTGTTCCCTGTGATTCTATTCAGGTGGGAATTTATCAAAGTGGCGACTATGTCCAATCTCCTGTTCTTGCCGGGACTATTTCTTCCGTTAGTTTTTCAGTTTCCCAGCTATCAATCCTGCAGCCTTCATTCACTCCGAACGATGTAATCATCATCCAGGGATGGAGCTATAAAAATATTTCTGCCTCAGGTATCCCGGTGCTGGTAGAAACTTATGCGAGGCGAAATTGGTCAGTCAAGATCGTCAATTAAAGATATGCACTGCCACTGAAATCGAATCATATCATATCATATCATATCTCCAACTATTATGGATACCCGAAGGTTGGATAACCCCCCACACGGGCACAAGCCGGTCCGACTTTTCTTCGTCAATTTTTTACATGCAATAAATACCAATCGGACACGCTTACGCCAGGATAGGGATTCATCTTCACTCGTTGCTTAAAATAATATGTTCAAACACCTGTAACCTCCTTCTGACCTCTTATGTCTAACCCATGATTTAGCGTTAAACCAGATTTATTATGGAACCGGAATGCAATTAAAAAAAAATCATGAAAATGAAAGGACTAATTTTAAATTTAATTCTTACTTCCCTGACAATTTGCACAAATGCACAGCGGCAAGCAATCATAAACTATGGAGATAATAAAGAAGCGGGGGGCTATAAACAAGTCAATGGTATTAGGATGTACTATGAAATTTATGGTAGCGGGAAGCCATTAGTTTTGTTGCATGGAAGTGGAGGCTCTATCAGAAATGCAAGGCCAAAGATTGATTACTTTAAACAATATTTTAAAGTAATTGCTATTGACAGCAGAGCACACGGAAAATCTATTGACTCAACAACAAAAAACCTGACTTACGAACAAATGGCATACGACATTAAAGTGCTACTGGATTCTCTCAACATTGATAGTGCTTATGTTTCAGGACAAAGTGATGGTGGCATTCTAGGATTATTATTGGCAATAAACTATCCAAAAAAAATTTCAAAACTTGCAACATATGGGGCTAATTTATTTCCCGGGAAAAAAGCAGTATTTGATGAAATTGATAATTTAATAATAGACACATTAAAAGTCACGCAGAACTTTAATACAAGAAGACTTTATTCATTATTAGCTTATCAGCCTCATATCACAGAAAAGGACCTGAAAAAAATTAAATGCCCTGTATTAATTATATCGGGCGACAGGGATGCTATCAGACTTGAACATTCACTTAAAATATTTTACAATATAGAGAACTCTAATCTTTTTGTTATGCCGGGAGCTACTCATTATGGGTCCATTGAAAAACCTGAATTGTTTAATTTGGTATTATTAGATTTTTTAAATCACCCCTTTTCAAAGGTATCCACAGTTGATTTATTTACCCGCAGGCATTAACTGCCACCAACATTCTGTTGGCAATATGGCGGGGCGACGGAAATATACTATGAGTAAATACCTGATGCAGGATAATCAGACCGGCTTGTGCCGGTCTTAGAATTGTGCCTGGTCTAACAAAAACATCTCACAGAAAAGAAAAATCCCTGTAAAGAAATTTACAAGGATTTCAAGCTGTCAGGCCCCATCTGCCAACGGCCAACTTTGGTGTACCGCGTACGGGAATCGAACCCGTGATTCATCCGTGAAAGGGATGCGTCTTAAACCCCTTGACCAACGCGGCGTGCTGCTCAGTAGCCTTACCGGTATTTTACCGTGAAAGGAGTGCAAAGATATAAGCAGAGGCAAAATTCGCCAAAAAACTTTTTGGGTCATACCACCGAGCCAACCTCCGGGATTTCACGATACACCGGAGGTATTATTTAATGATGAACCATGTTCAATAACCCTGAATGTTTCGTACCTTTGCCTCCTTAAATTTTAAATCGTTAAGCTATGAGCACAGTTAAAGTTGCTATTAATGGTTTTGGCAGGATCGGGCGATTGGCGTATCGCCAGATTTATAAAATGGAAGGAATAGAAGTTGTTGCAATCAATGATTTGACGAGTCCCAAAGTATTGGCACATCTGCTGAAATATGACAGCGCCCAGGGTCGGTTCGACCAGGATGTGAAATCCACAGAAAATTCAATTATCGTAAACGGACATGAAGTTAAAATATATGCACAGAAAAATCCAGCCGAAATTCCCTGGAAACAACACCAGGTAGACGTTGTGCTGGAGTGTACCGGATTTTTTACTGATAAGGCGAAGGCAGAAGCGCATATCACAGCTGGTGCAAGAAAAGTGGTCATCTCTGCTCCTGCAACAGGCGAAATGAAGACGGTCGTTTTTAATGTGAATCATAATATATTGGATGGAAGTGAAACCGTAATCAGTTGCGCTTCCTGTACTACTAACTGTCTTGCACCCATGGCTGATGTGCTCGACAAATCTTTCGGTATCAAAATGGGATTGATGACTACCATCCATGCCTATACGAACGATCAGAATACACAGGATGCGCCACATCCAAAAGGCGATCTCCGCCGCGCAAGAGCAGCTGCCCAGAACATTGTTCCTAATACAACGGGTGCAGCCAAAGCAATCGGACTGGTACTGCCAAATTTGAAAGGCAAACTGGATGGCAATGCCCAGCGTGTACCTACCTTAACCGGATCGTTAACCGAGCTGACAACCATTCTGAAGAAAAAAGTAACTGCTGAAGAAGTGAATGCAGCAATGAAAGCCGCTTCCAATGAAAGTTATGGGTATACAGAAGATGAAATCGTAAGCACTGATATCATCGGTACTCATTATGGCTCTTTGTTCGACGCCACACAAACAAAAGTGTTGACAGTAGGCGATCAGCAACTCGTGAAAACTGTGAGTTGGTATGATAATGAAATGAGCTACGTGAGCCAACTGGTTCGTACGGTTCATTATTTCGCCAAATTAATCAGCAAGTAAAAACTCCTTAATAAATTAATGTCCCGTTTAGACGGGACATTTTTGTTTACAGTAACTTTATTTTTTTAAACGACCAGAATATGTCAATGTTTTCCGATCATAATTTTGCGGGCCAGAAAGCCCTGATTCGAGTTGATTTTAATGTTCCCCTTGATGAAAAATATAACATTACTGACGATACACGTATAAGGGCTGCGATTCCCACCATTAGAAAGATTCTTGGCGATGGGGGCAGCGTGATACTGATGTCACATCTTGGCCGGCCAAAAGACGGGCCGACTGAAAAATATTCATTGAAACATCTGGTTAAACACCTGAGTGAACTGCTGGGAGGAACTCCGGTTCTGTTCGCTGATGATTGCATTGGAGAGCAGGCATACACGCTGGCTGGTAAGTTGAATGCAGGTCAGGTACTGTTATTGGAGAACCTGCGTTTTTATAAGGAAGAAGAAAAGGGGGATGAAGCATTTGCTCAAAAATTGGCCAGCCTGGGAGATGTATATGTGAATGATGCTTTTGGAACTGCACATCGGGCACATGCTTCGACAGCTGTGATTGCAAAGTTTTTTCCACCCGGGAAAAAAATGTTTGGGTTGCTCATGGAGTCAGAAGTGAAAAGTGCAGAGAAGGTATTACACGATACTAAAAAGCCTTTTGCAGCCATTATCGGTGGAGCTAAAGTGTCGGATAAAATATTGATCATTGAAAATTTGCTCGAGAAAGCTACTGATATTATTATCGGCGGTGGAATGGCTTATACTTTTATGAAGGCAGAGGGCGGAAATATTGGTAAATCATTATGTGAGGAAGACAGAGTGCAGACTGCCCTTGAACTTCTTGAAAAAGCTAATGCAAAGGGTGTCTGCATTCATTTGCCATCAGATTCCGTGATTGCGGATAAGTTCGATGCAGCTGCAAATACATCCACTTCACCAAGTAATAATATTCCGGAAGGATGGCTTGGGCTCGATATCGGCCCGAATGCCTGTGACCAGTTTTCAAACGTCATAAAAAAATCAAAAACCATTTTATGGAATGGCCCCATGGGCGTTTTTGAAATGCAGAAATTTCAGCATGGAACAAAAGCAATTGCCACAGCAGTAGCTGCTGCCACACAAAATGGAGCTTTTTCATTGGTTGGTGGAGGTGATTCTGTAGCTGCAGTTAATCAGTTCGGATTTGCTGAAAAAGTGAGCTATGTGTCAACAGGAGGCGGAGCTATGCTCGAATATTTTGAGGGAAAGACATTACCCGGCATTGCTGCAATCAGTGGATAATGCATCATTACCTCCTCTGTCAAACTGCATGATTACATTAGATGATAAATACTCCTTCTGTAAATAGTCGTCAAAAAACTTATCAGATCATTTTTTCCGGATTGGTAATTCTTCTTTGCGGGATTTATTTTTTGGATTTTTTTACTCCCCTTCGATTGACACACGACACCATCCGCTATTTTCGTACTGAGGAATGGATGGAAAAGGGATTTCCGTCCGGCGATAATGCCGCAAAAGATTTTCTCCCGTATGGTTATAGCAGTCTTTTATGGCTTTTATCCAGGCTGCATTGGTTACATCCTTTTATGCTTGCTTTCATCAATGCAATGTATCTTTTTGGAGCACTCTGGTTTGTAACGAATATTTTTTCAGGCGCTATCGGATTCCATCAATTGGCATTCTTCATGATGCTTAGTTGGCTCGCTCTGAAATTCGTGATTACTCCTTTATCCGAAATGCAATTCATTTTTTTCTCTGCTGGGGCTTTATATTTTTATCATATTTATCGGTTATACTACTGCGTTAGATATATACTTTTTGGATTGATTTTTTTTATTGCAGCCATACTAACCCGTACAGTGGGCATAGTCATTCTTCTTGCCGTTGTTTTCAACTTATTGCTGGAAAGCAGGAAACAAATAAATGTTCAAATCCGAAAAAATTGGAAATGGGTAATCGGAGTGATTGCCGGTTTCACCATTCTGATTTATTTCCCGGAAGAATTAAGGATTATTGATTACCTGAAATATTTTTTTAAACTGATTAAACATTATGGCATTGGTGTATTCATCCGTGGCATACCTCTTCATATTAGAGACTGGTCGGAATTATTTATCAATACCCCTTCTTCCAAAATTAAATTCCTTCCTCAATCGGTCAGAGATGGCATCTTTATTTTAGCGGGTATTTTCTTTTTCTCAATTCTGTTTTATTTCATTTTCAATAAGAAAATCAAGACCCCTTCCATCGTAAAATATTATTTGCTTGTTTATATTATCGTAATATTGAATTGGCCATTTTTTGACAGCCGTTTCTGGCTTCCCATATTGCCATTTGTACTAGCAATCCTTTTGCAGGAAATAGGATCAACCGTAATATCAAAAATGTTTGTGATTATTTCTAGGGCGACTTATATCGGGATGGGGATTTTTGCATTGGCTTATTATACATACACTTCGTTTAACAGGGAAGCGCTGGCCAGAAAGCAGGATGCCGGGTTATGGAGAAATGAATATGAGATTCATTTTTTTGGACGAATCCTTAATGATACGGCTACGCAAAAGAAAACTGAGGTAATTCAGCTTCTGAATAAAATTGACAAACCGCTTATCCATTTTTAAATGAGGAAGAGTGAATCATCGAATTTTCTTAGATTATTTTCAGCACCAGTTTACCAAACTGTTTTCCAAGATCCATTCTTTTCATTGCATTTTCGCCTTCGGTGAATGGAAAAACCTGATCGATTACCGGATACAGCTGGTATTTGTTTACGAAATCAATCATTGATTGGAAATCAGAAGGACTTCCCATGGTTGATCCCATTATATTGAGTTGCTTCCAAAATATGCGGCGTACTTCCACAGTAGACGGGTTCCCTTTCGTCGCTCCATAAAAAACGATTCTTCCTCCCGGCGCGGCGAGATTTAATAAATGTCCGATGCTATCACCTCCTGCTCCATCAAAGATGAGATCAAAAGCCCCCGCCTTTTCCTGCAGTTCTTCGACCCAATGTTCATCTTTATAATTCACGCCGCCTGATGCTCCTAATTTTACAGCTCTGGCAATTTTTTCGGGATCGCCGGAACTAACATAGACATTGACGTTAGCAGCAACGGCGAATTGCAGGGCGAATAAAGCGACGCCTCCGCCAATACCTGTGATCAGCAGTTTTTCGTAAGAATGCAACAGACCTCTTGTAAATAATCCACGGTAAGCCGTCAAACCTGCCAATGGAAGAGCTGCCGCTTCCTCAAATGAAAGATGTGTTGGCTTTGCTGCAAGGTTTGTGACAGGAATTTTTACATATTCTGCAAAAGTTCCGTTATCTGGTAATCCAAGTATTTTAAAATCTTTCGGATGCTGATGCGATAATTCGTTACCCCAGTACAAAGATGGATTGATAATGACTTCC
>Ga0335080_10004869_pt1 | contig 13733 bp, 14 predicted proteins | sample Lox_Sample_34_FD_206720 | JGI IMG/M metagenome (GOLD analysis project Ga0335080, IMG submission 206720) | Soil microbial communities from Loxahatchee National Wildlife Refuge, Florida, United States - Lox_Sample_3.4 | ecosystem: Environmental > Terrestrial > Soil > Wetlands | place: USA... | reverse complement strand
GGCCCGGCACCGCCGTCAATCTCGAACGGCCGCTGAAGCTCGGCGACGAGCTGGGCGGCCATCTGGTGCTCGGCCATGTCGACGGCGTCGGCGGCATCGTCGAGCGGCGGGAGGACGGCGGCAGCGTCCGGCTGACGGTCGAGGCGCCGGCCGGCTTCGCGCGCTTCATCGCCTCCAAGGGCTCGGTCGCCATCGACGGCGTGTCGATGACGGTGAACGAGGTCTCCGGCCGCCGCTTCGGCGTCAACGTCATTCCGATCACGCAGCGCGAGACCAACCTCGGCAGCCTGGCGGCGGGCGCGGCAGTGAACCTGGAAATAGACATGCTGGCACGCTACGTTGGGCGGCTGCTGGCGGCGGGTCAATCGTGACCGGCCAGCCGATGCAACAGCAATATTGAAACGATATTTTCGAGAAGGTTCAGGACATGGCCGAAGCCCCCCATATCATGATCGTCGAGGCGCGCTACTATCCGGAGATCACGGACGAACTGGTCAAGGGAGCGACGGCGGTGCTGACGGAGGCGGGGGCGACCTATCGCCGGCAGGAGGTGCCGGGCGTGTTCGAGATCCCCGGCGCCATCCGCATGGCCGTCAAGGCCATGGAGTTCTCGATCGACCGTCGCCGCGTCGACGCCTTCATCGCGCTCGGCTGCGTCATCCGCGGCGAGACCTCGCACTACGACGTCGTCGTCAACGAAAGCGCCCGCGCGATCCAGGACCTCGTTTGCCAGTTCACGCTGGCCCTCGGCTTCGGCATCCTGACCGTGGAGAACGAGGAGCAGGCCTGGGCCCGCGCGGAGGTCGACAAGAAGAATAAGGGCGCCGAGGCCGCGCGTGCCTGCCTCGCCATGCTCGACGTAAAGCGCCGTATGAGCCTCTATCCGCGCGAGCCGCTTCCGCGCACGCCAGCGCAATGACCGGCGACGGCGCCGCCGCGCCGGCGGACGGTCCCGGCAAGCGGACGGCAGCAAGCGCCGCGCGGCTGGCGGCGGTGCAGGCGCTCTACCAGATGTCGATGACCGGCCACGGCGCCGACGCCGTCGTGCGGGAGTTCCGGCTGCATCGCCTCGGCCAGCAGATCGAGGACGCGAATGCGGCGGCCGCGGACCCGGCGATGTTCGCCGAACTGGTGCGCGGCGTGTCGGAGAACGTCGACGAACTCGACGACATGCTGGCGGCGGTGCTCAGCGACGAACTCGATGTCGACCGGCTCGAGACGGTCCTCAAGATCATCCTGCGCGCCGGCGCCTTCGAGCTGTCGGCGCGGCTGGACGTGCCGGCACCGGTGGCGATCAACGAGTATGTGGACGTGGCCGACGCCTTCTACGCGCGCAAGGAGACGGCCCTGGTCAACGCCGTTCTGGACCGCCTGGCCCGTTCGCTGCGCCCGGATGAACTGGAGGGGCATCCCGGTGAATCGGCGTCCGTTACCGGGTGAGTTCGAGCTGATCGCGCGTTACTTCGCGCCGCTTGCCGCAGCCGCTCCCGGCGCCCTCTCTCTCACCGACGACGTCGCCGTCCTCTCCCTCGAGGCGAATGAGGAACTCGTTCTCAAGACCGATGCCGTCGTCGCCGGCGTGCATTTCCTGCCGGACGACCCGCCGGACCTGATCGCCCGCAAGCTGCTGCGCGTCAACCTGTCCGATCTCGCGGGCAAGGGCGCCCGGCCGCTCGGCTATCTCCTGGCCTGCGCCTTTCCGTCCGACCTGGATGCGGCGTGGCTGGCGGCCTTCGCTGCCGGCCTCGCTGCCGACCAGAGCGAGTTCGCCGTCCCGCTCCTCGGCGGCGACACGACATCGACTCCGGGTCCGCTAACGCTGGCCGCGACCGTGCTCGGCGCCGGCGCCAAGGGCCGCACGCCGCGCCGCGCCGGTGCGCAGGTCGGCGACGCGGTGCTGGTGTCGGGCACGCTCGGCGACGGCGCGCTCGGGCTGGACGTGCAGCGGGACAAGCTTCCGACGGTCGACGCCGCGGGCCGGGCCTACCTCATCGACCGCTACCGGCTGCCGCGGCCGCGCCTCGCGCTCGGCCGTGCGCTCGTCGAGGCGGGGATCGTGCATGCGTCGATGGACGTCAGCGACGGCCTGCTCGCCGACCTCGGCCATATCGCCCGGCAGTCGGCGGTCGGCGCGCGCATCGACTGGCCGCGGGTGCCGCTGTCGACGGCGGCGGCCGGGGCCGTGGCGGCCAGGCCGGAACTGCGGGAACGCATCCTGGCGGGCGGCGACGATTACGAGTTGCTACTTACGGTGGCAGCCGACCGGGTGCCGCAGGCGCTGTCGATCGCGGGCCGAATCGGCGTGCCGCTGGCCGAGATCGGCCGCATCGTGGCGGGCGACGGCGTCGAGGTGCTCGACGAGCGGGGCGCGCCCCTCCCGGTCGGCCGGCGCGGATTCCAGCACTTTTAGGGCGGCGCCGGCAGGAGAGCGACGGCGGCGGCGGGGCCGCGTCGGGGTGGCCCGGGAGAGTTGCGCTGGCGGCGCGCATCTGGCATTTTCCGCGCCGCTTTCGCACCGCAGCCGGGGGCGCGGGGCGCCCGCGCATCCGCGCCCGCCTCCTTCCGAACAAGAGGAACTTATCGTGACGGGTCCACTCTGGATTGTAATCATTTGCGGCGTCATCGCCCTGGCCTACGGCATTTTCCTGATCAGGTCGGTCATGGCCGCCGGCACCGGCACCGACCGCATGCGCGAGATCGCGGCCGCCGTGCAGGAGGGCGCGCGCGCCTATCTCAACCGGCAGTACACGACGATCGGCATCGTCGGCATCGTCATGGGCGCGATCCTCTGGATCTTCCTCGGCAAGTTCGTGGGTATCGGCTATTTCATCGGCGCCATCCTGTCGGGCGCCACCGGCTATATCGGCATGAACGTCTCCGTGCGCTCGAACCTGCGCACGGCCGACGCGGCGCGCCAGGGCCTGCAGCCGGCCTTGACGATCGCCTTCAAGGCGGGCGCCGTCACCGGGCTCCTCGTGGTCGGGCTGGGGCTCATCGGCGTTACCGGCTACTACGGCATTCTGGTCGGCGCCGGACTGGAGACCCGCAAGATCCTGGAGGCGCTGGTGGCGCTCAGCTTCGGCGCCTCGCTCATTTCCATCTTCGCGCGCCTCGGCGGCGGCATCTTCACCAAGGGCGCCGACGTCGGCGCCGATCTCGTCGGCAAGATCGAGGCCGGCATTCCCGAGGACGATCCGCGCAATCCCGCCGTGATCGCCGACAACGTCGGCGACAATGTCGGCGACTGCGCGGGCATGGCGGCCGACCTGTTCGAGACCTACTGCGTCACCATGGTCGCGACCATGCTGCTCGGGCAGATCTTCTTTGCCGACGCGGCGCAGCAGCAGCTCCTGATGACGCTGCCGCTGCTGATCGGCGGCGTCTGCATCCTCGGCACGGTGGTCGGCACGTTCTTCGTGAAGCTCGGCGCCAGCAACAACATCATGGGCGCCCTCTACAAGGGACTCATCGTCACGGCGATCGTGTCGGCGATCCTGATCGCCGTCATCATCGCCACGTTCGTCGGCTTCGGCACCGCCTTCCAGGCCGAGGCCTCCACCTTCACGGGCGCACAGCTGTTCGCCTGTGCGGTGGTCGGTCTGGCGGTCACGGGCCTCCTGGTGTGGATCACCGAATACTACACCTCGACCGCCTATCGTCCGGTACAGAGCGTCGCCAAGGCATCGCTCACGGGTCATGCCACCAACATCATCCAGGGGCTGGCGGTGTCCATGGAGGCCTGCGCGCTGCCGGTGATCGTGATCTGCGCCGGCATCATCATCGCCTATGCGTTCGCCGGCCTCTACGGCATCGCGCTGGCGGCGACGACCATGCTGGCGCTCGCCGGCATGGTGGTGGCGCTCGACGCCTACGGCCCGGTCACGGACAATGCCGGCGGCATCGCGGAGATGGCGGACCTGCCGAAGGACGTGCGCAAGACCACCGACGCACTCGACGCCGTCGGCAACACGACGAAGGCGGTCACCAAGGGCTATGCGATCGGCTCGGCCGCGCTTGCCGCGCTCGTGCTGTTCGCCGCCTATACGTCGGATCTCCGGCACTATTTCCCGAATCTGCAGGTCGAGTTCCGGCTGCAGGATCCGTTCGTGGTGATCGGCCTCTTCATCGGCGGCGCGCTGCCGTTCCTGTTCGGCGCGCTCGGCATGATGGCGGTCGGCCGCGCGGCCGGTTCCGTGGTGCTGGAAGTGCGCCGGCAATTCAAGGAGATCGCCGGCATCATGGAAGGCAAGGCCAAGCCCGAATACGGCCGCGCCGTCGACCTGCTGACGCGCGCCGCGATCAAGGAGATGATCATTCCCTCGCTGCTGCCGGTGCTGGCGCCGATCGTGCTCTATGTCGTGATCGCCGCCGTCGCCAGCCGCGCGCAGGCCTTCACGGCGCTGGGTGCCATGCTGCTCGGCACCATCGTCACCGGCCTCTTCGTCGCCATCCAGATGACATCGGGCGGCGGCGCCTGGGACAACGCCAAGAAGTACATCGAGGACGGCCACCACGGCGGCAAGGGTTCCGACGCCCACAAGGCGGCGGTCACCGGCGACACGGTCGGCGATCCCTACAAGGACACGGCGGGGCCGGCGGTGAACCCCATGATCAAGATCACCAACATCGTGGCGATCCTGCTGCTCGCCGTTCTCGCGGCGATGGCGACCTAGACGGCAGGGGCGGGAGGCCCGCGGCTTCGCCGCGGGCGCTCGCCGGCGGTCCGATCAGTAAGGCTTCTTCGCGCCGGGCTCGGTATTGAAGCGGCCGATGTTGCCGAAGAGCTGCTGCAAGAGCGTCAGCTTCTGGCCGTAGGTGGGCGTCGTGCGCGAAATCGGGTCGATGGCGAGCGCCTCGTTCATCCCGTAGAGGTCGACCTTCGTCACCACGCCGGCCTCGTCGAACTTGATGCAGAGGACCTGCTGGTCGATGACGTTGGGCGGGAAGAACGCCACGGTCCGCGTGCGCTTGCTGATGTAGTACCAGGTCTTGTCGTCGAAGGTGCCGATGGCCGACGGCGTACCCAGAAGTTGCGAGACCTGGTCCTTCGTCTGTACGCCCGGCTGGATGGACAAGACGGCATCGGCATCCGGCAGGTTGCCGCGCTGATCGATCTGCGCCGAGCAGGCCGACAATACCGCCGCGATCACGATGGTCGTTGCCCATGCGGCGGGACGACGGCGGCGGTCGGTGACTCTGCGCATTGTCATGTCGCGAACACTGTCCTAAAGAGGCCGATCATCGGGCGGAAAGAATCTCATTCACCATTCGGGCTGTCAATGCAGGCGCCGACCGCGAGCGGGAAGATGATGTGTCGCTAGGCCGATTGTTCCGCCGGGGCCCGCAGGACGGGCCGGCCGACGCGCTCTATCGGCAGATCGTCGAACAGGCGCGCGCCCCGGTCTTCTACCGGGAACTCGGCGTGCCCGACAGCTTCGACGGCCGATTCGAGATGCTGGCGCTGCATCTGTTTCTCGTGCTCAACCGCCTGCAGGCCCAGCGCGACGATCCCGCATGCCGGACATTGGCGCAGGCGCTCACCGACCGGCTGGTCGCCGATGTGGACGCCAACCTGCGCGAGATGGGCGCCGGCGATCTCGGCGTCGGGCGGAAGGTGCGCCGCATCGCCGAGGGCTTCAACGGCCGGCTGGCCGCCTACGACGCCGGCCTCGCCGACAGCGGCATGCTGGCGCAGGCGATTCGCCGCAACGTCTATGGCACGACCGAGGCTGCGGCCCCGCAGGTCGCGGCCATGACGGACTATGTGCAAGCCTGCCGGCGGACGCTGGCGGCGGTGGCGGCCGCCGATCTGGCGCAGGGCGCGGTCCGCTTCGCGCCCCTGCCGGCACGGGCGCGCGCGGAGGAGAGCGGAAGCCGTTGACCGCCGGGATGCGCTTCCCTATTGTCCCGCGCCTTGTGCGGCGGGGAGCCGGACAATGACGGGCGATGCGGCGCAGGCACCGGAGTTCTCGCGTCCCATCGCGGTGGAGCAGATCGGACCGCAGGAGACGGTGCGCTCGATCTCGGCCAACGCGACGGAACGACAGCGCCTTGCCGAGCGGTTCGGCCTGTTGGGCCTCGATCGGCTGGAGGCAACGGTGCGACTGCGACGCGGGCGCGCCGGGTTGATCCTGGCGGACGGACATTTCGAGGCCGATGCCACCCAGGCGTGCGTCGTCACGCTGGAGCCTGTGCCGGCCCGCCTGGCGTTGGACTTCGCGGTGACGTTCGGCAGTCCGATGGTGCATGGCGGCGCCGTCGTCGTCGGCTTGGACGAAGAGGATCCGCCGGAGGAAATAGTAAACGGCCGCATCGATCTGGGCGAGGCCGTGGCGCAGCAGCTGGCGATCGCGCTCGACCCCTATCCGCGCTCGCCCGCGGCACAGGCCGCGGTCGAAGACGCGGCGGGCGATGCCGGCGGCGAGCCCGCGGCGACGCGACCATTTGCCGCTCTCAGCACCTGGCGGCGGCCGCAGGGAGAGTAGGGATTCCGGCAATCGGCTTGCCGTTGCCGGCGATTTTGGCTAGTAATCGGGCGCTTCAGCGCGCATCAAGCGAGAGACATCACAATGGCTGTTCCCAAGAAGAAGATATCGAAATCGCGTCGCGACATGCGGCGTTCGCATCATGCCCTGAAGTCGGCGACCTGGATCGAATGCCCGAACTGCGGCGAGCACAAGCGGCCGCATCATGTCTGCGGTTCCTGCGGACACTATGACGGGCGCCAGGTAGCCGAAGCCGACGCGGCGTGAGGCCACGCCTCGACGCCGCATCGAGACACGGTCGGTGAGCGACAGCGTCACCATTGCTCTGGACGCCATGGGCGGCGACCACGCTCCGGGGATGGTCGTCAAGGGCGCCAACATCGCCCGCCAGCGTTTCCCCAAGGCGCATTTCGTCTTTTTCGGCGACGAGGCGCGCATCCGCCCGCTGCTCGAAAAGAAGCCGAAGCTGAACAAGGTCAGCGCGATCCGCCACGCCGACCACGCCATCAAGTCCGAGGACAAGCCTTCGGCGGCGCTGCGCAGCGGCCGCGGCTCGAGCATGCGGCTCGCCTGCGACGCCGTGCGCGACGGCGAGGCGGCGGGCGTGGTGTCGGCCGGCAATACCGGCGCGCTGATGGCGATCGCGAAGTTCGTGCTCAAGACCCTGCCGGGAATCGACCGTCCGGCGATTGCCGGGTATTTCCCGACCCTGCGCGGCGAGAGCGTGATGCTCGATCTCGGCGCCAACGTCGAGTGCGATGCCAACAACCTCGTCGAGTTCGCGGTGATGGGCAACGTCTTCGCCCGCACGGTGCTCGGCGTCCTCCACCCGACCGTGGGGCTGCTCAACGTCGGCTCCGAAGAGTTGAAGGGCCACGAAGCATTGCGTGAAGCCGCCGCGATCCTCCGCGGGACCTCCATGCCGGGACGCTTCCACGGCTTCGTCGAGGGCGACGACATCGCCAAGGGCACCGTGGACGTCATCGTCACCGACGGCTTCACGGGCAACATCGCGTTGAAGACCATCGAGGGGACGGCCAAGCTCTACAGCGAGTTCCTGCGCGGCACGTTCCGCATCTCGCTGCTGTCGCGCCTCGGCTATCTCATGGCCCGCCCGGCGCTCAACGGCCTGCGCATCCGCCTCGATCCCCGGCGCTACAACGGCGCCATCTTCCTCGGGCTCAACGGCATCGCCGTGAAGAGCCACGGCGGCACCGATGCCCTCGGCTTTGCCAACGCCATCGCCGTCGCCATCGACATGGCGGTGCACGGGGCCATCGAGAAGATCAAGGAAGACTTCGCGCGTCTGACGACGACGCAGCAGCCGGTGCCAGACGCCAAGGCAGCCAGCCTCTGATGGCCATGCGCTCGCTTGTCGCCGGCTGCGGAGGTTACCTGCCGAGCCGGATTGTGACGAATGCGGAGCTGGCGCGCCGCATCGAGACCTCGGACGAATGGATCGCGCAGCGGACCGGCATTCGCGAACGGCGCGTGGTCGCGGAGGGCGAGCTCACGTCGCATCTTGCGATCAAGTCCGCCCAGGCGGCGCTCGCGCGGGCCGGCATGGTCGGCGGCGACATCGATCTGATCGTGCTGGCGACGTCGACGCCGGACGAGACCTTTCCGGCGACGGCGACACGCGTGCAGTCGGCGATCGGGATGACGCGCGGGGCGGCCTTCGATGTGCAGGCCGTCTGCTCGGGCTTCGTCTTCGCCTTCGCCGTTGCCGACAACTTCATCCGGCTCGGCCAGGTGCGCACGGCGCTCGTCATCGGCGCCGAGACGTTTTCCCGCATCCTCGACTGGAAGGACCGCACGACCTGCGTCCTCTTCGGCGACGGCGCCGGCGCGGTCGTCCTGAAGGCCGGCGAGGGCAACGGCTCCAAGGAGGATCGCGGGGTGCTGTCGACCCACATCTTCTCCGACGGGCGCTACCACGACATGCTCTACGTCGATGGCGGGCCGTCCTCCACGCGGACCACGGGCTATCTGCGCATGGAGGGGCGCGAGGTCTTCCGCCATGCGGTGGTGAAGCTCGCCGAGGCGGTCGACGCCGCGATCGCCGCCAACGGCATCACCGGCACCGACATCGACTGGCTGGTGCCGCACCAGGCCAACCAGCGCATCATCGATGGCATGGGACACCGGCTGGGGCTGCCGCCCGAAAAGGTCGTCCTCACGATCGACCGCCATGCCAACACCTCGGCGGCATCGATTCCTCTGGCCCTGGCCGAGGCGACTGCCGATGGGCGAATCAGGCCCGGCCATCTCGTTCTCATGGAGGCGATGGGCGGCGGCTTCACCTGGGGTTCGGCGCTCGTTCGCTGGTAGGAGCGGATTCCGCGCCGCCCGCCTATAACTTCCGTCTTATCAAGGCATTGCATCGGTAGGCTGCGAACCATTCTGCGCCGCGGACGCGGCGGCGGCTGTGGCAAATTTGGCCGCGACGCTACTTCAACGACCGCGAACATCCCTTTGTAATTGACGGACTTATCGGCTCAGAGTAGCGTTCTCCCAACAACGATACGAAGAATCGTCGGGGGCTGGGATGAATGCGACGGTAACGCGAGCGCAGCTGAGCGAAGCGGTGTACCAGGAAGTCGGCCTGTCGCGGAACGAGTCGGCCGATCTGGTCGAGACCGTGCTGAAGGAGATCGCCGACGCCCTGGCGCGCGGCGAGAACGTCAAGATCTCGTCGTTCGGGAGCTTCTTCGTCCGCAACAAAGGGCAGCGCATCGGACGCAACCCGAAGACGGGTGAGGAAGTGCCGATAAATCCGCGCCGGGTCCTCGTTTTTCGCGCTTCGCATGTCTTGAAGGACAGGGTTAACGCCGGAGGCGAGGCGTGAGATCCCCACAGAGCGCCGGCGCCCGGCCGCTGCCGGCCGGCGGCGCCAACCCGCCGTCCGCACGGCGGCTCGAAAAGTCGTCATCGGCCTTTCGTACCATCAGCGAGGTGGCGCAGGATCTCGACGTGCCGCAGCACGTGCTCCGCTTCTGGGAGACGCGCTTCGCCCAGATCCGGCCGCTGAAGCGCGGCGGCGGCCGGCGCTATTACCGGCCCGAGGACGTGGCGCTGCTGCGCCTCATCCGCGAACTGCTGTACGACGAGGGCTATACCATCAAGGGCGTGCAGAAGCTGATGCGCGACGGCGGGCTCAAGCAGCGACTGGCGCAGATCGAGGCGGAGAATGCGCCCGAGCTCGCGGCCGTCGCGGCGGCCTCCGAGGACGAGGGCGATCCGCTCCGCCGTCAGCTGCGCGCGATCCTTTCCGAACTGGAAGCTCTGCGCGATCGCTTGCGCCAAGCCCTCGGCTGAGCCCGCGACGCCGGAAGGCGCGTTGCAGGGCGCACGCCGGGCCGCTATAACGGACCCCACCGATCGCGCACCCCCCGTCGGGCGCCTTGCGGCCAGAATGCATCGGCCATGCGGCCGGGCCGGCGAACGGACAAGGTCGGAGCGTGGCGCAGCCTGGTAGCGCACCAGACTGGGGGTCTGGGGGTCGCTGGTTCAAATCCAGTCGCTCCGACCAATATTTCAAAATGTTAGCGTGCAGATTAGAATTAGATGAATTTCAAGGTTGCGCCTGGGTTGCATTAGGGACGCCGGCATTTCCGAGGGCTCTAAACGCAATAGTCTGGCGCCGCGCTACCCTTTCTTCTCGGTCTTGCGGTACCGCTCCCACGCTTGGCGTAGAGCGGCGCAACGCTGGAGCATTTCCCCCGGATCCACGCCGAAGATACCGGCTAGGTGGACCATCTCTTCCGGCTTGAACTTGATGGCGCCGTCGAGTCGGCTCATGAAGTGGCTTCGATCGATTCCGAGGAACGCTGCGACCGTGTTTTGGGAGATGGGGCCGTCCGCGGAATGGAGGTCGGCGATTCGGTCATTAAACCAGCGGCGCTGTGGGTTGATCCACTTATCCGGCTTTTGCGTCCAATGCGGCCTCAAGGTCGGGCTCCCTATTTTTCGAGTTTCCGACGCGACGGGTATATCCACCGATTAACCAAAAACGCGTTGGTCAATGTCGCGCGGGAGGCTCGATCCGGCTGAAGCGGCGTTGCTATTTTCGCAACAGGCAGAGAAGTATGCCAGCCAAATTTCCCAAATTCAAGCGCGACAGGACTACTCTCCTAAGTCGTCGATGTTGCTATAGTGGCCACAGACAAAAGAGACTGGAGGTCGCTGGTTCAAATCCAGTCGCTCCGACCATTTCCATCAAAGAGCTTGGTGAGACACAGGCGAAGGGGCGGTGCCCGCGGCGGAATGGTCGCGACTGAGTCGGCAATGACAGGGCTTCAGCTGCCGTTCGGAGCGCGGTCCAGAGCCTCGTCCCCTTCGTCTTTCTATGCTCCAGAGGCCGGACGCTGACGGAAATGTGACCTTTGTCACTTAGAGTGGCGAGGTTTCGACCGATATACCTGTTAACGAAATGTCGGGGACAACCATGCTGCTTCGCACCGTCACACATCTTGCCGCGTCAGCGTCGGTCATCGTCGCCATGCTGGTTTTGGCGGCACCCTTTGCCCTTACGATCTGGTCTCCGTTCTTCGTCAGATAGGTGCCGGCAAGAAAATGCCCTGCCACTCCGGGCGGGGATCGGCAGGGCCAAGTCTGGGTCTGAAAGTTCAGGTCTAAGGAACGGCCCCGTCGGGCCATCCCCGAAGCGACAACGGACGCGGGCGTTCGTTATTCCGGCGACTTGTGTTCAGCGGCGCCGGTGCCCCCGAACATAGGCAAGGTTAAGAACGGCACGCCGGACCGCGTCGAACCAATACGCATGACGGCGTCCTCGGGCCAAGTCCGTTGGAGCGGCCGGCAACAGTCCGATGGCGGTGGCGACAACGAGGGGCGTAACCGTCGCCACGCCGCTCACAATGACAATGACGCTCGTGCCGAGATCCACGCTGCTCCTCGCGAGCGGCGGCAGGCCGAGCGCATTGGTAAGCAGCAACGCGGTGCCGACGACGACACCCAATCCGGCGCCGACGGCAGTATGCACGAGGAGATAGCGCAACGGGGACGGCGACGCGGAGAGGACCGGAGACGACCGGGACATACGCCTGCAAGCGGCGGCGCGGCGCCTCGGTTCCGTGGCAAGCGCATGGCGTGATCAGCCTATTGGTGGCTCTCGCGCCCCGTGCTGTCGTGGGATGCGTCCGAAGAATGGTCCTGGCCGGTTGCCTTGGCCGCCGCGGCTGCCGCTGCTGCTCTGGCCGCCGCCTCCGCGGCTGCTTTGGCGGCCGCCTGCGCGGCGGCCGCGGCCGCCTGTTGCGCGGCCTTGGCTTGCTGCGCGCTCGGATCCTGATGCGCGATGCCGGGCGCCACCGTGCTGTCGGGCGCATCCTGGTACGCCGGGCCGGCCGGGGATATTGCGTCGGTGGGCGCGACTTGGGGCGCTGCGCTGCCGGGCGCGGCTGGGGAGACTGGCATCGCGAACGCAGCCGCGTGGGCGGCGGTCGATCGGGGCGCGTTGGCGGCACGGTCATTTCCGGCCGCGACGCTTTGCGAGCCTGCCCGTGCGGCATCCCGGCCGTCACCGCTCGAGGACCCGTCGCGGCCGCTGTCATGGTGCTCGATCCTGGCGAGCCGTTGCGGCAGGGACTCCGCCATGACCGTTGCCGCCGCGGGCAGCGGTGCCGCGGCCGGCGATGCGGCGGGGACCGGTTCTCGGCTCGGCGGCGTCGGCGGCCGTCCAGCGATGTCGACGTTGCCATCGTCGGAAACCGGGAGCGTGGGCGCTGAATCCTCCGGCAGCGGTGCCGCCGCCACGTGCACGGTCGGTGCCGCCGGCGTCGCCGGCTGTGCCGCCATGGCGGCATCGGCGGTCGTTTCCGTCGGCGGCGGATCAACGAGGCCCGGCGGCGGCGCCGATCCGGACGCTGTGATTCCCGGGTCGAACAGCGGCACCGACGCCGGCGGGACCGGTTGGCGCTGCCACCAGTCCGGGAGCATCAGGCCCGCGCCCACCAGCGCGGGAGGGGTGAGCAGTCCCAGCAGAAAGACCGCGCGTCCCAACAGCCGCGAAGGCCATCTGCCGGCCGAACCAGGAAGAGAACCCATCGCATCCCCCGACGAGGAAAGAAAGTCTGCCACCTCGGCGCGCGCCGCACAATCCGCGCAGCCGTCGGAGTCCGCTGCCGCTATGGCCCCGCGGCGCTCACGGCGGGCGGCGGTCCGTAGTTCCACCAGCCGTGTTCGTTAATCGCGTAGATCGGCCGGTAGGCGGCCTGGGCCGTGATCGGCTGGACCTGCTCGTTGAGATTGTCGAGCACGTAGTAGCCGCCGCCGGCAGCGACCAGCAACACGGCGTGGGTGGTGCCGAGCCCGTGGTCGTCGACCACGGCCACGCGCATGTCGTCGGCGGCGACGCCGAGTTCCCGCAGCGCCATGTATTTGGTTACCGCGAAATCCTCGCAGTCGCCGGCGCGATGCAGGAACTCGATCGGCGTCTCCCAGAAATCGAGCATCCCCCAGTTCGCCTCGTCGGTGACGTAGGGAAAGGCGTTCACGGCGGCGTTGACGGCACGCAGCTCCGCCAACCTGTCGCCGGCGGCGAGGCTGCGGGCGAAGGCATGCCAGACGCGCACGTCGCCGGCGTCGGGGTCGGCGAGTTGGCGCGCGAAGCGCTCGAGCATACCCCGCCATTTCGGAAAGCCCGTGAAATCGGTGGAGTAGGCGCCGGCGGTCGCGAAAGGCCCGGCGAGGCCCGGCCTGGCCGAACCCTGCTGAAGGGCGCATGGCAGCAGCAAAGCGAGCGCCAGGGCTGCCGCCAGCCGCGGGCCACGCCGAACTCCCCTGCGAACATGCGTTGCTGCGGGCGCAGCATGCGCCGCTCGCGCCTCTCTGCAGGCCAAATCCGCCGGCATTGCGAGCCGTCCCCGTCGCGGATCGCCCGACGTTATTGCTCGTGGCGATCAGCCTGCGGGAATTGTGCCGACTTGTCGGCGTCGTGGCAACAAAGATGCCCGGCTGCCAGCCTGCCTGGGCCGGCAATCATTAACCGAAGGTCAGACGGGGGTGAGCGTCGAGGGCGCCAGCGCGAGCGCCGCTAGAAGTGGGGAGGGCCGTCGTGACGGCCCTCCCGCGAAGCCGACTATCGATCAGTCATTCTGTGTCGAGCACTGGGCGCCTTGCGGGCACTTCTTCTGCTGTTTCTTGAGCACCGGCTGCCCCTGCTGAGGCGGCGGCTTGTGCTGCAGCTGCGGCTGCTGTCCGCTCTTTTTGTTCGACGGGCCTGCCGACGGG
>Ga0335080_10004868_pt1 | contig 13735 bp, 4 predicted proteins | sample Lox_Sample_34_FD_206720 | JGI IMG/M metagenome (GOLD analysis project Ga0335080, IMG submission 206720) | Soil microbial communities from Loxahatchee National Wildlife Refuge, Florida, United States - Lox_Sample_3.4 | ecosystem: Environmental > Terrestrial > Soil > Wetlands | place: USA: Florida... | reverse complement strand
TGCTCTGCTTGTTTCCGTCGTGGCTGGAATTCTGTTGTGGTCGGAACTGGCTTCTGCCGACGGATCGGTGATCGAGGCGCGTGGAGAGGCGGGCTATCAGATTCCACTCGTCGTCCCTCCCGGTCCGGCGGGTCATCAGCCAAGCCTGGAGCTCGTTTACAACAGCGGCGACGGAAAGGGCGGAGCGGGCTGGCTCGGGTTCGGGTGGTCGCTCTCGGGAGAGAGTCGGATCGAACGAGAGACCCGCACCGGAACGCCCTACGACTTCGACAACATGACCTGCGGTTCGGACGGGAAGCAGCCGTGCTATCGCCAAGCCTTCGTTCTCGACGGCCAGGACCTCATCTGTACTGCGGCCTCGTGTACGCCTTGTGCTTCCGGATCGCCGAGCGACAGCTGCCGCTATCGGACTCAGTCCGACGACGGTCGCTTCATCTACTACTACGGCGATGCCGGCGGCTGGCAGATCCTCGACCGCGACGGCCGTTCTCTGATCTACGGCGCAACCTCGGCTGGTCAGCTCAGGAACAGTCGAAACTCGAGCGCCTTCAGCTGGCAGCTCGAGTCTTCGACGGACGTCAGCGGAAACCAGATCGCATATCACTGGGATACGACTTCTTCCGCGAACATCGCGTATCTCCAGAAGATTTCTTACGGAAGCGGGACGAGCGGAGATCGGACCGTCGAGTTCACCACCGCTGTCCGGCCCGACAAGCCGGTGAATCTACGCTCTGGCTTCAGGCAGCAGACGGACCGCCGCGTGGCCCAGGTCGACGTCAAAGCGTCGAACGCGCTCGTCACCCGGTACGTGCTGACGTACCTGCAAGATCCCGACTCGACGCGGAGTCAGCTCGCGACCGTTCAGCGAGTCGGTGACGATGGGGCGAGCGCGCTGCCTCCCTACGTGTTCGAGTATTCGCAGCGCAACGAGCCGAATGCCGTCGGACTGTCTCCCAGCTCGGCTTCGACGTTCTCGTCGGGCTGCCCCGCGATGGGCGGGCAGGACCACCTCGACACCTACCATCGGTTCGACGAGCAGACGATGGACATGAACCGCGATGGCATCGCGGACGTGGTGAAGAGCATCGGGCTCAACATCAACGACTTTACAGAGGTTGCTCTCGGCAGCGGCCTGCTCTTCCAGCAGGGCAACGGTCAGCCGTGCATGCAACCGAACGTCCTTCACGGATCGCCCTGGTACCCGACGGCCCTGCAGATCGGGAACGACCAGGACGGCGGAGACATGCTGGACCTGGACGGCGATGGCTTCGTCGATTCCCTGCTCAGCATCAGCCTGCCAGCGACTCCCGCGGCTCTGGGAATCAGACTGGGGAGCGCTAGCGGATTCATCGATCCGCCTCTCACGGACTCCTTCACACTCAGCAACCGCAGCATTGGCATCTACGGCACGGTACCCCGTCCGGCCGCGCTCGATTCGGCTTTGACTGTCGTCGACCAATCGGACGTGTATCTATTTGCGAAGCCGATCGACGTCACCGGGGATGGCCGGCCGGACATGGTCTATTCGATCGGCCACAACCCGTACACCCAGTTTTACGCAGCGAACGACTCGTCATGGTTGTCGTGGACTGGTTGGGGCGTCTTCGTCAATCGCGGGATCAAGAACGGACCTCAAGGCCCCTATTTGGACTTCGGCTCTACGCCGATCCAGTGGGCGGCGCCCGCCAACCACGTCCTGTCCTACACGTACGATGGGCTCGAGCAGAACTATGCATACGGAGACGTCAACGGTGACGGACTCGTCGATGAATTCTCCGACGGAGTCTACTTCGGAACCGGCGCCGGCTCTCTGACTCAGAACGGCGCGCTCGTGGGCGAACCGGTGACGCTGTTCGCGATAGACCCGAGTTGGACGACCACGGCGGCCTCCTGCACCGTGATCGGCAACGTCGATCTCAACGGCGATGGGTTCCTCGACCACATCAACGCAAATACCGGCGCCTCTGGCTACTGGCAGGTTCTGTGGGGCAACGGAGACACTTTCAACTCCGTGATCTCGAACTTCCCGGTTCCGGTGGTTTCACGCATCACCTGTCTCGAGAGATCCGTGGGAGGCAACTCTTCGATGCGCGACGTCAACGGCGACGGCGTGCCAGACCGCATCGACATGGGCGGCGGGGTATTCCTGAATCAGGGGGCCCGGAGCACCGCCGCTCTCGGAAATTCGGAGCTACCCAGCGCGGCGCTTCCGGGGCTCTTGATCCGCGCGACCGACCCCATGGGCGGCATCGTCGAGTTCACCTATCTCGGCGCACCGGAAATGCGTGACGCCAACGGAAACCCCGACAATCCCGGTTTCTCGCTGGCGAAGCCGGTCGTGAGTCGGGTGAAGTACTTCGACGGCCGTCCCGGAACGCCGGCCATCATCAACACCTATCACTATGCAGGCGGTGCCTTCGACTACGTCGAAAAGGAGTTCCGCGGCTTCGCAACGGTCACTGCCACGCTGGTCGAGAACGGTCAGCCGCCAACCACGGTGACCACGGTCCGGTGGACGGATCGGGCTTGTGCCTTTCAAACACGATCTCAGGTGATTCAGTCTGGGAGCTCGGTGCTGGCCCGCGAGCAGTGGAGCTACGACGAGTCATTGTTTGGTGGAGGCACCACGATCGACAAGCAGTGGACATCATGCCTGCCTATCGAGCACATCGTCGAAGCAGTCGAGGGTAACGAGTCCATCAAGAAGGCTCGCCGCACGACCTGGGACTACCACACGCCGAGCGAGCTGGTGGATCCCAACTACAACGTCACGTCGATCACCGAGTGGGGCGAGTGGAACCAGGCCACCAATACGAACGTCGGCACCGACGAGCGAGTCACGACCTTCACCTACGCAACTCCCTCGACCTTTCCGAGCATCGTTTCGCGAGTGAATTCAGAAACCACGACGGATCTACAAGGAAACGTCTCATCGAAGCGCCTCTACTGCTATATCGGCGCGAACTGTGCTCAAGCGTCGGCAGGGAAGATCAGCCAGGTTCGCGAATATCTCACTGACCCGACGCTGCAGCCACCGGTATCGAACGTTCTGAAGGTCGTCGAAAAGCGCATCTACGACGCGTTCGGCAACTTGACCGACGTCACCGGTCCAATCACGCCCGATGACTCGAACGGGTTCAAGACGCACATCGGATACGACTCCACCTACAACACATTCCCCAACTCGATCAGCAAGGGGTCCGACGTCGCGGCCCCACTCACCCCGCTCATCACGATCATCAGCTACACGGGCTGTCCGAGCGGATCTCCCCCGCCAGCCTTGGGCCTCCCGTGCAGCGTCGCAGCGCCAGGTGGTCAGACGACGAACTTCCAATACGACCCCTTCGGTCGCACTTCGGCAATCAGCAAGCCGAGCTCGGCTTACTCCGAGACGAGGAGCTACCTGCTTCCGCCGCTCGCAGGAGGCACCGGAGAGACGCTGATCGAGACTCATCAGATCGTTTCGGGGAGTCCGGATCTCGTCTACCAGACCTACACAGACGGCCTGGGTCGCGTCTACTCCGAAAAGTCTCCGGGCTCGCACAGCCAGGTGATCACGGTCGATCGGACCTACGACGATCGCGGAAGACTCGCCACTGAGACCGTACCGTACACAGGGAGCAGCGCGCTCTACTCGACCGGACTGACCTACGATGCACTCGGACGTCTCGAGGGGATCATCGATCCGGATCCGAACACCGTTTCACTCATATCCCATCTTCCGTGGACTGAGATCTCAGAGACCTACTTCAACTCGATTTCGCAGGGGAATCGCCAGGCTCGGAAGGAGTCGACGTTCGACGGGTTGGGTCGCCTGGTCCAGGTGGCGAACTACGCCGACGCGGTCAGTGCCGCCACACCCTTTACCGTGACGGCCTCCTACGACTCTTCCGACCGGCTGATCCAGGTTCGCGATCCGATCGCAAACAATCCAAGCCTCTGTCCGGGGCCGAACAAGACGATCTGCCAAGGTCAGGTTCACGTGACCGATCTTGTCTGGGACACGTTCGGGCGTCGGGTGAAGATCGTGGATCCCGATTCGGGTACCTGGCTCTTCCGGTATGATGACGCCGGGTTGCTGAAAGAGCGCGACCAGACCGCAGGTGGCAGCACGCGGACTCAGCTCTTCGCCTACGACGAGCTTCAGCGACTCCACACAAAGTCGTTCACACCGTTGGGGAACGGCTCGTCCAACGCGACCTTGGACTACTTCACCTCAGGGGCGGGACTCGGAAAGCTGATGGCGGTCACTGCGGGGACCACCAGCTACTCATACGGTTATGACTCGGCGGGCAGGCAGAACGCCGTTACGCAAACCACCGCCAACAAGAGCTTTGCGTCGACCTGGGCTTTCGACCCGCTCGACCGTGTCAGCCGCCATACATTCCCGGACGGAGAGGCCTTCAACTACACGTACGACGGTGCCCGGATCTCGACGATTCTGGGTGACTCTCACAATGCGGTCTTCACCGGGACGGTGATGAAGCAAGCGCAGTTCGATGCCTCGGGACGGCCGAGCCTGCTCGGAATCGGCCAGGCCAACGGAGCTGCCGTAGCAACGATGTCTTATCAATACAACGGCCCTGGCGGGCGCCTCAGCAGGGTCACCGGCACTCCCGGTGTGTTCACGCCGAACGATCTCGATGGCGACGGCACCACCACGGGTGATCACTGCGCCTACGCATACGACCCCAACAGTCCGGACATCGGTGGCATCGGAACGTCGAGCGGCCCGGACGGTATCGGCGATGCGTGTCAGTGCGGTGACGTCGACGGCGACGGTCGAGTCACGAATTCCGATGCAATCGCGATCCTGATTGGCAATCCGTTGGCGAAGCCCGACCTGTGCGATGTCGACGGCAACGGGCAATGTGACACAGACGACTACGCGGTCGTGAACGCAGCCGTCACGGGTACGCCGACCAATCTCCAGAACTGCCCTGCTTCCAAGGCGTCATATCTCCCGTCGAGCGCCCCTGTCGACCTCCAGACCTCCTTCGACGGAATGGGACGACTGGTGAGTCAGGGCGGCTACCTGGGCGCCGACCCCGTGGCTCGGAGCTACAGCTACGACGGTTTGTCGCGTCTGATCACTGCTTCGGGCCCGTGGGAGAAACCGCTAGGTACGACGAGCTCAGTCACCTGGACCTATTCCTACGATGCCCTCGGCAATCTGCTGTCACAGACAAGTACTCGGGGCCAGGTCGGAGACAACCGACTCTTGTACTACAGCGACGGAACTCGCCCACACCTCCTCACAACGTTCATACAGAGCACGCTGAACGTCGGATACGTGGACACGATCACACCGACGCCATTCGGGGAGCCGAACTACGTCTCCCGGAGCTCGGACGGGTCGCAGGCCAACTATCAATGGAACGCGCAAGGCAAGCTGAACCAAGCCGGTAGCTCGACCTACAGCTATGACGCCTTCGATCAGAGCGCGCTCGTAGTCACGGGTCCGACTCAAACTTCGATCATTCGCGTCGGAGACGACTTCGAGTACGACCTCGGGGCTGGCCGGGCGACGAAGTACTTCTCGGTGAACGGGATCCGAATCGCCGTTCTGGCAACGAACTACACAGCCACAACCGCCGAGATCCCGCCGGCGCTGGTGCCGGTGATGCGAAGGCTCGAGCCGGTTGTGGCTCCCGCACTCTTCTGCTTCTTGCTCCTGGGCTTGCTGAGCCTGGCTACGATTTCTGTTCGAAGGCGAACTCCGGTATGGGTGTCAGCTCCCGGAGTCACTGTACTGATCGCGGTCATCGTTGGACTGCCGATCGAAGCATATGCAGCCACTGCACCCTCAAACGGACCCGGCAGATATGGGCGTCCCGCGGAAAAGTTTCTCGCTTACCTGACAGACCACTTGGGCTCAGTCCGGGCGGTCGTGAACCAAAGCGGAATCGTTGTGGAGAGCAGGGACTACGATCCATTTGGTAGCGATGTCTCGCACTTGGGGGCCTTCTCGACGCAGCATCGCTTCACTGGTCAGCCAGCAGATGATCAGACGGTCGGTCTCTACAACTACGGAGCACGCTTCTACAACCCGAAGTGGGGCAGATTCGTCTCTCCCGATGAAGTCACACAGGGATTTGATTCTCAAGGGTTGAACCCATTTGCTTACGTACTGAATGGCCCGACAAACGATGTTGATCCATCCGGACAAATGATCATCGACGGATGGAGCTTCGGAGCTTGGAGTCTATCGACCATTGAAGAGAACGGAATAGTGGGTAGAGGACCCACGGGTCACGGATCCACGGGTCACATCAGTTGGAGTCAGGCGACTGTTCCTGGTGAATCAGGACTCGCCGCCGTGGCGCTTGGGGGCACGCCAGGTGGGGATGACGGAAACAAGATTGCAGAGATCAAAGCGGCGATGCTCGCGATGGGGATCTCGCCTGATGTCTCCTATGACATTCCTGAAGCCGCAGCGACGTACACCGGCGAAGCGGCTGCCTCCGGCGAAGCAGCAGCTATCTCCGAGGGTACGGTAGATCTGGGTGTCGGGGCTGGTTTAGGCAGTCTACTTGGCGCGTTATCGATACTAGGCGCTGTCCTGTACTACGTGAAAGTCGAAGATGACTACGTGCGGGACATGCATTTCATCTATCATCGCTTGGAGAGCCCCACGCAGACGCCGGAGGTTGCGCGGCTCCAGCAAGAGAGCGGACAAATATGGGGGAGGGCAGATCGGGGTTCTCTGATTCCATCGGTCGACGCCTACTATGGTCCATTGCCCCCCGGTAAGAGAGGAATAGAATTTGTCACGCTCGTAAAGCCCGACAATGACGGCCATCCATTCGTCGCGAGATGGACGGGACCTCGTGCAGGCGTCGACGTGGAGGATGACTTCGCGAAGATCAGTGCGACGATTACGAAGAACACTCAACGATGACTTCAGACGACAGAATCCCCATCCAGCGCCCTCTCGATGAGTTACCAAGATCGATAGATCTACTAGTTACAAGTGTCAGCTCGCAACCCAGTGATTTCAAAGATGCGGCTGGCTTCGAGTTTGTTCGAGAAGTCGAGAATTTAGGAGAGGCGCGACTTTGCGCCGTAAGGTTTGCAGGTCACTACTACCTATTCAGGTTCCATCCAGATTATCCGGAGCACGGCACTCACATTTACGTTCCGAATTCATTGGAAGATCCAAATGCAAGGGTTCGAAGCCTGCTGAAGGCTATTGGGATTCCAGAGGGAGCGATCTACTGGGAGATCCGCCGCTAACCCAAGCTGTCACGTCATCATCCGTCCAACTCGCATCCACCGGCACGACCGCCCTAGTCGTCTAGATCGACGCCGGCGACGCCAAGAACAATACGGCGATGTAGATTTCCTCGACCAGGCCTAATTTTCCTAGGGGCAGTAGTGTCCAGTGCGCGGGTCGGTGGTCATTTCGCCGGGAGCTGCTATAGCGCGAGCGCCATAATGCACTTGGCCCGCTCGATTGAGCCAGGCTGTAACCCAAGAAGTGGATCTCGAGGTCGGCGACGCCAGGAACAGCACCGCGGTGTCGATCTCTTCTACGCGGCCAAGCCTCCCGAGGGGCGTGAACTAGTGGATGATCCCACGCTGGTCCTACGCTGGTCGCTGGTCATCTCGGTGGGGAACTCGCGCGAGGTTCTGAAAAGCTGAAGCTGAAAAGCAGAGAAGTATGCTGAAAAAGAGCTGCAATTGATGAGACAGGAGCGCCCACAGAAGGGGAGTGACGGGCATCCTCTGGAGTTCCATCACACAGACGGAAGCGAAGGCGGCGGACTAGGACGGATGACGCGAACAGAACATCGACTAGGCGAAAACTATGTGAAGAACCATCTGTGGCTGGGGAAGACCTTGATATTGAGACCGGTCGGTTCACCTGACCTGATCAGGTTCTTCGGACCAGGTCATTCTGGAAAATGGCTTTGCCCAGGATCTTGGATGTTTGCTGCCTCGTTGTACGTATCGGCGCAACGATAGATATTGATCTATTTGTGTTCGTCGAAACTAACTGACCGAGTCTCGATCCCACTGCAATCATCGACCTGTTGAGATAGATGTTCCACTTGGATTCCGGGCATGCTAGCAGTTGCCGCCGACTACGACGCCACTCAACGGACGTTCGTCGCCTCCACACTCAAGAATGCAGAAGGCCAGACGTACGTCGGCCGGGCGAGCGGCTTCGGTACCCCTCAACAGGTCATGGTGCAGCGTTACTACGGTCACGAAATGAGAGCGCTCGGATTCGGGGATCCAACGCCCGATAAGTCCGTGCAGGGCATCTGGAATCGTGGCGCAATTCGCGGGAGACAGCAGCAGCTCATCGACTTCTATGGCGGGGTGGGAAGCCCGGGCGTTGCGAACGCAATCCGAGCCGTGAGCAAGTACAACCTAGCCGGTCGCGTGTACCATGCGGGACGCAATGTTCGGACCGCTGGGCCCGTACACGGGCTATTGAGCAGAAACCGCAAATGGCCAAGAAGGACAGCCGCGATCAATTGGGGGAAGCCACCGAGCTGCGGGACTGGTGTCTCGCGATTCTTGGCTTCTTCGGCGAGCTTGAGCCCTCGTCTCCGTTCCTTGCCCAATATCTCCAGGCGATCGAGGCAGGATTTGAAGGGCGCGACCTAAGGGGTTTGAGGATCGTCGCCAAGGACTTCGCAGAGTGGGCACGGGATCTGCCAGCCGATCAGCAATCGAAGCTCGAGCAGCTACTTGTCCCCCGATTCGGTCGAGGTCTCCGGTCGGAAGCCCAGAAGGATCAGCGCGAGCGGCAACGAATCCTGAAGCGCGGAAGCATCGAGAGCGAGGACGAGTTCCGCCTGCTTTCGAGCCGTGCTGACGAGATCTACGCGGACAAGTCGAAGGCGGGCGAGCTTGAACAAATCAACCACCTGCTCGTCGCCTTCCAGCAGGATGCGATGGGCGAGTGATTGGGGCGTCGGCGCATCGGTCCCCGTTTTCGTTTCAGAAGACACCGATTAGTGGACGTCGTAGACCCGCCCCGTCGACGAGATCGTCGAACAACTGGGACGAGAGATCCGGGCGTGCCTAGCGAGTGAAGGTGTTCCGGTCTAGGCTGCTATGAGGGCTCTCTACTTGCCGTCGATCGAGCTGCCCCGGGCAGTCCAGCCTCCGTCCACCGTCACCACCGATCAGTCAAATAGCTCGACGCCGGAGACGCGAGAAACAACACCGCCGGCTCGATCTCGTCGACCCGGCCGACCCTGCCCAGCGGCATGAACTGGTGGATGATCGCGCGCTGATCTTCTGGCACGTCACCCGTGCTCGGGTCGGTGTCATCTCGATGGGGAAGTACGACCGCGCGAGCGTGTTCTCATAGATGCCGAACTTGTTCACTCGATGGCCAGATGGCCTAGTCAGGTCATTGAGCGGCCCTTGGTAGCCGCATAGCCCCCACGGAGCGGTGAACGCGGTTGGCGCCGAAGCCGATCAAGTCATCTGGAATGACTAACGCAGGATCCCTGGTAAAGTCCGCTTACCGTGTGGAATGGAAATGATCAGCGCACTAGCGGTCGGCAGGCGTCTGGCTGCGACTTGGGTGATTTGTTGGTTCTTTGCAGGAGCGCAAAGGTTCGAGGGGCTTAGAGGTGGAGGGGGCGACCCTCTTCACAAGGGTCCCTACGCAAAATTCACGGGAAAGGGACCAACAGTCAGGATCCTGCTTGCAGGCAATCCTGTTCTAAACTGAAGTTTGGCACCCTCGCAATAGAACAAATGCGATCGACCCCTGAACAGATCGTCCGGATCGCGCGTATTCCGACGTGGGCGCTACCTCTTCCGATCGTAGATGTGATCCACGGTGAGACGCGACTGGCGCAAATAGCGCGAGAAGCTCGATGGGTCGTGATCACTCATATCCCGAAGGATGCCGAAGGGGAAGAGGCCTATGTAGTCTACTTTGTAAACGGGGAGGGATGGCCAGGCGACATGGACCAATATCCCACCTTGGCCGAGGCAATCGAGGGCATCAGGTACACATATGGAGTCGTCCCTGACTCCTGGACAGAGATGAACGAACTCCGAGACGCTCCTCACGGGTTCGCGCAGATACCAGTGTCAATTCTGAATAGGGCGAAGTAGGTACTTCTACACTGATCTACCAGGCCGTCCAACCGCCATCGACCGGGATCACTGAGCCAGTCACATAGCTCGAGGCCGGTGACGCCAGGAACAGCACCGCCGTCTCGATCTCCTCGACCCGGCCGAGCCTCCCGAGCGGCGTGAACTGGTGGATGATCGCGCGCTGGTCTTCGGGTACGTCTCCCGTGCGCGGGTCGGTGGTCATCTCGGTCGGGAAGTACGACGGGGCGAGCGCGTTCACGTAGATGCCGTACTTGCCCCACTCGATCGCCAGGTGGCGGGTCAGGTTGTTGAGCGCGCCCTTGGTGGCGGCGTAGCCGACGGAGCGGTGGACGGGGTTGGCGCCGAAGCCGATCACCGACGAGAGCTGGATGATGCGGCCGCCGCGGCCGCGCTCGATCCAGCGCTGGGCCACGAGCTGCGAGCCTTCCCAGACCGCGGTCAGGTTGAGTGACACGGCCGAGTCCCACTTGGCGCGGGTGTGCTTCTCGGCGCGGCCGAGCGGCGCGATGCCGGCGCCGTTCACCAGGAGGTCGATCGGGCCGAGCTCGGCTTCGACGTGGTCGATTGCGGCGCGCAGCTGCTCGGTGACCGTGACGTCGGCGGGCGCGACGCAAGCGCGCACGCCTTTCTGCTCGAGCTCCTTGGCCAGTGACTCGAGCCGCTCCTTGCGGCGCGCGACCAGGCCGACGTTCGCCCCGGCCTTGGCCAGCGCGCGCGCGACCTGGGCGGAGAGGCCGCTCGAGGCGCCGGTGACGAGCGCGACCTGACCGCGCAGCGAGAAGAGATCTTCGAGCTCGCTCACGGCGTGAGCACCACTTTCAGCACGTTGTCCTTGTGGTGCGCGAAGATGTCGTAGCCCTGGGGGCCCTCCGAGAGCTTCAGCCGGTGACTGATGATCACGGTCGGGTCGATCCGGCCCTGCTCGATCAGCGGCATGAGCTTGGGGATGAAGATCTGCGGGTTCACCAGGCCCGTGCGCAACGAGATGTTCTTCATGAACAAGAGGAACCAGGGCAGGGTGGCCGTGATTCCGCCCAGCACGCCGATCACCGCCACGCGCCCGCCCGGGCGAGTCACCATGGCGGCCTGGGTGATCAGGTCCTCGCGGCCGACGGCTTCGATCGCGGCGTCCGCGCCGACCCCGTGAGTCAGCTCAAGCACGCGTTCGCCCAGATTCACCTTGGTCGGGTTCACCGCGTCGCAGCCGAGCTGGCGTGCGCGTTCGAGCCGGCCGTCGTCCAGGTCGACTGCGATCACGCGCGCGGCGCCGCGCAACAGGCAGGAGAGCTGCGCGAACGTGCCGACCGGGCCGCAGCCGAACACCACCACGGTGTCGCCGGGACTCACTTCAGCGAACTCGGCGCCCATGTAGCCGGTGGGCAGGATGTCGGTGAGGAAGAGCGCGTGCTCTTCCGACATCTCGGGCGGCACCTGGAACAGGTTGGTGTCGGCGTAGGGCACGCGCACCGCCTCGGCCTGGCCGCCCGGCAGCGCGGTCGAGAAGCCGAACACGTTGGTGGCGCCGCCGCCCGCGGTCATGACCTGGCAGCCGCTGAAGACGTTGCGCCGGCACAGCGCGCAGTGGCCGCAGCCGACCGTGCACGAGGTGAGCACCCGGTCGCCCTTCTTCACGGCCGTGACCCCGGGGCCGACCTCTTCCACGATGCCCAGGAACTCGTGGCCCACCGCGAACCCGCCGGCCGCCCCGATGCCCTCGGGCAGACCGCCGTGCCAGAGGTGCAGGTCCGAGCCGCAAATGGCCGTGCGAGTGACGCGCACGATCGCGTCGTTCTCGTTCAGGATCTTCGGGTCGGGCGTGGATTCGTACCGGAAGTCTTCTTTGCCGTGGTAGACGATGGCTTTCATGGGGCGATTCTGAACCAGCGGGGCGGCGGGTTCCAGCGGCCGAATTGCTAGTCTTCTCCCGCGTGAGCGCGGATCCGAAGTCGGTGCGGGTGACTCACGAGGGCATCCTGTCGCAGCTCTCGCGGCTGGGCTGGAGCACGCTCGTGCCGATCTCGATCTGGCGCAGCGACCGCCCGTGGAGCATCCGCAGCGTGCAGTGGTTCCTGTTCTTCACGCTGTTCCCGCTGTTCCTGGTGGGCTTCACGAACCTGGCGCGCTCGGACTTCCGCGACGTGACCTACCTGTTCGCGATCTACTTCGCGACCACCTGGGGGCTGGTGATCTGGCTGTTCGTGCGGCCGGAGAAGATCGGCATCCTCGACATCGTGCGCGTGTCGCTCTTCACCTCGATCACGGGCGTGTTCCTGGTGGTGCTGCTCTATCAGCTCCCGATCATGCGGCAGCTCGCGGGCGCGTCGCAGAACAGTGACTTCTTGAAGCGCGCGATCGGCACGTTCCTGGGCGTGGCCACGTCCGAGGAGGTCGTGAAAGCCATCCCGCTGCTCTGGATCTTCGTGCGCAACCGCGAGCCGGGGACGGTGCGCGAGATCACCTATCTGGGCTGTGTCTCGGGCTTCGCGTTCGGCGTGTCCGAGGCGGTGGCCTATTCGATGTTCTACGCGCAGACGGTGGCGCGCGGGCACATGCCGCTGGGCGTGTACGTGGTGGTGCAGCTCTCGCGCCTGATCACGCTGCCGCTCCTGCACGCGGTGTTCTCGGGCATCGGCGCGCAGTTCATCGCGCTCGGCGTCGAGACGCCGTCGCGGCGCCGCGCGCTGATCTTCGCGGGCCTGGTGATCGCCGTGTTCCTGCACGGCGCGTACGACCTGTTCACATCGATCGGGCTGGGCTTCCCGATCGCGGTCGGTGCGGTGCTCCTGTTCATCGCCTACGTGCGTTCGATCGAGGCGATGCGCAGCGCGATCCGCGCGTCCCAGGAAGTCACTTCCCCTTGAACTCGGGCGCGCGCTTCTCGAGGAACGCGCGCACGCCTTCCTTGTGGTCTTCGGTCTGGAACAGGATGCCGAGCGTCTGACTCACCCAGCCGCCGAGCTCCGCGGGCTCGGACAGCTGGGCGCGGCGCAGCCCTTCCTTCATGTAGCGCAGCGCCAGCGGCGGGTTCGCCGCGATCTTGTCCGCGAGCGCGCGCGCAGTCGGCAAGAGTGACTCGTGCGGGACGACCTGCGAGACCAGGCCGATGCGCTCGGCCTCTTTGCCGTCGATCACGTCGCCGGTGAAGAGCAGCTCGGCCGCCTTCGACGGGCCGACGATCTTCGGCAGCCGCGACAGCCCGCCGATGTCCGAGACCAGGCCGCGCTTGATGAAGAGCTCGCCGAACTTCGCGCGCTCGGAGGCGATGCGGATGTCGCAGAACAGCGTGAGATCCATGCCCCAGCCCACGGCCGGGCCGTTCACCGCGGCCACCACCGGACGGTCGCATTCGAGCACCGCGAGCGCCGCCGGGGTCGCGCGCGGGCGCACCTGGCGCAGGCTCGCCACGGTGGTCTCGCGCGCGGGCCCGGCCATGATCTCCTTCACGTCGTCGCCGCTGCAGAACGCGGGGTCCATGCCCGTGAGCAGCACGCAGCGAACCTCCGGGTCACTCTGCGCGCTGCGGAACGCCGCCTCGAGCTGCCGGTAGGCTTCCCAGTTCAGCGCGTTGCGGCTCTCGGGCCGCGAAATGGTCACTTCCGCCACGTGCTCGCGCAGCTCGAACCGGACCAGCTCCGAAGAC
>Ga0335080_10004867_pt1 | contig 13736 bp, 11 predicted proteins | sample Lox_Sample_34_FD_206720 | JGI IMG/M metagenome (GOLD analysis project Ga0335080, IMG submission 206720) | Soil microbial communities from Loxahatchee National Wildlife Refuge, Florida, United States - Lox_Sample_3.4 | ecosystem: Environmental > Terrestrial > Soil > Wetlands | place: USA... | reverse complement strand
CTCCCTTGATCGACCTGCGACTCACCGACCCGGCGTACACGGAGCGGCTTGCCTCGTTCCTGACCAGCCTCGGACAGAGGGCGATCGTCTCCGGACCGGACACGGTCGAGCTGTTCGAGCCCGAGAACGCGGACGAGACGGCGCGCATCGAGGTCGAGATCTACCTCCGCGTCTGGAACGTGCTCTACCCCGAGGCCGGCGTGGTCGTCGCGGTCGAGTAGCCGCCCCGGCTGCCCGCATCGCCGGACGTGCGGCTCCGCCGGGTCGGACTCGAACCGACAACCCTCCGTGCGATCTCGACTGGACACCGAAGAGGACGATCGTGCGGACGCGATCCCGAGCCTCTCAATGCGAGACCGCCGCCGCGGCCAGCTCGGACACCAGCGTGTCCGTGTGGAACCGCTCGAGTGCGAACGGGGCGATCAGGTCCGGTGTCCGGTTGGTCGCGACGAGCTCGGCGAGGGTCGTGCCGACGATCGGCGCCGCCTTGAAGCCGTATGTTCCCCAGCCCGCCGAGATGTGGAAGCCCTCGACCTCGGTCCTGCCGAGGATCGGGCTGTAGTCGGGGCTGAGGTCGCAAAGGCCGGTCCACTGTCGGAGGACGTTGACCCGCTCGAGCTGAGGGAAGAGCTCGAGCACGTGTCCGGCGGAGTACTCGAGGAACGGGAACGTGCTGGTGCCGCGATAGGTGGTGTAGGGCTCGATCTCCGCGCCGATCAGGAACTCGCCGCGGTCGGTCTGGGAGATGTAGACGTGCATCTGCGAGGACACGATCACCACGTCGAGGAACGGCTTGACCGGCTCGGTGACAAAGGCCTGAAGGATGTGGGTTGTGATCGGCAGCCGGACCTCGGCGAGGTCGGCGACGAGCGTCGACCACCCCGCCGTCGCGCTCACGACCGTGTCGCAGGCGATGTCGCCGCGCGTCGTTCGCACCCCGGTCACGCGGCCGTTCGCGCGCGTGATCCCGGTCACCTGGGTGTAGGGATGGATCTCGACACCCCCGCGGTCGGCACCGCGCGCAAAGCCCCAGACCACGGCGTCGTGGCGGATGATCCCGCCCGGCGGATGGTAGAGCGCGCCCATCACCGGCCAGGTCGGATGATCCGACAGGTCGAGCTCGGGGCAGAGCTTCGCGATCTCGGGCGGGTAGACCAGGCGGCTGTCGATCCCGAGCAGCTGGTTGACCTCCGCGCGCTCGTTCATGGTCACCATCGCCCGCTCCGAATGCGCGAGCGTCAGGTGGCCCTGCTGCGAGAAGAGCAGGTTGAAGTCGAGCTCGGCCCCGAGCCTCTCGTAGAGCTCGACGCTTCGCTTGTAGAACGCGGCGCCCTCGGGCGTGCGGTAGTTCGCTCGGATGATCGTGGTGTTCCGGCCGGCGGCGCCCGACCCGATGTAGCCCTGCTCGAGCACTGCCACGTTGCGGATGCCGTGCGTGTGCGCCAGGTAGTAGGCGGTGGCGAGCCCGTGGGAGCCGCCGCCGATGATCACGACGTCGTAACGGTCCTTGAGCTCGCCGCGCGGGCGCCACATCCGGCGGACTCTGAAGATGTCCTTCAACGGAGGCCGTCCTGGACGTCTCGCACGATCGCGACGACCGAATGGCCGAACTCCTGCGGGAAGAAGACACGGAAGCCCGCGTCGCAGGGGCTCACCAGGGCGGGGACACCCGCGAACCTGCCGGCCACGGGGAGCGCGGTCAGGTCGAGGTCGGTGAGCCGGCGCATCAGCTCCGGGCTCTCGAGCTCGATCCCCGCGAGCGCCGACGTCACGTCGATCACGACCCCGGACAGGCTCTCGCGCAGCGCCGCGATGTCGTCCGGCTCGCAGACGACGAGCGCGCGGCCCGGTGTGATCGCAATCACCTCCGCATCGACGGTCCTGCCGGCGGCCGGGCCACGCACCTCGAGCTTGCCCAGCAGCGAGAGGTCGCGAAGCCCCGCCGCGCCCGCGAGCGCCCGCGCGAGCGGTGAGGCCGCCGGCGCGGCGCCGAGCGAGATGAAGGCGAGCTCGCTCACGCGCGCAGCCGCTCTCCCTCAGGGTCGAAGAAGGGGCGCAGACGGACCCTGGCGCGCTCGAGCTGTCCGCCGACCCGGATCTCGAACTCGGCGTCCTCCTGGGCGAGCTCCGGCGGCAGCCAGGCGAGCCCGACCGCCTTGTTCAGCCGGGCGCTCCAGCGCGAGCTCGTGACGCGGCCTGCCGGGCGACCGCCGCGGACGACCTGGGCGCCCTCGGGCGGTACCGCGCCGTTCGCCATCTCGAAGCCGACGAGCTGCTCGCGGTTCCCCTGGTCGCGCCTGTGCTCGAGCGCCCACTTCCCCACGAAGTCGTCCTTCTCGAACTTGACGAGCCACGGCATGTTTGCGGCGAGCAGGTCCGACTCGGAGTCCGTGTCCTGCCCGACGATGATGTGCTGCTTCTCGAGCCGGAGGATGCGCTGCGCCTCGAGCCCGAACGGCTTCACGCCGAGGTCGGCTCCGCGCTCGAGGAGCGTGTCCCACAGGTACTCGCCGTGCAGGCTCGGGAAGTGGAGCTCGTAGCCGAGCTCGCCGACGAACCCGATCCTCAGGATCAGGCACGGCACCGCGGCGACGTCGGCCTGCTGCGCGTCGAGATACGCGAAGGCCTCTCGCGAGACGTCGATCGCCGTCAGGCGCCCGAGCAGCTCGCGGGCCTGGGGCCCCGCGACATTGACCGCTGCGAGCGCGCCCGTGAGATTGACGATCTCGACGTCCAGTTTCCAGACGGCGTTCCACCACTCGAACCACTCGAAGACGCCCTCCGAGCCGGTCGAGGTCGTGGTCACGTAGAATCGATCCTCGCCGAGTCGCGCGATCGTGCCGTCGTCGATGATTCGGCCGGCATCGTTGGAGAGGACGCCGTACCGGACCCGTCCCACCTTCAGATCGCCGAATCGATTCGGGTAGAGCCGCTCGAGGAAGACCGTCGCGTCGGCTCCGAGCACGAGCAGCTTGCCGAGTGTCGAAACGTCGATCACGCCGACCGCCTCGTGGACGTTCGCCGCCTCCGCCGGCGCGTCTCCGTAGGAGTACGGCCGCCGCCAGGCGCCGGTCCACATCATCTGGGCGCCGGCCTCCTCGTGGCGGTGGTGGATCGCCGTGAGCTTCGCCGTCTCCTGATCGCGCCCGGCGAGCAGCCCGAGCTTCACCGGCGCCCAGGGCGGACGGGCGGTTGTGGTGCCGATCGCCTTTTCGTCCGTCCCCTCCTCCCGGGCGCAGAGCCGGACCGAGGCCAGGTGGCAGAGGCGGCCCTGGCACGGGCCCATCGTCACCGTCGTGTAGCGCTTCGCGAGCTCGAGCGAGTCGAAGCCCTCCGCATGGGCGCGTTTGAGATCCTTTTCGGCAACGTCCTCGCAGAGACAGACGAAGGCCTTCTCTCCGCCTCCCCGGTCGTAGCTGGCGCGCGGGACCGCCACACTGCCGAGCTCCCCGCCGGCCCGGCCGGTGGCCTCGGTCCCGAGCGGCAGCGCGGTGGGCACGAAGCTCCCCTTCGCGGGGTCGTAGGCGATCGCGCCACCGGCCTGAGCGAGCAGCGAGTAGGCGGGCTGCGGCGCTCCGGCGGCAACGAGGAGGTCGCAGTCGAAGCTGGAGTCGTCGAGCTGGACCGAACGGACGCGCCCCTGTCTTCCGACCGCGCGAATCTCCTCGAGCGGACGCTCCCTCAGGTCGACGAGAGCCGCGACCTCGACCCCCGCGCTCCGGAGGTAGCCGACTGTCTCCAGCGCGCGGTCGTCGGCGACGACCACCACCGCTCGCTCGCCGGGCTTGACGGCGAAGTCGCGAATCAGCCGGCGGGCGCCGTCCGGCAGCATCACGCCGACGAGATCGTTGCCGGGGAAGACAAGCGGCTGCTCGAGCGCACCGGTCGCGACGACGATCCGGCCGGCGCGGACCCGGTAGAGCACGGAGCCGGCGTCGACCGGCACGAGGCCGCCCTCGTAGATCCCGATCGCTCGGGCCGGCGCGAGCAGCTCGAACCCCTCCGGCGCCGCCCGCGGCGGGCCCTCGTCCACGAGCAGGACCCGCTCGCCGCGCGCCGCTGCGTCCGCGGCCGCCCGCATCCCCGAGATCCCGCCTCCGATCACGAGGCACTCGACGCGCCGGTGCTCGGTGTCGGTGCGAACCGTGCGCCGCCCGTGCTTGTCGATCCGTCCCAGTCCCGCGACGTTTCGGAGGAAGCGTTCGTAGTACGGCCACAGGCGCCGGGGCCTGATCATCGTCCGGTAGTAGAACCCGACGGGCGTGAACGGACGGCCGAGGTGGTCGACCACGGACATCAGATCGTGCTCGAGCGAGCCGATCACGTTCTGGGCCTCGACCACCGCGCCGTCGCGGGCAGGCTCGACGCACACCCGCACGTTGGGCGTTCCGTCGACCGTCATCATGCAGTTGGCGCACCCGCCCGAGCAGCAGAGGAGCCCGCGCGGCCGGTGGTACTTGAAGCTCCGCGAGAACACCCGGCGGCCTGAGGCGAAGAGCGCCGAGCCGATCGTGTCCCCTGCAAATGCCGGGACCGGACGTCCGTGAAACGAGAACGTGAGCCCGCGGGAGCGGTCGATGCGCTCGCCCGGCTGCGGCGGCAGCCGCATCACGCGCCCGGCAGCTCGACGCGGACGACCTCGTTCGTCGCGGTGTCCCGCTCGGCGAGGAACCAGAGCTCACACCCGAAGCGGTGATACCACCATTCGCGCTGCACTCCCCGTACGTTGCGGCGGAAGTACACGTACTCGGTCAGGTCGCGCAGCCTCGGGGTGCCGGCAGGGCGGGTCGTCACCTCACCCGCGTATGCGAACTCGTTCACGTCGCGCGGGCCGCAGTTGGGACAGCTCAGCAGGAACGACATCGCGCGGCCAGTCTTCCGCAACCGGAGGCCGGACGCAAGAATCTGTTTTGCAACGCTATTGCCGGTTAGGCCACGACGAGCTTGACCGTCTCCGTCCCGTTCTAGACACTCCAGGGTATTCAGGAGGCGGCTCGAGGCGAGCCCTCCGCGTCAAAGGAGCCTGGCCCATGGCAGTTGTCGAATCAGGTCCGACCCAGGTTCAGCGCGTCCTGGCGAAGGGTCCGATCCCGGATCCGTTCGCGAAGCTCGACCAGGCTCGCCACGATCCCGGCCGGCACGAGCAGATCAAGCAGATTCGCAAGCTGATCGACGAGCGCGGAATCAAGTACATCTTCTTCCAGCAGGTCTCGGTCTCGGGCCACGTCAACGGCAAGGGCGTTGTGGCCACGCAGTGGGAGAACGTGGCCGAGCAGGGCTATCAGCTCGTCTACGGGGCAACCGCCGACCTGTTCGTGGATCGGACCGACCACTACATCGGCTTCGGCCCCGAGGAGTCCGAGCTCGCGGCGATCGCCGACCTCGACACCTTCAAGCAGCTCCCCTGGGACGACCGCGTCGCCCGTGTCTTCTGCGACTGCTACGACACCGAAACCGGCGAGCTGCTCGAGGCCGACCCGCGTCAGAACCTGAAGCGAATCGCAAACGAGGTCGAGCAGGAGCTCGGCTACACGTTCCTGTGCGGGATCGAGCCCGAGATGATGTGGATGCGCAAGACCGACGACCCGAACGACGCGGCCGGGCTCACGAAGCCCTGGTGCTACCACATCAACCAGTTCGAGGAGCTCCGCGACATCATCCTCGACGTGGTCGACTACGGCGAGCGGTTGGGGATCAGCCCGACCTACGGCGACCACGAGGACTCGCCGGGCCAGCTGGAGCTGAACTTCCTCTTCGACCGCGCCGTCCGGACGGCCGACAGCCTCTCCACGTACCGGCAGATCTGCGCGGCCGTCGCCCGCAAGCACGAGGTGATCGCGAGCTTCATGCCGAAGCCGTTCACCGGTGTGTCCGCGAACGGCGCGCATCATCACTTCACGCTCGTCGACGAAGACGGGACGAACGTCTTCTACGACGCGTCGGGCCCGGCGAAGCTCTCAGAGATCGGCCTCCAGTTCATGGGCGGCATCCTCGACCACTATCGCGGACTGTGCGGGATCACCGCCTCGACGGTCAACTCGTACAAGCGCTTCTGGGACTTCGGGTTCTGGGCGCCGATCTACAAGGACTACGGCTGGCAGAACCGCACGACGCTCGTCCGCGTCGCGAGCGGCGGCCGGTTCGAGTTCCGCGCCGTCGACTCGGCGTGCAACCCGTACCTGACCCAGGCGGCGCTCCTCAAGGCCGGCCTCGACGGGGTCAAGCGCAAGCTCGACCCGGGCCCGCCGCAGCAGCGCAACGTCTACGACGTGCTCGCCGAGGGCGGCGAGATCCCCCGCGTCCCGGCGCACCTCGGCGAGGCGCTCGAGGCGCTCGAGGCGGACGAGGTCGTGCGCAGCGCCCTGCCCGGCCGCCTCTACGATGTCTACATGCACTACAAGCGCGACGAGTGGGAGCAGTTCCTGGCCGCCGTCACCGACTGGGAGCGAGAGAAGTACCTGGACGTGTTGCCGTAGTGTGCGGAATCGCGGGGATCATCTATCGGAACGGCAGCTCCGATCACGGCATCGGCACGGACATCACGCGGATGCTGCAGTCGATGAAGCACCGGGGGCCGGACTCGACCGGCTACGCCCTCTACGGCGCGCCGAGCGACCTGGTCGTGATGCGGTACAAGCTCGCCGATGCGAACACCCCGCGCGACTTCGAGTTCCACGAGCACCTGCGCCGCCACCGCGGGATGGTCGAGTCACGGCTCGAGCGGCTCGGCGCGCACATCCACGCGATCGAGGAGGAGACCGAGTACGCGTTCCGCGTCAGCTTCCGCTACGACGGCGACCTGAAGAAGCTCGCGGACTTCGTCGAGGACGTGCCCGACTGCGAGGTGCTCTCACTCGGCAGCTCGCTCGAGATCGTCAAGGACCTCGGCGACGCCGAGGAGGTCGCGAGCCAGTACGGCCTCGACGGCTTCTCCGGCACGCACGCGATCGGCCACGTCCGCATGGCCACCGAGTCGGACGTCGACATCTCCGGCGCGCATCCCTACTGGGCATATCCCTTCCCCGACGTCGCGGTCGTCCACAACGGCCAGCTGACGAACTACTTCCAGTGGAAGCGCCGCCTCGAGCGAAGCGGCCACCGCTTCCAGTCCGAGTGCGACTCGGAGGTGATCGCGGTCTACGTGGCGGAGAAGATGGGCGAAGGCGCGTCGCTCGAAGAGGCGATGCAGGAGAGCCTCGAGGAGCTGGACGGCGTCTTCACCTACATCTGCGTCACCAAGGACGCGCTCGGCGTGGCCAAGGACGAGATGGCGGCGAAGCCGCTCGTGCTGTACGAGGCCGACGACATGGTCGTGCTCGCGTCCGAGGAGATCGCGATCCGCGCCGTGATCGACCACGAGATCGAGACCTACGACCCGTACGAAGGGCAGGTGCTGGTGTGGACTCGCTAGTCGGAGAGCGGCGGATCACCTACGACGCCCGCGGGCTCGTCGAGCCCGACGACACCGTCCTCAAGGTGTCCGAGATCGACGGCGCGCGCGCCGTCTTCGACGCCAAGTCGATGACGACGCGGCAGATCAACCTCGAGCTCCGCTGGCTGCTCTACGAGCAGGGCGTCGGCGACGTCACGATCCGGAACCCGGGGGCCAAGCACTCGCTCGGGGTCGGCATCCTCACGCGCTGCCGGATCACGTTCGACGGCTCGCTCGGCTACTTCGGCTGCGGCCTGATCGACGGCCCGGAGATCCACGTCAAGGGCCGCGTCGGCTGGTCGTCGTGCGAGAACATGATGTCGGGCATCGTCGTGATCGACTCGAACGCGGGCTCGCTCACGGCGGCCGCGATCCGCGGCGGCGACGTGATCGTCAAGGGCCAGGTCGGCGCCCGCACCGGGATCGACCAGAAGGGCGGCACGGTGATCGTGCTCGGCCGGGCCGGCTCGATGACCGGCTTCATGATGCAGCGCGGCCGGCAGATCCTCTGCGGCGACGTCGGCCCCGGCCTCGGCGACTCGATGTACGACGGCACGATCTACGTCGGCGGCAAGGTCGCCTCGCTCGGGATCGACTGCGTCCCGGGCGAGTGGACCGATGCCGACACCGAGCTGATCGAGCGGAAGTTCCGGATCCACGGGCTCGGCGCTCCGCCCGAGTTCCAGAAGTTCGTCTGCGGGAAGAAGCTCTACAACTACGACAACCTCGAGCCCTCCGAGAGGAAGCTGGTGCTGTAGTGGCCGACGAGACCGCACCCTCTTCGCACAACATCCTCGGGCACAGCCGGATCTTCACCCCCGAGGTGATCGACGACATCCACATCAAGGCCGAGCTCGGCCGTTACCGGATGCGCGGCTTCTCGATCTTCAAGCCGATGCCGCACTGGGACGAGCTGATGTTCCTGCCGGGAACGCTGACGCGCTTCGTGATCGAGGGCTACCGCGAGAAGTGCGTGACGAAGACGGTGCTCGGCGCCCGCTTCGCGAAGAAGCCGATCGAGCTCGACATCCCGGTCTACATCACGGGCATGAGCTTCGGCGCGCTGTCGCTCGAGGCGAAGATGGCGCTGGCCAAGGGCGCCTCGATGGCGGGCACGGCGACCTGCTCGGGCGAGGGCGGGATGATCCCGCCGGAGCGCGATCTGTCGACCAAGTGGTACTACCAGTGCATTCAGAGCCGGTACGGGTTCAACCCGCACCACCTGATGCTCGCCGACGCGTGCGAGTTCTTCATCGGCCAGGGGTGCAAGGTCGGGCTCGGCGGCCACCTGATGGGCCAGAAGGTGACCGAGCAGGTGGCGGAGATGCGCTCGCTGCCGGCCGGGATCGACCAGCGCTCGCCGGCGCGCCATCCCGACTGGCTCGGCCCGGACGACCTGTCGCTGAAGATCCAGGAGGTTCGCGAGGCGACGAACTACCAGATCCCGATCCAGCTCAAGCTCGGCGCGGCGCGCGTCTACGACGACGTGCGGATGGCGGCCAAGTGCGGGCCGGACATCATCTACCTCGACGGAGCCGAGGGCGGCACGGGCGCCGGGCCGCACATCGCGGCCGAGGAGACCGGGATCCCGCTGATGGCGGCGATCCCGGAGGCGCGCCGCGCGCTCGAGGACGTGGGGCTCGCCGACGAGGTCGACCTCGTCGTCGCGGGCGGGATCAGAAACGGCGGCGACATCGCCAAGTGCATCGCGCTCGGGGCCAAGGCGGTGGCGATCGGCCACTCGGCCCTGATGGCGCTCAACTGCAACAAGGAGCTCCCCGGTGTCACCGACTACGAGGGAACAGTCGGCGTGCCGGCGGGGAAGTGCTACCACTGCCACACCGGCCGCTGCCCCGTCGGGATCACGACCCAGGACCCGGAGCTGCGCAAGCGGCTCATCGTCGACGAGGCGGCCGAGCGCGTCTACAACTTCCTGCACACGCTGACCCTCGAGGTGCAGATGCTCGCGCGCGCGTGCGGGAAGACGGACGTCCACTCGCTCGAGCCCGAGGATCTCTGCGCGCTGACGGTCGAGGCCGCGGCGATGGCCAAGGTCCCGCTCGCCGGCACCGACTACATCCCCGGCGTCAGCGAGGAGCGGACGCTCCACGAGATCAAGCGCCTGGTCGAGAAGAACCTCACGTATCCGGTCGACTACCTGCCGACCGAGGCCGAGCCGGTGGTGGAGCCGTGAGAGGCGAGCCCGAGAAGATCACCGGGATCGACGCCGAGTACCTCTCGGGCCACCGCTTCCCTTACCAGGAGGATCTCGCGCTCGTCGAGAACGTGGACCTGCTGGCGGCGACGCCCGGCGACGACATCAACTGGCTCGAGGACGTCGAGCTCTTGGAGGAGGACGGCGTCCCGGCCGTGTTCGACCGGTACTCGAACTCGTTCCTGAAGATCTACTTCGCGATCCCCGAGGGACGCGAGGACGAGCTCGCGCGTAAGGTGCTGATCACGCACCTGCAGTCCGGGAACTCGTACGGGATCCAGCTCAAGGAGCAGCACGCGAAGTTCCCGCAGCCCGAGCTCGGGCCCTGGGTCGAAGGCTCGAAGACGGTCGGCACGGACTGGAAGCCCCCGGTCCTCGAGGGCTGGGAGCCACCGGCACACTGACGACCCTGCCCGAAGCCGCCTCGTACGTGGTCGTGGGCGGCGGCGTCCACGGGCTCTCGACCGCCTATCACCTCGCCGAGGAGCTCGAGGCGCGCGGGCGCTCCGGCGGCGAGGTCGTCCTTCTCGAGAAGCGGCGGCTCGGCGCCGGAGCCTCCGGGATCTGCGGCGGGATCGTCCGCAACTACTACCTCTCGCCGGCGATGAACGAGATCGTGCGTCGGTCGGTGGAGATCTTCGAGCTGGACCCGGCAGGCTTCGGCCTACGCGAGGTGGGGTACCTCGCGGCCGTCCCCGACGAGCAGGCGGAAGACCTCGAGCGGATCGCCGGGCAGCACGAGGAGATCGGGTACGAGTCCCGGCTGGTCGTCGGCGCGGCCGCGTGCCGGGAGTACATGTGCGCGATCTTCCCCGACTGGCGGCCCCGTGCCGTGACCGCGGTGCTGCACGAGCGCCCCGGCGGGTGGGCCGACCCGACCGTCACGATCGCCAACCTCGCCGGCATGGCCCGCTCGCTCGGGGTCCGTCTCGTCGAGGGAGCCGAGGTGCTGGGCTTCGAGCTCGAGGGCGACGTCGTCCGACGGGTGGAGACGTCGCTCGGGTCGATCGCCTGCGATCTGGTCGTCGTCGCGCCGGGACCGTGGGCGCGGGAGCTGTGGCGTCTGCTCGGGCTCCCGGCGGAGATCGCCGTCGGCGACGAGCGGCGGCCGATGTTCCGCTGCTTCAAAGTCCGCGAGGGCGACTACTCGCTCCCCTCCGGCGACCATCTCCCCGGCCGCGCCCCGGTGGTGCATCTCGACCTGCACGAGCCGCTCCGGTCCGATCGTGACGGCCGCCTCATCCACCCCGGCCCGTGGGGGATCTACTTCAGGCCCGGCGCACACGGGGGCGTGCAGGGCGGCGGGCTGCCCGAGCCGCTCGAACCGGACTGCGAGCTCGAGCCGTACGGCCCGTCGCACCCGGAGCACGGCAGCTCCGGAGCCGGCTTCGACGAGTGGCTGACCTCGGGGCTCGCAACTGCGCTCGGCCGCTTCGAGGGCCGCTCCGCGGAGTGGCGCTGCAGCTCGTTCGGCGCCCAGGTCGCCTTCACGCCGGACAGCTACCCGGTCGTCGACTTCGTCCGCCCGAACGCGTATGCGGTGCTCGACTCGAACCACGGCTTCAAGATGCTCGCGCTCGGCCGGCTCGCCGCCGCCGACATCCTCGGCGGCGGCGCCCCCGAGCTCGAGCCGTTCCGGCTCGGTCGCTTCGCCGGGGCGGCCCTCCACGCGGTTTCCAGGAGCCCGTACCCCTGGACGTAGCCGGTGAGCGTGCTACAGTCCGGTGAGCAGTTTTGGACATAGCGTTGCCGAGGGGGCTATAGATGAACCTACCGTCAGACTCCCGGTTTGTCGTCGTCGGCGCCGGCATCCACGGGCTCTCGACCGCCTACCACCTGGCGAAGGAGCTGAGCGCGCGCGGCGCCGGCTCGGGCGCCGACATCGTCGTGCTGGACAAGACCTCACCGGGCTCGGGCGCCTCCGGGATCGCGTGCGGCGTCGTTCGCAACAACTACTTCCAGCCGGCGATGAGCGAGCTGATGCAGGCGTGCGTCGAGGTCTGGGAGTCCGACCCGGGCGCCTACCACTACAACCCCGTGGGCTACGTCGCCCTCGGCGCGGCGATCCAGGAGCCTGACCTGATCGCGACCTACGAGCGGCAGGAGCAGATCGGCTACCGCTCCGAGCTGATCGTCGGCGCCGCGGAGGTCGACGCGCACATGAAGTCGCTCTTCCCCGACTGGCGCGCGCAGGGCGTCACCGTCTGCCTGCACGAGCACCGGGGCGGGTTCGCGTTCAACATGGCCTCCGTCCTGGGCCTCGTAGAGAAGTGTGAATCCGAGGGTGTCGCCATCCTCTCGGGCGTCGAGGTGGACGGGCTGGAGTCCGGAGCCGACGGCACCGTGACTGCAGTGCTGACGAACAGGGGCAGGATCGGGCTCGGCGAGCAGCTCGTGCTCGCGCCCGGTCCGTGGGCGAAGCAGTTCTGGGGGATGCTCGGCCTGCCGATGACGATCGACGTCCGCACACCTTCCGGCGAGGTCGTCCGGGACCGGCCGATGTGGACGTACTGGAACCTCCAGGAGGGCGAGATCGGGATCGACCCGCTCGAGTTCGCGACCTCCGACGGCGGCGCGCCGCCGGTGATCCATCTCGACACCGACGCACCGCTCTACACGGACGACGGCAAGCTCGTCACGGACGAGTTGTGGGGCATCTACTTCAAGCGCGACCGCCACGGAGTCCAGGGCGGCGCCGCCCCGCTCGTCGTCCCGGACGACGTCGAGCTCGATCCGTACCCGCAGACGACGAACGTCGACCCGGAGTTCGCCGACATGTGGTGCGCCGCGCTCTCGCACGCCATGAGCCGCTTCGAGGGCTGCCGCCCTCTCTACGCGAACGCCCGCTCCGGCGGGGTGGGCGCCTTCACCGCGGACAACTTCCCGGTCTTCGACTACCTGAGGCCGAACGTGTACGGGGTGCTCGACTCGAACCACGGCTACAAGATGATCGGGGTCGGCCGCGAGGTGGCCAAGGTGCTCGTCGGGGAGCACTCGAGCCTGCTCTACCCCTTCCGCTTCGAGCGCTTCGCGACCGGAGACCTGCACCCGGTTTCGCACTCGCCGTACCCCTGGTCCTAGACCTCCTTCGCTCGCTTCCTCTCCGGCTCGTAGACGGGGTGGCGAACGACCTCGCCGGCGACGTCGTCCCTGCCGACGCGGGCCGTCACCCCGGTGCCCGGCTCGCGGTGGTCCCGATGCACCTTGGCGAGGCCGAGCGTCTTCCCGCCCAGGTACGGGGAGACCACGGCCTGGGTCACGAAGCCGACCTCTGCCCCGTCCACGAAGAGCTTCGCGCCGCTCGCGTCGTCGCCCCCCGACTCGAGCACGACGCTCGACAGACGAAGCGTCGTCGTTTCACGATCGCGCTCGAGACCGGCGCGACCCGGGAGCTCGTCCTTCTCGAAGCCAACGGCCCAGCCCAGCCCGCATTCGAAGGGTGAGACCGACGGGTCGTACTCGACGCCGCCGATGATGAAGCCGCCCTCGATGCGGAAGAGGTCGAGAGCCGTCATCCCGATCACCTTCATCCCCGCGGGCTCGCCCGCCTCGATGAGCGCGTCCCACAGCCCGAGCGCACGGTCGCGGTCGACCCAGAGCTCGAAGCCGAGCTCGGCCGTGTAGCCGAGCCGCGTCATGAAGATCGGGACGCCGGCGATCTCGACGTCCTCGCGAAAGGTGTAGTAGGGGAACGATGCGTTCGAGAGGTCCCGGTTCGCGAGCGGCTGCAGGATCTCGCGGCTCAACGGCCCTTGCAGGCAGAGGTGCGGCATCGCGTCGGTGAACTCGCGTACCTCGATCTCCGCCCCCTCTGCCTCCGCGCGGAAGAGCTCGAAGTCGCGGTCGTTCGCCCCGCAGAAGCGGACGCGGCCGGGGCCCCTCGGCATCACCGTGCAGTCGTCGACCATCTTGCCGTCTTCGTCCACGAGCGGCCCGTAGGCGATGTGTCCCGGTTGGAGCTTCGACACGTCGCGGGCGACGACGCGGTTGACGAGCTCGAGTGCGCCCGGGCCGTCGATGTCGACCTTCCGCAGCATCGTGAAGTCCATCAGCCCCGCCGTCTCACGGACGGCGCGGTACTCCTCCTGC
>Ga0335080_10004865_pt1 | contig 13737 bp, 15 predicted proteins | sample Lox_Sample_34_FD_206720 | JGI IMG/M metagenome (GOLD analysis project Ga0335080, IMG submission 206720) | Soil microbial communities from Loxahatchee National Wildlife Refuge, Florida, United States - Lox_Sample_3.4 | ecosystem: Environmental > Terrestrial > Soil > Wetlands | place: USA... | reverse complement strand
AAAACCCTGCTACGCATTCCGCCCTCAGCCGTTTGACCGGCAGTCCTTGCCGCTCCTTTTGCTGGCCAGCCACTCCGTGATGGAATCGGGAGAGTAGTAATTCCGACGACCGATGACAATCGGCGCCGGCAGATCCCCTGACTTTTTCAACCGCCAGAAGCTTGTCGCCGATATGCCGAGGGTTTCGGTCCTGAACTCTTTTTCTGACACGAGCTTCATAAACTCCTCCTTTGGCGCTTAACGTTAACATACTTAATACTAAAATGCAAATGTTTTTACTGTCAATTTCTAATAACGTGTAGTAGGATAAGTTTTCGGAGGGGAAATGGATACCGCGGGCAGGATCAAGATTCTGAGACTTCTGAATGGATACACCCAAGAAGCAATAGCGGCGCTGATTGGGACATCTCGCTCTTCAATTGTGGTCTGGGAATCCGGAAAACATCCACCTCCACCGGAATTCGTTATTCGCCTGGCTGAATTGGTCGGAGTCGAACCCGGATACATTTCCTACGGGAGCCCGCGTGTTTCATGCTGCGCCTGGATACCGGTGCCGCCGGACAGAGCCCAGAACATGTCACCGTACCTGCGTGATATCGCCTTGCTGATTCCTGAATTTCTCGATGAGAACGGACTTGATGCGGCAAGATTCAGCAGGCTCGGGGATGGCGGCACCATGTTCCTGCTCGGCAGGGGGAAAGAATACTCCTGTCTGATGCTCGTCAGGGAGTCCCTTTCGGACAGATTCATCAAGATCCTTCATGGCAGGGGCGCCGTTGAGATGGGCTCTTTTGACAGGGTTACCGTCGAAAGTTTCGGGGAGGATGAGCTGACTTTTGTCGCCAAACATGCTGCCGACTTCAGCGTTGACCTTGACGGGATCTGGAAGGCACTGGTCAAGGCCCGCCCGGGGGGAAGGGCAAAAGAGGACGCTCTGAATATTCTTTTCACTGCCTTCAGCGTCGTCATGCAGCAATACAAGATCACGGCCGAGGATCAACTGAAATTAAGTAATTTCTTCACTGAAAAATACAAAGCGCTCCCTCCATTGCATAATTTGTCGGCTGGAAACCTGCAAGGAGAGGTGAGGAAGTTTTTAGAGTTTTTAGGATGCAAGAGGTGTAAATAGAAGTTTTGAAAACATGCAAACCTGGCGGGGAGTCCTCAGATGTTCATTTTTTCACCCTACTATTTTGATAAAATTGTGCATTATTTCAGAGGTGATTACATTAATGTAACAATCATCAAATAGATTAGGTAGTTACATAAAAAACATCTTGCACGGTTCTCATCTTTCCTGTATATTGTGGTTGCCGAAAAAAGAATCCCCAGATGTTGTGGGACATCTGGGGACAATTTCTGCACCCGTGACTGGAAGGTGGGTGCCTTGCAACGAAGCCGTCGGAGGGCTTCTTTAGATTAAGTTAACAAAGAAGGCGTTTCATTGCAAGAGGTAAATTTCTTCCGGAAAGGAGGATAGAGGTTACCCTTTTGCTTGAAACGCTTTTTTTCAACCTTAACCGTATGTAAAACAAGGAGAAAATGATGGTAACTAAGAAAGCGAATTTGACTAAAGCGGGAATCACAACTTTACCGAAAGATAAGCCTGTAGTTTACAAAATTGAAAATAGCGCTGGTGATCTGTTGTATGCAGGTGTAGCAAAAAGAGGGCGTGTTGGGGCACGTCTTACCGAACATCTCCCTGAAGGCCCGGATCCCGTTAGAGGCGGTGTGAAAGTGTCCATTACGCAAAAACCTAGCATTGCTGAAGCGTTGGAAACTGAGGCACGCATCATTAAACATGCGCAGCCGCCACAAAACATCAAAGGCAAATGAAATAGAAATCGAAAAAAGCACGAAACGGCAAGCACATTTGCTAATTAGGAAAATGAAGTTTTTGAAATAGGTACCATGAGAGGTACCACAGAAATATTAAAAGGGTTAGGCAAATCGCCTAACCCTTTGTTTTTACTTGGAGCGGGAAACGGGATTCGAACCCGCGACCTTCAGCTTGGGAAGCTGACACTCTACCACTGAGTTATTCCCGCCTTATGGCTTCATCAAAAGTCCGGCTGCTGTGTAATCTTGCGAACCTTGCATCCGGGACTATTTACTATGCCATTGGAAGGTTGAAATTTAGCGCATCGCCTCCTCTTTTGTCAACAGGTTTTTAACGAATTCCCGTGCCTCTTCCCTGCTGTTGACAATGCCGACACTCTCGGCCTCCCGGAGCTGTGCCATTGCTTGACCAACGGTCTTGCCCGGGGTGATGCCGAGGATCTCCATGATCTCGCCGCCGGAGAGAAAAAGGTCGGGAACATCCGGATCATAGTCCCGCAGCCAAAACTGCACCAATCTCCGGAAAACATCTTCTGAAACGGCGCCGGCAGCGCGGGATATGACCAGCATCCCGGGGCCGGCCGGCTCCCGGTCCCGGAAAAACCTGTACATGGCCCGTACAGCCCGGACTCGCGCCGGGTCTCCATGAAGCGCAGCTTCATCGCGACAAAGAAACCCCAGCATTCTCCTGGCTTCCCTGCCAAGCCGCAGCCGCTCCGCCAGAACGGCTGCCTTTTCCTCTTCATCGCTGCCGAGGAAGGCGGCGAGCTTTACGAGCGGCAGAACGGAAATCCCCCCCTCAACTTCATGCCCGAGGTAATCCGCCAGGCGCTTCCTTTCGTCCATGAAACGGTCCCCCATCTCCATGCAGAGCCGCTCCGCCGCGTCCGCCCGGTCGATATCCATCTCGTTCGGCGAAGGGCCCGGGAACGGGGCAATCTCCCGCCAGAGCCCGGCTGCCACAAGCTTTCGCAGAGATGCTCCGCAGCCGGTCGCCGCCAGTGTTTTGCACAGCTCGTCCCTCACCCGCTCCGCCGCCACACCCTTGAGCAGGCCAGCCCGGCGACGAATGGCTTCCCATGTGCTTTCCTCGATTGTAAAGCCCAGCTCCACGCTAAAGCGGATTGCCCTGAGCAGGCGCAACGGATCGTCGTCAAAGGCTGCGGCGCCGCAGACCCTGACAATCCCCTGCCGGAGGTCGTCGCAGCCGTGAAGCGGATCGATCAGTTCCCGCCGGTCGCCGCTTAGAGTAACGGCAAGCGCATTGATGGTGAAGTCGCGCCGGGCCAGGTCCTCCTGGATCGTCGTCCCGCAGAGGGGAGCTAAGTCATAGACGGCCGTGCCATCATCCTGTTTTTTCGTCACGCGGGCCTGTTGCCGCACCTCGTCGAGCCAGAAGGATGTCCCTGCTATCCGCTCCGCGAAGGCGCGGGGGAGCTCCTCACAGGCGCCGGACAGGGCGAAGTCGAGGTCGTTTACAGCCCTCCCCAGAAAGAGGTCGCGCAGGGCGCCCCCCACAAGCCAGGCATCCACCCCAAGTCCTGCTGCCAGCTCCGCGATGGCTCGCAAATCGCCACGCGCCATGAAATTCTCGAGTACCGCTTCAGCCATATTAGCAGCTTACTACCCGGTCCGGCGCGAGGCAACAAAAAAGCCCGCGCAAGCGGGCAAGGCAAAAAGCATTTTTTTCGCGCAAAGGCGCAAAGGGCGCAAAGAAAGGCTACAGCCCTTCGTCGGGAAGCCCGTTCACAGTGCGGGTTATTCCATTCTTTATCAGTTCTTCCCCGAAATTAATGAGTAAGCCGAGGCGCTTCCCGGAAAGCCTCAAGTATGTTGTAAGCTGCTTCTTATGGACCGGCGCCATTTTTTCCAGAGATTTAATTTCGATTATTACCAGATTCTCCACGATCAGGTCAGCTCTAAACCCTGTATCAAGACGAACTGATTCATATATTATTGGAACAAGAACTTGAGCAGAAACTTCAAAGCCCAGTTTCTGCAGCTCATATATCAATACAGCTTCATATGAAGACTCCAGCAAACCTGGGCCTAAATTCCGGTGAATTTTGTAGGCTGTATCAACAATTGCCATGGCTATTTCGTTTTCTCGCAGCATGGCTTTCCTTTGCGTCCTTTGCGCCTTTGCGCGAAATCGGGTTGTTATAAAGTTTTTTACGCTTGTTGGCCTATGCTAATCACCGGCAGATCCAGGATCTCTGCAAAGCTGTCTATCCGATAATCTGCGTCGATCAGCTCGCTCAAATCCCCATAACCCCAGGTGCAGCCGACCGTGACGATTCCTGCCCCCTTGCCGGCAAGGATGTCGTTCTCGCTGTCGCCGACGATAACGGCCTCCGCCGCGGCGACACCGCAATCGGCCATCAGCTTCAGGATCGGCTCAGGCGAAGGCTTGCGTTGCGGGCAGGAATCGGCGCCCATCACTGCTGTGAAATAATCGCCCACCTCCAGGACATCCAGGAGCTTCCGGCAGTGGGCCACATACTTGTTGGAGACGACTCCCAGCCGCCAATACGCGCCTAGACGCGGGAGGGTCTCCTTGACGCCGGCATAAAGCCGCGTCTTGTCAACGATGTGCGCATCGTTGTATTCGAGAAAAAGCTGCACTCCCTGCTCGACCTCATCCGGCGTGGCATCCGGCATTGCCCGCTCCACCAGCCTTTTCGCCCCTTGGCCGACCAGCAGCCGGACCTCCCGGCTGGTCAGCGACCTCCGGCCGAAGCTGCCCAGCATGAAATTCGTCGCATCGGTAAGGTCGTCTAGAGAATCGACCAGCGTCCCGTCCAGGTCGAATATGATGAGTTTTATGTCGGTCATGGTTCTCGCCATAAAAAAAGGGCTGATTGCTCACGCCCTTTGATTTGTTTGGATCGGTGCTAAAACGGCACAGCAAAAAGCTCCAGATGCCAGGCGCGGCGTGCCATTCGAGCGAGGCGTAGCAGCGCTACGTCGCAGCGAAAAGTGGCGCGCCGTAACGCCGCAGATGGACTTTTGGCGAAGCCGTTCCTATTCCCACTCGATGGTTGAAGGTGGCTTTTGGGATATATCGTAAACGACTCGATTGACCCCCTTCACCTCGTTGATGATCCGCGACGAGATGCATCCCAGGATTTCGTAGGGGAGCTTCACCCAGTCGGCGGTCATGCCGTCCAGGGAGTTGACCGCACGGATTGCCACCGTGTAGTCGTACGTCCTGGCGTCACCCATGACCCCCACAGTCTTGACCGGCAGGATCACCGCGAACGATTGCCAGATCTCCCGGTAAAGGCCCGCCTTCCGGATCTCCTCCAGGACTATGACATCCGCTTCGCGCAGGATCGCGAGCTTCTCTGCGGTCACTTCGCCGATGCAGCGGATGGCCAGTCCCGGTCCGGGGAATGGCTGGCGGTGAATCACCTCGTCCGGCATCCCCAGTTCCCTGCCGAGGAGCCGGACCTCGTCCTTGAACAGCTCGCGCACCGGCTCCAGGAGCTTCAGGTTCATCTTTTCGGGGAGCCCGCCGACGTTATGGTGGCTTTTGATGACTGCCGACGGCCCCTTGGTGGAGACAGACTCGATTACATCGGGGTATAGAGTCCCCTGGGCCAGATAATCCACCTCCCCGAGCTTCTTCGCCTCCTCCTCGAAGAGGTAGATGAATTCGTTGCCGATGATCTTCCGCTTCTGCTCAGGGTCGGTCACCCCGGCCAGCTTGTCGAGGAAGCGGTCGGCGGCGTCCACATAGTCGAGATTGATCTGGAAATGGGTACGGAAGAGGTTCACGACCTTTTCCGCCTCCCCCTTGCGGAGCAGCCCGTTGTTGACAAAGACGCACTGGAGCTGGTCGCCGATCGCCCGATGGATCAGCACCGCCACTACCGACGAATCCACACCGCCGGAGAGGGCGCAGAGCACCTTACCCTTTCCCACCTTGCGGCGGATCGCCTCAACTTCGGTCTCGATGAAGCTGGCCATGGTCCAGACCGGCCGGCATTTGCAGGAATTGAAGAGAAAATTACCCAGCATCTCTTCGCCGCGCGGGGTATGCACCACCTCGGGGTGGAACTGGACCCCGTAGAGGCGGCGTTTCTCGTCCTTCATGGCCGCGGTGGGGCAGTGCTCCGTATGGGAGATGGTCGCAAATCCCGGCGGCATCTCCTCGATCCGGTCGCCGTGGGACATCCAGACCTCGGTCTTACCGGCAAACCCGGCAAAGAGGTCGGAGACATCGTCCAGCATCATGCTGGCCCGGCCGTACTCCCGCTTTTTCGACCGCTCCACCCGTCCCCCCAGTTGCTGGGTCATGAGCTGCATGCCGTAACATATACCGAGAATCGGTACGCCCAGGTTGAATATGCCGGCATCGGAGAGTGGCGCATCCTTGTCGTAAACGCTTGAAGGCCCCCCGGAGAGGATGATCCCTCTGGGGGCGAAAGCAGCAATCTTCGCCAGGGGCATGCTGAAAGGATGTATCTCGCAGTAGACTCTCTGCTCCCGCACTCGCCGCGCGATAAGCTGGGTTACCTGGGAGCCGAAGTCGAGGATCAGAATCTTCTCACTATGGATATCTGTGGACATATACTCCTGCCTTCCCATGATCGAATTGGAAGGGAAGGGTGATTTTTCGTCCTGGCAAGGCTGTCGAGGGAATGCGCGGAGGCGTAGCAGCGCTACGCCGCACAAGGAATCCCGAAGACTTACGCAGCCAGGGCGGAAAAGCGCCCTTCCCTAGTTTCCGCCCACCCGGTAGTTGGGCGCCTCCTTGGTGATCATCACGTCGTGGACGTGGGATTCCTTGAGCCCTGCACCGGTGATCCGGAGGAACCTTCCTTTTGTCTGCAGCTCACGGATATTGACGCAGCCCGTATATCCCATGCCGGCCCTCAAGCCCCCGAGCAGCTGGTGGATATTGGCGGAGAGCGGCCCGCGCAGCGGCACCATACCCTCGATCCCTTCCGGAACCAGCTTGATCTCGCTCTCCACGTCATCCTGGAAATAGCGGTCCTTGCTCCCCTCCTTCATGGCGCCGATGGAGCCCATGCCGCGATAGCTCTTGTAGGCGCGTCCCTGGTAGAGGATGGTGTCGCCCGGCGATTCCTCCGTGCCGGCGAAGAGCGAGCCGATCATAATGGTATCGGCACCCGCGGCCAAAGCCTTGGGCAATTCACCGGAATACTTGACGCCTCCGTCGGCAATAATTGGCACGTCATGCTTCCCGGCCACGGATGCGCAATTGGCAATGGCGGTGATCTGCGGCACGCCGACGCCGGCCACCACCCTGGTGGTGCAGATGGAGCCGGGCCCGATGCCGACCTTGATCGCATCGGCGCCGGCCTTGATGAGGGCCTCCGCCGCCTCGGCGGTGGCGATGTTGCCGGCGACCAGCTCGACACCCTTGAAGTTACCCTTGATAATTGCGACCGCTTCGATTACCGCCTGGGAATGACCGTGGGCGGTATCGACGACTATGACGTCCACGCCCGCCCTTACAAGAGCGTCGACACGGGCCTCCATGTCGGCCGTGGGACCGACCGCCGCCCCCACCCGGAGGCGCCCCAGGCTGTCCTTGCAGGCATTGGGGTATTTCCTCACCTTCTCGATGTCCTTGATGGTGATCAAACCCTTCAGAAAACGCTCGTTGTCGACAACGAGAAGTTTTTCAACCCTGGTATGCTTGAGATGCTCCTTGGCCTCTTCGAGGGTGGTTCCCACAGGGACGGTAACCAGGTTGCGCTTGGTCATACGCGCGGAGATGGGGAGGTCCAGATCCGTTTCGAAGCGGAGGTCGCGGTTGGTCAGGATACCCACCAGTTTGCCGTTCACCTTGGTGATCGGCACTCCGGAGATACGGTATTTCGCCATTATTTCCAACGCCTCGCGAATCTTCTGGGTGGGGCGCATGGTGATGGGGTCCACGATCATCCCGGATTCGCTCTTCTTTACCTTGTCCACCTCCATGGCCTGCTCTGCGATGGTGAGGTTCTTATGGATGAAGCCGATCCCTCCTTCCCGCGCCATACAGATGGCTGTGCGCGATTCAGTGACGGTATCCATGGCGGCGCTGACCAGGGGGATGTTCAGGCCGATATTACGCGACAATCTGGTCGCCAGTTCCACGTCCCGCGGCAACACCGCGGAATGTGCCGGGAGAAGCATCACATCGTCGAATGTCAGCCCTTCCGGGATATTTTTTTCAAGCATCGCAGGCTCCTTTGCGTTTGTTCGTAGGCAGGTTATTAACATTAAAAGGTAGTACAGCCGGCTGGTTAAGTCAAGGAAGAAAAAAGGTATATTAGGTAGATAGGCTGAAGGCTTTTAGGAAAATCCTCTCTTTCAGCCTTCAGCCTGTTTTTCACCTGTTTTCACGCTGGAATGAACGCCTCTTTATCACTGATCCGGTAAAGGGTCGCCGTTATGAGCCTGACGGCGCTCTCCAGGTCAGCGAGAGACAGAACTTCAACGGGCGTGTGCATGTACCTGAGAGGTATCTTCACCAGGGCGGTGGCCATGCCGCCGCGGGAAATCTGCATGACGTTGGCGTCGGTGCCGGTCGCTTTCGGTATGCCGGTGAACTGGACCGATATCTTCTCCCTTTCGGCGGTGTCGGCCAGGAGTTCGAACAGGGCGGGATTGATATTGGGTCCGCGTGGCAGGATCGGCCCCTTGCCCAGCCCCACCTCGCCGTTGTGTTTCTTTTCCACATCGGGCTGATCGGTGGAAAAATCGACCTCAACGCAGATGCCGATGTCGGGATTGATGCTGTAGCTGCTGGTTACTCCACCCCTGAGCCCGATCTCCTCCTGAACGGAGGAAACCCCGTAAAGCTCGACCGGTGGTTTTTTCGCCGCGGCCGCCACCTGGCGCAACACTTCGGCCACCACGAAACTTCCCGCCTTGTCGTCAAAACCGCGCGCGGTGACCCGGTCGCCGTGCAGCTTTTCCAGCCCTCCGGCAAAGGTGACCGCATCCCCCACCCGGACCAGCTGTTCGGAGTCCTTCTTGTTTTCCGCGCCGATATCGATGTACTGACTGTCAAGCCTGATCACCGATTCACGGTCTTTTGGATCCATCAGATGGATCGGCTTCTTCCCCACAACACCGATCAGCACCCTTTTCCGCCCGTGGATATGCACCCTCTGGCCGGGGACCAGATGGGGATCGACCCCGCCGATTGCCCCGAAATAGATGAAACCGTTGTCGTCGATATATTTGACCTGGAAGCCGATCTCGTCGGAATGCCCGATCAGCATGACCCGTGGAACATTCTTCCGCGCCCCCCTGATACGGGCGTGGACGCTCCCCAGGACATCCACGGAGACTTCGGCGAATGACTCCACATACTCTCTAAATACGCGCTGGGCCGGCTGTTCGTAACCCGAGGGACTGGGAGCTGCCACCAGTTTCTGCAGAAAATTGAATGATTCCTTGCGCATCGTGCCTCCGTTGGGGTAACACAAGCAACAGGGCGATTCGCGAATCGCCCCTACATTTACATGGGGTATTTCCCCAGGTCCGCCGGATCAAGACTCTCCAGGAAATCGACAAAGCGGCGCGCGTCGTTTTCGCTCGCAATGGTTTCATCGGAGAGCGCCCACATGGACGCCCTGGCCATCACTTCTTCCGCCACCATCACCGGAAGCTTGTATTTAAGGGAAATTATCAGCGCTTCGTAGGGCCTGACATCGATCCGGACGTCCCCCTCCTCCTTGTGAAAGATTACCGCGGCGGAAAAAAGGCCGTCATTCAGGCTGTCGATGGAGACCCTTGCCACACTCATCGACATCTTGTCGAGCAGCAGCGACAGGAGATCGTCCCGGCCGTTCTGCGTGGAAATATCCCTGCTGACCAGCTCGGCGACGATGGAAACCGCTTCCTGTGAGCTGATCCAGATGGGGACGGTATTAGCATCGGCGGCATCCTTGAGAATCACCACCGGCCGTTGCGCCAGGGTATCGAGGGTGAACCCGAAGACCTTCATTTCATGATACATAACAAGACCCCATATAGTAATTTACTCTGTACTCTTCTTCATTTCTCCCAGCAGCGAATTCTGAAAAGCCCTGGTAATGGTGACCTCCGCCATGCTCCCGATCAGAGCGGGATCGCCGGGAAAATTTACGATCCGGTTACCGGAGGTGCGACCGGAAAGTTGGTCGCCACGCTTGCTGATACCCTCGATCAGTACCTGCTGGCGGGTGTCGACGAGACCCCGGTTTCCCTCCAGGGTCATTTTTCGCTGCAGTGCCTGGAGGCGGTCCAGCCGCTCCTCTTTTTCCCGGCGACCGATGTCGTCGGGAAACCCCGCCGCCTCTGTCTCCGGGCGCACCGAATAAATAAATGAGAAAAGGTCCGCGTAGCGCACTTCCTCCATGAGCAACAGGGTCTGCTCAAAATCCTCCCCGCTCTCGCCGGGGAAGCCGACGATCATGTCGCCGGTAATCTGGATGCCGGGACGGACGGACTTCAAAGCCGCTATCTTTGCCAGGTACTCCGCCCGGGTATACCCGCGGTTCATCCTGGCCAGCACCGCATCGCTCCCCGCCTGGGCCGGCAGGTGAATGTGACCGCATAACCGGGGCAGCTCGCCGAAACAGGCGATAAGCGGGGGCGAAATGTCCTTGGGATGGGAAGTGGTGAAACGGATCCTCTCAATCCCGGGGATTTCAGCCACCCGGCGCAACAGGCCGGCGAAGTCGGGTTCGCCGGGGTTCTTCAGGCCGTAGGAGTTGACATTCTGTCCAAGAAGCGTAACTTCCCTGACACCCTTATCGGCCATTTCCCGTATTTCGTTAAGTATGTCGGCCGAGCGGCGGCTGATTTCCCTTCCCCTCACATGAGGGACAATGCAGTAGGAGCAGAAGTTGTCGCAACCCTGCATGATGGTGACGAATCGTGACACGCCGCCTTCCCCCACCGCAGAGGGAAAGAGATCGAGGCGCTCCTCTCCATCGCTGAAAGAGACGGCAGACGGCCTTTCCCCCTCTTCGGCGGCGCGCACCAGGTCGGGGAGACGATGCAGGTTATGGGTGCCAAACACGATGTCCAGATAAGGGACGTTGACGAGGAGTCGTTCCCCTTCCTGCTGGGCGACACAGCCCCCCACTCCGAGAATGAGGCGATGGTTTTTCCGCTTCAGCTCCTTGTATCTCCCGAGACGGCTGTATACCTTCTGCTCGGCCTTGGCCCTGACACTGCACGTATTCAGGATGATGAGATCCGCCAGGGAAGAATCAGGTGTATGGCGATAACCGGAAGCCCGCAAAAGCGACACGATCTTTTCCGAGTCGGCTACGTTCATCTGGCAGCCAAAGGTTTCCACGTAAAGCAGTTTTTCTTCTTTTACAATGCTTTGTTGGCGCATTCGTATGATATTACGCAAATTGGCGGCCTCCCGTCAAGCAGATTCCCCTTTTTCTCCCGTCTCCAGTCATCGCCTTAATTCACCACCTCGAGAGCATCGTAGTCGTGAGAGCCATAGACGGGCTCCAGGCGCTTCCAGACACTCAGGGTGAAAAAGAGGGCCATTAGCAGCACCAGCGCTATGAAGGCCGCGCAGTAAGGCCACCCACCCAGTTCCCACAGCCAGCCCGGCACCACCGAGCCCACGAAACCGCCGAAATAGTAGAAAGTGACGTAAAGCCCCACGGCCGAGGCCCTCGACCGGCCGGCAACCACGCCGATGCTGCGGTTGGTTATTATCTGGCAGACGAACACACCTGAGGAGCAGAGAGTTATGCCCACAATCACCAGCCACAGATTGTGCGAGAGGGTTATGAGAACACCGCTCATGGAAACGAACAGCGCAGCGGATAGTATCTGCCATCCCGGCAGCCTGCCGGACCATTTGCCCACCAGCGGGGTTATCACCGCACCGACCAGGTAAACGGCGAAGATGGCACCCAGATGCGCGGGATTCAGAAGGAACGGCGGCTCGGCCAGGTAAAAGGTCACGTAGGTGAATGTGGCAACCATGGAAAAGAGTATGGTGAAACCGACCGCATAGATAGCCAGCAAGGCCCTGTTGCGAAAATGCCCGAGCATATTGGCAAAGCCTTCGCCGTAAGCCTCCACCCTTTTGAAGCTCTTCGCCGGAGGGAGCCAGGCGGAGACGAGCGCGGCCAGCGCCAGGTTGAGCAGACCCAGCACCACGTAAACCCAGGGCCAGCTCCAGCGGGCGGAGACCAGCCCGCACAGGAACCTGCCGCTGAAGCCGCCGAGGACCGTGCCGGTGACGTAAACGGAAGTGACAAAGCCGGCCGCTCGGGCCTCCCATTCCTCGTTTATATAGGCGACGACGACGGCGAACACAGCAGGGGTCAGAAGCCCCTGGATGAAACGCCAGAAGATGATCGCCCCAAGGCCGGACGATGTGGAGATCAGCAGGTTTGAGCAGGCCAAAAGATAGATGGCCGGGACTATCACCCGCTTGCGCCCGGCCAGGTCCGCGATCATGCCCGTAAAAGGCGCGGCCAGGGCCACCGCCAGGGTGGACGCGGAAACGGTCAGGCTAACGGCGAGCTTCGAGGCATGGAAAATCTCGTGGAAGAGCGGCAACAGGGGCTGCGTCGAGTAAAGTGAAAGGAAAGCACAGAAACCGACCAGCCCTACGGCAAAAATATGCCGCCCCCTGGAGGGGGGGCGGCCGGTTATGGCACCTGGAATGGAAGTGGACATAGGCCGAGTATTCATTTATCAGGCATCATGGATATGCGCCTTCACCTGGTTCATCAGTTCCGGCGTCACTTCATTGATACCATGTTCCTTGGCGTGCAGAGCCGCCTTCTGAAGCACCTCTTCTTCAGTCTCGCCCTTTACGGTATAATTGCAGCCGCTGGACGGGTCCACACTGGCGCATTCTAGCATCTTTGCCATACAATCGCCCCCTTTTTTCTCTCGATCTACCACGTTTTCATTATATCCCGGTTGTCGAGAGGAGGGCAATGAAACTTTTGCGAGGTTGCATTCTTCACTAAACGAGAGGCGCTTCCGGCGCCACTTCTGTTATCTACCCAAAAAAATAGTTCTCTTCGTCGGAGACTAGCCTTTGGACTTGCCCGCCGCCAGGGCCTTCACGTCCTCAATGGTGATGGCCTTGCCGCCGACCCCCCAGTCGCCGCTCTTCACCTCTTCGATTATGACCGTTGTCACCTGGCGCATGTTCTCACCCTCGATCGACACCATGGTGTCAGTGAGCTTCCGGATCATCTCCTGCTTCTGCGCACTCGTGAAAACCCCCTCTATCAGCTTTACGTTGACCAATGGCATGCGTTCTCTCCTTTCCATTCATGCAGAGATGAATTTCCGTAATCCGGGGATACTGTAACAGGCTCAACCCCTTCTTGGAGCGTAGCTCACAATTTCAAAAATGCAATCAAGAGGGTATCGTATCTGCCTATTGACCGATATTACTGCCGCAATGGAGATCAGTGCCGGACAACCGGCCGTGTATCCATTAATCTGTCATTGGCCCATATCCTCCCTGAAGCACGGCTGCTATAACGAAAAGTTGAAGAATGAAATCGTTCCAATGATATTGAATTTCATTTCCTGGTGTGCGATAATTAAGCCATGAAAAGAGGTGAGGTTTATGCGGTGCGATTATAAAGATAAATTCAGCGTCGATTATTCCGGATCGTTGCACATCACGAGAGGCGACGGCGTTGACCTGACGGTACGGGGAAGCGATATACCCTCCGACTTCAGAGATCGCTTCGAATCAGCGGTAAGTCACAACAGCTGCCACGAATTGAGGTCCGCCGCGAAGGCGTTCACGGGCACCATTCACGATGCATTCGATAAAGAGTGAAGGGATATAGCATCATCCGGCCATACAGCCTGGCGGATGTTGAAGAAAAGCCACTCTGTGCAGAGTGGCTTTTCCTTGTCTTTGGCTATCTGAAG
>Ga0335080_10004863_pt1 | contig 13739 bp, 11 predicted proteins | sample Lox_Sample_34_FD_206720 | JGI IMG/M metagenome (GOLD analysis project Ga0335080, IMG submission 206720) | Soil microbial communities from Loxahatchee National Wildlife Refuge, Florida, United States - Lox_Sample_3.4 | ecosystem: Environmental > Terrestrial > Soil > Wetlands | place: USA... | reverse complement strand
CCCGAGATACTCCCGCGGGACGGCCGCTCCGTCACGAGTTCCTGGCATATTGCTGCGCGCGGTGACCTCCAAGTCGCGACCGGCTACGGTCCGTAGAGCTTCAACCCGAACGCATTGACGAGGAACTTCGCCATCTCCTCGCGCGTGACGTCGCCCGACGCGCAGAACTGATCGGGCCCGCATCCGTCCAGGACGCCTCTCGCCCACAGGTAATGCACATGTTTGCAGAACGGGTCCGTGTCCGGGACGTCGGTGAAGTGGACGCTCGGGCTCGCGCTGTCGCAGGAGTAGGAGCGTCCGGTGCCGGGGGCGGAATAGGCGAGCGAGACGCCGTAACCCCCGTATGGTTGGACCATGGACTTGGCGATGAGGGCGGCCATCTGGAGCCTCGAGAGCTGATCGGCCGGACAGAACTCGGAGGGCGCACAGCCGAGGGTCACGCTCTTCGAGGCGATGAAGTGGACATGCTTGCAGAAGGCGTCGGTCGGGTCGACGTCAACAAAGAGCGAGGTGCCGCCGGCCGTGCAACTGTACGCGTTGGCCCCGACCGAACCGGTCTCGGGAACCTTGTCGTCTCCGCCGGCGATCGCCCTGGCGAGAAACGTGGCCGTGGAAGCCCGGGACACGACGTTCTCCGGACAGAAAGCACCGGGCTCGCAAGGATCCATGATGCCCTTGTGGTAGACGGTCTCGATCTTCGCGTAGAAGGGGTTCGATCGGCGAGCGTCACCGAAGCTGCTGCCGACGTGAAGCGTCCAGATCTTCGGAGCGTTGTTCGCGGACACGCCATTCAAAGTCTCGGTGAATGTCATGTCCCAGTGCGGCGCCGGGCGAGTTGCGGGGTTCGAGACGAAAAGAGAATAACAGTTGGCGGCCGCCGAGCAGCTCCGCGTGGAGCCGAAGGATACGTGATTGAAGGATCCATAGCTGGCGGCGGCGTCAGGCATCGAATAGAAAGCGCCCTCCGGACCCCTCGAGTCCGAAGCCTCGCCTTTGACCTCGGCGGAGAGAGTGCATGTCGGCGGCGGCGAACCGAAGTCCGGCGTCTTGATTTTGGAAACGATCTCCTCGGTCTTCCAGGTCGGCTCGACGACGACTTCCTCTCCCGGCTCCAGAATGCCGTTGCCGTTTTCCGACGAACCGAGCGACGGGTCCACCGCAAGCCCCCAGGGAACGAGCTTGCAGCATCCGCCTGCAGAGAGGGCCACGATGAGGATCGCCAGCGTGACCGACCATCGCGAGCGGGGCGCGGATTGCGTCCACCGGGCCGATGAGACCCTTCTTGATGTGTCCGATTTCATGACGTCCTCCATTTCCCGCGCGTAACGATCCCGCGTCGGATAGGCGCGAGTCCTCGGGAAGACGCTCCGAAGTTCCTGCTTTTCTCCCGGCTCTCGGGGAGACGCGAGCCGGCGCGGGAACGTCGTGTGGGGCGCGAATGTTAAGATGACCGAGGAGTGACCGTGCGATCCGGTTTCCGCGACGAGTGCGGCGTTTTCGGGGTCTTCGACGGGGAAGACGCCGCCCGGCTCGCATATCTCGGCCTCTACGCGCTCCAGCACCGCGGCCAGGAATCGGCCGGGATCGCCACCCTCGACCCCGCCGGCAACCTGCTCGTGGAGCGCGAGATGGGCTACGTCGCCGACGTCTTCGACGAGGCGCGGCTGGCGCGGCTGCCCGGCCGCACCGCCATCGGGCACGTCCGCTACGCCACGGCGGGGGCGTCGCTTCTCGCCAACGCCCAGCCGCTCGTCTTCGCGACGGGCCGCGGGCCGCTGGCGCTCGCGCACAACGGGAATCTCGTCAACGCGCGGGAGATCCGGGCCTCGCTCGAGGCGGCCGGCGCGCTCTTCACGACGTCGTCGGACTCGGAGGTCATCCTCCATCTCGTCGCGCGCTCTCGCGCGGCGACGCTCTCGGGCGCGATCGCCGACGCGCTCTCCGACGTGCGCGGCGCCTTCTCGCTGCTCATTCTGTCGCGCGAAGGCATCTTCGCAGTGCGCGATCCCAATGGCATCCGGCCCCTCTCCCTCGGGCGGCGCGACGGAGCGCCGGTGGTCGCCTCCGAAACGTGCGCCTTCGACCTCATCGGCGCGAAGTTCGAGCGCGACGTCGAGCCGGGCGAGATCGTGCGCCTGTCCTCCGACGGCTTTACGTCGCACCGCTTCGCGTTTCCGCACCCGACTCCGTGCATCTTCGAGCACGTCTACTTCGCGCGGCCGGACTCGACGGTCTTCGGCAAGAGTGTCGCGGCCGTCCGCGAGGCCTTCGGCGCGAAGCTCGCGCGCGAGCATCCGGCGGCCGCGGACGTCGTTGTGCCCGTGCCCGACTCCGGCATGTACGCGGCCCTGGGCTTCGCCCGCGAGAGCGGCATTCCGTTCGGGCTCGGCCTCGTGCGCAATCACTACGTCGGACGCACGTTCATCGAGCCGAAGCAGACGATCCGGAGCTTCGGCGTCCGAGTGAAGCTGAATCCGGTGCGCCAGGTCGTCGAGGGCAAGCGCATCGTGCTCGTGGACGACTCGATCGTGCGCGGGACGACCTCCCGGAAGATCGTGCGGATGCTGCGAGAGGCCGGAGCGAAGGAAATCCACCTGCGCGTCTCGTCGCCTCCCACGATGAACTCCTGTCACTACGGGATCGACACGCCGACGCGCCGGGAGCTCATCGCCGCGAACCACTCGGTCGAGGAGATCCGCCGCTTCGTCGAGGCCGACAGCCTGGGCTATCTCTCCGCCGAGGGGATGCTCGAGGCGTTCGGCCGGCCGCAGCAGGCCGCCTGCACGGCGTGTTTCACGGGCATCTATCCGGTCGCCATCGAGGAAGAGGAGCGCGAGAAGGAACACGCGCTCGAAGTCTCGTGACGGCCGGGGCGTGACCGGCCTGCTGCTCGCGACGACCTTCGCCCTCCGCGGCGCGACGCTGATCGACGGCACCGGCGCGCCGACACGCCCGAACGCGCTCCTCGTCGTTCGCGAAGGCCGCGTCGTCTCGGTCGGCGAGGCGACGGCGGCGGCGATCGCGGCGCTGCCCGCGGGAACGTCGGTCACGGACGTCTCGGGCAAGTGGATCGTGCCGGGCTTCGTGGACGCGCACGTGCACGCCGAGTCGGACGCGGACCTCGAGGAGATGCTGCGGTGGGGTGTGACCTCGGTCCGCCTCATGTCGGAGGACGCGGCCGCAGCGGCCAAACTCGGCGAACGGTCGCGCTATCCCGGGTCGCGATTCCCGGACGTGTTCCCGGCCGCCCCGATCTTCGCGGTGAAGGGCGGCTGGTGGGACGAGGGCGAGCCGCCCGACGCGAATCTGGACCGCTTCCCGGCCACTCCCGCCGCCGCGCGCGAGTCGGTGCGCAAGGCGAAGTCTCTCGGATCGGCGGAGATCAAGCTCATGCTGGACGACATGGGCTGGTGCCGCGATCCGAAGCCGCGGCTCCCGAGGATGAAGCCGGAGGTCGCGAAGGCATTGATCGGCGAAGCGCGGAAAGACGGCCTGCGCGCGACGGTCCACGCGCCGAACGTCACCGACGCGCGCGAGGCGATCGCCGACGGCGCCACGGCGCTCGCGCACGGCGTCCTCGAGCCGATCGACCCGCGGACGATCGCCGAGATGAAGAAGCGACCGGTCTTCTACATCCCGACGATGGACATCTTCGAGTTCCTGGCGGACACGCGCGCGTTCGTGGACGGCGTTCTCTCCGACGCATCGGCCCTCGCCATCGGGCGCGAGAAAGTCGCGCGTTACCGTGCCCGCGCCTACTCGGATGGCTATCGCGAGCGGTACCCGGCATTCGAGAGCCTCCGGAAGCGCCTTCCCGCGCTCTACCAGAATCTGCGGCGCCTCCACGACGCGGGCGTCCCGGTCGCGCTCGGCACGGACATGTGGGCCTTTCCGGGCCTCGCCGTGTCGATCGAGATGGAGCTGTACGTGCGCGCGGGCTTCACGCCGCTCGAGGCGATCCGCGCGGCGACGCAGACGGCGGCGCGGTCCGTGGGCGCCGCGGACCGCGGCACGCTCGAGGCGGGCAAGAAGGCGGACTTCCTCGTGCTCGAGGGGGACCCGCTCGCGAACGTGCGGGCGGTGCGGCGGATCGCCCAGATCTGGAAGGACGGCGAGCCGCGGGACGCCATCCGTCGCTGATGGCGCCCGGACTCGTCACGTGAGGCCGGCTCCGGCGGCGCGGGCGGCCCCGGCGCCCTGGGCGCGCACGGGTCTCCTGCTCCTCGCCGCGGCGACGGCGACGCTCGCGATCGTGTCGCGCGGCCGGTGGTCGGACGCGCTGATCGACTCGGGCCGCGAGTGGATCGTCCCGGACGCGCTCTCGCGCGGCGCTCTCTTGTACCGCGACGTCGTGTACTGGTTCGGGCCGTTCACACCGTACTTCCACGCGGCGATGTTTCGCCTCTTCGGATCCGGGTTCGGGACGCTCGTCGTCGCGGGGGCGCTCGCATGCGCCGCGATCGTCGCCGCGCTCTTCTTCGCGCTGCAGCGCGTCACGGGTCGCCGCGAGGCGGCGCTCTGGTGCGCGTTCGCAATTCCGTCGCTCCTCTTCATGCCGAACGCGGGCGGCGCGCTCCTCGGCATGGGCTATCGCATCTGGCATGCGGCGTTTTTCGCGCTGCTGACGGTCACACTCGCGACGGGCGCGCCGCGGCGCGAGGGTTCGGTCCTCCGGCCGGTCCTCGCGGGCGTCGCGGCGGGGCTCGCCGGCCTCTGCCGGACGGAATGGGGCGCGGCCGCCCTCGCCGCCGGACTGCACGCGGCGTTCTGGCGCCCGCGCGCGACGCGGCGCGGTGTCGCCGACGCGGTCGTTCTGGGCGTCGCGTTTCTCGCGGTGTTCGGGGGCGGGATCGCGGCGTTTGCCGCGGCGGCGGGCCCGCGGGCGGTGTTCGACGAGGGGCACCTCCTCTTCTCGCGGCTTCCGGCGGAGACGCGCAACTTCCTCGTGCACTTCTCGGGCGTGCGGGACTGGCCGCGCGGCCTGGCGGAGCTCGTGTATTCGCTCGCCATGTGGTGCGGCGCGTTCTATCTCGTCGAGACGCTCGCCCTGGGAAAGGACGCGCTGCGGCGGCGCGCGGCGACGCTCGCGGGAATCGTGGTCGTGCTCGCCGCGGCGGCGCTCGCGGGAGGCGCCGGCGGCAGTGTGCTCTGGAGCGCGGGGCCGGCAGTCTCGCTCCTCGCGCTCGCGGCGGGTCTCGCTCGGGGGCGCGGCGGCCGCGCGGCGGCGCTCGGGGCTTTCGGATTCCTCGGCCTCGTGCTCTGCTACCGGCGTCTCTTCCACATCGGCGACTCGGCGTACACGGGCCCACCCCTCCTCTTCGCGTTCGTTTCCGCCGCGGGCCTCCTCCGTCTCCGCGTGCTCCGGATCGCTTCGGGGCTCGCGCGCGAGCGCGTCCGTACGGCCTTCGCCGTGCTCCTCGTCTTCGCGACGGTGGCCGCCTTCGCCGGCCGGCTCGCGCGGTTCGCGTCGTGGGAGGCTTCCCCGATCGCCGGGACGCACGGCTTTCTGACGGACCGCGCGGAGGTGGCGCGCGAGATCGAGGGGCTCGCGCAGTCGATTCGGGCCGCGACGCCGCCCGGGTCCGGTCTCGTCGTCTTCCCGGAAGGCGAGCTCCTGAACTTCCTCTCGGGGCAGCCGAACCCGATTCGCCACATGCTCTACCTTCCAGGGTATCTCACCGACGACAACGAGGAGGAGGTGCTGCGCGAGCTCGAGGCGCACCCGCCAGGCGCGGTCGTTCTCTGGCGGCGCCCGCTCTCCGAATACCACCGCGCGCTCTTCGGCTACGACTACGGCAAGAAGATCCGCGCCTGGATCGACCGTCACTACGCGATCTCGGGATACCGCGCGCCCGGCGCGCCCGAGCGCACGAACCCGCGGTTCGAGTGGGGACCGCGCCGGCCGGGGGCGGCGTCGTGACGGAAGGCCGCGGCGCGACGCGGGTGATGAACAACGTCCTCGCCTACCGGCTCTGGCAGAGCCCGTTTGCCGAGCGAAAGCTCGCACCGGTCCTCCGCCACAACGACCTCGCGGCCGTCCGCCGCGTGCTCGACGTCGGCTGCGGGCCCGGCACCAACGCGCGCCACTTCCTCGGCACGGACTACCTCGGCATCGACCGGAATCCGGGCTACGTTGCCGACGCGCGCCGCCGCTTCGGCGACCGGTTCCGGGTGGCCGACGTCCGGGAGGATTTCGACGCCGGCGGCGGCGGGTTCGACTTCATACTCGTCAACAGCCTCCTGCACCACGTGGCGACGCCGGACGTCCGGACCCTCCTCGCGCGGCTCGCCGGCCTGTTGACCGCGGACGGCCGCGTCCATATCCTCGATCTGGTGATGCCGGAGCGTCCCGGGCTCGCGCGACTCCTCGCCCGGTGGGACCGGGGCGAGCACGCGAGGCCGCTCGGCGAGTGGCGCGCGCTCTTCTCCGAGGCCTTCGCTCCCGTTTTCTTCGAGCCCTATCCTCTGGGCGCGTTCGGTGTGACGCTCTGGAACATGGTCTATTTTCAGGGCCGGCGCCGATGACCGGCGCGCCGCGGGTCTCGGTCGCGATTCCGCTCTACAACGAGTCGGAGGTCTTTCCGGAGCTGGTGCGCCGGCTGACGGCCGTGCTCGACGCGATTCCCGGCGGGCCGCACGAGATCGTCTTCGTCGACGACGGCAGCACCGACGGAACCTTCGAGAAGGTCGCCGCGGCGGCGGCCGCCGACCGTCGCATCGTGGGCGTCTTGCTCTCGCGCAACTTCGGCCATCAGGCGGCGCTCTCCGCGGCCCTCGACCATGCGACGGGCGACGTCGTCGTCGTCATGGACGGGGACCTGCAGGACCCGCCGGAGGCCATCCCGCTGCTGGTCGCCGAATGGCAGAAGGGCTTCGACGTCGTCTACGTCCAGCGCACGGCGCGCAAGGAGGGGATTCTCCTGCGCGCGAGCTATTACCTCTTCTACCGGATGATCGCCGTGCTCTCGAACGTCCAGCTCCCGCTCGACGCCGGCGACTTCGGCCTGCTCTCACGCCGCGTCGTGGACGAGGTCAAGGCGATTCCCGAGCGCCACCGGTACCTGCGGGGACTGCGGAGCTGGGTCGGGTTCCGGCAGAAAGGGATCGCGGTCGAGCGCGCGGCGCGCGCCGCGGGGAAATCGAGTTACACGCCGGCGAAGCTGCTGCGCCTCGCCTTCGACGGCATCTTCGCTTTCTCGATGGCGCCGCTGCGGGCGGCGGCGCTCCTGGGGCTCGCGGCGATCGCCGGATCGCTGCTGTTTGCCGCTTACGCGGTCTACGTGCGGGTCGTGCTCGGCCGCTCGCCGGTCGGCTTCACGGCGCTGATCCTCGTGCTGACGTTCTTCTCGGGAGTGCAGCTCTTGTTTCTCGGAGTCATCGGGGAGTACCTCGGCCGGGTGTACGAGGAGACGAAGGGACGGCCCCGCTACGTCGTCGATCGGACCGTCGGGCGCCCCGCGAATGCATCCTGAGTACGCGCTCGCATACCGGGAGCTCTACGACAAACACTGGTGGTGGCGGGCGCGGGAGGATCGGATTCTCGCGACCCTGGAGCAGCTCCGCCGCGAAGGCGTCTCGGGTCCCATCCTCGACGTCGGTTGCGGCGACGGGCTCTTCTTCGAGAAGCTCGCGCGCTTCGGCCCGGTCGAGGGCATCGAGATGGACCCGACCGGTGTGGACCCGGCGGGACCGTGGGCTTCCCGCATCCGGATCGCTCCGTTCGACGTGACCTTCGAGCCCGGCCGCCGCTACGCGCTCGTTCTCATGCTCGACGTGCTCGAACACTTCCCGGATCCGGCGGTCCGCCTGAAACGGGCGGTCGAGCTCCTCGCCCCCGGGGGTGCGATCGTCCTGACCGTGCCGGCCTTCCTCTCCCTCTGGACGAGCCACGACGAGCTGAACCGCCACTTCACGCGGTTCACGCGAAAGCGGCTGGCCGCCGCCGCGCGGGAGGCCGGCGCTCGGATCGAATCCTCCCGCTACTTCTTCCACTGGATGTTTCCGGTCAAGCTCGCGGCGCACCTGCGGGAGGCGGTCCGGCCGGCGCCGCCGACGCCGCCGCGAATTCCGCCGCCATGGCTGAACGGCCTGCTGTACCGCGTCTCGCGATGGGAACAGGCGGGCGCGCGCCTCTGGGCGCCGCCGTTCGGAAACTCGCTGCTGGCCGTGCTGCGGAAGGCCTAGCGCCGGCCGCTAGCGCTTCTCGAGCACGTACGTCGTCTGGCCGGCGATCCAGCGCATCGCCGGCGACAGCGCGCGCTCGAGGCCGAGGAACGCCGGGAAGCTCCCCGACGGCACCAGGCCGCGGAACCAGATTCCGCCCGAGAGGACGTAGAGAAACGCCGAGTGGTCGCGGCGCGCCGCGAGACGGAGGCGTGGAAACTCCGTCTCGAATCGCGCGCGGTCTCGGTCGAAGACGATCCAGGCCTGCGGGACGTTCGCGCCCGTGAAGCGCCCGGCAGGCGGGAACCCCCACTCGGGCGATGCGGCGTCGTAAGGCTCGGCCGAGAAGAGCCGGTAGAGGCGTTTCCAGAGCCACGTGTGCGCCGGCTCGATCAGGATCGCGCGGCCGCCGGGCCGCAGCGTCCGCTCCGCCTCGCGGAGGAACTCGCGCGGATCGGGCAGGTGGTGGAAGACGTTCAACATCACGATCGCCGAGAGGCTGGCGTCGGGAAAGTCGAGCCGCGAAGCGCTCATGACGCGGTCGAGATGCGGCTCGGGATTCAGGTCCGTCGTGATCGCCTCGGGCACGACTTCCTTCAGAAAGCCGCCGCCAGAGCCGAGCTCGACGATCGGCCCCGCCGGGACGCCGCGCAGGTGCCGCGCGATCTCGGCGTAGTGCTCGCGGTAGAGCGCGCGCAGGAAAGGCTTGCGGACGATCAGGTCGCGATGAATGCGGACGAGCTCGGGCGAGTCGTGGTCGAGCCCGCGGACTTCGGGGAGCTCCAGTCGTCGCTTGAGCCACGCCGCGGCCGCCCCGATCATCGCGCCTGCAAGTGTAGAGCACGGCGCCGCGCGCGGCATTCTGACGCGACCTATAATCCGGCGTCTTGACCGAATCTCGCTACGCCGACGCCGGCGTCGACATCGACGCCAAGGCCGCCGCCCTCGAGCGAGCGAAGAAGGCCATCCGATCCACGTTCACTCCCGGCGTGCTCGGGGACGTCGGCGGTTTCGGAGGCCTTTTCCGGCCCGACTTCTCCGCGTACCGGGATCCCGTCCTCGTGGCCTCGACCGACGGCGTGGGGACGAAGCTGAAGGTCGCGTTCGAGACGGGACGCCACGGCTCGTGCGGCGCGGATCTCGTGAACCACTGCGTCAACGACATCCTCGTGCAGGGCGCGCGGCCGCTGTTCTTCCTCGACTACGTCGCCGCCGGGCGGATCGAGCCGGCCGTCCTCGGGGCGGTGATCGACGGGATCGCGCGCGGCTGCCGGGAGAACGGCACGGCGCTCCTCGGCGGCGAGACGGCGGAGATGCCGGGCTTCTACGCGCCGGGGGAGTACGACGTCGCGGGCACGATCGTCGGCGTCGTCGACCGCGGGAAGATCCTGGACGGCTCGCGGATCGCCGAGGGAGATGTCGCCCTCGGGCTCGCGTCGGCAGGCCTCCACACGAACGGATACTCCCTCGCGCGAAAGGTCCTGTTCGAAGAAATGCGCCTCGTGCCCGGCGACTTGCTCCCGGGCGAGGACATCTCGGTGGCCGACGCGCTGCTCGCGCCGCATCTGTCGTATCTCCCGGCGCTCGAGCCTCTGCTGGAGCAGGACCTCGTGCACGGGATGGCGCACATCACCGGCGGCGGCTTCTACGACAACATCCCGCGCGTCCTGCCGAAGGGCCTCGACGTCGTTCTGAAGGCGGGAGCGTGGCCCGTGCTCCCGGTCTTCGAGGTCATCGGGCGCGAGGGCCGCGTCTCCTTCGAGGAGATGCACCGGGTGTTCAACATGGGGATCGGCATGGTGGTCTTCGTGGCGGCGGAGGGCCTGCCGCGCGTCGCGAAGATCTGGACCGACGCGCGCCGGCGCTGGTTCGCGATCGGGAACGTCAAGGCGGGGCGCGGCCGCGTCCTCCTCGAGAGGCCGCCCTCCTGAATCGCGCTCCCGCCGCGAGGAGCGGCTCGGGCGTTTCGGACTGGATTCCCGAGATCGTACTGACGGCGGTCGTGGCCGGCGCCGGGCTGTGGGCCGGGGGGCGCTGGCTCAATCCGACGAGCGATCCCGGCGCCTGGTGGACGCTTCTCGAGCGCGTCGGCGCGGGCGAGCGCATCTATCGCGACGTCTACGTGCAATACGGTCCGCTCGGGCCGTACCTCTTCTCGGCAGTCCTCAAGCCCTTCGGCTACTCCGCGACTTCGTTCCTGCTCCTGAACGCCGTCCTGGCCGTCGCCGCCGGGGTGCTCCTGCTGCGCGCCGCGCGGCCTTTCCTCGCGCTCTTCGAGCGGCTGGCGCTCGCGGTTCTGCTGCTCGGCGTCGGAATCCTCGCGCCGGGCCGCGCGCGCCTGTTGCTCTCGTACTCGCCGGCGGCGGTTTTCGCCGTCTGCCTCGGGCTCGGCGCCATCCTCCTGCTGCGTCGCGATCCGGTCGGCCGCGGCCCGGCGCTCCTCGCGGGGCTTCTCGCGGGCCTGGCGTTCGCGACGAAGCAAGAGGTCGGGATCGCGACGCTCGCCGCGGTCGAGCTCCCGGTTCTCCTGCGCTGGCGCGGCGTTCGGATCTGGGGTCTGCCGTGCCTGGCCGGCTTCGCGATCCCGGCCGCCGCGGCGGCGGCCTTCGCCGTGCACGCGGCTCCGCTCGAATCTCTCCGGCACGATAGCCACGTCTGGCCGGTCGGGACCGTTCCGGAGAGCTGGAAGTTCCTCTATCGGCTCACGACGGGTTTGACGTTCGACTGGCCGCAGCGCGCGCTCTGGGCCGCCGCCGGCGTCGGAAGCGCGCTCCTCCTCATCGCGCTCGTCGGCCTGCTCATCTCGGGAGACGCGCGGGTGCGGAAGAGCTTTCTCCTCCTCGCGCTGGCGGCCCTCGTCGCCGCGGTCGCCATCGGCTTCACGCCGATCGTCGAGGGATGGGATCCCCTCTGCATCTCGCTGTTCTCTGCCGCGGGCGTCGGTCTTCTCGCGGTGTTCGACCGGAACCTTCCGGGCCGCGAATTTCTCGCGTCGTTCGCGGTCTTCGCCGCGATGGTCGGCGCGCGCGCCGGTTTCTCGGGCGGCCTGCTCTGGTCCTCGTACTCGGGTCTCGCGGGTCTCGTCACGGCGGTCACGTGGGCGTTCTTTCTCTTTCTCGTTCCCCCGATCGTTCCGGGCGGCCGTGCCGGCGCGGTCGCGCGGCGGATCCTGGCGATCGCGCTCCTGGTCGTCGCGCTGCCGGGCGCCGTCGCCGGCGTGCGCGCCCTGCGGCGTCCCGAGGCCGTGCCGGTCGATTCGGCGCGCGGCCGCGTCTGGCTCGATCCGGCGTTTGCCCCGTTCTTCTCGACGCTCGCGCGCGAGCTGCGGCCGGGCGAGTCGGTGCTGTGCGTTCCCGAGTCGAACGGCATCGAGGCGCTCTACGGCGTGCGCGGCGCGGCCCCGTACATGGACCTGATGCCGGGATGGCTCGACGCGCGCGCCGAGGAGAGACTCATCCGGCGCTTCGAGGCGGCGCCTCCCGACGCGGTCGTCGTCTTTCGTCGCCCGACCGAGGAGTTCGGCGTGGCGCCGTTCGGCGACGGCTACGGGCAGCGGCTCGCGCCGTGGATCACGTCCCACTATCGGCTCGCGCAGCGCGACGACGTCGGGCTTCTCTTCCGCCGATGACGCCGCGGCGCCTGGCCGTCCTGCTCTCCGGCCGGGGGAGCAATTTCGAGGCGATCGCCGACGCCGTGGCCGCCGGCCGGATCCCGAACGCCGAGATCGTGGCCGTGATCTCCGACGTCGCGGAGGCGCCGGGCCTCGCGCGGGCGCGGGCACGCGGCCTGCCGTCACACGCCGTGGACCGGAAGGCGATTCCGAGCCGCCGCGACCGGGAGCGGGAGATGCTCGCGATTCTCGATCGCGCGCGGCCGGATCTCGTCTGCCTCGCGGGCTACATGAGGGTTCTCTCGCCGGAGTTCGTGGGCCGCTTTCGCGGCCGGATTCTCAACATCCATCCGGCGATGCTTCCGAAGTTCCCGGGTCTCGACGCGCAGCGTCGCGCAATCGAAGCGGGAGAGGAGGAGTCCGGCTGCACGGTGCACTTCGTGGACGAGGGAACCGATACGGGCCCGATCGTTCTGCAGAAGAAGGTGCCGATCCTCCCGGGGGACACCGAGGAGAGCCTGTCCGCGCGGATTCTCGAGCGGGAGCACGAGGCCTACCCGGAAGCGATCGCGCGCGTTCTCGACGAGATCGAGCGGCGGCGCTCCTGATCTGCACAGCTTCCTGTGCACGACGGGAGGCGGGGAAAGGCCCGTCCTGATTGGCGATTCCTCGTTTTTCGCGTTTCGCTTGACAGGGCGGGTCCCGGGCCCTATATTTCGCGTCCCCGCAAGGGTTTCCGGTTCTTTCTGAAAGGCCTCCCCGCACGATCGCGTTCTCCTGCAGAGAACAAAGTCGTTGACGGAGGGGGTCGGATTCTGCGATACTGATCGTTCGCCTTTTGGCGGACGATTCGAAGCGTGGACGCCGGGAGAACGGCGTCGTCCGCGGGTGGGTTTCGAACCCCGGGGATCCGGTTCCTTGAAAACTGAGTAGAGCGTGCCAGACGTCTTTTTCCTGGTTTTTCAAAAACCAGAGTTTTCCTGTCGGAAAAAAGCAGGATTGACTCGGATCTACCGTCGCCGGCTTCGGCCGTCGGCGTTGGAACACTTTTAAGTGGAGAGTTTGATCCTGGCTCAGAATGAACGCTGGCGGCGTGCTTAACACATGCAAGTCGAACGAGGCGGAAGGGGGCAACTCCTTCCAGTCGAGTGGCGGACGGGTGAGTAACACGTGGGTAACCTGCCCGGAAGTGGGGAATACCTCGGGGAAACTCGAGCTAATACCGCATGACATCGCAGGGACGGAAGTCCTGGCGATCAAAGCGGGGTCGCAAGATCTCGCGCTACCGGATGGGCCCGCGCCCGATTAGCTAGTTGGTGAGGTAACGGCTCACCAAGGCTTCGATCGGTAACCGGCCTGAGAGGGCGATCGGTCACACCGGAACTGAGACACGGTCCGGACTCCTACGGGAGGCAGCAGTGGGGAATCTTGCGCAATGGGCGAAAGCCTGACGCAGCAACGCCGCGTGGAGGATGAAGGCCTTTGGGTTGTAAACTCCTGTCGGCTGGGAAGAAATCGTTCGCGGCTAATACCCGCGAGCGTTGACTGTACCAGCAAAGGAAGCCCCGGCTAACTCTGTGCCAGCAGCCGCGGTAATACAGAGGGGGCCAGCGTTATTCGGAATTATTGGGCGTAAAGGGCGCGTAGGCGGCCTTGCGTGTCTTCCGTGAAATCCCTCGGCTCAACTGAGGACGTGCGGAAGAAACTGCGAGGCTCGAGTCCGGGAGAGGAGGGTGGAATTCCCAGTGTAGCGGTGAAATGCGTAGATATTGGGAGGAACACCGGTGGCGAAGGCGGCCCTCTGGACCGGTACTGACGCTGATGCGCGAAAGCGTGGGGAGCAAACGGGATTAGATACCCCGGTAGTCCACGCCGTAAACGATGGGCACTTGGTGTCGCGGGTATCGACCCCTGCGGTGCCGAAGCTAACGCATTAAGTGCCCCGCCTGGGGAGTACGGTCGCAAG
>Ga0335080_10004861_pt1 | contig 13741 bp, 9 predicted proteins | sample Lox_Sample_34_FD_206720 | JGI IMG/M metagenome (GOLD analysis project Ga0335080, IMG submission 206720) | Soil microbial communities from Loxahatchee National Wildlife Refuge, Florida, United States - Lox_Sample_3.4 | ecosystem: Environmental > Terrestrial > Soil > Wetlands | place: USA: Florida... | reverse complement strand
GTTCAGCGTCGGCGACCTCTTCGACAGCAACCAGTACGCGCACGACCCGCGCGCCGACTTCATGAACTGGACCGCGATCGACGCCGGCACCTTCGACTACGCCGCCGACGCCTGGGGCTACACGGTCGGCGCCGCGCTCGAGTGGTACCAGGGGCCGTACACGCTGCGCGGCGGCGCGTTCGAGCTCTCGAACGTGCCGAACAGCGCGCACCTCGAGCCCGGCGGGCACGAGTTCCAGATCGTCGCCGAGCTCGAGCACCGCCACGAGCTCGGCGGCGAGCCCGGCCGGCTGCTGGTGACGGGCTTCGAGAGCCGCGGCCGGATGGCGCTGCTCGACGAGGCGACCGCGGTCGCGCTCGCGAACAACGGCAGCGTCGACCTGGCGACGCTGCGGCGCTTTCGCAGCCGCTTCGGCGCACACCTGACGCTCGAGCAGGCGCTCGGCCCCGAGCTCGGCGCGTTCGCGCGCGCCGGCGGCGCCGCGGGCAACGTCGAGACCTACGAGTTCACCGACGTCGACCACGCGCTCGCCGCGGGCCTGTCGCTGAAGGGCACGCGCTGGGGGCGCCCGGGCGACACGGTCGGGCTCGCGGCGATGCGTAACGCGCTCTCCGCGGCGCGCCAGCGCTACCTCGCCGCCGGCGGGCTCGGCATCCTCGTCGGCGACGGGCGCCTGCCGCACGCCGGCGCCGAGGCGATCGTCGAGAGCTACTACGCGGCCGCCGTCGGCCCGGCCGCCGCGGTGACGCTTGATTACCAGTATGTGACGAACCCGGCGTTCAACCGCGATCGGGGACCGGTGTCGGTGTTCGCGCTGCGTCTGCACGCGCAGTTCTGAGCGCCGCGCGGGGCTTGAGCCGTCCCGCCGATGTGTCAGACTTCGCCGCCTGCCGTCGCCCGGACCACTCGCATTCGCGCTCGCCCCCATGCCGCAGAGCCCCACCGCCTGGAACACCGCGAGCCGCGGCGCCCCGTCACGCTTTGACCTGATCGCGCTCCTGCTGGTCGTCGGGCTGCTCGCGTTCCTCGGCGAGGGCAGCCACGGAGTGCTCGCGCCGCTCACGAGCCTGGACGTGAGCCCGGTGTCGCTCGCGCCCGCGCACCTGCCGGAGTACGCGGCGCGCACCACGCTCAGGATGGGCGCGGCGCTCGTGCTTTCGCTGTTGTTCACGTTCACCTACGCGACCTGGGCCGCGAAGAGCCCGCGCGCCGGGCGCCTGCTGGTGCCCTTGCTCGACATCCTGCAGTCGGTGCCGATCCTCGGCTTCATCTCGGTGACCGTGGTGTTCTTCCTGTCGCTCGCGCCCGGGCGCGTGCTCGGCGCCGAGTTCGCGGCGGTGTTCGCGATCTTCACGAGCCAGGCCTGGAACATGGCCTTCAGCTTCTACCAGAGCCTGCGCACGGTCCCGACCGAGCTCAGCGAGGCCGCGCGCAGCTTTCACCTCTCTGCCTGGGCGCGCTTCTGGCGGCTCGAGGTGCCGTTCGCGATGCCGCCGCTCATCTGGAACATGATGATGTCGATGTCGGGCGGCTGGTTCTTCGTGGTCGCCTCCGAGGCGATCAGCGTGGGATCGACGAACCTGACGCTGCCCGGGATCGGCTCCTACATCGCGCTCGCGATCGCGCAGAAGGACCTGGCGGCGGTCGGCTGGGCGATCGGCTCGATGCTCGCGGTGATCCTGATCTACGACCAGCTCCTGTTCCGGCCGCTGGTTGCGTGGGCCGACCGCTTTCGCTTCGAGCAGGAGCCCGGCGCGCTGCCGCCGCACTCGTGGGTCCTCGACACGCTCGGGCACTCGATCCTCGTCGCGCGCTTCCTGCGCTCGCTGCGGCGCGCCGGCCAGCGGCTCGGCGCCGCGATCCGCAGCGCCCCGGGCACCACGCGCCTCGAGTCGCGCGAGCACGCGCGCCGCCTCGACCTGGTTGCGACCGGCGTCGTCGGCGTGCTGCTGGCGCTCGCCGTCTGGCAGGCGGGCAAGTTCCTCGCGCCCGAGCTCGGCTGGCGCGACCTCGGCACCACCGTCGGGCTCGGCGCGATCACGATGCTGCGCGTGTTCCTGCTGATCGCGATCGCGAGCCTGATCTGGGTGCCGATCGGCGTGTACGTCGGCCTGAGGCCCCCGGTCGCGCGCCTCGTGCAGCCGCTGGCGCAGTTCATGGCGGCGTTCCCCGCGAACCTGCTGTTCCCGGTCGTCGTGCTCGGCATCGTCAGCTGGCGGCTCAACCCCGACGTGTGGCTGAGCCCGCTGATGATCCTCGGCACGCAGTGGTACATCCTCTTCAACGTGATCGCGGGCGCCGCGGCGATCCCCGGCGAGATGCGCAGCGTCGCCGCCAACCTGCGCGTCGGGGGCCTGCTGTGGTGGCGCAGGATCGCGCTGCCGGCCGTGTTCCCGTACTACGTGACCGGCGCGCTGACGGCCTCGGGCGGCTCGTGGAACGCAAGCATCGTCGCCGAGGTCGCGAGCTGGGGCTCGGAGAAGGTCGAGGCCGCGGGCCTCGGCGCCTACATCGCCAACGCGACGACGGCCGGCGACTTCCACCGGATCGTGCTCGGCGTCGTGACGATGAGCCTGTACGTGCTGCTGATCAACCGCCTGCTGTGGCGCCCCCTCTATTACTATGCGGAACGCAAGTACCGCCTGTCGTGATGCCATGAACGCCACCCTGAAACCGCTGCCCGACACCCGCCCGCTGCTCGAGGTCGCGCACGTGCGCAAGACCTTCCCGCGCGGCGACGGCGGCGAGCTGCTGGTGCTCGACGACGTGAGCCTGACGCTCAAGCCCGGCGAGGTCGTCGGGCTCCTCGGCCGCTCGGGCTCCGGCAAGTCGACGCTGCTGCGGCTCATCGCCGGCCTCGCCCAGCCGACGGGCGGCGAGCTCAAGTACCTCGGCGCGCCGATCGACGGCCCGGCCGACGGCATCGCGATGGTGTTCCAGAGCTTCGCGCTGTTCCCGTGGCTGACCGTCTACGAGAACGTCACGCTCGGGCTCGAGGCGCTGCGGGTGCCGCGCGACGAGATCCGGCGCCGCTCGCTGGAGGCGATCGACCTCATCGGCCTCGACGGATTCGAGTCGGCCTACCCGCGCGAGCTCTCGGGCGGCATGCGCCAGCGCGTCGGCTTCGCGCGCGCGCTCGTCGTGCACCCGAACATCCTGCTGATGGACGAGCCGTTCTCGGCGCTCGACGTGCTGACCGCCGAGACGCTGCGCACCGACTTCCTCGACCTGTGGGCCGACGGGCGCATGCCGATCAAGGGCGTGATCCTCGTGACCCACAACATCGAGGAGGCGGTGCAGATGTGCGACCGGATCCTCGTGTTCGCGACCAATCCGGGCCGCATCCTCTCGACGATCGACGTGACGATCCCGCGGCCGCGCGACCGGCTCGACCCGGCGTTCGCGGCGCTCGTCGAGCGCATCTACGTCGAGATGACCGCCAAACCCGGCCGCCCGCCGGTGCGCGTCGAGCGCGCGGCCGGCACCGGCATCGACCAGACGCTGCCGCGGGTGTCGTCGAACCTGCTGTCGGGCCTCATGGAGACCGTCGCCGCGCCGCCGTTCTCGGGCAAGGCCGACCTGCCGAAGATCGCGTCCGAGCTCTCGCTCGAGATCGACGACCTGTTCCCGGTCGCCGAAACGCTGCAGATGCTGCGCTTCGCCGAGGTCGAGGGCGGCGACCTCAAGCTGACGCCCGAGGGCATGGCCTTCGCCGACGCCGCGCTCGACGAGCGCAAGCGCCTGTTCGCGCGCCACCTGCTCGCGCAGGTGCCGCTCGCGGCGCACATCCGCCGCATCCTCGACGAGCGCGCGAGCCACGCGGCGCCCAAGAGCCGCTTCCTCGACGAGCTCGAGGACCACATGTCGCCGGAGTCCGCGGAACAGACGCTGCGCGCGATCGTCAGCTGGGCCCGGTACGCCGAGGCCTTCGCCTACGACGACGAGACCGGCACCTTCAGCCTCGAGAATCCAAGCTAGGCGGCTTCGGCGGCTCCGGTGCCGGCGGCGGCGCCGAAGGCGTGCCGGGCGACTCCGGCGAGGCGGCACGCGGCGGCGGCTCCGCGGGCACAGCGGGCGGAGCATCCGCCTTCGGTGACTCCGCCTTCGGCGCATCGACCATTGGCGCATCGGCCTTCGGCGCATCGACCTTCGGTGCGTCGACCTTCGGCGCCGGCGCTGCCGCGGCAGGTGCTGATCCCGGCGCCCCGCCGCTGGCGGGCTCCGCGGGCGCCGCCGCGCCGCTCGCCGGCAGGGCGGCCGCCCCTGCCTCGGACGGGGACGCAGCGCCCGGCGCCGCGGGCGTCGTCGGCGCAGCCGCCGAAGGCGCAGCGGCCTGGGGCGTCGCCGCCGCCGCGGCGGCGGGCGCCGCCGGCGCGCTCGTCGGGGCCTTCGCGGCGACCGGTGGCACGGGCTTGACGGCGGCCGGCGAGACCTCGGTGATCGTGCCTTCGGCGGGCGCGCCGCCCTGCGCGAGCGGCGTGATCGGCTCGTGGCGCACGAGCTTCCTGACGATCGGCTGGTCGGGGAACTCGGCGGCGAACTTGGCGCCGGCGTCGCGCATCGCCTTGCGCGTCGCGATCGCGAGCGGCTTGCTGGTCGACAGCGAACCCGCCGGCTCGTTGCCGAAGCCCGTCAGCACCAGCGAGTCGATCAGGTGCCCGGCGCCGTCGTAGACGTTGATCCGGTACTTGATCGTGACGGCGTAGAGCTCGGCGCCCGCGTCGCGCGGCGTCAGGAACGAGTATTCCTCGAAGCGCGGCTCGAGCACCACGTCGAGCGGCGGCGACGGCAGCTTCGAGAGGTCGGTGAGCGGCGTGACGCTCGCGAACATCGCCTTCGCGAGCCGTTCGATCGCCGCGACGTGCGCCGGCCCCAGCAGCACCTGCCACTTGGTCTTGAAGCGCTCCTCGCTCGCGGTGTAGTTGCGAAACTCGGCGCTGTAGTAGAGCCCGGCCTTCAGCGGCAGCTCCTCGACGAGCGGCCGCGGCATCGCGTTCTCGGCGGTCACGCGCACGCCGCCGCAGCCGGCGAGCAGCAGCGCACCTGCCAGGCCTGCGAAGAATGCGGTGCGTGTCGCCATCGGTGCGCGTCCCTTCTGCGACTAGCGTACGAGCCCGACGAACGATCCGCCATTGCGCTGGCAGATGATCCGCATCAGCTGCGCGAGGCGGATGTTGGTGAACTGCGGGTACTGCGGGTCGAGCGGGAAGCCGATGTAGTGGATGCGCACCGCGCGCTCGCCGGTCTGGTCGTTGTGGTTGATCCGGTCGACCGTGTCGACGACCTGCTGGATCGAGGCGCCGGTGAACTCGTCGCCGAACACGTAGATGCTGATCTTGTGCTCCGGCGTCCAGAACGTGCGGATCGCCGCGATGATGCCCTCGGCCGGGCTCGAGGCCGAGAACGCGTTCCAGCCGTTGAACGAGTCGAGGATCGCCTTGCGCCGCGCCGGCGTGTCCGGGATCCACTTGCCGCGGTACTCCGAGAACATGTAGTAGCCCTGGTCGGACATCACCTGGATGCCCTTCAGCTGCGGGTACATCTCGAGCACCTCGCGCAGCTTCTGCTTCGCGAGCCCCCAGCTGTAGCTCTGCATCGAGCCCGAGGTGTCGATCAGGAAGATCACGTACTCGCTGTCGACCGGCACGCCGCCGATCGGCGCGTCCTTGGCGCGCTTGAAGTTCTGGCCGAGCAGCCGCTCCATCTCCGAGGTCAGCGTCTGCTGCGCGGCGGACAGCCGGCCCTCGAGCGCGGCCGCGACCGCGGCGTCCTGCTTGGAGGCCGAGAACTGGCCCTTGATCTTCGACAGGTCGCCCTGCAGGCGCGCGAGCTTGGCCTTGAGCTCCGACACCTGCTCGCGCCGCCCGAGCAGTTCGCGTCCGAGCACCTCGGCCTCGCCGCGCAGCGCCACGAGCTCGGCCTCGCGCTTCTCGATGAGCCCCGAGAGGTCGGTGTCGATCGCCTGGATCACCTTCGGGCGCCCGACCTGCGCCAGCACCATGATCAGGATCAGCGCGCCGAAGGCGCAGCAGATCGCGTCCAGGAACGACATGCTGAACACCTGGAAGTCGCGGTCGCGGCGCCGGCTGCCGCGCACGCCGCGCGAGCCCGAGGTCGAGGCGCTCACGGCCAGTCCTTGGACGGGGCCATGAACGAGCCCTGCGTCGACTTGGCGAGGCTCCAGAACATGTACGGCGCCTGCGGATCGCCCTCCATCGGCAGCAGGATCGTGTTGACCGGCAGCTTCTTCGGCAGCGCCGCGATCGCGCGCTCGAACAGCCGCAGGCGGTCATCGCCGTCGACCAGCTTCTTGGTCGGCGGGTCCTTGCCCTGCGTCGGCAGGCCGTCGGTGATCAGGATCAGGTTGTCGGGCTGCGGGTTCATCTGCCGCGCGACCGCGAACGCGTTCTCGAGGCTCGTGCCGTCCTTCGGCACGACCTTGCGCAGCCGGTTGAGCGCCTTCTCGAGCGTCGCCCCGTCGAGCTTGAGCCACTGGCCCGCCGAGCCCTCGACCAGCGGCTCGGCGTGGGTGTTGAACGTGTACATCTGGAACTGCGCCGTCGTCGGGATCTGCGTCGAGATCCAGTCGGCGATCGTCACCGCCTGGCGCCACTTCTCCGAGCGCAGCTTCTTGTCGTCGGACATGTTGCGCATGCGCAGGATGTTCACGAGCGTCTCGTCGAGCATGCTCGCCGACGCATCGACCAGGATCAGCACGTGCTGGCCGCCGACCCGCATGCCGGTCAGGTACAGCCGGTCGCCGGTTCCCTTGAAGCCGCGGACCGCGGCGCCGCCGCCCGGCTTCTTGGTCTGGTCCTCGAGCCGCTTCGCGCCCTCCTCGAGCGAGGCGATGTCGGCCTTCAGCTTCTCGAGCCGCGCGCGCCGCGCCAGCGTCTCGGCCTCGGACTCGGCGAGCTCCTGCTTCGCGGCGTCGAGCTCGGCGAGCACCCGCTCGGAGAGCCCCTGGGTCGTGACCTTGGACTTGTCGAGCACCTCGAGGGAGTTCTTGATCTCGGCGAGGTTCTTGCGCTCGTCGAGGAGCTGCTGCTCGACCAGCAGCGCCTCCGAGCGCCGGTCGTCGGTGACCTTCTTGACGTGCGAGTTCCCCTGCGCCGTGATCAGCATGAAGATCAGCACGACCGAGCCGAAGCCGCAGCAGATCGCGTCGAGGAACGACATGCTGAAGACGTCGAACTTGCGGCGCGGCACGCTTCAGCCCTCGAGGCGCACGAGCTCGAGCTCGATGCCGGGCGTGCCGACGCGGACCCGGTCGCCGGCGGCGAGGTGCACGCGGCGCTCGACGCGGCCGCCGTTGACGAACGTGCCGTAGGTCGAGAGGTCCTCGAGCACGGCGTCGGCGCCGCTCGCGCTCAGGCGGCAGTGGCTGCGCGAGACGCCGGCGAGCACGCCCGCGAGCTCGATGACCCGTGCGCCCTCCGGGGCGCGGCCGACGACGAGCGGCTCGCCGCCGAGCGCGTAGGCCCGTCCCTGGTAGACGACGTGCGTCGGCGCGTGCGTCGCGCGCGGCGCGGCGGGCGCGGCCGGCACCGTCGCGGCGGCGCCCTTGAGGCTGCTGACGAACTCGAGCGTGGGCCCCGCGATCGTCGCCGCGTGGGCCCGCGCGCCCGCGGCCGCGGCACCGGGCGCGAGCCCCACGAGCGTGCAGTGCTCGAGCGCCCCGAGCGCGGCGGCGAGCCCCGGGACGGCGACGACGCGCGCGCTCAGGTAAAGCGTCAGCTGCTCGCCGGCGCGCCGCGCCGACTGCACGAGGCGCGCGAGGTCCGCGGCGAGCGGCGCGAGCGCCGCGTGGATCCCGGAGGCGCTGAGGCGCGTCTCGTGCCGCAGCCCGGCGTGCTCGATGACGGCCGCCGCCTCGCCCGCCTCGGCGGCCTCCAGCCATCCGGGCAGGCAGTCGTAGAGCCGCTGCTCGCTCGCGGCCTGGTGCAGCGGGTCAAAGCGTGTCGCGGCGACGAAGGCGCGGCCGACGTGCAGGGCGGCGGCGTCCTCGAAGGCACGCAGCCCGAGCCCGCGCGCGACGTCGACCCGGCCGCGAGCGAGCTCCTCGGCGCGGCTGAGCTCGGTGAGCACCGCGCGGTGCATCTCGAGGTCGAGGTAGAGCGCCCGCGGCGTCGAGGGCGTGTCGGCGGTCGCGGCGACCGCCGCATCGACGAGGCCGGCGACGTTCAGCCCCGCGGCGGAGGCGATCGCGGACAGCAGCGACAGCTGCGTCAGCGTGTAGGCGCTCGAGACCGCGAGCACGAGCGGCTCGGCGCCGAGCCCGGGCGCGAGGTGGGTGAGCTGCGCGTAGACGAGATCGGCGCTCGAGCGCGCCGCCGGGCGCGGCCGCGGCAGCGGCTCGGTCGAGGGCTCCTCGAGGTGACGGTTGGCGACGAACAGCGGCGCGAGGCGCGCCCGGGCGCGGGCCGCCTCGCCGGTCGCGATCGCCGCCTCCTCGTAGGCGACCCAGGCCGGCGCGCTGAATTGCAGCCCGTCGGGTCCGACGAGCACGAGTCCGGCGCCGGTGAGCTCGAGCGCGTGCATTCAGCGTACGTGCAGGTGCCTGAGCAGCCGCTCGTCGACGTAGACCTCGGTGTCGAGCACGAGCCGCTCCTGCACGAGCTGCAGCTGGTGCAGGAAGAACATCACGACGATCGACAGCGTCAGCGCGATCAAGGTCGCGTTGAACGACACGCCGAGGCCCGCGGTGACGCCGGAGACGTCGCCCTCGATCGCGCGGTGCGCCTGCTGCAGCGACTCGCCGATGCCGCGCACGGTGCCGACGAAGCCGAGCGCCGGGATCGCCCAGGCGACGAAGCGCACCATCGCGAGCTCCGAGTCCAGCCGCTCGTTCTCCATCTGGCACAGGTTGCGCGCCGCGGCGCTCGCATCCTGGACGCTGCGCGTCGCGCCGAAGCGCTCGAGCGCCGACGCGAGCGCGCGCGGCAGCAACTGCTCGCGCGTCGCGCCCTCGAGGCCCTCGATCTGGCGCAGGTACTCGCGCGAGTCCTCCGGCAGCACGCGCATGCCCTCCGGCAGGTGCAGCAGGTCCTTCGCGAGCAGGCGCCGGCCGCGGGTCGCGGTGCGGGCGCGAAAGGCCATCACGATGCCCGCCCACAGCGACAGGATCACGCACACCTCCTGCTCGTAGTCCTTGGCGATGACCCAGATCGTGCGCTGCGGCACGTACTCGGGATCCTTGGCCATCGCCGCCTGCTGCGCCGCGAGGATCGCGACCGCGCGCGGCCGCACGACCGCGGTGTAGAAGCCGTGGATGACGAGGATCACGGCGAGGAGCGCGTACAGCTCGTGCATGAACTCGGAACGGGTGGTTTTCATCGGACCTCGCGGCGCGCGGCGCGCCCCCTCTCAGATGTCGGTCGGGAACGAGACCTCGAAGTCGGCGCGCGTCTTCTCGGTCGGCTCGAAGTGCAGCGGCGTTCCCTTGCCGGTGGCGGCGTTGACGCCGGGATCGCGGACCTCCGGCGTCGCCGGGGCGCGCGCCGGTGCGGCGGGCGTCGCCGTACCCTGCGCCGGTGGCGCCGCGCCCTGCGACGGTGGCGCCGCGCCCTGCGACGGTGGCGCCGCGCCCTGCGCTGGGGGGGCGGGATCGGCGGCGCGCACGTCGCCGCCGCCGAAGGCGAGCATCGCGAGCGCCGCGACGAGCGCGGCCGGACGCAGGCTGAGTCGTGGGTTCATGGTGATTCACTCCGCATAGCGGGCGATCCGAAAGCCGAGATTGGCGCGTCCGGTCGAGCCGTAGTCGCGCCACGCGAGCCTGAGCTCCGCGACGCTGCCGGTGAGCCAGCTGGAGCCCCTGATCACGTGCGCATCGCCGTCGGCCGGCCCGGTCGGGTCGACGACCGGGGCGGTCGCGTCCGGATACACCGTGTAGAAGTCGGACGCCCATTCCAGCACATTGCCACCCAGGTCGTGAAAGCCGAGCGGGTTCGGCGCGAAGCTCCCGACGGGTGCCGCGACGCGAAAGCCGTCGTCGTAGTCGGCGAGCAGCTGCCCCTGCAGGTAGACCGCGCGCTTGTCGGCAAAATTTCCGGCCTTGGGCGGGATCGGCAGCGAGTTCCCCCACGGGTACTTGCGGTCGTTCGCGGCCCCGTTCCAGCGCGCCGCGTACTCCCACTCGGCCTCGGTCGGCAGCCGATAGCCGGTCGTCACCGGGGCCGCGAGCACGAGGCGCCCGCCGCGCGGCACGTAGGCCGCCGGCAGCCCCTCCTTCGCCGACAGCCAGTTGCAGTACGCGGCGGCCTCCTGCCACGAGACGTTCGCGACCGGGTAGAGGTCCAGGTCGAGCGTCTCCTGCTGGAACACGCCCGACAGGTGATCGGCCTTGAACGCGCGAAAGTCGACGTTCGTGACCGCCTTCTCGGCGAGGTAGACCGGGCGGCGGATCTCGACCGGGCGCAGCGGCTCGTTGGAGCGCCGCCCCGGCTCGCGGCGCGGGCTGCCCATCGTGAACGTCCCGGGCGGCAGCAGCTTCAACACCTGGCCGACCGCGGTGCGCAGGTGCACCGGGAAGCGCGCGAGCTTCTGCTCGGCGGCCGTCTTCAGCGAGAACGACACCGCCTGCAGGAGCCCCGGCCGCGGCGTCACCGTCGCGCGGAAGGGCTCGAGGCCGGTCTTGCGGATCTCGAGCGTGTGCGCGATCGCCGTCAGCTTCAGGCGCTGGTTCGCGGTGCCGGCGCTCTTGCCGTCGATGAAGAGCTCGGCGTCGGCCGGCTCGCCACGCACGTCGACCTCGCCGAGCTCGGGCACGAGGTTCAGCACCAGGCGCTGCGTGGCACTCGGCTCGAGGCGCACGCTCCTCGTGACCGGCGCGTAGCCCGCGCGCGTCACGACGACCTCGTGCGCGGCGCCCGGCGCGAGCGCGAGCGTGACCGGGGTCCGGCCGCGGTACGCGCCCGCGACGCTGACGTCGGCGCCGGCGGGATCGCTCGCGACCGTCAGGTGCCCGTCGGGCAGCCCGAGCTTGATCGGCCCGACCGTCTGCGGCTCGCCGGCCTTGACGAGCACCGCCGACTCCCAGTCCCGGAACGACGGGTGCGAGAGCGTCACGAGGCGCCGCCCCGCGTCGAGCTCGAGCGTCGCGGGCGTCGTGCCGAGTGCCGCGCCGTCGACGCGGATCGCGGCGCCCGCGGGCTCCGACTCGATGCGCACCGGCGCGAACAGCGGCGCGAGTTCGACCTTGACGGTCTGCAGGTGCATCAGGCCCTCGACCTCGACCTTCAGCGTCACGGCCTGACGGCGCGGCGCCTCGACGGTCAGCACGCGCGTGCCGGCCGCGAGCGTGATCTCCCCCGGCGCCCGCCCGGCCGGCGCGCCGTCGGCGCTGACCGAGGCGGCGATGCCGCCGGTGTCGATCGCGACGCGCCCGGGGCGCTTCTTGAGCGCGACCTCGAAGCGCTGGCCGGCGGCGCTCGTCACGCGCACCGGCGTCACCGACGGCTCGTAGCCGTCCTTCTCGACGTGCAGCTGGTAGTCGCCCGGGAGCACGAGCCGGTGGCCGGCGACCGGCAGGTCGAGCAGTGCGCCCTCGAAGCGCACGCGGTCGGGAACGAGGTCCGGCGCGACGCGCACGGTGACGGCGCTCGCGGCGACGAGGAGCGCGAGCGCCGCGACGCCGAGGATTGCGGCCGCCGCGAGCACCGCGCGTCTCGGGTCGACCCGCGACGCGACGCGCACCGTCGCGCCGCGCGCCTCGCCGGGCGCCTCGAACGCCACCGGCGCGAGCGCCTGGCGCGGCGGCAGCGCCTCGAACGCGGTTGGCGCCTGGCCCTCCGGGTAGATCGGCGGCTCGGTCGCGTTGCCGTCGCCCGCGTGCTCGAGGATCAGCGTCCAGTCCTCGCCCGCGGCCTCGACGCGCGCCTGGGTCCCGCCCACCTCGAAGCGCTCGCCATCGACGAGCGGCAGTGGCGCCGCGAGCGGCGCCCCGCGGCGCGTCAGCCCCGCGGAGGGCTGCAGGAACGGCACGCCCCGCTCGAGGCCGATCAGCGCGCGCGTCTCGGCGGACTCGAGCCCGGGCACGACGAGGCGCGCCCCCGGTCCGCCGAGCGTGAGCGGAAAGTCCGCCGCCGTGAACGACTTCGGACCGAGCGGCGACTTGACGAGGTAGTGGCGCAAGGCAAACCCGCGACGGCTCAGATGGGCTCGGTGCAGCGGATGTCGATCGCCGCCGGCGGCGTGCCGCCGGGCGCGATCTCGACCTCGCGCCGCACGTCGCGATAGCCCACCCGCCGCCCGACGATCGTATACCGGCCGGGCAACAGGTCGAGTTCGTGGCTCGCGAACACCCCGAGCCGCGCGACCCGGTAGACGATGACCTCGGTGAGGTTGTCGGAGACGAGCGTCACGTGCACCGGCGTCTCGGCGAGGGCGATGGCCTGCTCCAGGCTCGCGACCTCGCGCTTCAGCACCGGCGCCGCTCCCGCGGTCGCGAGCGTGTCGCTCGCCTCGGCGAGCAGCGCCCGCGCGCCGTTGCGGCCCTCGGGCGACTCGAGGCGCGCGGGGCTCGCGAGCGTGCGCTCGATGCGCTGCGCAAGCGCAGCCCGGGGCTCGGCGAGCGCCCGGCCCGACTGCGCGAACACGAGCGTGTTGTCGAGCGCGAGCGCCGCGTCGTACGCCCGGACGGCATCCGCCCAGCGCTCCTCGCGCACCGCGGCCTCGGCGGCGGCGCGCTGGCGCGCGATGGTCGCGGCCTGGTCGTCGACCGCGAGCTGCGCGAGCGCGTCCTTGGCCTCGGCGGCGCCCGGCTCGAGCGCGAGCGCGTGCTCGAACGATGCGCGCGCGCGCACGCGATCGCCGGCCGCGAGCGCCTTCTGGCCCTGTGCCATCGCCTGCGCGAAGCCGCTCTGCGTCGCGCGGGCCGCGAGCCGCGCGAGTCCCGCGCTCGCGGCGCCCGTCGCCGGGTCGAGCTTGAGCGCCTCGCGGTACTTGCGCTCCGCGCCGTCGATGTCGCCCTGCTTCTCGAGCGCGCTGCCCGAGTCGAGGAGCGCGAGCACGGGCTCGAGCGTCTTCGCGCGCGCGAGCCCGGCCTTCGCGGCGCCGCTGTTCGGGTCGATCGCGAGCGCCCGCTCGTAGGCGGCGACCGAGGCCGGTGCGTCGCCGCGACCGAACGCGCTGTGGCCGGCCGCGAGAGCGGCGGCGAGCGACGGCGCCCGGGCCGCGGTGATCCGGGGCGCGATCTCGGTCGCGACCGCCCACGCGGCCGCGGCCGCGGCGTAGTCGCGCTCCTTGTAGCGCGCATCGGCATCGCTCGCGCTGCCCGTGAGGCGCGCGTAGTCGGCGCCGCCCCAGACCTCGGCGTGGTCGCGATCGAGCGCGGCCTTCGCCTTCTCGAACGAGGCGCGCGCCTCCTCGGCCCGCGTCTTGGCGCGCGCGAGCTCGGCGATCCCCTCGGGCGTCGACGGCAGCGCCTTCGGCGCCGCCGCTTCCTTGGCGGCGAGGATCACCGACGGCGTGCTCGGCGCGACGCTGACCTCGGGCGGATGCTCGCGGACCCAGCGCGGCAGTACGACGAAGACCGCGAGCGCCGCGACGGCGAGGAGCGCGACGCCGATCAGCGTCGGGCGGTCCAGCGCGCGCGCGCGCGGCGGCTCGGGAGCGGGCACCGGCGGCCGCCAGCCGGCCGGCGCGAGCGGACGCGGCGCGGGGCCGGGCGCGGCGGCGAGCGAGGCGAGCGTCGCGCGGGCCTCATCGAGCGTGCCGCGCGCGGCCGGGTCCTCGGAACGCA
>Ga0335080_10004858_pt1 | contig 13743 bp, 7 predicted proteins | sample Lox_Sample_34_FD_206720 | JGI IMG/M metagenome (GOLD analysis project Ga0335080, IMG submission 206720) | Soil microbial communities from Loxahatchee National Wildlife Refuge, Florida, United States - Lox_Sample_3.4 | ecosystem: Environmental > Terrestrial > Soil > Wetlands | place: USA: Florida... | reverse complement strand
CTCGCCGCCAGCAATTCGCCGAGCGCCGGTTCTGCCGTGCCGTCGCCGATTTTCGCGCGGCCATCGCCGCCCGCCGCGCGCGTCTCGCCGCCGGCGCCCCGGGCTCGGACATCCGTGCCGCCGCGACCGCCTCTTTGCAAAAACGAACCGGATTTGCCCTGCCCCCGTTTCTCAAATTCTTCGTAAACCCAACCAGGCCAACGAGCTCACGCCCATCCTCTCCGGCCAGGACCAGGGACCGCGGCGCCGGCTGCGCTCCCCGGCCCGTCTTCCCGAACCCTGCGGAGTCGCCCAAAACCCGATGACGCCACGGCTTCAGCCGGTTTCGGGCGAATTCCCGCCCGCGCCTCCGGCAAAATGGCCGGCGTGGCCTACGCCCCAGCTACCATACCCGGCACGCGTTCTGGCTGACCATGGGTTGCCCCTGCTTGCACGAAAATGCCTGCTGGAATTCCGGCATGTTCTGCAGGACTCCGTTCACGCGATACCGCCCCGGCGAGTGCGGATCCGTCATCGCGCGATTGCGCCGCTCCTCCGGCGAGCTGTTCTCGCACCAGATCTGCCCGTACCCTACGAAGAACCGCTGCTCGGGCGTCAGTCCGTCCACCTTGTCCTCTTTCCCCTTCAGCGTGTCCTTCAGTGCCATCAGCGCGATACGAATGCCGCCGTTGTCCGCCGAGTTCTCGCCCAGCGTCAGCCGGCCGTTCAGCTTCACGTCGTCCACCGCCGTGAATCCCGAATACTCGTTGGCGATGCACGCGGCGCGCTTCTCGAATTCGGCGCCGTCGGCCGCCGTCCACCAGTCGCGCAGATTGCCGTCGCCGTCGAACTTCCGGCCCTGGTCGTCGAACCCGTGCGTCATCTCGTGCCCGATCACCGCGCCGATGCCGCCGTAGTTGAAGGCAACATCGCGCCGCGGGTCGAAAAACGGTGGCTGAAGAATCCCCGCCGGGAAATTGATGCTGTTGCTCTGCGGGCTGTAAAACGCGTTGACCGTGGGCGTGGTCATGCTCCACTCGGTCTTGTCGGTGGGCTTGCCGATCTTCTCGATCCGCTGCTGGGACATGGCCTCCGCCGTGCGCAGCGAGTTCCCCAGGAAATCGTCGCGCGCGATCGCCACCTTGCCGTAGTCGCGCCACTTCTTGGGCGCGCCCACGTTGTTCGTGATCGCCTGCAGCTTGGCGATCGCGGCCTTCTTGGTCGTGTCCGTCATCCAGTCGAGCCCCCGGATGTCCTCGGCCATCGCCTTCTCCAGCGCGTCCACAAGCTGCGTGATCTGTGCCTTGGCGTCGGCGCCGAAAGCCAGGCCGATATACTTCTGCCCCAACAGGTCGCCCAGCGTCCGGTCCACCGTAGCCGCGCAGCGCGCCGTGCGCGGACGCTGCTCCTTGGCGCCCGTCAGGTATCGCGTCCAGAACTCGAAATTCTCGTTCTCGAAGGATTCCGGAAGCGCCGGCGCCAGCGTGTGCAGCAGGTGAAAGCCGAAATACGCCCGCCAGGATTCGATCGGATACCCTTCCATGTCGATCGCCACCTTCTTCACGTAGTCCGGCTGCGCCACGTTGAGCGTCTCGAACGCCGGCGCTCCCACGCCCTGAAAATATGCCTCCCACGGGAAATTCGGAGCCAGCGCGTCCAGCTCGGCTTTCTTCATCATGTGATACGTCTTGTTGGGGTCTCGCATGCTCACCCGGTCCATCGAGTCCCGGGCCAGGATGGTCTCCAGATCGAGCACCATCTGCGCGTGCCCCGGAGCGTCCTGCGCGGAGTCGCCCACCAGCAGGAACATCTTCTTCACGTGCTCCACAAACCGCTGGCGGATCTCCACGCTCTTCGGGTCGGTCTTCAGGTAATACTCGCGGTCGGGCAGCGAGAGCCCGCCCTGGCCCAGGGCAGCGATCGTGCGCGTCGAATCCTTGGCGTCCGGCCGCGACCCGAACAGGAACAGCACCCCGATTCCCATGCGGTGCAGGTGGATCAATTCGGCGATCACGTCGGACTTGTTTTCCATCGCCACGATTCGCCGCAGCTCGGGCCCGATCGGCTCGACTCCCTTTTTGTTGATCGTGTCGGTGTCCATGCAGGCCGCATAGGCATCGCCGATCTTTTTGTCGAGCGCGCTGCGGGTGTCCATCGCCGCCGCGGCGCCCTGCAGAATGTCCAGCAGGACCTTTTCGTTATGATTGCTGAGCTCGGTGAATCGCGCCCAGCGGGAGCGGTCTGCGGGCAGCGGATTATTGGCGATCCACCCGCCGCAGGCATACTGGTAGAAGTCCACGCAAGGGTCGGCGGCCTTGTTCATCGCGGCCGAATCCAGGCCCGAGGAAGGAGCTGCCTTTTGCGCCAACGCGGCAAAGGGCAGCACCAGCAGAGGAAGAAGTCTGAAATTCATGAGACGCCTCGATTTTAGCGCGCTGCGCCCCTACGCACACTACACTGGAGGTTTAATGAAGAGGGCCGCGATACTCCTCGCCGGGTTGGCGTGCTTCGCGCAGAAACCGTTCGAGTTTTGGCCGGGCGCCACCTACGCCGCCGGCGTTCCCACCGTCCGCCAGGTGCTCGGCTACGAACCTGGCGAGAAGATCACCGCCTCCGCGGGCCTCGTCAAATACCTCGAAGCCCTCGCCGCCGCCGAGCCCGCCCGCATGAAAATCTTCCAGTACGGCGAATCCTGGGAAGGGCGCAAGCTCGTCTACGCCGCCATGGGCTCCGAAGCGAACATCCGCAGGCTCGCCGAAATCAGGAACGCCGTGCAGCGCATCGCCGACCCGCGCAAGACGCCCGAGGCCGATGCGCGCAAGCTGATGGCCGGGCTCCCTGCCGTCGTCTGGCTCTCCTACGGAGTGCATGGCAACGAAATCTCCTCCTGCGATGCCGCCCTGCTCACCGCTTATCACCTGCTCGCTTCCCGCAACGACAAGCTGGTGGACGATGTTCTCGCCAAGGTCCTCGTCCTCATCGACCCCGTGCAGAATCCCGACGGCCGCGACCGCTTCGTCAACTCCTTCGAGCAGACCCGCGGCCTCCTGCCCGATCCCAGCCCTCTCGCCGCCGAGCGCAACGAGCCTTGGCCGGGCGGCCGCGGAAATCACTACCTCTTCGATCTCAACCGCGATTGGATCGCGCTCACCCAGCCCGAAATCGCCGCCGAGGTGAAGGCCCTGCGCGAGTGGCTGCCCCTGGTCTATGTCGATCTCCACGAAATGAGCGGCGAAGGCACTTACTTCTTCACCCCGGAAGCCGATCCCTACAATCCCCACCTCACCCCTACGCAGCGCCAGAGCCTCAACCTGTTCGGCAGGAACAACGCCAGGTGGTTCGATAAATACGGCTTCGACTACTTCACCCGCGAGCAGTACGACGCCTTCTATCCCGGCTACGGCGCCAGCTGGCCGCTCTACTACGGCGCCCTGGCCATGACCTACGAGCAGGCATCCGTCCGCGGCCTCGTGGTGCGCCGCTCCGACGATACCCTGCTCGCCTACCGTGACACCGTGCGGCATCACTTCGTGGCGTCCATCTCGACGCTCGAGACTGCCGCCGCCAATCGCGAAAAGCTCCTCTCCGATTTCTACCAGTACCGTGCCGGAGCCATCGACGAAGGCCGCAAGGAATCCGTCAAGGCCTTCCTTTTGTCCCAAGGCCGCGACGCCTCCGCCACCGACAAGCTCGCCGGCATCCTGATGGAGCACGGCATCGAAGTCGCCCGCGCCAAATCGCCCTTCCGCGACGGAGAAAAGGAATATCCGGCCGGGACCTACGTCGTGCCCCTGGCGCAGCCCGCCAAACGCTTCATTCACACCCTGCTCGATCCGCACGTTCCCATGGACGACAAGTTCGTCGCCGCCGAAGAAGTGCGGCGCAAGCTCCGCCAGCGCACCGAAATCTACGACGTGACGGCCTGGTCGCTGCCCCTCCTCTTCAACGTGGAAGCGGCCGCCGGCGGCACGGTTCCCGAAAGCGTCCTCGAGCCTGCGCGCCCGGCCCGCATCGTCCCGCGCGAAGTGCGCGGCGGCCCGGCTGCCGTAGCGTATCTCGTGCCCTGGGGCAGTCAGGCCGCGGGACGGCTGCTCGCCGCGGCCCTGCGGGAAGACCTCAAGGTTCACTCCAGCGACAAGCCGTTCACCCAGGACGGCGTCAAATTTCCCGAGGGTAGTCTCATCGTCAAGGTCGCGGAGAACCCCGCGGACCTCGCGGAACGGTTGGCCCGCCTCGCCCGCGATACCGGCGCCGCCGTCTATGCCGCGAACTCGGGTTGGGTCGATGATGGCGTCAACTTCGGCAGCCGCTGGGTCGTCACGCTGCCGAAGCCCGCCATCGCCATCGCCTGGGGTGCGCCCACGCAATCCGGCTCGGCGGGCGCCGCGAGGTTCGTCCTCGAACGCCAGTACGGCTACCCGGTCACACCGGTTCGCATGGCGCAGCTCGTGTCGGGCGATCTCTCCCGGTTCCAGGTGCTCATCTTGCCCTCCGGCGGCGATTACGCCGGCGCCCTCGGCGAGAACGGGGTCGAGCACATCAAGGAGTGGGTAAGCGCCGGAGGCACCATTGTCGCGCTCGGCGATGCCGTCGGCTTCCTGGCGAATAAGGATGTCGGGCTCCTCGAGGTCGCCCAGGAAAACGCCTTACGGGAAGGCGAACAAAAGGACGACAAGAAAGAAAAGCCCGACGAAGACACGGGCCGCGTCGCCGGCACCGTCATCGCCACCGAGGCCGAGCTGGAAAAGGCCACCAGGGCGGCCGTCGAGCTGCCCGATAGCGCGCCCGGCGCCATCGCCCGCGCCCGCGTCCGCCCGGACTACTGGCTCACCGCCGGCGCCGGCGACACGGTTTATGCCATGGTCGAAGGCCGCGCCATCTTCACCCCGATCAAGTCCGACAAGGGCGTCAACGCGGTCTACTTCGATTCCGCCGACAAGCTCGTGGCCAGCGGCCACCTCTGGGCCGAGAATCGCAGACAGATGGCCTTCAAGCCGCTCGTGATCTCCGCGGCTTCGGGCCGCGGCATCGTCGTCGCATTCACCGAAGACCCGAACTTCCGCGCCTTCAGCGATGGAATGAATGTGTTTTTCTTGAACGCCGTGTTTCGCGGGCCGGCTCATGCCCGCAGGCAGGAGTAACCCGGATGTTTAGCGGGAACGGGCCGACGGATCTCCCGTCGGCGGCGGCGCATGGTCCTCCCCGGCCGGCGGGCCGAGCAGTTCCGTGAACAAAGGTTTGAGGGCGTCTGCCCAGACCTGGTAGCCCTTCAACGCAGGGTGCAGTTTGTCGGGGTTCATCATCCCGTCGTAGAGCCTGCCATCGGGACCCGCCAGCTTGTCGTTGACGTTCAGGTATCGGACCTTGCGGCCATCCGCCATCCCGGCAAGACTCGCATTGATCTTTTCGATCACCGGCATCACGTCCATGTTGTCGTTTCGCGGGAAGATGCCGGTCAGGATGATCGTCGCGCCCGGCGCTTTGGACTGCATCAGGCGAACGATCGCGCCCAGTCCGCGCGCCACGTCCGCTGCCGTGGCATCGACGCCCGCCTCTGGCACCCGGTTGCCCACATTGTTCGTTCCCGCCAGCAGCACGATGACCTTGGGGTTCACGCCATCCAGCTCGCCGTTCTCCAGGCGCCAGAGGATGTGCTCCACTCGGTCCGCGCCCCATCCGAAATCCGCCGCGTTCCAGCCGGAGAAGTTCTGCTTCCAGTTCTCGAGAAGCTGCGGATAATCGGTGGCGCCCCAGCGCCGGGTAATCGAATCGCCCTCGAAGTAGATGTCGATGCGCCCCTGCTTGGCCTTGGCCAGAAGCTGCTCGTGGGCAATCTGGGAGTTCTTGTCCGCCCGCGGGACCGCCCGGTCGGCCTGCGCGGCGCCGCTGTGATTGAGGAACTTGTCCGCCCACGGGATGAAGTACTTCCAGTTCGGCCCGTCGGTATGTCCGCCGTCGTGCTGGCGCCACGCAAGCTGGCCGTCGAGCAGGCTGACATTCACCGCCGGCATCTTCGCCGTGTGATAGTCCTCCTTGACGCCCATATCCTTGTCGCCCAGAAGCCGGAACACCGGCTGCGCCGCCACCGCGGCCATGAAACTGCCCTGGTGGTCCAGCCACTTCGCGTCGCCCTTCTCCGGCACGCCGTAGCTCACGAAGGTGAGCCGGGGGGCGCAGAGCGCCAGGAGTTCGTGCGCGTCCACGGGCAGGTCTCCCGGAGTCTTGCTGCCGAAGGTGGCCTCGGACGCGCCGTACTTCAGGAAGTTGCCGGCCATCCAGTGATACTCTCCGGTACCGGTCAGGTTCTCGACCGCCTCGCCCCAATTACGCCGGTGAAGCTTGGCCCCCCCTTCGCCCGAGGAGCCGATCAGCACGACCGCGAACCGGGTATCGAAGGCCATGGTGACCAGCGCGGCCTTGCCGTACCGCGACACGCCCTCGATGCCCACCTTCTTCGCATCGATGGCCCTATCGGTCTCCAGGTAGTCGAGGCCGCGCGAGGCGCCCCAGGCCCAGGCCCGGAGCGCGCCCCAGTCGTCCGGCTTCCGGGGCCGGCCCTTGTTGACGAGCCCGATGACGCCCTTCGTCAGGCCCGCGCCATTGTCGGCCTGGATGCTTCCCGGGCTGATCGTGACCACGGCCCACCCGTCGGCGATCAGTTGTTCGAGGGCCGGAGGATCGGCATTGGGCTGTGGCGGGGCGGGGCCGCGGCCCGGGAATGCCGGCGCCGGAAACGCGATCTCCGGGATGGTTCGCCCGCCGAACATCATCATCGCGGGCACGGGCGCTTTCGCGCCCGCCGGGATCACGACCGTCATCTGGATATCGACCTGAATATCGGGGTACGACGAGTTGTCCACGTGACCCAGAAGCTGCCTGCCGCTGACGGCATGAGTGCCGACCGCGGCCTCCGCCGTCTTGGTCACTTCCCAGGTCACCTTGGGAACGTTCTTGGGCACGCGCCCGAGCACCTCGCGCTCGAAGTCCTCGACGATCTCCGGCCGCCGTTGATTCCACCACATGGCCTGGGTCGTGACTTTCTTGCCGTTCTTCAGGGTGAGCACGTCGGGAAGGTCGGGAAAGGGATTCGCCGTGCTCTCGTCGTAGTTGGCGTGATTCGGCGCCGACTCGTTCCCGCTCGGGCCCGGGCGGAGGGCTTTGATACCGAGCTGGTCCATCATGTTCTGATGGTCCTCGGCGGCGGTCCAGTTCTTTGTGTCCACGCTGCTTTGTCCCGAGAGGCCGGCAACGAGGGCGATAGCCGCGAGAAATGCTCCTGGCTTCATGGGTAACAGCAGATCACACTTAGTTCGACGCCGCAACAAACAATTGTGAGGTGGGGAAAGGTTGAACGGGGGCGGGCGGCCTCAAACCGGTCAGGGAGCTTCCTCCGGAGATTCCGAACCGCAGCGACGAGTCCAGAGACGGTTCGGGATCCAGCCCCCTGCCGGTCAATTAGCATCAGGCCGACCCAGTTTGCTCCCAGCCTGAACTTCAATGAGGGTACAGCAGGCGATGCCGGGCGGTTGTGACGGATTCGTGGAATTCTCGTTGAGAGGAAGATCACAGTATAATCGCGTTTGGCACCGAGAACGACTGTAAAGATCTTTTCCCCGTTCCGGCTGGACCGCGGGAACCTGTGCTTGTGGCGCGGCGACGCACGCCTTGCGCTGGCGCCCAAGGCCTTCTCGGTGCTTCAGTTCCTTGTGGAAAACGCAGGCAACCTGGTGACCCAGGAGCAACTGCTGGAGGCGGTCTGGCCGGAGACCTACGTTCAGCCCGAGGTTCTCCGGAAGTACATCCTGGAAATTCGCCGGGTCCTGGCGGACCCGGCCAAAGAGCCGCGGTTCGTCGAGACAATTCCGAAGAGGGGCTACCGCTTCATTGCGGAGGTCCACGAGGAGAGCGAGCCGGAACGGCAGACGGCCGCGGCGGTGCAGGCAGTGGCCAGCCTGGTCGGACGTGACTCCGAGCTCGCCGAATTGAGTTCGTGTCTGGACGAGGTGCGGCGGGGCAGGCGCCAGGTGGTCTTCGTGACCGGCGAGGCGGGAATCGGCAAGACCAGCCTGGTGGACACGTTCCATGCGCGAGCGGCGCGCGACGGCCATGTTCGCATCGCGCGCGGCCAGTGCGTTGAAGGCTTCGGCGGCAAGGAATCCTACTACCCGGTCCTGGAAGCGGTAGGGCTGTTCTTGAGGGGGCCGGGAGGCGAGGGGTTGATGTCGACGTTGGCGCAGCACGCGCCCACGTGGCTGATGCAGTTCCCTTCGATGGTGAGCAGGGAGCAGCGCGAAATGCTTCGCCGGGAGACGCTCGGCGCCAGCCACGAACGGATGCTGCGCGAGGTTTGCGAGGCGCTGGAGGTGTTCGCGGCCGGGCAGCCGCTGATCCTGATTTTCGAGGACCTGCACCTGGCGGACGAATCGACGCTGGACCTGATCTCGGCACTGGCGCGCCGGCGGGTTCCGGCCTGTCTCATGGTCCTGGCCACGTACCGTCCGGAGGACGCGATCGTGGCGGGAACGCCGCTACGGGCGCTCAAGCAGGACCTGATCGTGCACCGGTTATGCCGGGAACTCGGCCTGGCGCCGCTCACCCCGCAACAGGTCGGCCGGTATCTGCAGACGGAGTTTCAGCAGACGGGAATCGACTCGGAACTGGCGGCGCGAATCCACCGCAATTCCGACGGGAATCCGCTCTTCATGGTTGCTCTGCTGGAAGGTCTCGAACGCCGGGGGTGGATCGTGCGGGAGGAGGGCCGCTGGCGCCTGACGGTGGATGCCCGGGAACTGGATCCGGGCGTGCCCGATACCCTGCAGCAGATGCTGCAGGTGCAACTGGACCAGTTGACCACGGCGGAGCAGCGTCTTCTGCGGGCCGCCAGCGTGGCGGGTCTTCGTTTCCCGGCGTGGGCCGTGGCGGCGATGACCGGCACGGGCGATGCCGCGGCGGAGCAACTCTGCGAGTCGCTGGCGGCGCGGCAGCAGTTCATCCGGGAAGCGGGGATCCTGGAAATGCCCGATGGCCAGGCTTCGGCACAGTACGAATTCAAGCATTCGCTCTACCGGGAAGTCCTCTACGACCGGCAGCCCCCGGCTCAGCGGCGGCAATTTCATTTGCGGATGGCCGAAAAGGCCGAGTCGCTAGGGGCGGGCCGGGATCAGGCGCTGGCCTCGGGAATGGCAGGACACTATGAGGCTGGAGGCGATTTTGTGCGCGCCACGCGCCAGCTGGTGGCGAACGCCGGATCGGCGGCACTGCGCTACGCGCATTCCGACGCGATCCAGTCGCTTAAGCATGCGATGGAACTGGCCGGGCATCTGCCGAAAGATGAAGCGCGGGCGGTGGAGATCGAAATCCTGGAGCGTATGAGCGACGTGCTTTACGCGCAGGGCGACATGGCGCAGTCGGCGGAAATGGACTACCGCGTGCTCGACCTGGCGGCACATCCGGGGCTGACCCCGGCAAGAGTCAAAGCCTGGACCCGGCTGGCACGCGTGCTGGCGTTCAAGGATCCCGAGCAGTGTGTGGCGGTCTGCGAGTTGGCGGTTGAGGCCGCGCGCAAGCACGGGGACGCGCTGATTGAAGGTCGCGCGGAGATGCTGCGAGCCTGCTGGCAGATCGTTACCAACGGCTGGAACGCGGGAGACGCGGCTGCATGCAGGTCGGCGCTGGAGCGGATTCACGGCCTGAGCGACCAACTGCCGGCCTACTATGAGATCCTTTACGCGCACGTGCAGTGCGTCGCCGGCGACTACGAAGCGGCCTGCGAAACTGCCACCGCGGGAATTCCGAAATCCCTGGAGGCCGAGGGCCTGGTGGTGTTTCTTTCCGCGCACTCGTCGCTGGCCTATGCGCTCATGCACCTGGGCCGGTGGGGAGAGCTTATGCGAATCCTGAGGGTGGCATCGGTCACGGCGGAGCGCAACGGCAACGGTCCGTGGGCCGCGATCTTCCACGCATCGCTGGGGTGGCTGCGGTTCCAGGCGGGCGACCTGGAAGGAGCGCGCACCGTTGCGGAGGAGCTGCTTCGGACTCACACCGAACAGCCTGCCGGGCAGGTGCGAACCATGGCACTGGCGCTCAAGGGATATGTGAGCCTGGAGACCGGCGATCCGGGGCACGCTCTGGAGTCGCTCGGCGAGGTTTGCGAGCGGGAGATGCAGCCGCGCTTTTTCCTGGACTGGTACTGGAGGCTTGTCGGGCACCTGGGTTTGAGCCAGGGGTATCTGGCGGCCGGGCAGATGGAAAAGGCGGCGGAGGGAGCGGACCAGGCGTTACGCGCGGCGCTCTCCACAAGGGATCGCGCGATGCAAGCGCGGGCATGGGAGGGATGTGCCCGGGTTGCGCACTGCCGGCGCGATTGGAAGCGGGCCGTGGAGTGTCTGGAGAAGGCGCACGGCGTTCTGGAGGATCAGGAGATTGCCTACGCCGCGTGGCGGGTCTCGGCGACCGCTGCGGAGTGCTTCGCGGCGATGGGCGAGGCGGAGCGGGCGGAGGCCGAACGGCGCCGGGCGGCGAAGGTGGTGCGCCGGCTGGCGGAGTCTTTCGAGGAAGGGGAGCCGCTGCGGACCACGCTGCTGGAGTCTGCCGCGGCGCGAGGAATTCCGGTTTGACGTTCGCGCGGGCTACCTGACGCGCGCGAGCACGCGGCGGACGGCGGCCATGACACGGGCGTCCTGCGGGGCGGCGTCTTCTTCGTTGGAAAATGGCGCGAAGATCAGGCCGCGCGGGTTGACGCCCTCCGGAAAGCGCGCCTCTCCGCTGAGAGCGAGTATGACCACGTCCTTGCCGATGGCGATGGCCTGCACGGGAAAAGCTCGCGCGGTCTCGCCGCGCTTGAGGAGCGGGTGCGCGGGCTCGACCATCTGGAAGGCGGCGCGGATGGCGCCGGCGATCTCGGTGCCTGGAGTGCACGCGGAGAAGGCGAGGGCGCCGTCGGGATTCACGGAGGCGATGCAGCGCTCTTCGTCCGCGACTACCGACACGGTGCGATGACCGTATCGGATTGTGGCGGGCTCCAGGCTGGCAAGGGCTTCATGAATGGCGGCGACCAACTCATCGGGCTGTGGGGGACGGTTTGCAATGCCGCTCCAGTGGAGCAGAATCGCCGGGCGGTCGATTTCGTGGGCCTGCATCACCTGCGCGGAGGCGAAGTCGGCGATGGCTTGTGTAATTCGGAAGTCGGTCTGGGCGACGATGGCGTAGCTGCCGCGGCCGTCCTGAATTGCGAGGGCGCGCGTGCTGGGCGCGGAGCCGGTTCCAGCCTGGAATCCGGCGGCAGAAAGCGCGCCGGCCAGTGCCAGCTCAATAGCGATAGAGCCAGCGAGCCTTGTCGAGAACCTTGTCCACATTGGGCAGGAAGGCTTCCTCCAGCGGCGGGCTGTAGGGCACCGGGGTATCCGGCGCGGTAACCCGCACAATCGGCGCGTCCAGGTACTCGAATACGGATTCGGTGAGGGTGGCGGCCAGCTCGCCGGCCATGCCGCCGGTACGGGTGTCCTCGTGGAGAAGTAGAACCTTCGACGTCTTGCGTGCGCTGGCGCAGACGGTTTCGCGATCCAGTGGGACCAGCGTGCGCAGGTCAACCACTTCGACGCTGGCGCTTTCGGCAGCGAGTTTATCCGCCGCTTCCAGGGCGGTCCAAACCATGGCTCCGTAGGTCACGATCGTCAGGTGTCTGCCTTCGCGGACGACCTTCGCCTTGCCTATCGGGACGGTATAGTCCTCCTTGGGCAGGTCCTCTTTGATCTTGCGATAGAGGCCTTTGTGCTCGAAGAATAGAACGGGGTCGTTGTCGCGGATCGCCGCTTTGATCAGTCCCTTTGCGTCGTAGGCAGTGGCGGGGCAGACCACTTTCAATCCCGGCGTGCGGACGAACCACATCTCCGGATTCTGCGAATGGAACGGCCCTCCGTGAACACCGCCGCCGGAGGGAGCGCGGATGACGATCGGAACCGAGGCGCCCCAGCGGTAGCGGCACTTGGCGGCAAAATTGACGATCTGATCGAAGCCGCAGGAGATGAAGTCGGCGAACTGCATCTCGGCCACGGGACGCAGTCCCATGAGGCCTGCGCCGATGGACGCGCCGACGATGGCGCCTTCGGAGATCGGCGTATCGACGATGCGGCGCGCGCCGAAGTGTTGGAGGAATCCGTCGGTGACCTTAAAAGCGCCGCCGTATTCGCCGATGTCCTCGCCAATGCAGAAGACGTTGGGATCGCGCTCCATCTCTTCCCACAGCCCTTCGCGGATTGCTTCAAGATAGGTGGTGGGCATGGGTCAGGGGCGCTCGTAGACGTCTTCTTCGAGGGTCGCGGGATCGGGATAGGGGCTCTGCTCAGCCCAGGCTACTGCCTCGTCCACTTCCTTGTGGACGTCCGCGTGGAGCCGGTCGATTTCGGACTGCGACGTCCAGCCTTTCGCGAGCATGCGGCCCTCGGCGCGGACGATGGGATCGAGTTTCTCCCACTGTTCAAAAAGGTGCCTGGGCACGTAGTGCGCGGCGTCGTGAGCGGAGTGGCCAGTCATGCGGAAGGTTTTGCATTCGAGCAGGTACGGCCCGCGCCCGGAGCGCGCGTGGGCGGCTGCGCGGGTGGTGGCCTCGTGGACGCCGAAGACGTCGTTGCCATCCACGATCTCGGCAGGAATGCCGTAGGAAGGTCCCTTGTCGGCGACGTGGGCGCACGCCATCTGGAGCTCGAGCGGCGTGGAGTACGCGTACTGGTTGTTATTGCAGAGGTAGACGACCGGGAGTTTCTGCACGGCGGCGAAGTTGACGCCCTCGTGCCAGTCGCCGCGGCTGGTGGAACCATCGCCGAAATAGCTGAAGACGATGCCGTCGGAACCTTTGTAGCGCATGGCCAGCGCAACGCCGGATGCGACCGGGACGGTGGCGGCGAGAGCGCTGATGATGGCCCCGACGCCGATGCTCAGATCGCCCATGTGCATGTTGCCGTCGCGTCCGCGGGTGAGGCCGCCCATGCGTCCCATGTATTGAGCGAGGACGCGGCGCGCCGGGAGGCCGCGGACGAGGAAGACGGCCATATCGCGGTGGGAGGGAAAGAGAAAATCATTGGGTCGGGCCGCGAGCGCGCTACCCACCGAGATGGCCTCCTGGCCGCGGCCAACGTATACACCGCCAAGAACCTTTCCCTGGCGGTAGAGTTTCCGCTCGATACGGTCCTCGACCTCGCGCATCAACAACAGGTAATAGAGGGCCTTGCGCGCAAGATCAGCCTCCGGGCTGGAAGAGAGATTTTCGGCAACAGGCGCGTGGGCCGAGCTCATTCAGGGGGTTCCTCTCCGTCCTCTGGGATCAACGTAAGTATAACGCGCCACAAGGAGGAGGATCGGGAAGCAACGCCTTCCGGCCCGTCCACGCGCTTGCGTCCTCAGGACGCGGCCGGCAGGCCAAGCTCGTGACTCACTTCGCGGTAGTCTTTGGATACGCGCGCGTACTTCACTGCCTCGTTTATCGAGTTTGCGAGCTTACTGCTTTGGTTGTAGAGACTATCGGTGTATTTCTCATAAGTGGCGAGCCACAGCGTATGTTGATGGTCGCCGCCGAAGAGGATGGCGCCCCGGGTTTCGCTGGCTAACCGGGGAACAACGCCGGCGATGCGGTCTACTTCGGCCTGCTGCCACGGAGCGAGCGTCCGCCGGATGGTTTCCAGCCGGCAGAGCTTCTGGCCCATGTCGTTGACTTCGCCTTTGATGGCGTCGAGTTTCGCGGAGTGGCTTTGCCAGCTCAATTGCGGACCG